>Ga0157372_10009528_pt1 | contig 10323 bp, 7 predicted proteins | sample C55metaG_FD_115307 | JGI IMG/M metagenome (GOLD analysis project Ga0157372, IMG submission 115307) | Corn rhizosphere microbial communities from Kellogg Biological Station, Michigan, USA - C5-5 metaG | ecosystem: Host-associated > Plants > Roots > Rhizosphere > Soil | place: USA: Michigan...
ACGCTCGGATGGAATCTCAATCACGACGCGCGCGACGACCTGTTCGCGGCGATCGAGGGCACCGCTCTGCATACGCGCGTCGTGTTCGAGCGCATGGCGGAGCACGGCGTGCCGATTCGGCGCGTGATCAACGCCGGCGGCATTCCTCAAAAGAACGACGTCTTGAATCGCGTGTACGCCAACGTGTTCGGGGTGCCGGTGCTCATCCCCGAGCGGCCGATCACCGGGCTCGGCTCCGCGATCTTCGCCTTCAAAGCCGCCGGGACGTTTCCGACGATCGACGACGCGCAGCGGGCGCTCTGTCCGTCCTATCGCGTGATCGAGCCGGAAACGCGGCAGGGCGCCGTGTACGACGAGCTCTATTCGTTGTACAAGGATCTCTACTTCGCGATGGGCAACCCGCGCTCCGAACCCGCCCATCTCGGCGCCGTCCTGCCATCGCTGCGTCGCATCGCGGCCGCCGCCCGAGCCTGAATAGGCGCGCCCGACGGCCGGTATCGCGCCACTCGATGGACCGAGCCGGTCTCGGGTGTCATGTTGAATGGATCGAGCCATGGGTACGCCTTCATGACGTTACACGACCGAATTCGCATGTTGGGTGCGGGGCTGCTGTTCGTCGCGTCCGCGATGAACGCGGGCGCGCAGCAACCGGTGCATCCACCCCTCACGATCAACGTGCGCGTGGTGGACAGCGGCGCCGTGGCCATCAGCGGCGCGGAGGTCGCGGTCGTCCAGGGACTGAACGACGCACGCGCCAGCGGCAACACCGACGTGCGCGGCCTCGTTTCCCTCACGATCTCCGATCCCGACGGCAACTATCAGATCATCGTGCGCAAGATCGGGTTCGTCCGCGAGGCCGAGTTTTTTCACGCGAGATCCGGCCCGCTGAATTTCCAAGTCGTGATGCACCGCGCCGTCCAATCACTCGCGCCGGTGCAGGTCAACGCGCAGGAAGACGTCACGAGGAAGAGTTACTTCATCGACGCAGACGAGATCGCGAAGCACGCGGACCAATTGATCGACGCAACCGACATCCTGAAGAAGCTCAGGCCGGACATGATATGCGGCCGATCGTGCTTCCCAATGCAGGCCGCCGGCCAGGCGACGAAAACCCCCGTGCGAAAGTGTCCGACGCTGGCGTTCCAGCCGCGCCGTACCTGCCCGGTCGTCAGCGACCCCAACCCGTCGCTGTCGACGAACGTTTGGGTCAACGGCGTGTGGATTCGCAGCATCGCAACGGACACGGTCTGCCAGACCGGTCGCCGAGGAATTCTTGCCGGACTCTCGCCTGGGTCGATGCAGGTGCTGTGCGAAATCCAACCCGAGCACATCGAGCAGATCACGTACGCCGACGAATTCAACACGACGGTCGGAAAGCCGCACAGCGACAGCGCGATCTACATCGTCTTGAAGCAAGGCGTCGCTTACCAGCCGGGAGCCAAGTCGTACGTCGTCGATGAATCGCCTGAGGACAGCAAGAAGCCCGCGGCGGCGCGTTCAGCCGGCGGGTCACATGACTCCCTTGCCGTTGCGTCGCCGCACGATTCGACGGCTGCGCTCCCGAGATACCGCTACCGCCTCCTCGGCGTGTTCGACGAGGGCACGGGAGATCCCGTCGAAGGCGCGCACGTGACCGACGCGAAGAGCGGCGACTACGTGACGACGACCGCGACCGGCACCGTGAGCCTCGTCTTTTTGCCCGAAGGCAGCTCACTCCTCAAGATCACGAAGCCCGGCTATCAGGAATTGGATCTCACGGTCGACATCGGTCCGAACGAGACGAACGCGTTGACGCTTCTCATGAAGAAAACGCCCGAGCACCGATAGTCTCTCGCCTTTCGCGCCGGAATCAGCGTTGCGCGGCCTTCTCGCGCTCGATTCCGCTGCTCGGTAGTGCTCCACCCGCAACGCCCACGTCCGGCGATGGAGTAAACCGGTTCACCAGCGCCGCCGCGACGAGGTCGCCGGTGACGTTGAGCACCGTCGCGAACGTGTCCGGGAGCGCGTCCACCGCGATGAGAATTCCTATCCCTTCGACAGGCAACCCGATCGCGAGAAAGAGCGGCGCAAGCATGATGAACGCGCCCCGCGGAATTCCGGGCGCGGCAAACGCGAGGAACACGGCCGCGAATGCCACCGTCGCGAGCTGCTGCGCGTGCAGCGGGATTCCGTAGAACCAGCCCACGAACAGCGCGCCGACGGTCCACGACACCGGCCCGGCGATCTTGAAGAGCGACACCGCGAGCGGCAGCGAGAATCCGGCGATTCGATTCGGAATGCCGAGCCCTTGCTCCGCGCTCTCGACCAACGCCGGCAACGACGCAATCGACGAGCTCGAGCTGAACGCGATCAGCTGAGCCGGCAGCGCGGCGCGCGCAAACCGACGAAGCGGAACTCGTGCCACGATCGCGGCCACGGGATACAACAACAATGTCACCGCGATGCTCGCCACCGAATACGCCGCGATGTACAAGCCGATCGCGCCTGCCACGCTCGCGCCGAGATGCGCCGCCAACGGCAGCACGAGCGCGAACACGCCGATCGGCGCAAGCGCCACGACCCACCGCACGAGCACGAGCATCGCCGCGCAGAGCGACTTGAAGAACGACGACAGCGGCTCGCGCGTGTCCCTCGGCAGGTTGAGAATCGCCAAGGCCAACAGAATGGAGAAGACGATCAGCGGAACCATGTCCCCGTTCGCCGCTGCGGCGATCGGATTGGCCGGAATGAGCGACGTGAGCCAACGCCCAAACGTCTGCCCCTGGGTCCCCGCGAGCTGGCTGGCCGCCTCCGCCGCGCCGGCCGGAAGCGCGGGATGCGCGCCGCTCGGAAACGGCAAGAGCGCGAAGAGACTTGGCGCGAGCGGTACGACGACGACCGCGACGCCCGCCGCGAGGAGAACGAACATGAGCAGCGTTCGCCCGCCGAGTCGTCCGATCGACGCGACGTCCGCGGTCGAGGCGACTCCCGTAACGAGCAGCGAGACGATGAGCGGGATCACCGTCATTCGAATCGCGTTCACCCACAGCGTACCGAGCGGCGCGATGGCGTCGGCCGCGCTCAGCGCCGACGCGCTTCCCGACGCGGCGATGGCCACACCACCGACGACCGCCGCGCCGAGCGCGACGACGATTCGCGTGCCTTCCTTCATCTTGAGCTCGTCTGTGCGGTGAACGGGCAGGCTACATCATCAAGTCGCCGCCCGAGATGTCGATCGACGCGCCGGTCATGTAGCCGGCTTCTTCGGAGGCGAGAAAACAAATCAAGTCGGCGACCTCGATCGCGGTGCCGAGACGTGGAATCGGAAAACTTGCCGCGAGCCGCTCGAGCAATTCGGGCGGCGCGGTTTCCTGCGTGAGCTCAGTGTCGATCATTCCCGGGCAGATCGCGTTGACGGTGATTCCAAACTTTCCGATCTCCTTCGCCGCCGCGCGAGTCAGTCCAAGCAGGCCGGCCTTGGACGCCGTGTAGTGCGCTCCACCGAGCGTGCTCACCGTTCGTCCGGCGGTGGACGAAACGTTGACGATGCGACCGTAGTGCTGCGCCTTCATGACCGGCAGCACGGCCTGAGTGAACAGGAACGGCGCCGTCATGTTGACTTCCAACGCTTGACGCCACTCCGCGGTGGTGAGATCCGGAAATCTGGTCGGTCGCGCGTGCGCCGCGTTGTTGACGAGGATGTCGACGCGCCCGAAATGCGTCATCGTCTGCTGCACGATGTCTTCGGGCACGCCGTCCACGGTCACGTCACCGGGTACGGCCAGCAAATGCGTGCTGCCGCCGAGTGACGCCACGGTCGCTTCGGCACGCCCGCGGTCGCGCACGTTGACGGCCACGCTTGCTCCCCGCTCGAGAAAGCGCGCGACGGCCGCGCGCCCCAGCCCGCGCGCCGCGCCGGTGACGATGGCGACTCGCCCCGTGAAATCCTTATGTCGGGGGGGAACGGGAAGGGAAGGGGTCTGATCCACGGGAGACGGTTGCGGTGGCGCGCCGAATATGGCCAAGCCGAGTGAGAGCGGATAGAGTTTGTCGCATGAAACGGCGCACGTTCGTTCAAGCGATCGGTTCGGCGGCGGCGAGCGCTTTCGTCGCGCCGCTTCGCGGGACGCGGCCGGAATGGAGTCGAACGGCCAAGCTCGATCGCGTCGGACTCGAGCTCTATGCCGTCCGTCGAGCGATGAAGGCCGATCCGGAGCGAACGCTCGCCGCGGTCCGTGCCATGGGCTACGATGACGTCGAGCTCCTCTGGTCCTTGGGCAACTTCGGGCGCACGCCGCAGCAAGTTCGCGCGACGTTGGATGACGAAGGACTCCGCGCGCCATCCGCTCACATGGCTCCCGAGGTCATTCTCAAGGACTGGGACCAGAGCCTCGAGAAGGCACATCTGCTCGGCCACCGCTATCTGGTCGTTCCAAGCCTGCCCGACGAGACGCAGCATTCGCTCGACGCGTGGAGACAGTGGGCGGACCGGTTCAACATCGCCGGCGCCGCCGCGCGCCACGCCGGAATCTGGCTCGCATTTCACAACGAGCCCGATCACATGAAGCCGATCGACGGCGCGGTTCCCTATGACGTCTTCATCGCTCGCCTCGATCAGGCCGCGGTTCGTCTCCAGCTCGACGTCGGCAACATGCTCATGGGGCACGGCGACCCGATGCACTATCTCACGGCGCATCGCGACCGCTATTGGAGCTTTCACCTCAAGGACGTCGTGCCCGACGGCTCGACGGACGTCGAGCTCGGAAAAGGCACCTTCGACTTCGCCCGCTTCCTCGCCGCGGTGCCGGATCTTTCGCAGAAGCCGTGCTATGTCGAGCAGGAGAATCCGTCGGACGAGATGGTGAGTGCGCGACAAAACTGTGACTACCTGCGCCATCTCACATTTGGATAATTCACGCTGTCTTCGCCTCGCTTCAAGTCTGCGGGATCTGTGCTGAAGTTTTCCTTCCACATCAGTGGCCGGAGATAACGAAGCGATGCCCGACTCCGTGTCCCGACGTGACGCTCTCAAACAACTCGGGGTCGTCGGCGCCGGACTTGCCATCGGCGGTCGTCGTATCCTCGGCGCGGCGAAGGAGATCGTTGTCGCCGGCCAGGCCGTCGAGGTCGAAGTCGCCTCCCTGAGCGGGGCGACGGCGCGGATCACGCTGAGGCCCATTCACAACGGCGCGGCCGATGTGCTCCCCGTGACGGGCGAGTTGGTCAACGAGAAGCTCGGCCGGCAGATCGCGCATTCGCGAACGGAGGAGGCACTCTCACGCGTTCGTGCCGGAGACCTCATCATCAAATTCGACGATGCACCGCCGACGATCGGCATCGAGACGCGCGCCGGCGCCGTCGTTCAGCGCCTCGTCTTCGACGCCGAGTCGCCGGGCATGTCCTTTCTCCTCGGCGACGGCCCGCTCCTCGGACTTGGGGAAGGCGGACCGCAGTTCGATCGCAAAGGCTCGGCCGATCGGATGATCATCGGTCAGGGAGGATATCGTCTTTCGACGCATGGAACACGGGCGCCGATCCCGTGGCTCGTCGGCACCAACGGTTGGGGGATGTTCGTTCACCAACCGACCGGCGAGTTCGACTTCACGGGCGGTCTTGGCAAGTTCACGCCGAAAGACGCCCCGCTCCCGCTCGATGTATTCGTCGTCGCGTCGAAAGATCCCGCCGTTCTCATGCGCGAGTACGCGCGCATCACCGGGCTGGCGGAAATGCCGCCGCGCTGGGCGTTCGGCTATCTCCAGTCGCATCGCACGCTCGAGGGGCCCGAACAAATCGCCGGCATCGCGCGCACGATGCGCGAGAAGAAGCTTCCCTGCGACGCGCTCATCTACCTCGGCACCGAGTTCGCGCCGTCCGGCTGGAACACGCGCAACGGTGAGTTCACCTGGCATCCGGGCAACTTCCCGGAGCCGCGCAAACAACTCGCCGAGCTGCGCGATCGGCACTTCAAGGTGGTCGTGCACGTGGTCATCGAAGGAAAGCATCTCACCGGCTCGGTCGCCGACGAATGCACGGCACCTCCGCTCCCGAGCGGCCGAACGCGGGACAACAAGTGGCCGCCCGACCGGCAGGTCTCGTGCTACTGGCCGTTTCACAAATCTGTGATGGACGACGGCGTGGACGGATGGTGGCCCGACCAAGGCGACGGCTTCGACGGGCCGTCCGAGCTCAATCGCCATCGCATGTATTGGGAGGGCACGCAGGTCTATCGCCCGAACGAGCGACCGTTCGCGCTCCACCGGAATGCGTCGGCCGGTGTGCAGCGCTTCGGTGGATTGATCTGGTCGGGCGACGTTCAGTCCCGTTGGGAGACGTTGAAGACACACGTGCCGGTCGGGATCAACACGGGGCTCACGGGACTTCCGTATTGGGGCACCGACATCGGCGGCTTCATCCCCACCGCCGAATACACCGGCGAGCTCTATGTGCGCTGGTTTCAATTCTCGGCGTTCAGTCCCGTGTTTCGATCGCACGGACGCAACTGGCATCTGCATCTGCCGTGGGGCTGGGACGGCGGGGACGGCGGGCCGCCGGAAACGCAGAACTTCAAGGCCGACCCCGCCGAGCTGCACAACGCGCAGGTCGAGCCGATCTGCCGGCAGTATCTCGAGCTTCGCTACCGCCTGATGCCGTATCTCTACACGGCGGTCCGCGAGACACACGACACCGGTATGCCGATCATGCGCGCGCTCTGGCTACATCACGCCGACGATCCCGTCGCCGTGGCGCGCGGCGACGAATACCTCTGGGGACGCGACATTCTCGTCGCGCCGGTCGTGGAGAAGGGCGCGACCAACCGCCGCTTGTATCTGCCGCGCGGCAAATGGCTCGATTTCTGGAAGGAAGACCTCGTCGACGGCGGCAAGGAGATCGACCGCTCCGTCGATCTGGCCACGACGCCGCTCTACGTCCGTGCGGGCGCCGTGATTCCGATGGATCCGGTGCGCCAGTACACCGACGAGCCGCACACCGAACCGACGACGCTCGTCGTCTACCCCGGCGCCGACGGCGAATCGGCGTGGTACGAAGACGATGGAAAGTCGTTCGACTACCGCCGTGGCGACGCCATGCGGTTGATCATGACGTGGCGCGACTCGTCGCGCCGCCTGTCGATTCGGTTGGCGCCCGGCTACACGCTGCGCGCGCCTTCGCCGCGTCGCCTCAACCTGCGAGTTGCCGGCTCATCGACGACAAAGTCCATCGACTTCACCGGCCGCCCCATCGATACAAATCTCTGAACGCTCGGGGCCCGCCGCTTTCAGCCAGCGGCTCGCGGCTGCCGCTCAGAGCTGTGGCTCAAGGCGGTGTTCGACTCTCGCCTTTATTTGCCGCGCCTTTCTTGACCGTAGTACGCGTCGGGCCCGTGTTTCCTCAGAAAGTGCTTGTCGAGCAACGAAGCCGGTATCGGATCCGCCGCCGCATTCAGCGTCACGGTGTCGTACGCCATGCGCGCGACATCTTCGAGCAGATTCGCCACCTCGACCGCTCGCGCCACCGACGCTCCCCAACAAAAGCTCGCGTGGCCCGCGACGAGACACGCGGGCATGCGCAGCGGGTCCAACCCCAGCCGCTCGAAGCGACGCACGATCGCGCGCCCGGTGTTCGCCTCGTAATCCTGCGTGATCTCGAGACTCTCGAGATGTGCGGTCACCGGCACCGGACCGTGGAAATAGTCGGCGTGCGTCGTACCGAAGCACGGAATCTCCCGCTGCGCCTGCGCCCACACGGTCGCGTAATGCGAGTGCGTGTGCACAACGCCGCCGATCCCCGAGAACGCACGATAAAGCTCGAGGTGCGTCGCCAGATCCGACGACGGACGCAAGTCGCCGTCCACGATCCTGCCTCCGAGCTCGACGACGACCATCGACTCGGGTGTGAGATCGTCGTACGGTACGCCGCTCGGCTTGATCGCCACCACACCCAACTCGCGATCGACCGCGCTCGCGTTGCCGAAGGTGAACCGCGCCAGCCCGCGCCGAGCCAACTCGATGTTGGCTCGGCACGCCGCGACGCGAAGAACCGTGAATTCGCTCGCGTCCGGCTTCACGCGATGCCCGAGCGCTCTTTCGCTTTTTGAATGATCGCCGCCATCACGTCGCGGTGCTTCGCGAACGTGTCGTCGACGACCTGCAGCGTCGGAATCGCGTTCGGCGAGAGCGACAACGTCTCGTTGTTGAATCGCCCGAACCCCGACTCGTGGACGCCACTCGACCCTCTGCCCGGAGCGGGGCTGCTCAAGTGCTGGAAGAACTTGCTGTACTTCTGCCAACGCGGTCCGCCGCCGGCGTGGTACATCGGGATGAAGCCGTGCAGCGCGTCGTACGGCATTTCGCCGACGCAGAGCACGTGCGGATAACGAGTGCGCAGGTTCGTCACGAGGCGCTTCGTGCCTTCGTGCATGTCGCCGTTGGTGCTGTTGACGTGACCGCCGGCGATGTCGAGGAAGTACGCGTCCACGCCGTATCGATCGATCATCTCGGCGATGCGTCCCTCGAGATGAGCCCGCCACGAATCGGCGCCGAGGTTCATGTAGCCCAGCCAACCATCCTGGTGTCGATCGTTGTTCCAATCCACCCAGTCCAGATTGTAAACGTTTCCATCGACTTTCTGAGTGATCGAGTCGGAGATCTTCGACCAAATCGGGAGCTTCTTGTTCGCCGAGTTCATGCCGTACATCGGCATGATCTTGAAACCGAGCTTGTGCCCTTCGTCGATCAGCCGTCGGAACCCGGCCTCGCCTCCCATCCGGTCCGACACCTTGTACGTGGGATAGTCCCAGTAGTAGCGGCCGTCCCACGCCGAGATGAATGCGAGCACGCGATCGCCGGGAATCTGCGTCGACATCCAGCGCAGCGTCTCGAGCATCTTCGCGTAGTCGTTGAACATGTAGCCCGTGTAGTGCATGCCGTGGAGCGTCGTCACCATCGCGATGTTGCGCGTCCACGCCGGCACGTCGGAGCGCGTCTCCCACGCGGGAATCGCGTACGCGCGCTCGAGGTGCGCCATGTGCAAATTCACGGCTTCGTCGGCCGACGCTACGCGCCCGAGCCGCCACGTCGGGACCTCGACGCGGTTGTCGTTTCGCCACGCGTCGTGCTCGTGGATGGCTTCGACGCGGTAGCTCGTCTCGCCCGGCGCGAGATAGAAGCGCTTCGGCCGCACGCGATCGTCGAGCGACGACACGTAGAACACGTCCGACGGCGTCTGGATCATGAGAAGCGGCGTCCCCATGCTCCCCGACGCATTGAGGTCGCCGCCGCCGAACGGATATCCGACGAGGCTCTCGCCGTCGTTCTGCTGCTGCGGGAATCCACCGCCGCCGAACGACACCGCTCCGCGCGGCACGCCGCGGATGATCGTCGTGACCGTCTTCACCGGTCGACCTCCCCCCATCTCGACCGTCGCGTTCCACTCGATCGTCGACCCGGTCCGGCGCAGCGTCGCTTCGAGCTTGCCCGGCGCGTGCTCCTGCCCGCCGGCCCAGACGAAGCGGTCGCACGTGATTCGCATCGAGTCCGCGTTGCCTTCGGCGCGCAGAGCGGAACGGTCGAGCCCGTATGTGTTCTCGTCCGTGAAGACGAGAAAACCGAACCGGTAGTCGCCGAACACGACCGACGGCTCAGGAAAATCGTAACTGAATTTCTGATAGGAGCGCCCGCGCGCCGGGACGAAGATATCGCTCGTCGACACGAGCTCAACGATGTCTCCCGGGGGGCCGGCCGGCGGCGGCGGGAGAGGCGGAACGGCGCTGGGCGTTTCGGCCAGCACGGACTCCGACGCCACGATCGCGCCGGCGCCGACGACGCCGACTGTCTTGATCCAGTCGCGTCGTGAAATGGGTTCGGTCATAGAAGCCCTTCTTGAAAGGCCGTGGCTAGCATCGAATCCAAATAGAAACACGCGGCGCGGTGGTCGCCAGACGCGCTCGGCCAGCCAAATTCACGCACCCCCCCGCTCACCGCACACGCTCCAGGTCACCGCACCCCGCCGCCTCACCCCGCACCACCTCTGTAGCGATTGGCCCCTCGCCGCCACATACTAGAAGCCCGCCCTCTCGGAGATCTCCATGAAAAGCGGCCCGTCTCCATTTTGCGCTCTGGCGCTCGGCGCGTTGCTCGCCGCACCGGCGCTCGCGCAACGTCCGATGACCTTCCTCGACGCGCAGAACATGCGGCAGGTCGCCGGGCAGGACATCAGTCCCGACGGCAAGTCGATGCTCTACTCGCTGAGCACACCGGATTGGCAGACGGCGCGCCGCCAGTCCGACATCTATCTCGTCTCGTTCGACCGTGGGCTTCAGACAACTCGGCAGCTCACGTTCACGAA
>Ga0157372_10009532_pt1 | contig 10319 bp, 3 predicted proteins | sample C55metaG_FD_115307 | JGI IMG/M metagenome (GOLD analysis project Ga0157372, IMG submission 115307) | Corn rhizosphere microbial communities from Kellogg Biological Station, Michigan, USA - C5-5 metaG | ecosystem: Host-associated > Plants > Roots > Rhizosphere > Soil | place: USA: Michigan...
CACGAACGCCGTCAGCGCGGCTTCGCGGCCGAAATGCCAATCGACGCCGCGATACGCGTGCGCGCGCAGGTCCGTGATCACGCGCTCCGCATCGCCGGCGCGAACAGCGGCGCTCATGCCTCCGACGTCGAGCTCCGCGGACTGGCGATGGCTTCGATCGAGCTCGACACGCATGAATGGCGCGTCGCCGTCGTCGCGCACGGCGATCGATGTGCCCAGCGCCGCCTGCAACGCCTGCGCGATCGCAGGCGGCCACGCGTTGCCCGCTCCCGCCGCATCGCACAACGCCGCAAGCACATCGCCGGTTTCGACCGACGGCAACTGATCGCGATCGCCGAGCAGTATCAGGCCGGCGCCCAGCGGCACGGCCTCGACGAGTTTACACATCAGCGGCAGATCGACCATCGATGCCTCATCGACGATGACCAGATCGGTCGCCAGCGGATGTTTCGCATCGTGCCGAAAGTGCACCGATTCCGGACGCCCGCCGAGTAGGCGATGCAGGGTGCTTGCCGTACTCGGCAGCGCATCGCGCAACGCCGCATCGATCGAACCGCGCGCGAGCAAGTGCGCATAATTTTCGCGAAGTGCCTCGGACAAGCGCGCCGCGGCTTTGCCGGTCGGCGCGGCGAGCGCAACGCGCAACGACCGTCCGTCCCGCATGGCCGCGCCGACGGACAACGCGAGCACGCGCGCGATCGTCGTCGTCTTGCCGGTGCCCGGGCCGCCGGTCAGCAACACGACGCGCTGCATTTGCGCGAGCGCAGCCGCGATGGCCTGGCGATCCGGTTCTGCGTCCGTGTCTTGCGTAAACAGCATCGCCAGCCGTTCGCGCAGCCATTGCGCATCGGCCGGCGGTTCGACCGCACTTCCGAGCGCGCGAAGAGCGCGCGCGAGCCGGACCTCGTAGTCGTGATAACGGCGCAACGCGATGGCGTCCGCCGTGAACATGAGCGGTTTGCCGCGTGACTCGTCGTTTCCGTCCGACACATAAGGCGACGCGCGCAACTCGGCGCGCCATGTCGCGATGTCCGGCAACGGCGGCGCGTGTTCGGGCGAAATCTCCGCGAGCAATTCGGGCACGCGCTCGAGAGGCACGAGGCTGTGACCGAACGCCAGCGCGCGGCTCGCGAGCGCCGCCGCGAGCGTGACCGAATCCGGCGTGTGCGGGTGAAGACGCTGCAGGCTCGCCGCGAACGCATGGTCGATCGGGCGCAGCCAGCCGTCGCGCAACCAGCGATCGACGACGTTCACGCGGCATCTCTCCGCAGCGGCGCGAGCAGCGTGTCGAGCTCGTCGATGAACGCGCGCGACGGACGGGCGACAAAAACACCGGCAGAATCCCTGCTTTCCGGATCGAGACCGCGGCAGAAGAGATAGCGCACGCCACCGAAGTGCTTGTCGTAGTCGTAGTCGGCGCGACGAAAGCGCAGCCAGCGGTGCAATGCGAGTGTGTAGATGACGTACTGCAGATCGTATTCGCTGTCGCGCACCGCGTTGGCGAGGCCTGCCGGCGAGTAATCGGCCAGGCGGTTGCTCTTGTAGTCGAGCAAATAGACGCGGCCGGCGTGCGAATACACGAGGTCGATGCGGCCGGTCATCAGCCCTTCGAGGCGTTCACGCAGGCCGAAACGGTCGCGGTCGCGCATCACATCTTGCTTGTGCAAAAGCTCGACCAGACGATCGACGCGGGCGCTGCCGAGCGCAAAGTGGAATTCGATTTCCGCGCGCCGATCTCCCGGCGCGAGATCGGCGAGTCGTACGCCCTCGGGCAGGGGGACGTTGACCGTGTCGCGCACCAGCGCCGCCAGTGGGCGGATGCCGCCCGAGATGTCCTCGCCGACGTAGCCGTTCGCGCCGAGCGCATCGCGCAGCGCCTCTTCCTCGCCGGTGGGCGGCGCATCGCGCCGCCAGTCACGCCAACGCGCGAAGTCGATCGTTTCGAGCGCGGCGTGCAGCGCGTTGCCGAAGCGTGCGCCGATGTAAGGCGACGCGACGATGTCGACGGTATCGATGCCCGCGGGTTCATCTTCGGCGCCTTGCTCGTCGGTCGCATCGACGGACGCCGTGGCGTCCTCGCGCGCGAGTTGCGAGAAGCTGTGTACCCACCAGTCGCGGCGCAACATGCGGCGCGCTTCGCGCACGATGCTCGGGTAGGGATCTTCGGCGGGCAGCGGCAGCGCCCGCGTGACGAGATCGGGAAATGGATCGCGCACGATCGCGCGCGGCGCCACGTCGACGAGGCGCGCGAATGCGGCATCGATGGCTTCCGCGCTGAGGCTCGGTATCTTGGCGTCGGGTCCGCCGCCGTTGAGGAGCCACGACAACACCGGCCTTTCCCTTGACGCGAGCGAGGTGGCGTAAAGCCATGCGGCATGTCGCGCGCGGGTCAGACCCACATAGAGCAGGCGAAGCTGTTCGGCCAGGAGCTCGCGTTTCTCGCGATCTGCCGCTTCGGAATATGCCTCGTCTTCGAGCCCTTCGATGCGGGCACGTAGCACGCGGCGACCACCAACACGATCGGCGATCAGGCGAAGCCCACTCCACGACGGCTCGGCGCTGGCGAGGCCGGCGAACGGCAGGAATACGAGATCGAACTCGAGACCTTTCGCCTTGTGCAGCGTCATGATGCGCACGCGCTTGGCGTCCGATTCGAGACGGAGCTGCTGTGCTTCATCGAGATCGTCCGCCTCGGCGATGCGCCGCGCGAGCCAGTCGGCTTCGCCCGCTTCGCCGAGCACGCGCGCGCGCGCGGCCTGCACTTCCTCGGCGACCTGCAGATAGTTGCCAAGCCGCCGCTCGCCGTCGGCGAGCTTGAGCAGTCGCGCTGCAGCGCGCGCGACCAGCTCGCGCACGAATGACAGCGCGCCGACACGCAACCAGCGCTGACGCCATGTCTGGAAATCGTCGAGCCAGCCGCGATGCATCGATTCGTCGCGCGATAGCGCATCGATCGCCACGGCATCGACGCCGATCAGCACCGTCGCGAGCGCAGCGCGCAAGCGGCTTTCATCGCCGATGGCGAGCAGCGCTTCGAGGATCCACAGGATTTCGGTCGCCTCCATCGTCGAAAAAACACTTTCGCGCAACGCCGTCACGCTGGCGATGCCGCGCGCGGCGAGCTCGCGTTGCATGCGCGCGGCTTCGTCGTTGCGATTGACCAATACGGCAATATCGCCGGGTTCGACGCGGACGGATTTTTCGTCGCGACGCACATACAGCGGCCGATCGTTGAGCAGCGCCTGGATCTCGCTCGCGGCCGCCATCGCGGCGCGCACGCGCGCCGCATCGACCTTGAGCGCGGTGTCGCCCGCCGCATCGGTGTCGCCGCGCGAGAGATTGAGCAGGTGCAGCGCCGGCGCCGAGCGCTTGCCGTCGCTGAGATCGGCGTCGGCCACGTTGCCGCCGGCGAGCACGTGCGGATAGCGCGTTTCGCCGTCGGCGAACGGGTGCTCGCCGCCTTGGGCGAAGACGGCGGCGACCGCTTCGATCATGCGCGGACGCGAGCGGAAGTTGCGATCGAGCGTTTGCGTCGACTCCGCGTACGCGGCCGCCGCGTGATACGTATGCACGTCGCCGCCGCGGAATCGGTAGATCGCCTGCTTCGGATCGCCGATCAGGAACAACGCCGGCCGCACGGTCTCGTCGCGCTCGACGTAGATGCGGCGGAACACATCCCACTGCCGGGCATCGGTGTCCTGGAATTCATCGACGAGCGCCGCCGGGCAGTCGCGGCGCAAATCGCGCGCGAGCCGTGCGCCGTGCGCCGACGATAACGCGCCGTGCACGCGCTCGACGAGATCATCGAAGCCGACGAGGCCGCGCTCGCGTTTGATGGCGGCCATGCGCGCGAGCGCCGCATCGCGCACATCGTGCAGGAGATTCGCGCACGCTTCCGCAAGCGGCGTCGCGGCGTCGCGGAGCGCGGCAAGGTAGGCGGCGATCGCGTCGAACAGCGGCGATTTCGGTCGCGGCGCGCGCGCGAACTTCTTGTTGACCTTGCCCTCGATGCCGGCTGGCGTCAGCACTTCGAGCGTCGCGCGAATCTTGTCGTCCGGCACCGTGCCTTCGGCAAACGAGGCGAGAAAGGCCCACGCACTTTCGAGCTGCCGGTCGCTCGGGCTCCCCTTGTGCAGGACGCCGCCCGCGCGCGCCGTTTCGATCAGGCGTCGCGCCGCTGCACCGTCGCGAAGCCATGCGTCGCGCAGCGCAACCGCGGTCATTTCGATCGCGGCTTCAAGCGTGGCCAGCGTAGCCGCGTCGGATACGGCACGCGCGGGCAGCAGCTCTTCCGCAACGAGCAGTTGGCGCAGATCGCGCGCGAGCTGCTCCGGCGATTTCCATAACGATTCGAGATGCAACGCGGTCACGCGATCGCGCGTCAGTCGACGCCAGATGTCGTAGGCGATCTCGGTGTGCAATGCGCGCTCGCTGGTCACGAACTCGGTCGCGACCAGTGGCTCGCCGCTGGCCAGGGCGTGATCGGACAAGACGCGCTGGCAGAACGCGTGAATCGTGTGGATCGGCGCTAGATCGATCTCGCCGACGGCACGGCGAAGCCGCGCGGCGAGCGAAGGCGCGGGCTCAACGTGCAGGCGGCGCGCGAGCACGGTCGCAGTCACGGCGATCGAGGCTTCATGGCTGTCGCAACGCGCGCGCAGCTCGGCCGGATCGAGCGCCGCAAGCGACGCCGCGCGCACCAGCTGCGCGCGCAGCCGTTCGCGAAGTTCCTGCGTCGCTGCGATCGTGTAAGTAACCGCCAGGATTTTCCGGATCGGCAACTCGCGCTCGACGACGAGCCGCGTATGCAGCAAGGCGAGCGCGAATGTCTTGCCGGTGCCGGCGCTCGCTTCGATGCGGTGAGTGCCTTCGAGCGGCCAGTCGAGCAGCGTCGCCGTCATGCCACTTTCCCCGGCACGCGTGCCGCGCACACGGCCGCGAATAGACGCTTGGCCCATTCGCGGAACTCGGCGGTCGCGCTTTCATCGACGAACGGCATGCGTCCGCGCAACGCGAGCAGCGTCGCCGCATCCCTGCCCTCGCCGCTGCCGCTGCGATTCGCCCATTGTTTCGCCGCCGCTTCGTCCGCGCTGGCGGTGTCCATGCCATCGAATTTCTCGAGCCACTCCCATGCGGCACCGGTTCGGAACGGCAGCGGTTTGACCAGTCCGGCTTGGCGCACGCCAACCAGCCAGCGCAACGTATCGCGAGCGGCTTCGCTCGGATGGACGGCCAACGCGCGCGGGCCGATGTCGCCGGCCTCGAAGGCCGCGAAGGTCAGCACCGGGCGCGGGTCGCCGAGCGCTGCCAGCACGAGCGCATCGAGGTGCCAGCGCACGACGTTGCGTGCGCTTCGCTTGCCGCTACGGGCGCGGATCGCGTGCGCGTCGTCGACATCATCGAGCGTTCCGACGAGGCGCACATCGCCGAGCGCCAACTCGAACGGCAGCGGCGCCGGCGTTCCGCGCTGCGCGGCGCGAACCGCGACGGCGATCGGTCGCGCCTGTCGGACGATTTCGCGCAGGCGCTGCATCCCCGCCGCGCCGGGCGGAAGCTCCGCCTCGGCCTGCAGGCGGCGGCACAGCGAAGCTTCGTCGATGTCCGCGTCGGCGAGCAGCGCCGTGTATACGCGATGCTGGATGTTGAACCGCTCGAGCGCATCGGCGGCGACGAACGGTTCGTTCTCGGCGAGATGCGCTTCATCCTCGTCGAGGCGGATGCCGAGTCGCTCGCCGAGGAATATGCGCGGCGGATCGATCAGAAAGCGACGCAGCGCGACGTAGTCGATCGTCGTCGCCGACTCCGCATCTTCGGCCGGCAGTGGCGCGCCGGCGAACGCGGGTAGCGCGTTCGCGGCTGGTGTCGTCGCGAGTGCAGGCGCCCAGGCCGGATCGAAACGGACGCGACGCGCATCCGCATTGGCCTGACGGCCAAACGGTTGCAGCGGGTGGTGCAACACGAGGCGCTTGCGCGCTTCGGCGGGATCTTCGAAGTACGCGGTGGCGGCATCGAGCAATTCAGAAACGACCACGGACGGCTCGCGCACGGAGTCGTCGAGTGCATCGCGTCCGATGTAGCTCATATACAACGTGCGGTCGGCGGCCGAAAGAAGCTGCAGAAACAAGAAGCGATCATCGTCGCGCACCGAGCGGTCGCCGCGTCGGCGGGCACCCGGACGATCGAGCGCTTCGGAGAGCCGGTTCAGTGCCGGCGATGCTTCCTGGCGCGGATAGTCGCGGTCGTTGAGACCGAGCAGGCAGATGGCGCGGAATGGGATCAGCCGCATCGGCACCATGCGGCAGAACGTGACGCCGCCGGCGAGAAACGGCTGGCGCGCGTCGGGCTCGGCGAAGCGCGCAGCGAAGTGCGCGCGCACGACGTCGGACGGCAGGGCTTCGCGAAGTCCCGCATCTTCGGCCGCGCGGCCGAACGCGTCGATCTCGGCGAACACGCGATCGCGCGCGCGTTGTTCGGCCGCGTCCACTGCGTTGTCGGGCAAAAGATCGGTCAGCGTGCGCGTCAGCAATGCTTGCCAGTCGGCTGCACTATGCTGAATCGCGACTTCGTCGGCGGCGCGCGCGATCGACGAAAGGAGCGCGATCAACGCATCGAGCGCATCGAGCGCGGTGCCTTCGAGAAACGGCCACGGCGCGACGCCGGCGATATCGGCGTCATCGCCGGCGGCATGACCGAGCAGCAGACGGTCAAGCGCGAAGCGCCACGTGAATGCGTCGTCGGCCGGCGCGCCGAGCCGCGCGCGATGTGCCGCGTCGAGTCCCCAGCGCGCGCCGGCCGCTTTGATCCAGCGACGCAGGCGGTCGATCGATTCGGTGTCGAGATCGAATCGGCGCATCAGTGGCGGCAGCGCGATGAGATCGAGCACGTCGTTGCTGGTCAGCCGCGATTGCTTCAGATCGAGCAGGCGCAGAACGAGATCGGCGACCGGTTCGGCGATCAGCGCGCTTTCGTCGGCGACCGTGTACGGAATGAAGCGCGGCGTGCCCTGCGCGCCGCCGAACACGGCCGCGATGTACGGCGCATAGAGATTGATGTCCGGCGCCATCACGGCGATATCGCGCGGCTCGAGCTTAGGATCTTCCTCGAGCAGTGCGCGCAATTGATCGTGCAGCACTTCGACCTCGCGCACACGCGTGTGGCACGCGTGAACCTGCAACGTGCGCTCGCGTTCGATCGCCGCCAGCGGAAACTTTTCGCCGCTCGGCACGCGGCGTTCGAGGAGATCGAGTTGGAGCCGCTGCAGGAGACCGTGCGGTGGCGCGGGCTCGGCGTAGAACTCGATCTCGCTCGGCGTCACCAGCTCGTAGGAGAACAGCGTCGCGATGAAGTCGCGTCCTGCGCGTCCCCACGCCGCGAGGAGCGGATTGTCGGTCTCGTCGAGAGGATCGGCGTCGGGTCCGGCGAAACGCTCGCGCAGCGTCTGCAAGTCGCCCCAGTACTTGCGCGTCGGCGTCGGCAGATAGAAATGCAGCGTCGCGCCACGAGCCGTCGCCGTCATCACGCGCAGCACATCGGGCGACACATTGAGGCAGGCGAACGCGAACACGCGCGCCGGCAGGCCGCGCGGCGCGGGCGAGTCGGCGCCGCCGTGAAGTTCCAGGAAGCGATCGATCGCCTGCGCGCGATGCGCGAGACCGCGCGTCGCGCGGCGCCAGAGCTCGCCTTGCCAGTCGTCCCGCGCCTCGCCGCGGTCCCAGGCCAGCAGCCAGTCGCGGCGCCAGGCCTGGTACTTCGCGAACACATCGGCCAGTACGTTCGCGAGCGACCATGCGTTGAGCTCGGCGTTCGTGCCGCCGAGATAGCGCTCGAGCACCGGCGCGATCGCGGGATGCTCACGCGTCGAGCGATCCCCCAACGCCGCGTAGAGACGCCACACCAGGCGCGATGGTTCGATCGTGCGCGCATCGTCCGCGTCGGGAACGTTCGCCTTCAAGAGCTCGCCGACGAATTCGCCTGGCGCAAGAAAGCGCAGGTTCGCCGCGATGCCGTGCCTCTCTGCCAGCGTCTTCTGCAGCCAGCGGCGCATCGTCGGCTGCGGAATCAGGATCGTATCGGGCTCGAGGAGTCCGACGCCGGGCGGAACGTTGCGCAGCTCGCGCGCGAGGAGCTCGGCGAGGACGTCGAGCGCATTCCCATGGTAGAGGCGGAAATCGGGGGCCGCGGGCACCTGCGAATGATGCCTGAGTGTGCGTCTCGCCGGATGCGACGCGGTGGCGTGCGGCAGCGATCGGCGGCGCTACTTTCCGATGCAGAACGAGCTGAAGATCGCGCCAAGCAGTTCATCTGTGGTGAACTCGCCGGTGATTTCGCCGAGCGCGTGCTGGACTTCGCGCAGTTCTTCAGCGGCGAGCTCGCCGGCGTTGCGTTCTATGAGCGCGGATTCTGCTTCGTCGAGGTGCGTGCGCGCGCGTTCGAGCGCGGCGACATGACGCGCGCGTGCGGTCCACGCGCCTTCGGTGCCGTCGCCACCGGCGAGCTGGCGCAATTCGGCTTGCAAGAGATCGATGCCGGCGCCCGTTTTCGCGGAGAGCCAAATATGCATTTCCTCGGCGCGACGTTCGCGGTGTGGCGCGCGGTCGGCGAGATCGATCTTGTTGTGGACGACGATGCGCGCCGCATTGGCGGGAACGTCGCCGAGGAGGCCGATGTCCGCGCCCTCTTCGCCGTCCGGGTCGCTGACCAGCACAATCACGTCGGCGCGCGCGAGCTCGGTGCGCGCACGCCGGATGCCTTCGCGTTCGATGGCGTCGGCCGCTTCGCGCAGACCGGCGGTGTCCACGAGCGTCAGCATGACGCCGTCGATGTCGACCGTTTCGCGTACGAGGTCGCGTGTCGTGCCCGGAACCTCGGTGACGATCGCGCGGTCGCTCGCGGCGAGCGCGTTCAAAAGGCTCGATTTGCCGGCGTTCGGGCGTCCGACGATGACGACGTGCAAGCCGTCGGCAAGCCGAACCCCGCGCTCGGCCCCATGCAGCAGCGCAGCGAGATCGGTGCGCGCGGCGGCGAGATCGGAACGGAGCTCGGGCGCGGAAAGAAAGTCGATTTCTTCTTCGGGAAAGTCGATTGCGGCTTCGATCCAGACGCGCAGGCGCACGACCGCGGCGGTCAGCGCGCGCACGCGGCGCGAGAATTCGCCGTCGAGGCTGCGCAACGCGGCGCGCGCCGCGGTTTCGGAACCGCTGGCGATGAGATCGGCGACGGCTTCGGCTTGCGCGAGGTCGAGCTTGCCGTTGAGAAATGCGCGTTCGGAAAATTCACCGGGCCGCGCGTGGCGCGCGCCGAGCTCGACGAGGCGTGCGAGGAGGAGTCGCAGCACGACCGGGCTTCCGTGCGTGTGCAATTCGAGCACGTCTTCGCCCGTGTACGATTGCGGTGCCTTGAAATAGAGCAACAGGCCGCGGTCGATCGGCGCGCCGCTCGCGTCTTCGAATGCGCAGTAATACGCGTGCCGCGGCAACGGCTCGCGGCGCAGCAGTTTTCGCGCAAGCGCCGCGCTCGACTCGCCGGAAACACGGATCACGCCGACGCCACCCGCGCCGGGCGGCGTGGCCACGGCGGCGATGGTGTCGCGCGGCGTCACGGCATCACGCTTTCGCCTTGTCGGCGCCCTGGATGCGCTTGGTGATGATCCACTGCTGCGCGAGCGACAGCGAACCGTTGACGGTCCAATAGAGAACGAGGCCCGCCGGGAAGAACGCGAACAGCACCGAGAATGCGATCGGCATGATCTTCATCATGCGCGCCTGCATCGGATCCATGCCTGCGCTCGGCGTCAGCCATTGCGTTGCGATCATGGCGAGGCCGTTCAACACCGGCAGCACGAAATATGGATCGGGTGCGGAAAGGTTCTGGATCCAGCCGATGAACGGCGCCTGGCGCAGCTCGACGCTTTCGAGCAGCACCCAATACAAGGCGAAAAATACCGGAATCTGCACCAGCATCGGCAGGCAGCCGCCGAGTGGGTTTATTTTTTCCTTTTGATAGAGTTCCAGCATCGCCTGATTCATCTTCTGGCGATCGTCGCCGTAGCGCTCCTTCAACGCTTCGATGCGCGGCTGCATCTTGCGCATGCGCGCCATCGAGCGGTACTGCGCTTCGGACAATTTGAAGAACGCGGCCTTGATCAGGAGCACGAGCAGGATGATCGCGAAGCCCCAGTTGCCGGTCAGCTTGTGCAGCTGCGCGAGAATCCAGTGCAGCGGTTCGGCGATGACGGTGAAAACGCCGTAGTCGACGGTCAGCGAAAGGCCGGGCGCGACCTGATCGAGCGTGCTCTGCAGCTTCGGGCCGACGTAGAGGCG
>Ga0157372_10009534_pt1 | contig 10319 bp, 8 predicted proteins | sample C55metaG_FD_115307 | JGI IMG/M metagenome (GOLD analysis project Ga0157372, IMG submission 115307) | Corn rhizosphere microbial communities from Kellogg Biological Station, Michigan, USA - C5-5 metaG | ecosystem: Host-associated > Plants > Roots > Rhizosphere > Soil | place: USA: Michigan...
CGTCGCGACCACCACCAGATTGCGTAGCTCGATCAGGTCGGGTGTGATGCGGTAATTGCCGTAATAATCCTCAACCTCCTGCGCGAGCAGGCTGGCACGATGAAGCGCGCGCTCCAGCCGCTTGGTCGTGCGGACGATGCCGACATAGTCCCACATGAAGCGCCGTATCTCGCGCCAATTGTGCTGGACGACGATATCCTCATCCGAATCGCGGACCCGGCTTTCGTCCCATGGCCGAATCGCATCGGGCGGCGGCATATCGGACCAGTTCGCCAATATGTGCCGGGCCGCAGCCTCGCCGAAGACGAAGCATTCGAGCAACGAGTTGGAAGCCAAGCGATTGGCCCCGTGCAGCCCCGACTGCGTGACCTCGCCCGCCGCATAGAGGCCGGGAAGATCGGTCCGCCCGTCCAGATCGATCATCACGCCGCCGCAGGTGTAATGCATCGCGGGCACGACCGGGATCGGCTGTTTCGTGATGTCGATACCCAGGCTCAACAGCTTGGCGCGGATCCTCGGGAAATGCTGTTCGATGAATTCGGGCGGTTTGTGGCTGATGTCGAGATGGACATAGTCGAGGCCCAGCCGCTTGATTTCATGGTCGATGGCGCGCGCCACGATGTCGCGCGGCGCCAGCTCCGCACGCGGATCGAAATCGGGCATGAAGCGGTGGCCATTGGTCGGCAGCTTCAGCAGGCCGCCCTCCCCGCGCATCGCTTCGGTGATCAGGAAATTCTTGACCTCGAGATTATAGAGGCAGGTCGGGTGGAACTGGTTGAATTCCATGTTCGACACGCGGCATCCCGCGCGCCATGCCATCGCGATGCCGTCGCCCGATGCGCCCCGCGGCGCGGTCGAATATTGATAGACGCGCCCTGCACCGCCCGCCGCCAATATGGTCGCGCGCGCGGTGAAGAGCGCCACGTGCCCCTTCTCGCGGTGGAGCGCATAGACTGCGCGCACCCGCCCATCGCCCGAATAGCGCACCGCATGGCGCCCGGTGACGAGATCGATCGCCATCATATCGGTGATGAGTGTGATATTGGGGTGCGCCTGGGCCGCTTTCTCCAGCGCTTGCTGCACTGCGCGCCCAGTCGCATCGTCGACGTGCACGATGCGACGATGGCTGTGACCGCCTTCGCGCGTCAGGTGCCAACGGTCGTGTCCTTCCCCCTCCGTAGGGTTGAACGGCACGCCCAGCTCGGCCAGCCGCTCGATCGCCGCGGGCGCATGCTCGACCACGAATTCCACAGTGCGACGGTCGTTGAGCCCCGCCCCGGCGACCATCGTGTCTTCAATATGGCTCTCGAATGTATCGCCGGCCTCCAGCACTGCCGCGATTCCGCCCTGGGCGTGCGCGGTCGATCCTTCGGAGAGGCCGGCCTTGGCAAGCACTCCGACCTTCAGTTTGTCGGCGAGATTGAGCGCGGCGGTCAGCCCGGCCGCGCCGGAACCGATGATCAGGACGTCGTAATTGTGCTGAGCCATTTCCGCCTTTCCGTTCCCCGGCGGATGCCAGGGTCCGCTTCTACCTCGACACTGGACCACGGCTTCGACCGGGGAACCCATGATCAGCCATGCGCTGGCGCCCGCGTGAGGTTGAGGAACACGTCCTCCAGATCCGCCTCGTGCGTTGAAACATCGACGATGCCCAGACCGGCGCCCTGCAATGCTGCCAGCACCTCACCCGCATTCACCTTGTCCTTGGAGTAAGTGATCACGACGGTGCGCTCATTCTTGAGCTCGATCTTCTCGAAGCAGGGCGCGCTCGGCGCAGTTTTGAGGTCCCGATCGACTGTCACCGACACAGCCTTCTCCTGCGCCATTGCCAGCAATTCGCGCGTCGGATGGTTGGCGATCACCTGACCGTGATTGATGATCGCAATGCGATCGCACAGCTGCTCGGCTTCCTCCAGATAATGCGTGGTCAGCACCACAGTTGTGCCCTGCGCATTGAGCGCACGCACATATTCCCAAAGCTGCTGGCGAAGTTCGACGTCCACGCCCGCGGTCGGCTCGTCCAACACCAACACGGGCGGATTGTGGACCAGCGCCTTTGCTACCAGCAACCGGCGCTTCATGCCGCCTGACAGCGAGCGTGCATAAGCGTGTGCCTTCTCGTCGAGATAAACCGCCCGCAGCAGCTCCATCGAGCGGCGCTGACTTCTGGGCACCCCATACAGGCCGGCATAGAGTTCCAGCATCTCAAAAGGCGTGAAGAAGGGATCGAACACGATCTCCTGCGGCACGATTCCGATAGAGCGCTTGGCGTTGCGCGGATGCTCGTCGATGTCGAAGCCCCAGATCGACGCCTTGCCGGACGTCTTGGTGACAAGTCCCGCCAGAATATTGATGGTCGTCGATTTGCCCGCACCGTTGGGGCCGAGCAGCCCAAAAATCTGCCCCTGCGGCACGTCGAGCGTGACATCGGTCAACGCTTGCTTGCCGCCCTTGTAGATCTTGCCGAGGCCCTGAATGCTGATTGCCGCGTCGCTCATGGCGCGAGCGCATAGAACCGGATTGGCCTTGGGGAAAGCGTTACGGGCTGGATCGGCTCGCTCGGCCGCAACCGAGGTCCTGATAGCCTTATACCCCGCACGCCTGGATGAAAGACACGAAGCGTCGTAGCCGTTGTCGCGGCACGGTGTATATCAGACCGCAACGACACATGCCGGAAGATCAGCAGCCCTCCGTAAGCGAGATCTACCAACGCCATGGTGAGGCTTGCGACAATGCGCGAAGCAAGGAACTAGTCGAGAGTTCATGGCTCGACGGCTTCTCCGCCTTGCTGCCAGCCGGAGAGGCAGTGCTCGACTTAGGCTGCGGCTCCGGACTGCCGATCGCGCGCGAACTTGTCCGGCGCGGCTTCGATGTGACGGGGGTGGATAGCACCCTGACGATGCTTTCGCTGTTCCAGCGAAATCTGCCCGATACCCCGGCTTATCTGATGGACATGCGCCAGCTCGCCTTGGGTCGACGCTTCGCCGGATTACTCGCTTGGGACAGCTTCTTTCACCTCTCGCCTGACGAGCAGCGCCCAATGTTCGCAAGGTTTCAGGCTCATGCTGCGCCGGGCGCCGCTCTGATGTTTACGAGCGGTACCGAAGAAGGGTGCGTCATCGGCGAGCCTGGAAGGCGATCCGCTATACCATGGCAGCCTGAACTCAGCCGAGTATCGAGCCTTACTTGAGGCCGCCGGCTTCGAGGTCGTCGCGCATGTTGTTGCAGACGCCAGCTGTGGTCATCGGACCGTCTGGCTGGCTCAACAGCGCAGTTGATCAACGGCAATCGTGCCGGGCGCCTGGTAAAGCCGCCAATCCCCACAATCGTCAGAGATATTCATCCCAGTGGCGATAAGCGGGCTCCTGAGACACATGCGGACGATCGGCCTGGTCGAGTGTCATATAGGGCGCATCCTCGACGTCCTCGAACCGAAGCTCGACGCAATAACCACGCTGCTCCCGATCATAAGTCAGCATCGACCAGGGGAGCGGATAAGCCCGCGTTCCGACCCCCAGGAATCCGCCGAAGGTGAGCACCGCATAGGCGACTTGGCCGCTCTCTTTCTCGATCATGACCGAATGGATCGCGCCGATCTTTTTGCCATAGCGATCGAATACCGGCGTGCCTTCGATCCTGTTGGATGAGATCAACCGATGTCCAACATCCGCGATGTTCCCGTCATCCGCCGAACTTGCCATGGTAGGCCTCCATCTGCCCCCCACAACATGCATCGCTCGCAGGGCGCACCTGCCTGCCTCCTCGCCGCCGCCAATATGCACCGATTCTAACGATTTAGCCACTCCAACCTTTGCTGGTCTGCAGTTTCGCCCGCGGTGACATCCACTTACCCGGTGAGGACAACAGCTCCGGGCTTGCGGGCGACCGATCAGTTCCCACATTCATGCAGGAAAGGGGAAATGCCATGGTCAGCACCTTAAATGACGGCATCATGACCGAGTATCTGGTGAAGTATGGAGCGATGCTGGCAAGCACAAAAGAGCGGCCTGCAGAATTGCTTGAAACACTCTACATGACGGATTGTTACCGGGCCGGAAAAGACCTCCAGATTGCAAGGCGGGACTATGATCCTGCGATCTGGAAGGGAATCCCGCCCGCCGAGATCAAGGTCAAGCTGGCGGATCTTTCCCGGTTCATGAGCCGTTTGGCACGCGATCGTACCGCACTTTGGGGTGTTCAGCTTTAGGTCTGGTCGCCGCACTCTCGCCGGTCCGACACGCTCGCGGGACGATCCGAGGAACGGGGCGTCTTCCGATACATTTTCGGCCGCATGGGTGAGGCAGTCGAACGCGCACTGATCGCCGCGGCGGTGCTCGTCTTGGTCGCGAGCGGCTTCGCGCTCTGGTACGTGCGCTAGATCCGTCCTCATCTACACGAAATTCTCTGTAGAAGTAAGATACGGAAACGCGGGCATCTTGGTAATAGCAGCAGCGGTTCGGCGTCGATTTTGCGGCAACCTTCGACGAAATCGATAGCGGCCACTCCGTCACAACACCTCACCTGAGATCCGAAGATCCCCAGCGGAATCCCGCCTCGCGACGGTTTATGGGTTCTTAACCTTTCTTTGCCAGAAGTTACTAAGGCCTGCTGGCCTTGTCTGTATTGCGTGGCGTAACGAGGTAAGGTCGGGTGACAGGGGAGTTGGAAAAGGAGCGCGTCGACGCGATCCTGATCGAACAATTCCGTGCGCTAAGGCGCCAGATCCCGTTCATGTATGCGCTGACGGTCGTCAACGCGATTTTCCTCGGCTTCGCGCTCCACGGCGCCGTTTCCCCCTGGCTCAATGTAGCCACACCCGCCGTCCTGACCCTTGCTGCGCTTGCGCGCGCCTCGGTCTGGTTGCGACGCCGCGACGAACAGCCAAGTCCCGATGCAATCCGATCTTATCTCAAGGGGACGTTTGTCGCGGCGACCGTGCTGAGCATCGCCTTCGGCGCGTGGGGGCTTCTGCTGTTTGAGCAAGTCGAGATGCTCGGCCGAACGTGCATTGCGCTTTACACGTTCATTGGTGTGGTCAGCTGCTCCTACTGCCTTCAGTCGCTGCCCCGGGCGGGCCGTTTGGTGGTGATATGCGGCACAATGCCAATCACCGTTCGGCTGCTCTTTTCGGGAAGCTGGTTCCTGGGCGGCCTCGGCATGGATCTGGTGTTCGTCGGGATCCTGCTGATGCGGATGTTGGCGGATAATCATAGAGGCTTCATCGAAGTGGTGAGCTCACGCGCCGATATGGCGGCAGAGCAGGTGCGCGCACGTACGGCCGAACAACATGCGCATCGGTTGGCCTATCACGATCCATTGACGGGATTGCCCAATCGTCGTGCGCTGGAAGAAGGCCTTCATGCGGTTCTGGCTGACGAGACGTGTGAGCCACGCGGAAGCCTGCTGATTGTCGATCTCGATCGGTTCAAAGCGATCAACGACGTGCATGGGCATGCGGCGGGCGACCATCTGTTGCGAAAGGCCGCAAGACGCTTGTCGATATGCGTCGGCGCAGGTGGCGAGACCTACCGTCTGGGCGGCGACGAATTCGCGATCGTGCTGCGCGATGGCGACCGCGACTTCAGTTGCGACGTTGCCCAAAAGATCGTCCGCACGATGGCCGAGCCATTTCAGATGGAGGAGCTGGTCCATCATATCGGCGCGAGCGTGGGCATCGCCCTATTCCCGCACGATGGGCAGGCTCGAGAGACGCTGATGCGCCGCGCCGACGTGGCGCTCTATAAAGCCAAGCAACTAGGCCGCAGCCAATATCGCGCCTTCGAGCCCGCGATGGACGCCGAGATTCGCCGTCGCTTGGTGCTGGAAGGCGAATTGCGCGAGGACTTGGCGGAGGCGCGCTTCGTTCCGCATTATCAGCCGATAGTCGATCTCGCGAGCGGGCGCATTACAGGCTTCGAGCTGCTGGCGCGCTGGGCGCGGGCCGACGGTGCCGACGTCGGCCCGGATCAGTTCATCCCAATCGCCGAGGAATGCGGGCTGACAACGCAGCTGATGCTGACGTTGCTCGAACAAGCCTGTGTCGACGCGCGCGTCTGGGATCCTCGCCTGACCCTTGCGATCAACATCTCTCCAGCGCAGTTGAAGGAGCCCGGGCTGAGCGAGCGGCTGCTCGACGTGCTTCGTCGCCTCGAATTTCCGCCACAACGGCTGGAGGTCGAGATCACCGAGGACGCGTTGATCGTGGACGAGATCAGTGCGCGTTCGACGATCGAGGCGTTGAAGAGATGCGGCATTCGCGTCGCGCTCGACGATTTCGGTACAGGATATTCATCCATCCAGCATTTGCGCATGATCCGGATCGACAAGATCAAGATCGACCGGTCTTTCGTCCAGGCGATGGCGCGCGATGCCGAAGCAATGCGCATCATTCGCGCGATCATTGGCCTCGCCAGCAGCCTCGGCTTGCCCGTCACGGCGGAAGGAATCGAAGATCTGCAGGCGGCCGCCTTCCTGCAGTCGCTCGGCTGCAATCACGGCCAGGGTTATTTGTTCGGTCGACCAATGCCGAAACAGGAGGTCGACCTGTTGCTCTCGTCGGCCTTCGGCCATGCGATACCCGCTACGGGAAAGCGCGCCGCAGCCTGACATTCAGTTGCCGCTTAGCCAATTGCTCGGGGCATTGCCTAGCGACTGAAGCCGTCAATCTGCCGAGAGCCCCTTCGGCCTGTTCGCATCGTCCTGCCGTGGCTGGGCCACGCTCCATCGCCGCCGAATAGTCCAAAAACGATCAGAAAATCATGGGCCTAAGCGAAGCCATGGATAGTTTGGTCCCCTGCGCTCTCCGGGCGCACTCAGGGAAGGACTAAGCTTCATGACTAATCGGTTGGTATTTGCCCTCGCCATCCTCGGCGTGGTGGCGGCGGCCCCGGCCTGGGCTGATCGCGATACGAAACACTATACATCCATAACGGTGTTCGGTGACAGCCTGGTCGATGCGGGCAATCTGTATGTTGCTAATGGTGGCACGAGGCCTGATCCGGCGCTGGGCTATTTCCAGCACCGCTTTACGAATGGCTATGATTATCCCGACCTTTTGTCGCTCGATCTGTTCGGCGTGCCGACCACGCCATCGCTTCTGGGCGGCAACAACTTCGCGTTCGGGGGCGCGCGCATTATCGACACGGGCGATCCCATTCCGGATCTTCAGGCCCAGATCGGTGCGTTCCAGCTTTCCGGTCACGGCGTCGACCGCAATGGGCTGTACATCGTCAACCTCGGCGGCAACGACATCTTCGGAGCGGAAGGCGAATTCGGCCCCGACAACACGATCGGCTCTTATCCCGATGTCAGCAGCTACCTGAAGGCGGCGGCCGAGCAGTATGTCGCAGGAATTCAGGCGCTGAACGATCTTGGGGTGCGCAACATCCTGATGACCGACTTCCCCAATGCAAGTGATCCGCTGACCACGGAAGCCAACGGATATCTCAATACCGCGCTCGCCAATCTAAACCTAAGCTCGGACACCAGCTTTTTCTTTTACAGCCTCAGTGACTTCAACATACGCGCGCTGACCGATCCGGCCTCGCTCGGCCTGCCCCACGAGCGCGGCGACACCACCTGTCTCGCAGAAGGCGCTCAGGCGACCGGCTGCGCCGGCATCTTCTCGTTCGACGGCGTTCACCCGACGGCGGCGGTCCAGCTCGCAGGATATCACGACATGGACAAAAAGTTCGGCTTAACCGCCGCTCAAGCGGTTCCCGAGCCGGCCAGCTGGGCCACGATGATCGCCGGCTTCGGCATGATCGGGGGCGCCCTGCGCTATCGAAACTGCCAGAGGAAGACTGCCGGCGCTTAATCGGGGCTTACTGGAAGGATGCAGAGAAAGGCCGCTGCCGACAACGGTAGCGGCCCCTGCCTCAGGCCAAGCGCGACGGCATTCCGGCACCATATGGCTAGCGAGACAAGCGGAGTATCACCCGCCAAGCGCTTCCCATTCAGCGCAGACGTCCGGATCGTTCTCGGATCCACGCCGCTCAACGGCCTCTGTCGCAAACCGCGCCGGATCAAGCCGCGACAGCGCCCATGCCGCGGCGCCGCGCACCACCGGCGCAGGATCGTCCAACAGCGCCAGCACGCGCAGTAGCAGCGCAGGCGTTTCGCTATTTCCTGCTGCGATCAGCGCATTGCGCACCAGCCGGTCGCGCCCGATCCGCTTGATCGGCGAGCCCGAAAAGACCTGGCGAAAGCTGGCATCGTCGAGCGCGAGCAAATCGGCCAGTTCCGGCGCTGCCAGCTCGGCGCGGGCAACAAACGCTCGGTTCGCAGCCGCTGAATCGGCGAACTTGTTCCACGGGCAGACCGCCAGACAATCGTCGCAACCGTAGATACGGTTGCCGATCGGCTCGCGGAATTCGCGCGGGATAGGCCCCGTATGTTCGATGGAGAGGAAGGAGAAGCAGCGACGCGCAACGACTCGAAAGGGGGCTGGAAAAGCGGCCGTGGGGCAGGCGGAAAGGCATGCGTTGCACGATCCACAGTGCATCTCGCCCGGCATGTTCGGCACAAGCTCCAGCGTGGTCATGATCGCACCCAGGAACAGCCAGCTCCCCTCCTCCCGGCTGACGAGGTTGCTGTGCTTGCCCTGCCAGCCAATTCCCGCTGCCTCGGCCAGCGGCTTCTCCATTACGGGTGCCGTGTCGACGAACACCTTCAGATCCGTGTCTGGGACCGTCGACACCAGCCACCGCGCGAGCGCCTTCAGGCCCTTCTTGACGATATCGTGATAGTCTTGGCCCTGCGCATAGACGGATATGCGCCCCACCCCCCGCTCCTCGGCCAAAGCAAGCGGATCGACCGTCGGCGCATAGCTCATGCCGAGCATGATCACCGATTTGACCTCGGGCCACAGCGCAGCGGGGCTGCCGCGTTGGTGCGCGCGCTCTTCCATCCATAGCATGTCGCCATGCGCGCCTTCCGCCAGCCAGGCGTGCAGCCGTGCGGCCGCCTCGGGCGCCGCATCGGCACGCGCGATCCCGCAGGCCGCGAAGCCGAGCGCGCGCGCCTCTGCCTTGATCGCGTCTTCCAGGGATGATGGGGCTGTCACACGCGCTTGTTAGCATATCGCGACGCCAACGCTTGCATCATGCGGATGCAATGCACACTTTTCGATCGTTACGCGTTCATGCGCGAATGCGGGAAGGGAGCGACATGAAGCTATCCAGACGCGCGCTGATCGGCGCCGGCGGCGGTGCTGTCGCCGCTGCGTGGCTATGGTCGGCCGGCGGCAGCAGTGCTGCTGCGCATTACGAACTTTCGCTGAGCGATGCACAATGGCGCACCCGGCTCTCGCCGGAGGCTTATCAGATACTCCGCCACGCCGCGACCGAGCGTCCCTTCACCAGTCCGCTGCTCAACGAACATCGCAAGGGGGTCTTCAACTGTGCCGGTTGCGCGCTCCCGCTCTTCTCGTCCGGCACCAAGTTCGAAAGCGGTACCGGTTGGCCGAGCTTCTGGGCTCCGCTCAACCATGCGGTGGTGACCGCCGACGATAGATCGATAGGTATGGAACGCACCGAAGTTCTTTGCCGCCGTTGTGGCGGCCATCTTGGCCACGTGTTCGACGATGGCCCCAAGCCGACCGGGTTGCGCTATTGCATGAATGGCGTGGCCCTCACCTTCACCCCAAAGAAAGCCTGACCTTGACCAACATATCGCGTACGCGCCAGGCAGGGCGCGGATGAGCAAGATCACGCCTGTCATCCTTTCGGGCGGCTCGGGAACGCGGCTTTGGCCGCTCTCGCGCACCGGACGTCCCAAGCAATTGCTGAGCCTCACCGCCCCCGAAACGATGCTGCAGCTCACCGCGCAGCGCGTGCCTCCCGCCGACGGGTTCGGAGCACCGATCGTGGTGGCCAATGCGGCGCATGCCGACATGATAGAGCAGCAGCTCAACGCCGTGGGCATTGAGGACGCTTCGCTGATCCTGGAGCCCATCGGACGCAATACCGCGCCCGCAATCGCGGCGGCAGCGCTCGCGCTCGATCGCGACGCGATCATGCTCGTCATGCCCAGCGATCATGTCATACAGAATGTCGCCGCCTTCCGCGCCGCGGTCGAAGCCGCCCGTCCGCTGGTTGAGCAGGGCTGGCTCGCCACCTTCGGCATCACGCCCGATGCGCCTGAGACGGGCTACGGCTATATCCGGCGCGGTCCCGAGCTCGCACCAGGCGTGGCCCGGGTCGAAAGCTTCGTGGAAAAGCCCGATCGTGCGACTGCGGAAGCTTATCTCGCCACCGGCGAATATAGCTGGAACGGTGGCATCTTCCTGTTCGGCGCGGGCGCCTATCTCGACGCGCTGC
>Ga0157372_10009536_pt1 | contig 10318 bp, 9 predicted proteins | sample C55metaG_FD_115307 | JGI IMG/M metagenome (GOLD analysis project Ga0157372, IMG submission 115307) | Corn rhizosphere microbial communities from Kellogg Biological Station, Michigan, USA - C5-5 metaG | ecosystem: Host-associated > Plants > Roots > Rhizosphere > Soil | place: USA: Michigan...
ATGAACCGCGAAGGGTCTCAACTGGGGCATCGTAAACAGAGCCGCACCAAGGGCGACGCAGAAAATCGGCAGCGACAAAGGCATCTTTCGCAGGACCATCGGAATCCAGGCGGTCATCAGAATAATGGCGCCTAGGCCGGTCAGAATCTGGATGTAAAATCCAGAATCAAGCATTGATCGCCTCCCCCGAAACGGGTGAATTTTTTGAGCGCCGCCGGGACAGTGCAGCTAAACCGATCAAGTCAGCGTGACGTTCACCTGGACGCCCATGCCGATGAAGTCGTCCGCCGCGCCAATGAACCCACCAGTGACCGGCATGATCTGCTTGTTGCATCTGCCAACTGCTACGGGAATGAGGTTCGCTGAGCCGGTGCGCCGGTGTGTAGGGTCAAAGGCAATCCACCCGGCCGCTGGAAGATAGACTTCCGCCCAGGCGTGCGTTGATCCTGCGCCAGGCGCGGAATTGTCTGGATCATGTAAATAGCCGGAGACGGCACGGCCGCCAAAGCCAAGGTGGCGAGCCGCCTCGAGGAAAAGAGCCGCCATATCTCGGCAGGATCCACTCGCCATCGTTACAGTTTCCAGCGGATCTTGTGTTCCATCTTCGTCTCGGGTTCGATACGCGATCGCGTCGGCGATGCCATTGTTGATGTCCTTCAGCAGGGACAACGTGTCGGTGGGCGATGCATGAATGAAAGCGCGTGCCCAATTATCAAACTGACCGCCATGATCGGGACGTTGCGGCCTTAGGAGAGCGCCCAGATCGTCAATTTCTTCTTTCGAGTAAGTGAATGGGTAGGAGTGAGCGCCGGGCGCAATCCGGAAAATAGGCCACGCGGAAGCGAACTGCTCCACCGTGAGGTCGGTTGATATGACGAGTTGGTCCGCAGAGCTTGAGAAGCAGGCGGTCGCAACCAGATTCCCAAATACGTCCTGCGTCCATTCGACCTCTGCTGCGGGCGCCAGGCGGACTGAGCTCGACAGTACCCTCAGATCGTGCGAACTGCGCGGCACAAGCATGAGGCGATGCGGTTGCAGGCCGACTGCTTTCCGGTAACGGTAGGTGGTTTCATGGCGTATTTGGAACTTCATGCCTCCCCAACGCCTCAGTCCGACCGTAGGGTGCGTGCCTGGATTGTTACGGACTTCCTATTTTCGCCGCCTCTACGGCTTTGACTCACCCCGACCAGTTAACGCTGATCCTACGATGTTGAGGCGGCGCCGCTGCGCCGAGTGAGATCGGCCTCCGTAAGTCACGTCCGAAGGATGTCGAATCGATCACACCTCTGTGGTGCGGATTGGCTGCGCGGCGGTCCGCACCTGAGAACCAGAGAAGGAAACTCCCCGCGCGGTGAGTTAGAAAGAGGCCTGAAGCTGGGCCGTATCCCTCGGACATAGCAGCTCCCCTGGGTAGCTCGCCGCTAACCTGCCATTCCGCAATCGGCCAGCGCGGGCACCCGGAACGAGAGACTTGACGGTCTGCCACTGGGTGCAAGAAATTAACGGCTGAGCGGCCGAGAAGGTTTAGAGTTTCGGGCGCTTGCGAGCGCCGGATCGTGGGACATCCCGTTATTCCCGGTGGTTTCCGCCAACGTCGGCTTCCGTCAGGACCGGATTCCCGCATCATCGGATCGGCAGCCCGATACGAGCATGGCTGGCCACGTCCGGGAAGGCGGATCGGCAGCGAGAGGCTTGGCAACGCTGCCAATCCTCTCGCCGAGGAAGCTGCCGCGCCACATTGGACAACTTCGCGAGGTCAGACTGTCACCCTTCCTCCAGTATGACGTCGATCATGGTCTGCCAAACATGTTTTGCCGTCGCACGCGGGTCGGCACTCTCCTCGTAGATAGCTGCCTCTATCATCTGTTGAGAAGGTTCTCGCAAGGAGGTGACGACGGATCGGACCAACTCTGTAGCGCTTAGATGAAAGTCGCCTTCAGGATCATAGAACGCCAGACGGGTTGCGGATTGCCTTTGAACCTCGGCGACGAGGGCGTTGGCGGCTTGTTCAATCGGAGGGGGAGCCATAAAGGCTATAACGTCGCTAACCGTCCATCGTTCATATGCCGAGAAGAATCGTTGTGACCGTTGAGCAACCGAGTCCATGCGTCGTACACGCTGCAGTCGCGGCTTCGATCTCACCGCTCACCCGGCAGCCAGAGAGCGCCTAGTGGATTAGCCGAGGACTCGCCGGTTTATCATTAGCGGCCGACCTCAAGCGCCCTTGGATGCAAGCCAAATGGTGTGAATTACATGTTCTTCACCAGCCAGCGCAGGGATGCTTACCTCTTCCACGTCGAAGCCGGCATTCTCCAGGCGATCGACAAAGTCATGATCCGTGTAAGCCGACCATATGGCGAGGACGCCACCCGGCCTCAGCGCGTGACGCGCCGCCCGCAATCCCCAGTCGCAATAAAGCCGTTCGTTGGGAAGGTGGATCATTCCGTCAGGACCATTATCGACGTCCAGAAGAATGGCGTCGAAGGCGGCCTCCTGCCTGATGATCACGTCATGAACATCGGCCATCTCAAGCGACAGGCGGGGATCGACGAGATGGTCCTGAAACAGATGGGCTAGCGGCCCCTTGCCCATTTGACGATCTCAGGCACAAGTTCGGCGACGACGACTTCAGCAGCCGGTGAAAGCGAGGAGAGCGCCGCCCCCAGCGTGAAGCCCATGCCCAGCCCCCCGATAAGGATACGGCCATTGCGATGAGACAGCCGTTCGCATACCAGCGTTGCCAGCGCTTCTTCGGAATGGCGAACCTGATTGCCCATCAGCTCGTCGTCTTCGAACTGGATCGAATAATCGTCCCCCCGGCGCCACAGGAGCAATTCACCGCCGCCAGGAAGCTGCGCGGTGTCAACCAGCTCTACCGGAATTTCCGCGCTGTCATCTTGTGCCGCGAGCATGCTCATTCTGAGTTTACGGTCGCGACTTAGTCAGGGCGTATTGACCCGGCTCAGCCTTGAACACATCGCGGGCGAAGGTACGGGTTGCAGCCGCGGACTTGAACGTCTCCTCCTGCAGATGCGACGTCACCAGCGGATAGCCTTGAGAATTATAACGCGTCTCCCGAACCGTGAGCCGGAAGTTCCCATCATCATCCTTGGAGATCAGATAGGGGCGGATTGCTTCTCGGCTCATGGAGTCTCCTGATTGGCGAATTGAAGGATCGGCAGCGCAGATGCGCTGCCGGGCATGGAGGTCAGCCCACCATTGCCATGACGACGCGCTTCAGTTCACTGCTCGACAGGGTCGCCTGGCGGCGAGGAGCAGCGGACCGCGCCTCTTGCCTGCGTGAAGATGAGGAATGGGTCAGGCGTTTATCGGGTTTGGAAAATTTATTCATAGATGGTCCTCGCGGCCTGAGCCGCACTTGATATATGTCCCTCGCGCCACCGCGCGGCCTGTAATCAGGCGCTTGCGGCAGTGGCGCCGAGAAACATGCTTTTTTATATGCAAGGGCGCCGCATCGGCCAAAAGCCGGTGCAGCTCCCCGTTCAAGACGATGCCCGGTTTTTGCGAGCGAGATATCGCGCGTCGCGGGCTGACTTGCGTTCAGCCTCGCTGAGTTCGCGCTTCGGCTTAGGTGCTGCTGCGGCCATTTCGTTGGCCTGCGCACGTTTGGCAGCCTTTTGCTCTTTCGCCGCCAGCAAGGCTTCCTGGCGCTTTTCCCGCGCCGCAGCTTCCTTGGCCAGACGGCGTTCCGCCTGATCGGGAGTAGCAGTCCGAACCACGGGCGCATTCGTCCGCAGTCGCTCGAGAACCTCTGTCCGGGCGCTTGCCGCAGCGGCTATGCGCTCCTGGAAGTGCGGTTCCTTATATCTTTTCATTAAGAGGAGAGTCCTGTTTCAAATTCGCGTGAGGGGCGGCCGAAGCCGCTCGCCCTCCTTCAGGCAGGCTGAAGGTTGGTTGCCGATGCCTTGCCGCGCTGATCTGTTTCGAGCGTGTATGACACGCGCTGATCCTTCTCGAGCGTGCGCATGCCCGCACGTTCAACCGCGGTTATGTGCACGAAGGCGTCCCCGCCGCCGCTTTCCGGCGCGATGAAGCCATAGCCCTTGCCAGCGTTGAAGAATTTTACCGTTCCGATGATCATATTGGAGCTCCTTGTCCAAGTTTTATGGGTGCACGCGACAATGTGGGCAGCCCGGCTTCAAGAGGCAAATGTGGGACAAGGGAGAGCCGAAGCGGCCCGATATCCGTCGAAGCGCGACGTTCAGCGAGGCATCAATAGCACAAATCGACCTAAATGCAAAAACAGATCAGAGCGGATCGATCGAATACTTCTCCATCTGCCGGTAACTACGTCTTCAGTTTATCTTGGATTTCGCACGATCGCACCTGTGCCACGGCCCAATGCCGCAGCGCGCTGCTCACTTCGAGCGGGCCGCCTCATCGCGCTTGGCTTGAGCAAGCGCATCGTTCAAGGTCGAATATCGCCAGTCACGATAATGGTAGCGATATGCCGGCGCCTTGATGATGCCATAGTGAGCCATGACTTCCGCTTCGTCTGCTGGGACAACTGTCGTCTCCTGTCCAATCTGGTGAGCACGGATTGACGAGCACGATTACTGCCGACCGCCGGCTGCTGGTCGGGCAAGGAGCTGAACCGCATTTTCCACCCTTGAATATCCCGCTGGATCGGCGATCGCCAGATCGAGGGGCCGGGCACCCAACGAGGCATTGTGGGTGTTTAGAAAGCGGATTGCTTGCTCCTGCCCCAGAAGCACGAATGCAAGATGGGTGATCAACCCCTGCCGTCTTGCCTGGTCAGGAGAGATCCGTGGCTCGCGGCTAACAAAGGCTCGCCTTCGCGGGCGAGCCGGTGTTGTCTCGTCCCCTGTCATGCCGACCCAACCAAGTCTGCGGCTAGGAGAGACTGATCCATCCACGGCAGCCAACCCACCGAAGCACCTGCGTTTTTCGAGGAAAGCACGTCGAAGATCTGACTGCCGATAATGCCCGCTGCGGCCAGATGCTTGCGGCGTGCCGGCTCACTGATCGCGTCGGCGGCGTGCATGAGCAAAAGCTGATGCTCGGAATAAAGCTGATTGAGATCCATGCGTAACTCCCTTGGTAAGCGGGAGCGCGATGGTCTCTCAGTCAAGAGCGCCTACGTTGCTATGCACTTGATGACCTCTATATAAGCTTAATCGACAATCTTACAACACTGCCATATCGCCAAAAAACTCGAGAGAATATCCTTGCGTCAAGTGTCCTGATATTCGACTTGCGGCACGACATTCCTGCTCGTGGCTTGTAGCAGCACCACCTGTTCTAAGGGATCGCTGATCGGCACCGACATATTGAGTCCAGTTTGTCTTTAGCTGCTGCTTCCGTACATCGTGGAGTGATTGAGCGAATATGGGAACGCCTTCCCGCCAATATTAGCCGGACTTGACGCAGTTTCGCTTGATCCGGATAGTAAAGCCGACGGTCTGCAATTGCAGAGCGAAAATCCCTTTCGAACGGCAAGAATGGGTCGATCGCGAAGTGGGGCGCTCCGAGCGAAGAAGGTCATTCAAGTGCGGCTTTTCGGCCTTCAACCATGTCAGTTATTTTGTTGGCAAGTTCCGTCATGACGAATGGCTTGGTGATTACCTCCATCCCCGCGTCCAGATGGCCGTTGCCGACAGCGGCGTTTTCCGCGAAGCCGGTGACGAAAAGCACCTTAAGGTCGGGTCGGGTGAGGCGTGCCGCGTCGGCCACTTGCCGCCCGTTCATCCCGCCTGGCAGACCCACATCGGTTACAAGGAGGTCGATCCTGGCATCTGATTGCAGGATCTTGAGACCAGATGGTCCGTCCTCCGCTTCGACCGCGACATATCCGGCCTCTTCCAACACCTCTACTATGAGCATGCGAACGGTCGGCTCGTCGTCGATCACAAGTACGGTTTCGCCAGCCCCGACTTCGGGGATTCCTGCCCGTAATTCCTCGATATCGTCGGTGAGATCCCCGGAATAGCGTGGAAGATAGAGGCACATTGTGGTCCCCTGATCTGGTTCGCTGTATACGCGCACTTGCCCGCCAGACTGCCGCACAAAACCATGGATCATAGAAAGGCCCAAGCCCGTGCCTTGGCCTATCGGCTTGGTGGTGAAGAACGGGTCGAAGATGCGATCGGCGATATCCTTCGAAATGCCCGTCCCTGTGTCGGTGACGCACACTGAAATATATTGACCCGGCGAAAGATCTCGTTGGCGTCCGGCGCTATCGTCCAGCCACTTGTTGGCAGTCTCTATGGTCAGTTGGCCGCCCTCTGGCATGGCATCGCGCGCGTTGATGGCAAGATTTAAAAGCGCGCTCTCGAGTTGCACGGGATCAACGCGCGTAGGCCACAGGCCCGCCGCGCCCACGACCTCCACTCTGATGGCGGGGCCGACCGTGCGACGGATCAGGTCCTCCATGCCGAATACAAGGCGGTTCACGTCAGTAGGTTTTGGATCAAGAGTTTGGCGGCGGGAGAAGGCAAGCAACCGCTGCGTCAAGGCCGCGGCGCGCTGGGCGGAGGTCTGTGCGCCGTTAATGAAACGCTCGATGCCATCGCTCCGGCCCTGAGACAGCCGCTTCTCGATGATTTCCAGGCTGCCGCTGATCCCCGCCAGCAGGTTGTTAAAGTCATGCGCGATGCCGCCGGTGAGTTGCCCGACGGCCTCCATCTTCTGTGACTGTCGCAACGCTTCCTCGGCCTCGGCGCGTTTGCCAATCTCAAGCTCCACCTGCTCTTCCAGGCGCTCGTTGAGCTCGTGGAGTCGTTCTTCGGTCAGCTTGCGCCGGGTGATATCGATGACCGTGCCGACAAAGCGCGTGCCCTGCTCCGGCATAAAGAAGGCGCGTCCGCTTGCTGCAATCCAGCGCAATTCGCCATTGTCGAGGCCGATCGTGCGATACTCAATGTCATAGCGTCCGGACCCTTGTGGGTCGATCGCCTGCTTCACTGCTTGGTCCGTGCGCTCACGATCGTCCGGGTGGATCCCGGCGATGAAAGAACCGTCATAGCTGACAGCCGCGTCCGGCGATAAGCCGAACAGCTGCTTGCACTTCGAGTCCCATCGAAGCTCCCCCGATGCCGGATCGAAGTCCCAGGTGCCGATTTCCGCCGCTTCTGTTGCGAGACGCATGCGCGCTTCGCTGTCGGCGAGATCCTTCTCGGTTTGCCGGCGCTGTGCCAGTTCGCGCTGAAGTGCCTGGTAGAGCTGCGCGTTATCGATCGCTACGGCTGCTTCGGCCGCCAGGCCTTCCAATCCTCGTTCCGATCGTTCGTCGAAGATGCCGGATTGGGCATGGCCGAAGAACAAGCCGCCAATGACTTTGCCCGTGCGGGAGATGACTGGTACCGCCAGATAGCTGCAAACCGGCAGGTGACCCTCGGGCATGCCTTTGCGCGGCGCATTTTTGCCGTATCGGGGATCTTTGGTGATGTCGGCCGACCGCACAATCCCTTCGCCTGCAAAGGTTGGCCCGAACACGGCCGTGTTGCGCGGCATCGGAAACCGAGAGAAGGCTTCCGCCGGCACGCCCGACAAGGTATAGAGCATGTAGCTCTCGCCAGCCTCATTCTCGACATTGTAGAAGAACGCTCCAAACTCAGCGCCGGTAAGTTCGACGCCCGCATCGGTCACGATCTGAACAAGTTCCTGCAAATCCGTTTTGGCGACCAGCGCAGATCCGGCCCGGTTGAGCACCTCGAGGGCGCGCCGCTCTTCGCCAAGTGCCTCCTGCGCTTCTCTGTCTCTGGTGCGATCTCGCAAGATTTTCGTAAAGCCGATGACAGCGCCGCTATGGTCGCGGATCGGCGACATCTCTCCCACCGCCCACACTCGCGATCCGTCTCTGCGGACGCGCCAGCCGTCCAATCCGCCGCCTCGGCCCACCGACAAAGCGTCGCTCATTTCCTTTTGAAGAGCTACTGCGCCTTCCCCTTCGGGGAATAGGCGCTCCAAGGTTTCTCCGAGAACTTCGACTTCAGACCACCCCAAAATGCGACATGCGCCCTCATTCCAGCTAGTCACCCGACCTTCAAGGTCGGTCGTGATGATCGCCGTCTCCACCGCACTATCGACGATTTGGCGCCATTCGTCTGCGCTAATGTGGCGCGGCCCGCTTGCGTCAGTCATGATCCCCCTGATCTTGTCGCTCCCATTAGGCACTAAAACACATGAGACTGGATATAGTTGCGCGGCATCGTCGAGGTCTTTCGGGCCGGAGCGGCAGCAATGCGCCAGCCCCAGGCGGCCAAATTGGGAACCTGACCGTTCGCACCTGGCTGTTGGAAATAAGCTGCTGAGCGGCAAAGAAGGGTCGGTTTCGCCGATGGCAAATGCCGCATTGTGGGACAATGCTGCCGTTCGTGTTCAGACTTGCCAATGGCCGGTTTACGCGACACCGGACGTTCGCCGGGTTACGACGATCACCGTTTGAGACACAAAGACTGGCCGATTCCAGCATGACCGGTGAGCGGCAACCGCTCCAGGAAAGCTGCCCTTCTTCTCCTGCTAAAGCGGCCAGACCGGGGCGACCATTTCCAGACTTGGCAGGTTAGGAACGCATAACGACCGCCTCAAACACCATCTAGCTAAAAGCACGGGGCCGCTCTCATCACGAGATCGTTCCTGCGCCTCCAGTTCATTCGCTGTGAGCTTCGATGCGCTGCCGAGTATGGGCAGCATAACGTTGCAGCCGACTGGTGCAATTAAGGCCTCGCGGATTACAATGGCCGGACCTCACTGTCGCCAGGATGATGTGCCAATCTAGATCGGCGGACGACTTGATTACCCCCGCCCGAAGCAGACATTCATAGTGTCACACCAGCGGTTGACAGGAACGCCTTGGCTGGGACATCGCTGCAGTTCCCAAGCAACGTGCCGGACGGTAGGTCTGGCCAGGAGCCGACCTCCGGCGTATGTGATCGGCACCGCAGGGCTGCGGCCCAGTCTCAGACCATCCTTCTTACTCACCCTTCGCGAGTTTTCTTCTCTGGTTCTCAGGTGCGGACCGCCTCACAGCCGATCCGCACCTCCAGTCAGGGTGTGATAGGTTCGACATCCTTCGGACGTGACTTACGGAGGCCGGTCTCGCTCGGCAAAGCGGTGCCGCCTCAACATCGTAGGACCAGCTTTAGCCGGCCGGAGTGAGCCAAAGCCGCAGAGGCGGCAAAAATAGGAAGTCCATACCAGTCAAGGCGCGCATCCTACGGTCGGATTGAGACGTTGGGGCGTCATGAAGTTGCAAATACGCCATGAAACCACGTACCGCTACCGGAATGCCGTCGGCCTGCAACCGCATCGCCTTATGCTTGTGCCGCGCAGTTCCCACGACCTCAGGGTACTGTCGAGCTCAGTCCGCCTGACGCCCGATGCGGAGGTCGAATGGACGCAAGACGTGTTTGGGAACTTGGTTGCGACCGCCTGCTTTTCAGGCTTTGCGGACCAACTCGTCATATCAATGGACGTCACGGTGGAGCAGTTTGCTCCGGCATGGCCTATCTTCCGGATCGCGCCAGCCGCTCACTCCTACCCATTTACTTATTCAGAAGAAGAAAGGGCCGATCTGGGTGCTCTCCTAGAGCCGCAACATCCGGATCATGGCGGAAGGTTTGATAGTTGGGTACGCGCTTTCGTTCATGCATGTCCTACCGACACGTTGTCGCTGCTCAAGGACATCAACAATGGCATCGCCGACGCGATCGCATACCGAACCCGAGACGAGGATGGCACACAAGATCCGCTGGAAACTTTAACAATGGCGAGTGGCTCCTGCCGAGACATGGCCGCTCTTTTCCTCGAGGCGGTTCGCCACCTTGGCTTTGGCGGCCGTGCGGTCTCCGGCTATTTGCATGATCCAGACCAACTGCTGCATGACGCAGGATCAACGCACGCCTGGGCGGAAGTCTATCTTCCAGCGGCCGGGTGGATTGCCTTTGACCCTACGCACCGGCGCACCGGCTCAGCGAACCTCATTCCCGTAGCAGTTGGCAGGTGCAACAAGCAGATCATGCCGGTCACTGGTGGGTTCATTGGCGCAGCGGACGACTTTATCGGCATGGACGTCCAGGTGAACGTTGCGCTGATTTGATCCGTTTAGCTGCACTGTGCCGGCGGCGCTCAAAAATTTCACCCGTTTCGGTGGAGGCGATCAATGCTTGATTCTGGATTTTACATCCAGATTCTGACCGGCCTAGGCGCCATCATTCTGATGACCGCCTGGATTCCGATGGTCCTGCGAAAGATGCCTTTGTCGCTGCCGATTTTCTGCGTCGCCCTTGGTGCGGCTCTGTTTACGATGCCCCAGTTGAGACCCTTCGCGGTTCAT
>Ga0157372_10009537_pt1 | contig 10317 bp, 10 predicted proteins | sample C55metaG_FD_115307 | JGI IMG/M metagenome (GOLD analysis project Ga0157372, IMG submission 115307) | Corn rhizosphere microbial communities from Kellogg Biological Station, Michigan, USA - C5-5 metaG | ecosystem: Host-associated > Plants > Roots > Rhizosphere > Soil | place: USA: Michigan...
CCCGAGACGATGTGCACCTGATCGGTCTCGATCTTCATGCGCCCGCCGCGCCCGTAGCCCTGCTGGCGGCGCCAAAGCTGCCGGTTCAGAAACTCGATGGAAACGGGGACACCTGCCGGTAACCCGGTTACCGTCGCTACCAGACATTCGCCATGAGATTCCCCCGCGGTTTCGAAGCGCAGCATTTAACGAATATTTCATGGTAACGGAGAGAGGAAACAGGAGGCAGGAGACAGGAGTCAGAATGCCGTAGGCAGGGGCGCGGGCTCATGGTAACGATCGCGGGGCAGCATCGCGTGTTCGATTTCGGGAGTTGAAAAAACGAACCCATTTGCGGGGTTCTCCTGCTGTTGCTTCTGGATACGCGGCTTCTGAGCGTGCGCAACAGGCGCCAAGGTTGCAAGCAAGTGCTGCTGCGCAGCACAACGCGCTGTGCGGTCGGCTTGTAATCTGCTCAGTTCGGCCATTTCTTTTTCGCGGCGGCGGGCCAGGCGGGCTTCCTGGAGTTGCAGATTGCGAATTTGCTTTTCGTAGGCGATGAAGGTGTGGGCGTCGATCAGGTGCGGGCGTGCGGCGAGGTCCTGTTCGTTGAACAGCTCGGCGAATTCGATGCGGCCTTTGGCGAACAGAGCCGATTCGAGCGCGGGGATGCGACGCAGACGCCAGTCGGTGTCGGCGATGGATTGTACGAGATTCGTTTCGAGGAGGCCCACGGGCGCGAATTCTTCGGCGTAGGCGGCCAGATGGTGCTCGTATTCGGCGACGTCATCGGAGGGCAGCAAAACGGTGCGGCCGGTGAGCCCGGACTTGGACGGCGTTCAACGACGATTTGGCTTTCCCGGCCTGGGACGTGGGGCCGGCGCTGAGCTGGGCGTTCTTTTCATTGGGGGATAGGAGATAGGGATATCTAAAACTGCCCTTGTAAGATCCTGAAGACCACAGTGTGACCTATTAGACATGACCAGTGTGGCAACTACGTGGCGTGAATTTCCTAATCGTCATTTGCATCAGATAACATCGAGGGCCTTCGCTGTAGATGTCACCGTCTGCAGGGGCATCATCCTCAAGCTCTAGCTCCAATGCCACTTGAGACGGCTCCGAATCAAGTAGGCGTTGCCAACTCTATGGCATTAGTACGTATAAAAGCGTGCTGACGCATCCCTGTGGTGAGCGTGGCTCTAAAGTTTGCAAGTTGGAGATCGTTCAGTCGCCGGGACCACGATGTTGTAGGTCAAACGGTCCTCGCGCTTGATTAGTCTAGCCAGTAAGTATTTCTTGCTGTGTCATTCTGTTTTGCCCTCTTGTTTATTTAACCGTCACGACCGCTGAGCCAAACTGAACCCTTGCGGCGTGCCTCGCGCTGAGACCTGAAGTCTACGAAGCTGATTTGCCCGAGGAGTCCGGTTTACCTTTGTGCCGTTACGGAGGCGAAACTCGGAAATGATGCGACGTGGTGGTCACGGTTCTGGCGGCGCAGCAATTGGAGTAAGATCTCGGCCGGGAACTCCAGTTTCACGTTGCCGAGTCGAAGGTACTGGCCTAAGTGAGGACAAGACGCGCCGACAAGTTCAACAGGAGTTCGGCGGCATTGAGCAAGTGAAGGAGGAATGCGCCAGGCCGCGGCACTAGCTCGAATCGACAATTCAAGACCTTCGCTGATCAACGCTGAGCAGGCGCGCCAACTCGGCCTGGACGATGCCGTAGCATTCACACACGTGCCCTTCCAAGCCCTGGCGGTCGAGAATCCGGATATGCCCTCTCACATACTGAATCCATCCGGCCGCTTGCAGGTGCTTTGACGCGATGGTCACGCTCTCGCGACGGCCGCCCAGCATGGTAGCGATCAACTCCTGCGTCATCGGCAGCTCCTCGAGTTTCGTGCGATCTTGGATGAGTAGCAGCCACCGACACAAGCGTTGTTCCACCGAATGAAGGCGGTTGCAGACGGCGGTCTGCGAGATTTGCGTGATGAGCGCTTGGGTGTAGCGCGACGGCATCTGGTGCCATGCATCACCGCGGGCAAACTCCTCCCGGAGCACTTTCGCGCTCATTCTCCAGGCGTGACCGGCCATCTGCACTACCGCGCGATTGGGCGCGCTCTCCCCGCCCAAAAACAGAGAAATCCCGACGATACCGTCGTTTCCGACAATACCCATCTCCGCACTCGACCCATTCTCCATCATATAGAGCAGAGAAATGATCGCGGTGGTGGGGAAGTAAACCGAATCCAGACGCGCGCCGGATTCATAAATCACATCACCCAACGAGAGAGTCACCGGCTTTAGGTTGGGGAGCAGGCGTTTCTGGTCTTCGGGGGGAAGTGTTGCCAGAAGTTGCTGAGTCCTCAACTCTCTCCATTCCGGCGTGTTCGTTTGATTTCTGATTTACCGATTATAAGCGTGGCAACACACAGACGTGTGCTAGGGGCGGCACTAACATTGAAGCGGTGGTAAGGAGCGGTGTACCGAACCGATTCTCCTGAACCCGCCGACGATTTGGACGACCTCAAGCCCTTTCGCCCGAAAGACGACCTAAAAGGAGGTCTGCCATGGAACTCAAGATTTTTACGACTGCAACTCTGTTTGGTTTGTTATTGCTGCCACTTGCTCACGCGCAAGTGACGATGCGGGGCAACATCCCGTTCAATTTCCAAGTCGGTGAGACGGCACTCCCGGCCGGGGAGTACGTGATTCAGCAGGCCGGCACTTCGCGAATGTTGACAATGCGGAACTTGGACCGGGAAACGGGAGCAATCATGTACGTCGTCCCACAAAGCCTGCAGGCAGAGTCGGCACGGAACACAAGACTGGTTTTTCATCGCTATGGCGGCACCTACTTCCTGTCGCAGGTATGGCAAGGCCGCGGTCAGAATGGGGATGCACTGCCGCAATCCAAGGCCGAGCGCGTGACAGCGCGCCAAAGGACAGCACTACCGATACCCCACGACATGGAGCTTGCGTCAGTTACGTTTGACGCTTTTACACGCTAGGTGAGGTTGCTTTCACCAGTGGGTGAAATGAATTGAGTGTAGAGCGGTGCCACCCTTCCCAAGGAGAGTGGTGGCGCCGCTCAAACGCAGCCGATGCGAATCCGTTTTAGTCGGCAGCAAAGGACGTTTCGCCGCCGATTGGGGAGACTCGTGTGGCCACAACAGACTAGATGCGTGCTTTCCAGCTGTGAAAAACATATGGCCTCGCTGGCGGCACGCTGAGAAGTTCAGTCTGGAACAGCGCTCCCTCCCAGTTTTCCGCGTATCATCTGATCCGAGACAGGAGTTGTAGAATGTTAACGAAAATCATAGAATTTGCCGCCGTGGCCGTTTTGCTCGCAGCGGGAATCCTTTGGCCTTATGCCGTCCGACAACCACTGCTCTTGCATGCCGTCGTGTGTGGGGGCAGTCTCCTCGCCGTCTATCATGCGATCCGAGCGCAAAAGCGTTTCATGGCCGGGGAGTTTCTAGCGGTGGCCCTCCTGTTCAATCCGCTTGTGCCCCTATTCCGAGCCGGGCAGTCCTCTCTCCTGCCGGTATGGATCTCGATGGCCACGATTGTGATGTGTTTGACCACCCTGAAGACGCACCGGCTTCTTTCTATCCCCTCCATTACCGATCGCACCCCGGGGAGTGTATCACTGTAAATATTCGACACGAGTGTTGGCTTAGGAATGAAACCCAAAGTTAGTCCTTAAAGGGAGGACCGCCATGACAGAGCAATCACAAGAGTTGCCGCACGGATCGCTTGGTCTAGGGCTTTCCCAACGTGAAAGATCAAATGATCGAATCTAAAGATGGCGTCGTGTACGAGCATACATTGACTACGACAGGGCCGATTCCGCAAGGCTGCCATCAGTTCAGCCACTGCCAAACATATAAGCTTGTGCCATTCGATGCGACATGGCGCAACGAACTCGGAAATGCCGGCTTGTTCACCTTGCGATCCGGGCCTCGTCTCGTCGAGGCATTCTGCGGGGCCCAATCCCGGGAGTTGCTGGCGATTGGTTGACAAGATCGGAGAAGTTGTTTGGATGGAGGATGAAGGACTCAGCGGTCGCCTACTGACGTACGATTTGGGGAGAAAGCCCGTCCTAGAAGACGTTAGCTTGTTGTAACCAAGATCAAGGCTCGCTAGAAGCGGGGGGCGTGCCCACCAACTCCGCCAACCTCACCCAATGCCGCCGATGCGGAATTTTATCCCCGCGCGCGATCTCGTACTCATAGTCGCCAGAAATGCCCAGCGCTGAAGCGATTTTCTTTTTCGCGAGCAGTGCGGGTTGAAATTCTGGTGGCATAAACTTCATCCGTCAACCAATCCGGAAGATCCGACGGCTGCCAATTGCGCCGCGCTTCCTTGTGGCGGTTCATCGCCTCTGAACGCTTCTTTAGAGATGCCGGGCTAACGGCGGCGACTCGCCCGAGCTCTTGCACCGCTGGGAGCCGCTTACCCGATTCCGCCAGTGAGCAAGCATGGCAATACTGGCCGCCACTGGAAATCGTAGCGCCGCAATTTCGGCAAATGCTGTTCTGGCTTGCTGCTTCTTTGGGAGCGGAAAGGCTCCCGCCTTGCCCTTCGTAGCGCCTCCGCTGGGTCAACCGTGTTCCTGGCACCCGAAGGCGACCATCGCCAGATGTGCTAGATGAGATTGTTTCGGCAAACCATTCGACCAGAGGAGCGATCTCCTGGCTCCATGTGGGCGCGGTATCGGCGAGCTGAGATGCTAGGGAGTCCATCAGGCGGCAAGTTCCGGCGCGCTGTTCGAAGAACCAGGAACGTTCGGCTTCTATGACGAAGCGATATTTTCGATTGCTGTCACCGGAATCTCTACATTGGAGATCGCCTTATACGCGCCGATCGCCTCAAATGTGTCCTGAAGCTCGAGGGCATAACAGATGATGTCCTGACGCAGACGCAGAAGGGCGAGATCCTTGGCTTTCGCCTCCAACATAATGTCGAAGTCCAGATCCCGTGTCTCGGCTGCGAAACGTATGAAGTCGAAGGGGTGGATGTAATCGGCGTGACCTGTCCAGGTAGGCGACCGTAGAAACGTTTGTTTCTCGCCGGTTTTTCGATTGACGCGAACGGCTTCTCGCATCTGGGTGCGAGGCGAAGAGTAGTGAATTTTCGGACGCACTCGCTCCGGCCAGGTGCGGAGAAATCGTTCGAGAGTGGGTCGCCACGGCATGCGCTCGGGATTGAGGCACTGGTGATGCTGCATATCGAATACCAGCGGGACGCCCGTTCTCTCGTGAATGTTCCATACGTCGGCGGCGCTGAAACGGACGTCGTCGTTCTCCAGCACCAATCGCCGCCGCGCCGATTCCGGCAGATTTCGATAGCAGGCGACCCAACGATCGATCGCGGCACTTTTATCGTCGTAGGATCCGCCCACGTGAATCACAATGACCGCCTCGGGGCCAAGATTCATGCGATCCAGTATCTCAGCCTGGAACGCCAGATCCTTCACGCTCTGGCGGCGCAACCTACTGTCGGGCGCGTTCATGACGATGAACTGGGAAGGATGGAAGGAAAGCCGCAGACCTATCTGGTTGGCGCGGCGGCCCAGTTCGGTTAGTTCCGAGCGGCTTTCTGCAACCTGCCCATGAAACTGCGGCAAATCCGGGTGAGTGATGTAAGGGGCCACATCGGAGGACATCCGGTACATTCGGATGTTCGACTTCTCCAGATAGGTGAAGATTGCATGGAGGTAGTCGATGGATACCCGAAGATGCGGCCCCGACTGCCAGCGCCGTGAATCGTTGCTTTTCAGGCCCGGCTGGCCAAGCACTTTCACCGGAAATCCGAGCCGCGCTCGGGCCGACCGCAATTGTCCGTGTGGCGCCGTTTCTAAACGCCCTCCGATCCGTGCAGTTTTACCAGCTTGTTGTAGATTCCAAGGAGCAAGAAAGTCGGAGCCCATTGACCGACAAACAATGCAGCATGACGTTTCCTTGTTAAGTTGAAAGCCAGCGAACCAGCTATCGATCCGAGAGCTGCCCATAGGAACAAGTCCGATGGAAGCTTTGCGGTTTGCTGTTCGATACTCCTGGCCACTTGCCCTTCTCGATGTTCTTCACGAGGTGAGCTCTCGGTATCGGACATTACTAAATCTTCGTATTGCATGTCACGTTGCCTTTTTATATGCGTGAACTTATGCACGGACCGGCGAGTAATTTCCGCCCCAACGCCGCTGAATCGCTTTCCACGAGACGGCTTCATAGAGGCCAGCGAGACCTACCAGAATATAGACGGCCGAGCTGATGGGCGTGGTCTCGCCAAAATGTCCACCTACGATGGCTGCGACAAGGTCAAAGTGGAAAGCCCCAACAAGACCCCAGTTCAGAGCTCCTACAATCACCAGCGCTCCCGCTAGTACATCGAATTTTTTCATGGTGATTAAATCCTTTCCTAAGAAATATGGCCTGATTTCTGCTGCCACAACTTGATCCTAAGGAAAACAAGATTTACTGTAAAGCAAAGCCAATGCTTTGTTTTCGCTGGCCTCAAAACGCACGGGGAAAGTTGACTCAAAGGAAAACGGAAAAAGGATGCAATCCGAAACGATCACACAAGGCTTAAAGCGATATTCCATCGGTGAAAAACTCCGGCGCTTGCGGCTGCGTAAAAGCATGGGATTAAACGAATTGAGCAAGCACACGGGTCTGTCTCCGTCGCTGCTGTCGAAGCTTGAACGCGACCTCATGCATCCGACACTCCCTACTCTTCTGCGGATCGCGCTCGTGTTCAGCGTAGGATTGGAGTATTTTTTCAATCCCGAGCCTAAACCGGTGCTGGAAGTTGTTCGGAAACGGGAGCGCCTGCGTTTTCCGGAAGCACCCGACAGGCGACATCCCGCTTATCACTTCGAGAGTCTTGATTTTCTTGCTGAGAACCGGAAGCTGAACGCGTATTACGCCGAGTTCGACGCGCTCGAGGGATCGCAGGCACGGCTGCACCAGCACGCTGGGATCGAATTTCTTTACGTGATGTCCGGCAGACTGGCGCTGTCAATCGGCGGGGACGAGCCAGAGTTGGGAGAAGGGGACGCGATTTATTTCGACTCGTCTGTTCCGCACGGATACTGCAAAGTTGGCACGCGCCGAACGACTGCCCTGGTTGTGGTGACAAGTTGATTTGCGCGAGCAACCGGGCTGAATATTCGGCAACAGTGTGCCACCCACCGAAAACCCGATCAGACTGCAAATGTGGCAACAAGCGGCAGGTGATCGGAGGCGAGGAGCGACAACCTGGTTCGATATAAATGCATGTCGCGCAATTCGAAGTCGCGATCGTAGTAAATATGGTCGAGATGCAAGAACGGCATTATGCCGGGGTAGGTGGTCCCGCGTTTCAGGTGCATGACGATATCGGCGCTCTCCATGTGCTGGTTTAGCAGCCGGCTGGCCAGGCCGCGCGTCCATTCGTTAAAGTCGCCGGCGACGATACGATGCGTCCGAAATTGATCTGAAGCCAGGATGTCCGAAGAAAGAAGCTGCCGCGCTTGTTTCGGGCGTTCCATGAAGGAGGTTCCCAAGTGAAGTGCAAACAAGTGGGCTGTTCGTCCTTCGGGCAAGAGCAAGGAGACGCGAAGGCATTGCCGCTGTTCCCGTCCGGATACGGTGAGATCGTGGTTCTCGTGCGAAACGACAGGAAGTTTGGTGAAAATCGCATTGCCGTATGGCTCCCCTGCATGTTGCCGCGCCATTCCGAAGATGAATGGAGTGTCAATGCGCTTGGATATCTCGTCTGCCTGGGATAAAAGGATTTCCTGGGTGGCGAGAATTTCGCTTTCCAGGCGCCCGACTACGTCGGCGATGCGCGCCGGGCTTACCCGCCAATCCATTCCCTTGCACTTATGAACATTATAGGTAGCCACGCGGAAAACCGTCATTCCTGGCGCTCCAGCAGAGAGAGCAGGCGATCTGCAATGCGAAACCGACTTTTGCGGCGCCATTCCGTGTAGGTAATCTCTCTACTTTGGGATAGATCGCGCTCAAAATCCTGCCCTACGCGGCGGGTCAGCGCCGCATCCATAACGGCTAGGTTTACTTCATCGTTTATCGAGAAGGAGCGGTAGTCGAAATTGGTGGAGCCGACAACCGCCCATATATCGTCCACCATGAGCGCCTTGGTGTGATTCATGGATGGCAAATATTCATAGATTTTGACGCCATTCTTGAGGAGCGAACCATATAAGTTGCGGCTGGATGCGCGAGTGAGGCTCTGGTCGCTGTTGTCTCCCGGCGCGATCACCTTGACTTCGACATTACGCTCGCGAGCGGCCTGAATGATGGCTCGCCGGGCACTGCCGGACGGCAGGAAGTAGGGGGTCGAGATATAGATACATTTGCGCGCGCTCGCAATGAGCAGTTGGAACAGAATGCGCGCCTGCGTCGCGCCAGCCGCCGGTGTACTTCCCACGATCAGGGTCGGTGCGCCCTGGCCGTCGCGACTCTCCGCAAAATAGTCTTTGCCAGTGAGGATCTCTCCGGAGACACGGAGCCAATTTTGGGCGAACACGGCCTGCAGCGCCGCCGCGGAAGGACCTTCCACGCGCACCATCATGTCGCGCCAGCGTTTGCCTTTGACGCCGTCCCGGATCCACCAGTCGGCAATGCCAGGGCCGCCGATGAAGGCGACCGATCCGTCTACGATCAGCAGTTCTCTATGGGTGCGGTTATTGAATTCCGGGATGAATTCGATCCGAAGGGGGTGATACCAATTCACTTGCCCACCGGCGTCGAGCAATTTCTGCAGATAGCTCCGAGGCGTGCTCAAGCTGCCGACGTAGTCCAACGTCACGCGGACTTGCACGCCTGCGCCGGCACGCTCGGCGAGAGCATCGACGTAGCGCTTGGCGATATCGCCTCTGTGAAAAATATATGCTTCCAGATTGACGGTGCTGCGCGCGGAAGCGATGGCATTCAGTTCTGCTTCGTAGAAGCACGGTCCGTCGGTCAGGACGTCGAACTGATTGCCGTGCAGCAGCTTCGCTTCGGTCAAAAAGGCGACTAAGGCAGCAAATTCGGGACTGTCGATTGCACTGCGGGGCGCTTCTTTGACGTCGTATCGGAGCCCACGGCCGAAAAATGCGAGCCACAGGACGATGCCCTGTAGTGCGATGGCGATGAAGGCGATGATCAGAAATGCGGTATGCACGCTAGAGGCGAGAAGTTTTTCTTTGTAGGGTCATTTGGCCGGTCATGACCACGTTTCGGTTTGCGTTGCGAGTCGAAATTTCCGCGCGTTTGTCACGTTTTCTTCTTTACCATGAGGGGTGGCTGTTAATGAGTGGAGCTCGCATGAGCAGTGCATGACTTACTCAAAACGGAAGGTCGTAGAGAAGGCGATTCAGGGAAAGGCGCGACCATACCGAAATCGCCTTCCTGGATTCGATTCGGATCGAAGAGTCGGCCTCGATCCCATAATTTCCGGGTTGCCCCATTGGCACTAAGCCGCTGGCGCGGCGGACGCTGCGCGTGAGGTCCGCTCGGATACTGGTCTGCGAACGAGCTTGCGCGCTGCTGCGACTCGTCTTATGATCCAATCGCGGCGTGCTCCAATGGCTTCATTCCTTGAGACGCAATGGGAAGATCTGAGGGCGTCATTGTCAAGAAAACGCTATTGAAAACCTAGTGAGCACGCAAGTAGCCGCGTCCGCCGCAAACGCCAGCGCCTCACTGCTAACGGCTCTATCGAAACTGCTCCGGCTTCGACTCTCGTCACGCCAGAACCTAATATCGCCGGAGCAGTTCCGATAGAGATCTAGCGTTATACGGGCGCAATGCATGATTGTGTAGGGGTCGTTCAAAGCGCCTTAGTGCGCCGTCGTAAAATTCAAAAACAGGGCGCTCGCTCGCCTTGCACTATCTCGCCGCTGATAAAAACGCACTTGAAACGACCAATTCGATACCTCTCGCGCTGCGCCATCGCCTTCCTCCTGCCCACCTGTTTTGCTCAGCACAATCCACCGAGTCAGGGCCGCGAAATTACCAAACTCTACACCGAAAACTGCGGTAGTTGTCATGGTCCTGAAATGGCCGGCGGCACTGCGCCACGCCTAGCGAATAATCCTGTTGACGACGCCAAAGCCACGCACAGCATTCGAGACGGCCACCCCACACTGCAGCACGCCTTCAACGACGCCGAAATTCGCGGCCTCGTCATCTACATCCGCGAACGCGCCGCCGCCTACGAGCGCGACCATACGAAATACAACTCCCCCAGCCCCGGCGTGGCCGTCCAGTCCGAAAAAGTTGTCTTCAAACTCGAGCCGGTTATAGAATCCGGCCTTGACGTTCCCTGGGCCATCGCTTTCCTGCCC
>Ga0157372_10009538_pt1 | contig 10316 bp, 7 predicted proteins | sample C55metaG_FD_115307 | JGI IMG/M metagenome (GOLD analysis project Ga0157372, IMG submission 115307) | Corn rhizosphere microbial communities from Kellogg Biological Station, Michigan, USA - C5-5 metaG | ecosystem: Host-associated > Plants > Roots > Rhizosphere > Soil | place: USA: Michigan...
CGCACCTGGAACTGCGCCACGGAGCGCGCGAGCGACGTGGCCTGGTTCGCCATGCTGGTCGCGGCGGCGGTGGCTTCCTCGACCAGCGACGCGTTCATCTGCACGACCGTGTCCATCTGCGTGATGGCCTTGTTGATCTGCTCGATGCCGGAGCTCTGCTCGTGGCTCGCCGCGGCGATCTCCGTCATGATCTGCGCGACCTTGCGCACGGAGGAGACCAGCTCCTCCATCGTGGAGCCCGCCTGCTCGACGAGCTTGGCACCCGCCTCGATGCGGCCCACGGAGTTCTCGATCAGGCCGCGGATCTCCTTCGCCGAGGCGGCCGAGCGCTGCGCGAGGCTCCTCACCTCGGAGGCCACCACCGCGAAGCCGCGGCCCTGCTCGCCCGCGCGCGCGGCCTCGACGGCGGCGTTGAGCGCGAGGATGTTGGTCTGGAACGAGATGCCGTCGATCACGCCGATGATGTCCGAGATGCGCTTGGACGACGAGCTCACCTCCTGCATCGTCGAGACCACCTTGCCGACGATCTCGCCGCCCCTCTCCGCGGTCACCGAGGCGCCCGCGGCGAGCGTGCTCGCCTGGCCCGCGCGTTCGGCGTTCTGGCGCACGGTGGTGGTGAATTCCTCGAGCGTCGAGGCCGTCTCCTCGAGCGAGCTCGCGTGCTCCTCGGTTCGCGAGGAAAGCTGCTGGTTGCCCGCGGCGACCTGGCCCGCGCCCACCGCGATCTGCTCGGCGCCGGTGCGGATCTGCAGCACGATGCGCGACAGGCCGTCGTTCATGTCGCGCAGCGCGCCGAGCAGCTGCGCCGCCTCGTCGCGGCCCTCGACGCGCACGTCGGTCGAGAGGTCGCCGGCCGCCACGCGCTGCGCGAGCTTCACCGAGAACTCGAGCGGACGTCCGATCGAGCGCGTGATCGCCCACGCGAGCAGGAACGCGAGGCCGAACACCACCGCGTTCACGATGTACACCGTGGCCGCGACGCGGTCGCCCATCACGTTGGCGGACTGGACCGCCTCGGCGCTCGCCTTCTTCTGGATGTCGACCAGACGCGAGAGCTCGAAGAGCTCCTTCTGGATGACCGGGTCGATCTCGTTCATGATGACCTGCGCCGCGTCGTCGTTGCGGAACGAGGTGGCCATGGCCATGGCCTGCTTGAGCGGCGTGTCGAGGTCGCTGTCGAGCTGCCTCAGGCCATCGAGGATCTCGCGTTCGGCCGGGGAAATGTCGAGCTTGGCCATGCGCTCGCGCGCCTCGTCATACATCTTTCCCAGGCGCCGCGCGCGATCCTCGTCCATCTGCATGAGCTTGAGCTCGGAGTGCAGCCCGATGTTGCGCAGGGTCGCCGACTGCTCGAGCACGAGGGAGCGCATGTCGCCCGCGAGCCGCTCCTTCATCCCGGTCACCGACACCACGCGCGCGAGCTCGTCGCGGCTCTTCTTGCCGAGCGCCGTGCCGCCGACGGACACGACGATCATCACGAGCACGATCACGCCGAAGCCGAAGGCCAGGCGCGAGCCGATCTTCACTTTCCGCAGCAGCATGCGGCCTCCCTGTTATTGGTCTGGTTGGGAAGGTAAACGCCGAACGCGGCCTGATTCAATGGGATACGGCACATTTCCGCGCGAATTGCGGCGCGAGCGCGCAAGCGCGGCGTGCGATGCCACGATGGATGCTTCATCGGCCCTGCCTCCCTCTGTTTTTGTGATCCGATTGGGCCGGATTGTAGGGGGCCGGAGCCAAAACCGCTCGGCATTCCCGCACAGCGGGAATTACCTTTGTAATGCTGTCGTAACAGGCACTTAGCCGCGCACGCGGACCCCCAGCGGCAGCGCCTCGGCGGCCGCGCAGTAGTACTCCCACGCCCGCCGCGCCACGTTTCCCGTGATCTGGTCGGCGAGACCCTCGGCTTCCTCGCGCCCGTAGGCCCGCAGCCGCGAGGCGTCGCCGCCGGCCGCGGCGAGCATGCGCAGCTGCAGCTCGACGCTCTCCTCCAGGTAGCACGCGGCCACGGTCGCGCTACGGATGTCGCCGAAGGCGGTGGTGATGCCATGCCCGCGCATCATCACGGCGTTGCGCGACCCCAGGGTCGTCGCGAGCAAATCTCCCAGCTCGCGCGACCGGATGAGGCCCACGCGCGAATACTCCGGCACGCCGGCCGCGAAGATGCCGCCCTGGTTGTGCACCACGCGATGGGGCTCGCCGATCTGGGTGAGGCACACGCAGGCCGGCGGGTGCGCGTGCACCACGCCTCCCACGTCGGCGCGCGCGGCGTAGAGGCGCGCGTGGATCCAGAACTCGCTGTTGGGCTCGCCGTCCCCCTCGAGGAGGCGGCCCTCCGTATCGAGCACGAGCAGCTGGCCGGCCTCGGCGAGGCCGGGGCTGCGCCGCGTGGGCAGCAGGAACGTATTCGTCCCGGGGATGCGCGCGCTCGCGTGCCCGAACGCGTTCGAAAGCCCCATGCGTTCGAGGATGCGGTTGGCCTGCGCGACGTCGCGCCGCAGCTGGCCCAGGTCTTCGCCGCTTGGCCCTTCCATTCAGACGACTCCTTCCGCTTGCAATGCGTCGATGCGCGCGGCGTCCAGCCCGAGCACGCCCGAGAGGACGTCGCGGGTGTGCTGGCCGAGGGTGGGCGGCGCGGCATCGTAGGGGATCGGCGTGGCCGAGAATTTCATGGGATTGGCCACGACGTCGACCTCGCCCGCGAGCGGATGCGGCACGCGCGCCTGCATGCCGCGATGCCGCACCTGCGGGTCGGCGAAGACCTGCGCGAGGTCGTTGATCGGGCCGCAGGGCACGCCCGCGGGCTCGAGCGCCGCGAGCCACTCGCCCGCGGGCCGCTCGGCCAGCCGCGCGCCGATGAGGCCCACCAGCGCGTCGCGATGCTGCACGCGCGCGGGATTGGTGGCGAAGCGCGCATCGGCGGGCCATTCGGGGCGGCCCAGCACGTCGCAGAAGCTCCCGAACTGCGTGTCGTTGCCGACCGCCACGATGAGGAATTCGTCGGCCGCGCGGAACACGTGGTACGGCACGATGTTCTGGTGCGCGTTGCCCATGCGCTTCGGTGCCCGGCCCGAGACGAAGAAGCTCGAGCTGAGGTTGGCGAGCATCGCCACCTGCACGTCGAGGAGCGCCATGTCGAGGTATTGGCCCTGGCCGGTGCGGCCGCGATGGAAGAGCGCGCCGAGGATCCCCGAGGTCGCGTACATGCCGGTGAAGAGGTCGGCCACCGCCACGCCGACTTTCTGCGGGCCGCCGCCGGCGAGCTCGTCGCGCTCGCCGGTCACGCTCATGAGGCCGCCCAGCCCCTGGATCATGAAGTCGTAGCCCGGCCGGTCGCGATACGGGCCGTCCTGGCCGAAGCCCGTGATGGAGCAGTAGACGAGGCCGGGATGGTCGCGCGAGAGCGTGGCGTAGTCGAGGCCGTGGCGCTTCAAGTCGCCCACCTTGAAGTTCTCGACCAGCACGTCGCTCTTGAGCGCGAGAGCGCGCGCGATCTCGCGTCCCTCGGGCCGGGCGATGTCGAGCGTGAGGGACTTCTTGCCGCGGTTGCAGGCGAGGTAGTACGCGGCGTCGCGCGTGTCGCGCCCCTCGCGGTCCTTGAGGAACGGCGGGCCCCACGTGCGCGTGTCGTCGCCTTGGCGCGGGCGTTCCACCTTGATCACTTCGGCGCCGAGGTCGGCGAGGTTCTGGGTGCACCAGGGACCCGCGAGGACGCGGGTCAGGTCGAGGACGCGGATGCCTTCGAGGATTCTTCGCACTTCGGGGATGCCGTGTTGCGGGGGCAACGGAGGGAGCGGCCATTATAGGCGCCGCCTCCCGTAGAATGGCCGGGACGATGGCGACGAAGATCCCCACCACCGAGCTCAAGGTCGGCATGTTCGTGGCCGACCTCGATCGCCCGTGGGTCGACACGCCGTTCCTGCTCCAGGGCTTCCTGATCGAGGACGAGGAGCAGATTCGCGCGCTGGTGCGGCACTGCCAGTACGTGATGGTGGACCGCTCGCGCTCGACGGGCGACCAGTACGAGGCGGCGCTCCTCACGCGCACCGTGCCGCCCGAAGGCTCGCGCCTCGTCGGTGCTTCCGGCGCGCGAGCCGCGACGTCGCGTCCTGCCGCGGCCGACGAGCCTGCCGCGGACGCGGCACCCGCGCGCGAACCGGAAGTGCGGCGCACCCCGTCGACTTCGCTTCCCCCCTCGATATCGCGCTCGCCCGCCATGCGCTGGCCGCACGCGAACCCCCCGGCCACGGCCGCCGCGCGTTCGGGAGGCGAAGGCCTCATCGGGCGGCTCACATCGGGCCTGCGCGGCCTGTGGCAGAAGGAGCGCAAGCCCGGGCCGCGTGCGAGCGTCGAGCCGCCGAAGGAAACGCCCCAGGAGTTCGAGGCGCGCGCCGCGCTGGCGCCTCCCGGGGTCGCCATCACGACGTACGTCGACCAGGTGTCAGTCGAGGAAGAAGTCCCGCGCGCGCAGGCCGTGGTGCAGCGCACCAGCGAGCTCCTCGACAAGCTCGTGATGGACATCCAGCTCGGCGGCAGCTTCGAGGTCGAGGCGGTGAACGAGGTGGTCGAAGAGCTGGTGGAGAGCATCGTGCGCAATCCCGATGCGCTCATGTGGGTGGCGCGGCTGCGCGAGCAGGACATCGGCGCCTATGGCCACGGGCTGCAGGTGTCCGTCTACCTCACCGCCTTCGGCCGCCACCTCGGCTTCCCGAAATCGCTGCTCGCCTCGCTCGCGCAGGTGGGCCTGCTCCTCGACGTGGGCAAGATCCGGCTGCCGCGCGAGCTGCTCGAGAAGCAGGGGCGCCTCGCGCCGGAGGAGTTCGAGCAGGTGAAGGAGCACGTGCAGCACAGCCTCGACATCCTCTCGGAGACGCCGAATTTCGACGCTGAGGTGCTGGACGGCATCGCGCAGCACCACGAGCGCATGAACGGCAGCGGCTATCCGCGCGGGCTCGTGGGCGACGAGATCGGCGTGACCGGCCGCATGGCCGGCATCGTCGACTGCTTCGCCGCGCTCATCAACCACCGCCCCTACGCGGCCGCCGTCTCGTCGTACGAAGCGCTGCGCAGCATCACCGGCTGGGGGGGCGATTACTTCCACGAGCCGCTCGTGCAGCAGTTCGTCTCCTCCATGGGGGTGTTCCCCGTGGGGTCCCTCATCGAGCTCTCCTCGGGCGAGGTCGCGATCGTCGTGGCGCACAACAAGCTGCGCCGGCTGAAGCCCCGCGTGCTGGTCGTGACCGGGCCCGACAAGCAGAAGCTGCCGCACCCCGCGATGGTCGACCTGCTCTACGACCCGCGCGTGGGCGATGCCGAGAACGTGTTCATCAAGCGCGGCCTCGCCGCGGGCGCCTACGGCCTCGACCTGGGCGACTATTACCTGAGCCCGAGCGATTGAGCGCGCTTCCGCCCGAGTCTCCGCCGGCACAGCCCGAAACCGCTCCCGACGCCCGCGAGCGGCTGCTCAAGCTGCTCGACCGCGAGACCGCGATCGCGCAGGCGACCGACGGCCGCCTCGCGGTGCTCATCGTCGAGCTGCGGCGCGTCGATCGCCTGCACGCGCTGCTCAAGGGGCCGAGCCCCGCCACGACGATGGGCCTGGTGGTCGAACGGGTGGAGAAGGCGCTGCGGCCCGAGGATCGCCTGGCGCCCCTCAACGACGACCAGGTCTGCATCGTCCTGCCGCGCCTGTCGCACCCGAGCCAGGCCGTGCTCGCGGCGGTGAAGGTGCTGCGCGCGCTCGACCGGCCCATCGCGCACGAAGGCGGCAGCGCGGTGCTGCGGCCGTGCGTCGGCGTCGCCACCCTGCCCGAGCACGGGGTGGGGCCCGCCGACCTCCTCACGGCCGCGGACGTCTCGTGCCGCATCGCGGCGACGCGCGAGGAGGCTTATCACGTGTACGCCGCCGAGGACGAGGTCGAGACCGTCGTCTACCGGGGCCTCGATCGCGATCTCGACCGCGCCATCCGCGCCAACGAGCTGCAGCTGCACTACCAGCCCCAGGTCGAGCTCGCGAGCGGGCGCACGGTGGCCATGGAAGCGCTGCTGCGCTGGACGCATCCCACCGCGGGCGCGGTGAACGCCGCGCAGATCGTCGGCATCGCCGAGCGCACCGGGCTGCTGGGCTCGCTCACGCTGTGGGTGCTCAACACGTCGCTGCGCATCGCGGCGGGATGGCGCGCGGCGGGCCCGGCGGCGCCGCGCCTCGCGGTGAACCTCGCGGTCCGCTCCCTGGTGGATCGCGAGCTGCCGGAGCTGCTCGACCAGGCGCTTCGCACGTGGGGCGTCTCGCCCCATTCGCTCATCCTGGAGATTCCCGAGAGCGCCATGATCGCGGACGCCGAGCGCTCGGTGGCGATCCTCACGCGGCTCAAGGCCGTGGGCCTGCAGATCGCGATCGACGATTTCGGCTCGGGCTTCACCTCGCTCGCGCAGCTCAAGCGCTTCCCGATCGACGTGCTGAAGATCGATCGCCCCTTCGTGGCGGGCCTCCTGCACGACCCGGGCGACCGCGCGGTCGTGCGCTCGGCGATCGACATCGGCCACCACTTCGGCCTGCAGGTCGCGGCCGAGGGCGTGGAGCGCATCGAGATCCGCGAGACGCTCGCCACGCTGGGCTGCGACCTCGCGCAGGGCAACGCGATCGCGCCACCGATGTCGGAGGAGCGGCTGCGCGACTGGTGGGCGGCGCGCGGGCCGGTCCGCTGACGGGGCCCATGGTATAAAGCACGCGCCGTGAAAAGAGGCTTCTATACCATCATGGCGGCGCAGTTCTTCTCGTCGCTCGCCGACAACGCGCTGCTGATCGCGGCGATCGCGATGCTCGCCATGCTGAAGGGGCCCGAGTGGCTCACGCCGCTGCTCAAGTGGTGCTTCACGCTCTCGTACGTCGTGCTCGCCTTCGCCGTGGGCGCCTTCGCGGACTCGATGCCCAAGGGCCGCGTCATGTTCGTGACCAACATGATCAAGGTCGTGGGCTGCGGGCTCATCCTCTTCAACGAGTTCATGCGCATGGGCAGCCTCCCCGCCTACGGCATGGTGCTCATCGCCTATGCGGTGGTGGGCCTCGGCGCGGCGGCGTATTCACCGGCCAAGTACGGCATCCTCACCGAGCTGCTGCCGCCGGAGAAGCTCGTGATCGCCAACGCGTGGATCGAGGGGCTCACCGTGCTCTCGATCGTGCTTGGCGTCGTGCTCGGGGGCCTCCTCATCGATCCCAGGGTGTCGAAGCTCCTGCTCTCGTTCGACTTCCCTTTCGTCGACACCAGCATCAACACGGCGCCCGAGGCGGCGGTCACGGTGATCGCGTTCATCTACGTGGTGGCGGCGGTCTTCAACCTCGCGATCCCCGACACCGGCGCGCGCTACCCGCACCAGGAGCGCAGCCCGGCGCGCCTGCTCGTGGACTTCTCGCGCTGCTTCGTGATGCTGTGGCGCGACAAGCTGGGACAGATCTCGCTCGCGGTCACCACGCTCTTCTGGGGCGCGGGTGCCTGCCTGCAGTTCATCGTGATCAAGTGGGCGGAGCGGCAGCTGCACATGCCGCTCGAGCGCGCCTCGATGCTGCAGGGCATCTCCGCGATCGGGATCGCCATCGGCGCCATCGCCGCGGCGCGCATGGTCCCCCTCAAGCGGGCGACCCACGTGCTTCCCGTGGGCATCGGCATGGGGATCGTGGTGATCGCCATGGTGTCGCTCAAGTGGATGCCGGCCGTCTACGTCGCGCTCATCCTGATCGGCGCCTGCGGCGGCTTCTTCGTGGTGCCGATGAACGCCCTGCTCCAGCACCGCGGCCACGTGCTCATGTCCGCGGGGCACTCCATCGCGGTGCAGAACTTCAACGAGAACGTGAGCATCCTGATCATGCTCGCGATGTACTCGCTCATGATCCGGTTCGACCTGCGCATCCACTCGATCGTGGTGCTCTTCGGCCTCTTCCTCGCCGGGGCGATGTACATGGTGATGCGCTGGAATGCCGCGAACCACCGCGCCGACCCCAACCTCGACCGCCTGATCGGCGAGGCGAAGCATTAGTTGTCGCCCCGGCGACAATCAGAGCGTTTCGCCCTCCTTCAACACGCCGGCCGCCTTCAATGCGCCGTCGAGCCAGCCCGGCCGCAGGTTCCTGCCCGCCTGGATGTCGGCGATGCGCTTCCTCTCGTCGGCCACCTTCGCGGCCGCGAGCGGCAGCAGCGACGCGGCCTTCTCGCGCTCGATCACCACCACGCCATCGGCGTCGCCCACGACCAGGTCGCCGGGTCGAACCGTCATGTTCCCGCACGAGATGGGGTGGTTGATCCGCCCCGGCACGTACTTGGTCGGGCCGTTGGGGTTGGTGCCGACGCTGAACACGGGGAAGCCCATGTCCTTCAGCTCCTCGTAGTCGCGCATCGCGGCGTCCATCACGATGCCGCCCAGCTTCGTCTTCATGCAGCCGTTCACCATGATCGCGCCCATGAGCGCGCACGTCTGGTCCGCCTTGCCGTCGATCACGAGGATGTCGCCCGGCTGCGCCATGCTCATCGCCGCGTGGATCATCAGGTTGTCGCCGGGACGCACCTCGATCGTGAAGGCCGGGCCGCAGAGCTTCATGGTGCGCACGAGCGGCGCGATGCGCCCGTGCATCGTGCCGCGGCGCCCCGCCACGTCGGCGAGGATCGAGGCGGCGTACTTCGCGGCCTCCTGCACGACGTCGGGCGAGACGCGCGCGAAGTCGCGAATGATGTCGGAGGGGGGAAGGCTCACTTCGTCGTTCATGGCGGGCTCCTGGAATGCAGCCCTGCATTATCGCAGCGTTCGACGGGTGCCGCGCTTCACGGAGCCTCGGGCGCTGTCCCGCCGGGCACGGCGCCGGCGGCGGGTTCGTCCACGCGCACGGTCGCCGACGGGATGAACATGTGCACGTAGCCGCAGCGCTCGCACACCGCGCAATGCGCATGGCTGTCGGGGTCGAGGAAGCTGAACACCTGCGTCGAGAGCTGGATGTGCTGCTCCGAGAACGTGTCGTTGCTGCACACGAGGCAGCGCAGGGGGCGTCCCTGCACCGCGACCGGGCCGTATTCGTGCGGCATTGCGCCTCCGCGGGATCGTGAGCCCGTTCGACCGGAAGGCGCGCGCGCAGGTTCAGGAAGGCTGCGCGGCGGCCCCGGGCGCCGAGTCGAACACCGCGGCGAGGGCCTCGTCGTCGATCGGCTTGGTGAGGTGGTGGTCGAAGCCCGCCGACTTGGACTTGCGCCGGTCCTCGGCCTGGCCGTAGCCGGTGAGGGCGATGAGCATCGTCTCGGCGAACGCCGGGTCGCGCCGCAGCTCGCGCGCCACCTCGTACCCGCTCATGCCGGGCAGGCCGATGTCGAGCAGGATCACCCGCGGCTGGAACGCGCGCGCCGCGCCGAGCGCCGCGGGGCCGTCGTGCGCGAGGGTCACGTCGTGGCCGTCGAGCTTGAGCAGGATCGCGAGGCTGGTGGCCGCGTCGACGTTGTCGTCCACCACCAGCACGCGCGAGCGGCGCCGCGCGCGCACGGGTGCCCGCGAGGCGCGGGGCGCCGTCGCCCCGGCATCGGCCACCGGGGCGAGCGGCAGGCGCAGCACGAAGTCGCTGCCCAGGCCCACGCCTTCGCTCGAGGCCTCGACGCGCCCTCCATGCATCTCGGCGAGCTTCTTCACGATGGTGAGGCCGATGCCGAGCCCGCCCTGGGCACGGTCGAGCGCGCGATCGGATTGCTGGAACAGGTCGAAGACGCGCGCGAGATCCTCGCCGGCGATGCCGATGCCGTTGTCCTTCACGCGGATCACCGCCTCGCCGCCGTCGACCTCGACGCGCAGCTGGATCTCGCCCCCGTCGTCGGTGTACTTCGCGGCATTGTTGAGGAGGTTCGAGATCGCCTGCGCGAGCCGCGCCACGTCGCCTTCGACGCGCACGGGGTCGGCCGGGAGCGACACCAGCAGGTGGTGGTGGCGCGAGTCGATGAGCGGCCGGCTGGTCTCGATCGCGCGCGCGACCACGCTCATCACCTCGACGTTCGCCTTGCGCAGGGCGATGCGTCCCTGCGTGATGCGCGACACCTCGAGCAGGTCGTCCACCAGCGTCGTGAGCTGCTCGGCCTGCCGCTCGATCAGCTCGCGCATGTCCTCGACCTGCGGCTCGAGCGGCGCCAGGCGCCGCAGGATGCGCGTCGCGTTGACGATCGGCGCCAGAGGGTTCCTCAGCTCGTGCGCGAGCATGGCGAGGAACTCGTCCTTGCGCCGGTCCGCCTCGCGCAGCGCCTCCTGCGACTCGAACATCTCGGTGATGTCGGGCGAGCTGCCGATGACGCCCG
>Ga0157372_10009540_pt1 | contig 10315 bp, 7 predicted proteins | sample C55metaG_FD_115307 | JGI IMG/M metagenome (GOLD analysis project Ga0157372, IMG submission 115307) | Corn rhizosphere microbial communities from Kellogg Biological Station, Michigan, USA - C5-5 metaG | ecosystem: Host-associated > Plants > Roots > Rhizosphere > Soil | place: USA: Michigan...
AACCACATTGCTGACAGAAATATGCTGTTTTGGTTTTGGCCATAAGTAAGCTAAGATAGCAGAAAAGAAAAAGAGCCATCGGAGGAATCCGGCGGCTCTTACTTACTAACCCATTAAATTCACAACTTGATACAAATGTAACGATAAAGGGGGAGGTAAAAAAATGGAATTACACCACTGATCTATTTAATTTTTAAATATTAATATTTTAATAAATAAATTATTAGTTGTTTAATATTGAATATCAATGGCTAATGTTCATTTAAAAAATCAGATGAAAACAACCTTTAAAATGCCAACAATGAATAAAGTTATAATTTATTAATTTATATGTAATGAAAATATAATTCAAATGGGTGGTATAGCTTTTATGTAAAAACAGTGTACCAGCTTAAATAACATTCAAAACGTATTTTGCACCGTAATAAAATAAAACGATGAACAACACTGCTGCATTTATAGAGAAGATAAAACGTAGTTTTTTACCTGAAGATTTTAAAGTGACCACCTGGGAGGCATTACAACCTTATTTTGAGGACCTTAAAAACCGTAAGATAGATACAAAGGAAGCATTACAGAAATGGTTGATGGATGTGAGCGAACTGGAAGCCGTTATAAGTGAAGATGCCAGTTGGAGGCAGATACATATGACCTGTGATACTACCAACGAATCATATGAGCAGGCATTTACTTATTTCTGCATGGAAATAGAGCCTAAGATGAAACCCTATTTCTTTGAGCTGAATAAAAAGCTCCTTGCAAGTCCTTTCGAAAAGGAACTGGATAAAAATAGTTACTTCCCTTACCTGCGCAGTGTAGAAAATGCAGTGCAGCTATATCGTGAAGAGAACGTACCGATACAGGCAGAGATGAGCATATTGGCTCAGTCATATGGCGTTATATCCGGCAAGATGACCATTGAGATAGATGGTAAGGAATACACATTGCAACAGGCCGCTAAATTTTTGCAAAATCCTGACCGTGAAATACGTGAGAAAGTATTCCGCAAAATAGCAGCCCGTCGCCTTCAGGATAAAGACCAGCTTGATGACCTGTTTGATAAACTGCTGGAACGCCGTCAGCAGGTAGCAGTGAATGCTGGCTTTGATAATTACCGCGATTATAAATTTCGCGAGCTGGGACGTTTTGACTATACACCAGAAGATTGCTTTGCCTTTCATGCGGCCGTGCGCGAGCATATAGTGCCATTGCAAAAAATGCTGGTAGAGAGCCGTCGCAAACGCCTGGGCCTTGGTGTAATGCGCCCCTGGGATACGGACGCAGAGCCGGTAGGTACACAGCCATTGCATCCGTTTGAAAAAGGAAAAGAACTCTCAGATAAAGCGATCACTGTATTCAACAGACTACGCCCATACTTTAGCCAGTGTCTGAATACAATGGTGGATATGGACCGCATGGACCTGGAAAGCCGTGTAGGTAAAGCGCCTGGCGGCTATAACTGTCCGCTTTCAGAAACGGGCGTGCCATTCATATTCATGAATGCTGCCGGTACCATTGGCGATGTGATCACTATGATGCACGAGGGAGGCCACGCGGTACATTCGTTCCTGTCGCATCCGTTGCAACTCTCTGCATTTAAGGAATACCCGATGGAGATAGCAGAGCTGGCAAGCATGAGCATGGAACTGTTCTCTATGGAGCATTGGGATGTGTTCTTCAGCAATGAAAGCGAGCTGCACCGTGCGCAGATAGAAGAAATGGAACGCATCATCAGCGTATTGCCCTGGATAGCTACTATTGATAAATTCCAGCATTGGTTATATACACACCCGGGCCATACACACGAAGAGCGCAAGACAGAATGGATGAGTATACTGAATGAGTTCTCAACCAATACAGTAGATTGGACCGGTTTTGAAGAATACCGTCAATATTTCTGGCAAAAACAATTGCACCTGTACGAAGTACCTTTCTATTATATAGAGTACGGTATTGCCCAACTCGGCGCGATAGCTATGTGGCGCCAATACCGCCAAAACAAAGAACAGGCGCTGGACAACTACATGAAAGCGCTAAGCCTCGGCTATACAAAAACGCTTAAAGAGCTATACGCTACTGCTGGTATCAAGTTCGATTTTTCACCAGCTTATGTAGCAGAGCTTGGTGCGTTTGTAAAAGAGCGTTTAGGTGAGATGGGCGTGAAGTAATTATATTCTAATGATACTAATAGTAAAGCCTCTCAATGAGAGGCTTTACTATTTTATAAAGGGGAATGCGGTAGGTTTCAACGCCCATTTTATGTCATATTCTTTATCGGAATAACGAAAGCCGTCACATAACAAGCTACAGAATTTTAATTCTTCACCGCTTTTTAAAGTGATTTTAGTAATAGTAAAGCGACTCCATGGGCATCTGCCGTTGGTGTTTTTGTAATAAGTGATAGTTGAAATTTCTTTTTTAGTATACTCTTTATAATTATCTACCATTCCAAACAAAAAATGATCGTGACCTCGAGATGCACGCAGGTACTGATTTTTGCTATATCTATAATAGTTAAGTAGCAGGGATATGTTTACTCCAAACATAATAGTTCCTGCAAAAAGGAAAACCAGAAGACATAGGAGAATATCCTTTGGATTAAAAAGAAATGGAATTACAAAGATACCGGCCATAATCATATCTTGTCTCATGAAGCGTTTGATACGATAATTAGTGACTACGTAAATAAAGTCATTAGTTACAAAATGTTCCTTCACACCCCATAAATTCCGCAAGCGATTAAATTCATTTTCAATGTATTTACCCCCGTAAAAATCAGCTATGAGATCAAATCCATTGTCAATCGTATCGATGACTTTCTTGAAAATTTTACCGCTATCGGTAAATAAATACAGGCAATATTTACCATTATAGCTTGGTGCTATTTTCAGATAATTATCAAGGTTCTCTATGCATACGGACGGATTAGTGAATCCAATAGAAATATGTTCTCTTTCCTTTTGCCAAGGAAAACTTTTTATCAGCTCAATAGTTTCTTCAAGGCTGCGTTCTTTGATGAGTGTAAATTCTCCTGGTTCGTAGTTATGATATTGAACCTTACTGGTAAGCGGTTGCATAGCTATATCAAGATATGAAATCCCTTTTTAATTATTTAACCTTCTACCCCTTTCTATGTTACTTAAACATCTCCTCCGCTTTCTTCAATGCTTCCGGTTTGCCTACATCTATCAGCACATCGCCTGTATGGTCGTAGCCTTTTATAAGATGCGTTTTTGCAAAATGTAAGTACACATCTATCATTGAGAATTTACCGGTAAAAGGCATGTCTAAAATAGCGGGTGAAAGTACCTGTATACCACTGAACGCAAATGGTTGCATCTTAGCCACTTCGCGCGATATACGCTGTTCATTGGTAACTGTGTTCGTCCATCCGCAAAGCAACATATGCTCATCAAATAACAGTTGCCTGGACGAATCTCTTTTCATTACCGCAAGTGTTGCAATTACATCATTTGATTGGTGTGCTTCTATCAGTTTGCCAAGATCCAGGTTTGTAAGAATATCTACATTCATGACCACAAAAGGCGTGGCCCATTCAAAATGAGCGCCTGCTTTTTTTAAACCTCCACCGGTTTCTAGCACTTCATCGCGTTCGTCAGATATCTGCACATTGCTGCCAAAGCCTTTGTTATCCTGAATGGCATCTATTATCTGGTCGGCAAAGTGATGCACATTTACTACTACATCTGTAATACCATATTTCCTTAAATAGCGAATGTTATGTTCCAGCAATGTTTTGCCATTTACCATGGCCAGCGCCTTAGGGTGTTTATCAGTAAACGGCTTAAGCCGGGTGCCGAGTCCGGCGGCAAAGAGCATGGCTTTCATAAAGATGCCTTCAGTTGTGTAACCTGCTTGCAGGCGTTAAAATTATCTGCAATTTAACACTACCATTTTAATATATAAGCATATACCTTTGCCGCAAATTTTTATTTATATGTCGTTAATGGTGGTGGGCACTATGGCCTTCGATGCGCTGGAAACTCCTTTTGGTAAAGTGGACCGCATAATAGGCGGTTCTGCTACTTACGTGGCATGGGCTGCAACCAATTTTACAAAACCTGTAAAGCAGGTATCTATCATAGGTGGCGATTTCCCTCAGCCGGAGATCGATGCCCTGGCTCAGCGCGGTGTTGACTTTGATGGCGTGGAGGTAGTGAAAGATGGCAAGAGCTTTTTCTGGAGCGGCCGCTACCACATGGATATGAACACACGTGATACACTGGTTACAGAGCTGAACGTGCTGGAAAAATTTGATCCGAAACTGCCGGAAGGCTACCAGGATTGCGAATTCCTGATGCTGGGCAACCTGGCCCCTGCGGTACAGATCAGTGTCATCAACCAACTGAAAAAACGCCCGAAGCTGATAGTAATGGATACTATGAACTTCTGGATGGAAGTAGCTATGGATGATCTGAAACAAGTCCTCAGCATGGTAGACGTACTGATGGTCAACGATAGTGAAGCACGCCAATTAAGCGGAGAATATTCACTGGTAAAAGCAGCGATGAAAATACAGATGATGGGCCCTAAATACCTGATCATTAAGAAGGGTGAGCACGGTGCGTTATTGTTCCATGGTAAGGATGTATTCTTTGCACCTGCATTACCGCTGGAAGATGTGTTTGACCCGACAGGTGCGGGCGATACATTCGCAGGTGGCTTCATCGGTCATATTGCACGTACCAAAGACATCTCTTTCGAGAATATGAAAACGGCTATCATTGTAGGTTCTGCAATGGCATCTTTCTGTGTTGAGAAATTTGGCCCGCAACGTTTGCAGGAGCTAAATAAAGCTGAGATCGATGAGCGTATTGAAGAATTTGTGGAGCTGGTAAATTTTGATATCAGCCTGGTGTAATAGAAGCTAAATTATATAATGAAGAGCCTGTTTAAACGACAGGCTTTTTTATTTGCAAGGCTTTATGTCCACTACCCTTATCTGCAATTTGCTGGTGCCATTGAACTCATTCTCGTCCAGTGAATACACCATATCGAATGGTCCTTTAGTAACAATATCAAACTTATCTGCCAGCCCGAAACCAATACCATCTACTACAACGCCATTGTGCTGATGTACTACAAATTTGATGTGCATGTCCTTCACAATGCGGCTATTGCCCTGGAAATCATAAACACGCTGTGTAAGGAAAACAGGACGCATATTTGCCGGGCCAAAGGGCTCAAATTGCTTAATGATATTATAGAACGCAGGCTTTATATCGCTTAGCCTAAGTTCTGCATCTATTTCTATTTCGGGTATCAGCAATTCAGGTGGGATGGTGCGTGATACCACTTCTTCAAATTTTGTACGGAACGCTTCAAAACGATCAGGATGCAGCGTAAGCCCTGCAGCATAAAAGTGCCCGCCGTAATTTTCAAGCAGGTCGCTGCATTCATTGATGGCCTCATAAATGTTGAAACCGCTTACCGAGCGCGCCGAGCCCGTGATCTTATCATTAGATAAAGTAAGTACAATGGTAGGACGGTAGTAGTGGTCTATCAGCCTGGAGGCAACAATGCCTACAACCCCTTTATGCCAATGGCTTTGATACAGTACGGTGGATTTACGTTGTGTCTGTACCTCATCGCCTTGAATTAAGGCAAGCGCTTCCTCGGTAATATTTTTATCTACTTCCTTACGGTCAAAATTATCTGATTGGAGGTCTTCGGCTATAAGTTTTATTTTCTCTGCATCCGGTTCTATGAACAGCTCTACCGCTTTGCGCGCATCATCCATGCGCCCTGCAGCATTTACACGTGGCCCTATTACAAAAACAAGGTCTGATATGGAAAGCGTACGCTGCACATTACTCATTTCTTTGAGCGTGCGTATGCCAGGGGATGGGTCTTCATTTAGCTTCTTTAAGCCATAGTGGGCAAGTACACGGTTCTCACCATCAATTGGTACGATATCAGCCGCTATGCTGGTAGCTACTAAATCAAGATAATCATGCGTAGCTTCAGCAGGTAAGTTCCAATACTGTGCTAATGCACTTATCAGTTTAAAGCCGATGCCGCAGCCACTCAGTTCTTTATAGGGATATTTACAATCTGCCTGCTTCGGATTTAATATAGCCCGTGCAGGAGGCAAAACATTATCAGGGGTGTGGTGATCGCAAACAATAACATCAATACCCAGCGATTGTGCATAAGCGATCAGCTCTGTCGACTTGATGCCGCAATCCAATGTTATTAAAAGTGTGTAACCATTGGCATGTGCATAATCAATGCCTGCTTTAGATACGCCATAACCCTCACGATAACGGTGTGGTATATAAAAAGCAAGATCGCCATTGTAACGCTTTTTCAGGAAAGAATATACAACAGCTACAGCAGTTGTTCCATCTACGTCATAATCGCCATACACAAGTATGCGTTCATGCCATTCTATAGCTTCCGTGATGCGTTGCACCGCTTGCTGCATTCCCTTCATCAGGAAGGGGTCATGTAATTGCGAAAGGTCGGGCCGGAAAAAAGTTTTGGCTGTATCGAAATTATGGACTGTGCGTATTGCCAGCAGCCTGCAGAGGGCAGGATGAATATTCAGGTCTTGCTGTATTTGCTTAATATGCGCGTCATCAGTGGATTTTAAGGCCCACCGTTTTTCAATTCTCATTGCCAAAATTCAGTTGTTGCACAGAATGGTGATAATCGTTCATCCATGCATCCAGCTTTTTATTAAAACCAGATTGTTGCATGTTAGTAAAGAAATCACCTTCTGTCATAATAGTGCTTAACAGTTTATCCTGTGCCTGTATACAGCTCATTGCTGTATTATAAGGGGTATGGCTGAATGAAACCATCTCGTATACAGATATAAATTGCTTTGGATAAAGCTTGCCTAATTCTTTTTCTATTTTTTTACGCTCCAGGAAGGCAGGGTCTGCTACCTTATCGCGCATTTCTATAAAGTTAAGCAAAGCAAGCTGCGCCACCGCATCGCCGTTTGGTTTTCGTTTCTGCTCATACGCATTTAAGATGGTTGCCCAGTCTTCGCCATACATATTCATTAGCTCTGCCAATGTTGTGCAGTCTTCAAATCCTGCATTCATGCCTTGTCCGTAAAATGGCACAATTGCATGGGCCGCATCGCCAATAAGCGCGCTCTTATCGCCCATGTGCCATGGAAATATATGAGTGGTGATCAGTGATGATGTCGGGTTACTAAAGAAATCTTCAAGCAAGGTTGGCATCATTGGCACTGCATCCGGGAAGTGCTGTTTGAAGAAAGTGGTAACATCTGCTTCTGTTTTCAGCTTTGCAAATGATGTCTCACCTTCAAATGGCAGGAACAGCGTGCAAGTGAAAGTGCCGTCTGTATTAGGCAGCGCTATCATCATGAAATTTTTACGCGGCCATATATGCAGTGCGTTCTTTTCCATGCGCAGGTTACCTGCAGCATCCGGAGGTATATTTAGTTCTTTATAACCATGCTCCAGGTATGTTTGCGCAGAGCTTACTCTGTCTAAGTGCGAATAGCTATTGCGCAAAGCAGAAAAAGCACCATCTGCACCAAAAAGCAGATCGGCCTGCACTGTTTTCTCACTGCCATCCGGTAATTGAAAATAAAGTGTGTTCTCTGCAACATCTACCCTCGCGCATCTGTGGTCAAAGTGTATAGTTGCGCCTTCCTGCTCTGCCAGTGTCATGAGCTTTTTATTCAGCTCACCGCGACTCACAGAGTAAATGGCTTCATTATTCTTGCCATAAGCCTGGAATGCAGCGCTGCCATCTGCCTGGTGCAGATAACGACCTGTCATAGGTATCGCCAGGGATTCAATGTCTTGCCTCAGTCCTGCCAGATCCAGGGCTTTCCAGCCACGCGCGCTCATGGCAAGGTTAATGGAACGGCCTGCAGCTATCGTATTGCTACGCATGTCGGGCCTCCGTTCATAAACTGTCACTTCGTAGCCTCTTTTACGGAGAATAACTGCCAGTAATGAACCTACTAATCCTGCTCCCAGAATAGTGACCGAACGTGCCATGTGTGCTTAATTTTTAGCAAAATAAAGAAATTGCAGCTAATAGCTCACTGATAAAAAGCAGTATAATATGTTGCAATAGAGCGTTCCGGCATTGTTAAAATTCATATAGGTAATAGTAACCGCGCAATAAAATTGCAGTTGGTTTTGTTACTTTTGAAGCTTATATATTATATACCGCATGCGATTGGCATTTTGGAAAAAGACAGAAGTTGTAACCAAAAAGAAAAGGTCTGTAGCCCGTGAATGGATAGATGCCGCCGTATTTGCCATTATTGCAGCCACTATTATCCGCACCTTTTTTATCGAGGCCTATACCATTCCCACACCTTCTATGGAAGGCAGCATGCTGGTGAACGATTTTTTGTTTGTAAGTAAGCTTGCTTACGGCCCCCGTGTACCTATGACGCCGTTAGCAGTTCCGTTGGTTCATAACACAATGCCTGTTACAGGGGGGAAGTCATATACTGACGCTGTGCAGTGGAAATATCATCGTTTGCCAGGTTTTGGACATGTGAAGCGTTATGACGTGGTCGTATTTAACTTCCCGAATGGCGATACAATTATCTCAGAAATGCCGGATAAAGACTATTATGAGGTTTGCAGACAAGAAGGTGGTGCTGAAGCAGTGAAAGCAAAATATACTATTATCACACGTCCTGTCGATAAAAAAGATAATTACATCAAACGCTGCATGGGTATTCCGGGGGATAAGGTACAGGTAATAGATGGTATTGTATATGTAAATGATAAACCAGCGCAACTATTTCCGCATTCTAAAATGAACTATATTGTTCTGACAAGAGGCATGGGGTTGTCAGCAGACTTTTTAGAGGATAACGGCATTGAGGTAAAAGGCATGGAAGGGAATGCTTATGATATAAATGTACCAAACGATAAATTAGACCTGGTAAAGAAGCTTCCGAATGTCATTTCTGTAAAGCTTGAAGAATTACCTGTAGGGTCAACGCTTGATGGCGCCTTCCCGCAGGATACCGCTAATTTTAAGTGGAACCGTGATAACTATGGTCCGATTGTGATACCAAAAAAAGGTGCAACGATTACGCTTACGCCGCAAAATATTGCACTGTACCGCAGGGTTATCTTCAATTATGAGAGCAATAAGCTGGAAGAGCGTAACGGGCAATTCTTTATCAACGGTCAGCAAACAAATACTTACACGTTTAAGATGGATTATTATTGGATGATGGGGGATAACCGCCACAATTCAGCAGATTCACGTTATTGGGGTTTTGTACCTGAAGATCATATTGTAGGTAAAGCATCATTTGTATGGTTGAGCTATGGTCCGCACGGTATCCGTTGGAACAGGTTATTCCACAGCATACATTCTTTAGAACAATAAAAGAGTAATTATGAATATGCAATAGCATGCAGATGCTGCAATATTCAGTGTTTTAATTTTTTGATAATATAAATATGATAGATTCACAGGCGCCTAAACTGGCCGCATTTGATACCGACAAAAAGTCTGCGCTTGATGCTATTTCAATGGCTCAATTCATTGCATTCGCTCCTTATGTTTTCCAGGCCAGTGTTATCCTTCGCGATAGCGGTATTCTTAGTGAAGTAGAAAAGGCGCATAAAAATGGTATAACGCTTGAGGAAGTTGTTGCTGTGGTTAACATGTCGCAATATGCTGTTCGTGTTTTGTTGGAAGCAGGGTTGGGCATAGGACTGGTTTATCGTAAAAATGATAAATACCATCTGGCAAAAACAGGCCACTTTTTCCTGAACCATGATATGACCCGGATCAATACTGACTTTATGCGTGATGTATGTTATGACGGCGCCCAGGACCTGTTAGCTTCATTAAAAGATGGAAAACCACGTGGCCTTCGCCATTTAGGGAATTGGGATACCATATACCAGGGCCTTTCCATCCTGCCTGAGCCGGCGAAGGAAAGCTGGTTTAAATTCGACCATTTTTATTCGGATAAGGCATTTCCTGAGGCTTTGCCGATAATATTTAATACGCCTCCTGGCCGCGTAATGGATATTGGTGCAAATACTGGTAAGTTCAGCATTGCTTGTCTTGAATATGACCCAAATGTAGAGGTAGGTTTAGTAGACTTGAAAATACAGTTGGACGTTGCAAGAAAAAATTTAGAGGATGCAGGTTTTACATCAAGGGTTCAATATCACGATCGTAATATTCTTGATCCGCATAGCAAGCTGCCTTCAGGTTATGATGTAATATGGATGAGCCAATTCCTGGATTGCTTTGCGGATGATGAGATCGTTTTTATACTAAACAAATGTCATGAGGCCTTGCCTGCTAATGGACG
>Ga0157372_10009545_pt1 | contig 10313 bp, 9 predicted proteins | sample C55metaG_FD_115307 | JGI IMG/M metagenome (GOLD analysis project Ga0157372, IMG submission 115307) | Corn rhizosphere microbial communities from Kellogg Biological Station, Michigan, USA - C5-5 metaG | ecosystem: Host-associated > Plants > Roots > Rhizosphere > Soil | place: USA: Michigan...
CGTTCGCAAAGGCGACACGGCTCGCGACGTCGAGTTCTGGAAGAACATCAACGTCGAGGTGGAGACGCGCCGCCGCATGCGGACGCCCGTCTTCGTCGAGACGAAGATCATGAACGCGCTGCCGCAGACGGCGCCGGTCGTCATCAGCCCATGGTGGCGCCGGGAGTTCGTCGTCCGGCCCACCTACGCCTTGGCCCTCGCGGCCGCGCTGGTCGTGGCGGCGTCCGCGGTCACGGCGACCGTCATGGTTACGATGCGATAACCTTTGTTCGAGAAATGAAAAGGCCGGCCCATTCGGGCCGGCCTTTTCATTTGGCGGTCGGTCACCCCTGTCGGACTGAGCGTTCGGAACGCAGTTTGCTTCGGCGGCCTCATCGTCGAGCAGTCCATTGTGATAGCCAGCGCGAGGGGCGAATGTCACAGGCGGAACGGTTCGAGCACTTGCTTCACGAATTCGAACGTGTTGGGGTCGACCCCAACACCATCAGCGCCGGGCTCGCGGTGCGCGAGGAGGACGTGCTTCGCACCCTCGCCGCTCTCCCCGACGGGGCGGGACCTTCGGCGTTCCTTTCCAAGCTCCGAGTGATGATGACGGAGGAGGCGAAATCCTAGCGGCGTGACGCACGCGTTTGTCGGTATTTCCGGCTACGACTATCGCGGTTGGAAGGACGCTTTTTATCCGCCGGACATTCCGCGCCGGTCCTGGCTCGCCTTCGCCAGTCGGGTCTTCAACTCCATTGAGCTGAACGGCACGTTCTACAGCCTCAAGTCGCCCGCCAATTTCGCGCGATGGGCCGAGGACACGCCGGATGACGGCTTCGTGTTCGCCATCAAGGGCGGACGGTACATCACCCACAACCTCAAGCTCAGAAACTGCGAGACGGCGCTCGGCAACTTCTTCGCGAGCGGCATTCTCGCGCTCGGGCGAAAGACCGGCCCGTTTCTTTGGCAACTGCCAGCGACCTATCGCTTCGAGGCAGAGCGGCTCGATGCATTCATTCGTGCGCTGCCGAGGGATTCGCGCGCGGCGGAGGCGATCGCGAGGCGTCACGATCACCGCCTTCGGCGTGGCGCTCTCGTTCGAGCCGGCGAACGGATCGCTTACCGGCATGCGTTCGAGGTCCGACATCCGTCGTACTTCTGCGAGGAGTTTTACGACCTGCTTCGCAGCCACGGATGCGCGTTCGTCATCGCCGACACGGCGGGCAAGTTTTCCTACGCCGAACAAGTGACGGCCGATTTTGTTTATGTGCGGCTGCACGGCTCGAGCGCGTTGTACGCGAGCGACTACACCGACGAGGAGCTCGGCGCGTGGGCGGCAAAGGTGCGCGACTGGACTGATCGCGGGCTCGACGCATACGTATACTTCGACAACGACGCGAAAGTCCACGCTCCCCACAACGCAATGCAGCTGGCGGACCTCCTGACGTGACCCACGCATTCCGCTCTCTTCGACGCACGAGCGTGCTCGCCGCGCTGGCGGCAGCGCTCGCGACGCCGTCATGCGCGCAGGAGCGCCAGCCATCCGATTCATCGTTTGCGGGGCTCGTCGCGCGCCTGTCGGAAGCGGGCGGGTACTTCGATTCCGACAACATCATCTCCAACGAGTCGTCCTACCTCCAGGTCGCGAGCCAGTTCGCCAAGGCGGGGACGCACGGAGGCGTCTACATCGGCGTCGGCCCGGACCAGAACTTCTCGTACATCGCGCTCGTCCGGCCGTCGATCGCGTTCATGCTCGACATCCGACGCGACAATATGCTCGAGCATTTGCTGTTCAAGTCGATTTTCGCCCAGTCGCGCAATCGGCTCGAGTATCTCTGTCGTCTTTTCGGCAAGCCAATTCCCGCCGATATCGATTCGTGGAACAACCGCTCCGTCGGGCTCATCATCGCGTACCTGCAGCAAAACGCGACCGACTCGGCGAGCGTTCAGGCGTATCGGCGCGCGAGCAATGACCGCATCACCGGATTCCATGTCGCACTCGACGCGCGCGACCGCGCAGTGATCGATCACTACCGTGCCGAGTTCGTCATCGACGGTCTCGAAACGCGGTACTCGAGTCTTGGCCGCAATAACCGCATGGACTACCCGACCTTCGCCCAGCTGATGGTCGCCACCGATCGCGCCGGGAAACCCGTGGGCTACCTCGCCGACGAGGAGGCGTTTCAGTTCGTCCGCTCGATGCAAATGCGCGATCGTATCGTTCCGGTGGTCGGCAACGTCGCCGGTGACAGGGCGGTGAAGGCGATCGGTGCCTACGCGAGAGAACACGGGCTCAAGGTGTCGGGTTTCTACCTGTCCAACGTCGAGCAGTACCTCCTCACGCGCGACGGCGGGTTCGACGAGTACGCAGCCAATGTGAAGGCGCTCCCGCACGACAGCACAGGCGTGATCATCCGCAGCTATTTCGGGCGCTTTGGTACCGCGCATCCGCTGTTCACGCCCGGGCGCGGGACGATCAGCGCCTCGATGATCGAGCGCATCGACTCCTTTCTGAAGCGCTTTCAGGCGGGCGAGATCCACTCGTATCCGGATTTGGTGTTCAGCGGCTATCTCCCGCCGTGATGGCGGACGCGCCCGGCCCGGCGCCCACGGCGGAAATTCGCATCCTCGCGCTCGGCGATTCGTACACGATCGGTGAAGGCGTGGCGGACGCGGATCGATGGCCTGAGCGCCTCGCCGCGACGCTTCGCGCCGGCGGCTCGAACGTTCGCGCTCCGAAGATCATAGCCCGAACTGGTTGGACCACCGACGAGCTTTCGAGGGCCATCGACGAAGCGAAGCCCGACTCGAACTACGATCTCGTCACGCTTCTCATCGGCGTCAACAATCAATACCGCGGCCGAGGCGAGGCAGAGTACCGCGCGGAGTTTCGAGTGCTGCTTGGGCGTGCGATTGCGTTCGCTCGCGGAAAAGAGTCGCACGTGCTCGTCGTTTCCATTCCCGATTGGGGCGCGACGCCTTTCGCGACCGGCCGCGACCGAGAAGCCATTGGCAGGGAAATCGATCGGTTCAACGCGGTGAATCGCGAGGAAGCCACGCGAGTCGGCGCTCGCTACGCGGACATCACCCTGCCGTCGCGGCGCGTGGCCAAAGACCCGTCGCTCGCCGCGGGAGACGGGTTGCACCCATCGGCAAAAATGTACGCGAGCTGGATCGACATCATACTACCGATCGTCCAGCGGATCTTGCCGTAAGGGTTTTCAACCACCGGTCCGCCTTCCATCTTGAGGGTTGGCGCCGGTGAACCGACCGTGCGCCCTCGCGACGAGGCTCTCATGAAACGATTCGCCTTTTTGTTCTTCGTCACCGCCTGCGCTAGTTCAGGCACGACGATCGAGAACACGAGCTCCAAGCAGACGCCCATCTTTCAAAGCGCCGAGACCGGCACGTTGATGACTGAACGGCCACGCGCCACGGCGATCCGTATCGCGGCCCCCGGGTCCAACGTCTGGCTCGCCGTGAAATCGGTCTACGCCGAGATGGACATTCCACTGGTCATCGACAACCCGACCAGCCACCAGCTCGGGAATGCCAACTTCGCGAAGTCGCGTGTGCTCGCCGGACACCCGATGAACGAGTTCGTCGACTGCGGCTCGGGGATGACCGGCCCCAAGGCGGCCACTTACCGCATCTACATCTCGCTCATCACTCAGGTGGCCGGCAACGCCGACGGCACAACGACGGTGCAAACCACGTTCGTTCCGGCGGGCCAGGACGTCAGCGGCGGAAGCTCCGATCGAATTCCCTGCGGCTCGACGGGACGATTCGAGCAGTTCTTTCTCGACCGGATAAAATCGACGCTGGGGAAACCTTGACGGGCGACGGGCGATGCGCGGTCCGAGACTTAGCTGAGGGGCTTGTAACCGGGACCGCGTAGCGCGCGGCCTGGGCGAGCGCCCGTGTGTTTGCCGTCGCGCAAAACCTGGACTCCGTTCACCCAGACGTCGCGCACGCCGACCGAGAGCTGCTTCGGCTGCTCGTAGGTCGCGCGATCGGCAATCGTCCTGGGATCGAAGATCACGACATCGGCGAACATCCCCGGCTCGAGCAGCCCGCGATCGTGCAGCGACAATCGCGTCGCCACGGCGGATGTCATCTTCCGCACGGCATCCTCGAGCGGAATGACCTGTTCTTCGCGCACGTACTTGCCGAGAATCCGCGGATAGTTGCCGAAGGTGCGCGGATGGACGAGCGCGCGCACGCTGTCCGGGTCGGGGCCGCCGGCGTCCGTGCCGATCTTCATCCACGGCTGCTTCAACTGCAGCTTCACGTTGTCTTCGCTCATCAGGAAGTAGGTCGTCTCGACGCGATTGTGTTCGCTGAGGATGAGATCCATCGCCGCCTCGAGATAGTCGACGTTTTTCATCTGCGCGATCTCAGACAGTCGCTTTCCAACGTACTGCTGGTTTTCCGACTGGCGAAGACTCGTGATCAGTACGCCGGCGGGTGACGCGAGCTCACAGAGATTTTCCCATTCGCTCGTTGGATGATCGACTTCCTGCCGGATCTTCGCGCGGTTCTCCTTGCTGGCGAGATTGTCGAACAGCTTCCCCTCGGCCGAGTACTCCGGCGGAAGACACGACGTCAGGCCGGTCGCGCCGGCGGTGTACGGATACATGTTGGCCTGAATGTCGATGCCGGCGGCACGGGCCGAATCGATCTTCGAGATGACCTGCACTTCCTTGCCCCAGTTGCGCATTCCCGCAGCCTTGAGGTGGTAGATCTCGCCGGGGACTCCGCCTTCTTTCGAGATTCGTATGACCTCATCGACGGCTTCGAGGATACGATCAGCCTCGGAGCGCATATGCGTGATGTAGACGCCGCCATACGGCGCCATCGCTTTCGCTTCCTCGATCAACTCTTCGGTCGTGGCGAAGGTATTCGGCGGATAGATCAACGCGCTCGCCAAACCAAAGGCGCCGTCTTCCATCGCGCGGCGCACCGCATCGCGCATGGAATCCAGAGCGGCGCCGCGCGCGGCGCCCATATGCTCGGCCATTCCGTACACGCGGATGGTACCCGCTCCGACGAACGACCCCACGTTCTGCGAGATGCCGTGCGCTTGCATCGCGCTGAGCCAGGCGTCGAAGCCGTGCGGTTGCGCGAAGCGCTTCTGCAGATCGTTGGCGTTTGCGGGGAGCATGGCGGGATTGATCGGCGCGGGCGTCGAGCCTTCGCCAAGAATTCCCGTCGTTACACCCTGGGTAATTTTGCCGAGTTGGCGGCCGTCACCGAGGAGCAACTGGCCGCCCGATTGGTCCTGTATGTCGATGAATCCGGGCGCCACGACGAGATCGTGGGCGTCGATTCGGCTCTTGGCGGCTGCGGAGCTCAGGGTGCCGCGTGGTGCGACAGCGGCGATGCGATCGCCACGGATCGCCAGGTCACCGTAGAACCAGGGGCCGCCCGTTCCGTCGACGATTCGGCCGTTCTCGATAATTACGTCGTACGGGCCCGAGCCAGTGGCGGGGGCCGGGGAGGTAGCCGGCGCGGGACGGCAGGCGAGCGCGGCCGCGGCCGCGACGGGGAGCGCACAGAGAGTCGTGAATCGCATCGCGAGGGATGAAGACGCCAGAGTCTGCGCGAGGGATGGCACCCGCGCCAGGCAGGGGCCGTAGACAGAGTGACGCCCGTGGCCCAGACTTCGGGTCTCCACCCCAGAATCGCAGGAGAACGGCCATGCGTTTTCATCCCGTCGCTGTTGCCCTCGTCGTCGGTTTTGCGTCGATCGGCGGAGCGCAGACCGGTGTCGCCAAACGACCGATACGCGTCGGCGACATGTATCGCGTCAAGAATGTGAACGATCCGCAGCTCTCGCCCGACGGCAAATGGGTCGCGTACACCATCACGACGACCGACTCGGCGAAGGATCGAAGCGACACCGATGTCTGGATGGTTTCGTGGGACGGAAGCCAGACGATCCAGGTAACGTCGTCGCCGGACGGCGAAAGCAATCCGCGATGGAGCCCGGACGGCCGGTATCTGTCATTCATCTCGTCGCGGCAAGCGGGGAAGGGTGGTCAGCTCTGGCTGCTCGATCGTCGTGGCGGCGAAGCAAAGCGGGTCACTGAGCTCAAGACCGGCATTCGCGACTACGAGTGGTCGCCGGACGGCAAGCGCCTCGCGTTGGTGATGAGCGACGTCGCGCCTGATGCGGATTCGGCGAACAAGAAGCCCAAACCGATCGTGATCGATCGGCTGCACTTCAAGAGCGACGCCGGCGGATATCTCGATTCCACGCACACGCACATCTTCTTGTTCGATCTGGAGACGCGACATACCACGAACTTGATTCCAGGGCTGTTCGACGAGAGCGACCCGGCGTGGTCGCCCGATGGGAAGTGGATCGTGTTCGAGAGCAAGCGGGCGCCCGGCGATCTCGATCGATCGAACAACTCCGATGTGTTTCTCGTCGAAGCACGGGCGGGGGCAACGCCGAAGCAGCTCACGACGTTCGATGGCCCCGATGGCGGCCCGTTCGCCTGGAGTCCCGATGGGTCGCTGATCTCGTACCTCCGCGGCAGCGAGCCGAAGTTCAGCGCCTATAACGAAGAGCGTCTGGCCGTCGTTTCGGTGAGCGGTGGATCACCGCGCATTCTCACCGAGTCACTCGATCGCCCGGTGAGCAACCCGCAGTTTACGACGGACGGCAAGTCGATCGTCTTCACCTACACCGACGACCGCGCCCGGTATCTCGGAAAGATTCCTCTCGGCGGCGGCGCGGTTGAAAAGCTGGTCGACGGCCGCCGCGTGCTCGGCGCGTACTCGATGACGCCGGATGGCAAAATTGCGGTGCTCAACGGCGCGGCGAACGCACCCAACGAGGTCTTCGCCCTGGAGAACGGGGCGCTCCGCCAGCTGTCGCACGTGAACGACGCCTGGCTCAAGGAAGTACAGCTCGCGACGACCGAAGACATCAGCTTCAAAGCCAAGGACGGCAACGAGGCCCACGGTCTCCTGGTAAAGCCGATCGGGTACGTCTCCGGGCAGAAGTACCCGCTGTTGCTGCGCATTCACGGGGGTCCGAATGGGCAGGATCAACACTCGTTCAGCCTCGAGCGCGAGCTCTTCGCGGCGAACGGCTATGCCGTGCTCAACGTGAATTACCGCGGCAGCAACGGCCGAGGCGAGAAATATCAACAGGCCATTTTCGCCGACTGGGGTAACAAGGAAGTGGTCGACCTGTTGGCCGGGGTCGACTACGTCGTTTCGATGGGTGTCGCCGATCCGGACCGTCTGGGGATCGGGGGCTGGAGCTACGGCGGCATTCTCACCGATTACACAATTGCCACGACCAATCGGTTCAAGGCGGCAATCTCGGGGGCGGGCAGCGCGCTCCAGCTCTCGATGTACGGTTCGGATCAATACATCTACCAGTACGAGCACGAGCTCGGCGCACCGTGGAAGTCGCAGGATCTCTGGATCAAGCTCTCCTACCCATTCTTTCACGCCGATCGCATTTCGACCCCGACGCTGTTCATGGGCGGCGACAAGGACTTCAATGTCCCCGTCATTGGTGGCGAGCAGATGTACGAGGCATTGCGGAGCTTAAACGTTCCCACCCAGCTGATCGTCTATCCAAACCAGCACCACGGACTCGCGCTTCCGAGCTTCAACTACGACCGACTGCAGCGTTACGTGGCCTGGTACGACAGGTTCCTGAAGAACGCTCCCATCCAAGCCGGAACCAGCCGGCGCAAGTGATCTGGGATTTACAAACTTTCTTTTGAACTTCGAGGTTATCGCTCATGAGACGAATGCTCGCCACCGTGCTTCCCCTTCTTCCGCTCATCGCGGCCGCCCCACTCGCCGCGCAGCAGTTCGAGGGCACGGTCAACATGAAAATGACGGGCAACGGTCAGAACGCCGAGGGAATGACGATGCGGATGGCCATCAAAGGCGATCAGCAGGTCACCATCGTCACGCTGCCGGCGAACTCCGGTCCAATGGCCGGCCAGGAAGTGCGCGCGATCATGGATCCCAAGGCGCAAACGGTCACGACGTTGATACCGATGCCCCCGGGCATGGGCGCGATGGTCGGCCAGCCCGACGCGAAGGGAATGAAAATGATCGTTGACCTGTCGAAATCGACCGGACCGGCCGCGGCCGCAAAGGCGGATATCAAGAAACTCGGATCGACGCAGAAAATCGCCGGCATGTCGTGCGACGACTATCAGATCACCGATGAGAACGGAAAGTCGGTAAAGGCGTGCATCACCTCGAGCCTCGGTCGTTTCGTGCTTCCCGATATGAGCGGCGGCATGGGACGGCGCGGCGGCGGCGGTGGTCAGCCGGCGTGGGCCAGGGCGTTCGGCGATCGCCCGGCGTTCCCGCTCAAGGTCTGGTCGGACGACGGCAGCACGAACATGGAAGTGACCTCGGTCGACCGCGCGCCGGTCGCGGCGAGTCTTTTCGAGATTCCTGAAGGCTACGTCGATATGTCCGCGATGATGCGCGGCCGGAGCGGCGGCCTTTAAGCGACTCGCTAAAGGGCGCGGCGCAAAAAGGTCAGCGCCACGCCCTCGCGAAAGAAGTCTGGAACGCGCGCCTCGTCTCGGAAGCCATGCTGGTGCAGCAGCGCCAGCGTGGTTCCGAGGGCGGGATCGTCGGGCAGTTCCGCGAGAAGGAAATCGGCGCCGGCGCCCCGAACCGCGCTCGCCACAGCATCGAGCAAACGCATTCCGACGTCCTCGATCTCGACGCCGGGAGCCAACACCGCCATGTGCACGCGCGCACCACGGGCTGTGCCCGCGATGGTGCCGAAAAGCGCGAGGGCCGCTACCGTGCCGTCGCGGGCGATCACCAGCGCGCGGTGTTCGGGATCATTTCCGCGCTCGGCCAATGCGAGAACCTCGAGCGCCCGATCGATGTATGGGGTGATCCCCAGCGCGCCCATGAGAAGCACGCGGGTGGCCTGGGAGTCTTCCGGTTGAAGCGGCCGAGGGTCGAGGGCGAAGTAGCCGGTCACGGCTCAGATTTGCAACGCCCGCCCCAGCGTCGCCAGGGCCGCTTCCTTCGTCACTTCGGAGAGCGTCGGATGGCCGTGCACCGTTTCGCCGATGTCGTCGGCTGACGCCCGGTACTCGAGGCCGAGCACGACTTCGGCGATCAGCTCGGAGACATTCGGGCCGATCATGTGCGCGCCAAGGATCTCATCGGTTTTCGCGTCGGCGACGAACTTCACGAAGCCGGTCGCGTCGCCGAGCGAGCGCGCGCGTCCGTTGGCGGAGAAGGGGAAGCGACCGGTCTTGTAAGCGCGGCCGCTGTCCTTGACCTGTTGCTCAGTGAGTCCGACCGACGCGATCTCCGGCCAGGTGTACACGATGTTCGGGATCGACTTGTAGTGCATGTGGGACTGCTTTCCGGCGATGACTTCGGCCGCGATCACGCCTTCTTCTTCGGCCTTATGCGCGAGCATCGGTCCGGGCACGCAGTCGCCGATCGCATAGACGTGCGGCAGGTTCGTGCGCATCTGGTCGTCGACGACGATCTCACCGCGCTTGCCGAGATTGAGGCCGAGCGCGGCTGCGTCGATGCCGGTTGTCGCTGGCCGCCGGCCTACGGAGACGAGCACGTGGTCGCCGTCGAGACGCTCTTTCTTTCCGTCGTGCTCTATCTCGACGAACACGCCGTTATCGGTGACGCCGCCGTTCGTGACGCGGGTGTTGGTGCGAATGTCGAGCCCTTGCTTACGCAGCGTGCGGTCCGCTTCCTTGATCACGTCGGCGTCCATGCCCGGAAGAATGGTGGGCATCTGCTCGATGACGGTGACGGTGGCGCCGAGCCGTTTCCAGACGGAGCCGAGCTCGAGGCCGATGACGCCGCCGCCGATGACGATGAGGTGTTTGGGGACCTGCGGGATGGCGAGAGCGCCGACGTTGGAGAGGACGCGCTTCTCGTCGAATTTGAGGAAGGGGAGCTCGATTGGTACGGAGCCGGTGGCAATGATGACGTCTTTCGCCTGGTAAGAGGCGATCTTTTCAGCGGGGGGGGCCCCCGGCGCGCCGACGGCGCTCACGTCGACGACATTCCCCCCCTTCAAGGACCCCCGACCCCGCGCCCATAAGATCTTGTTCTTCTTGAACAAGAACTCGATCCCGCGCGTGTTCTGCGCCACGACCTCTGTTTTCCGCTCGAGCATCGTCCCGAGATCGAGCGTCAACGCACCGATCCCGATTCCGTGTGCCGCCGCGAGGTGCTGCGCGAATTCGAAGTGCTCCGACGACGTCAGCAGCGCCTTCGACGGAATGCATCCGACGTTCACGCACGTGCCGCCGAGCGTCTTGTCCATCTCGACGCACACCGTCGAG
>Ga0157372_10009546_pt1 | contig 10313 bp, 4 predicted proteins | sample C55metaG_FD_115307 | JGI IMG/M metagenome (GOLD analysis project Ga0157372, IMG submission 115307) | Corn rhizosphere microbial communities from Kellogg Biological Station, Michigan, USA - C5-5 metaG | ecosystem: Host-associated > Plants > Roots > Rhizosphere > Soil | place: USA: Michigan...
TCATTCCTCATCCGAAGAATCCGCAAATCGTTTACGGTGCGTGCAAGGGACAGTTCGGCCGGATGTTCATGAACACGCGCCAGGAACAGAATTATTGGGTCGGGGGTCAGTCGCTGTACGGCAATGACGCGAAAGACCTGATCTACCGGTTCCAGCGCGTCTCGCCGATGGAAGTGTCGCTGTTCGACTCGAGCGTTGTGTACTACGGCTCGCAGTACGTGCATCGCTCGAAGGACGGTGGTGTGCACTGGGAGAAGATTTCGCCCGACCTCACCGCGCACCCCGCGTGCTGCCAGGGCGGGAGCGGCGAGCCAATCACGCGCGACGTCACGGGCGAGGAGTTCTACAGCACGCTCTACGCGATCAGCGAATCGAAGCTCGAGCCGGGCGTGATCTGGACGGGATCGAACGATGGTCCCTTCTATGTCTCACGCGACAACGGAAAGAGCTGGAAGAACATCACCCCGAAGGATCTGCCGACGGGCGGACGCGTGCAGTACATCGAAACGTCTCCGCATCGCAAGGGCTCGGCGTATTACGCCGTGTATCGCTACCTCCTCGGCGATTTCCAGCCGTACATCTACAAGACCGATGACTACGGCGCGACGTGGAAGAAGCTCACCGATGGCAAGAACGGCATTCCCGCCGACTGGCCGACGCGTGTCGTTCGCGAAGATCCGGTGCGAGAGGGATTGCTCTACGCAGGTACCGAGTTCGGGATGTTCATCTCGTTCGACAACGGGGCGCATTGGCAGCCGTTCGATCGGAACATGCCGCAGGTACCGATCACCGACATCAAGGTGCATCACAACGATCTCGTCGTAGCGACGCAGGGTCGCTCGATGTGGATCATGGACGACATCAGCGCGCTCCAGCAGGTTGGGCAGCAAACCGCGAATGCCGCCGCCGTGTTGTTCAAGCCGCGCGAGGCGATTCGGGGCCGACTCGGCGGCGGGCGTGGTGGCTTCGGTGGTGGGGGCGGTGGTGCCGCGCCTGGCCAAGCGCAGTTTCCGCCTTACGGGGCGGCGATCAACTACTACCTCGGTCGGGCCCCGTCAGGGCCGGTGACGATCGAAATCAGCGACGCGGCGGGGAAGGTCGTGCGCAGCTACTCGAGCGAGGCGGCGACAACGGCCGCTGGCGACGCTCCCGCGGCCGCGCCCTCGGACGATGAAGAGGGTGGCGGCGGCTTCCGCCGCGCGGCACCGCCGGTTCGTTTGACGACAAACCTCGGGATGAACCGCCTGAACTGGGACTTCAATTCCGCGGCCGGTTTCATGGTGCCCCCCGGTAACTACAAAGTGAAGATGACGGCCGGAAATTGGAGCGATGCCCAGCCGCTGACGCTCAAGATCGACCCGCGACTTGTGGCGGACAACGTCACGGCCGCCGACCTGCGCGAGCAATTCGAGCACAATCAGCGCATGCGCGACATGGTCACAGAGGTTGGCCGAGTCGCCAATCGCGTTCGCCAAGCGCGGACGCGCGGCACCGGCGATGCCGCCGCCGTGAAGGAACTCGCGACGACGCTCTTCGGTCCGGACGAGGGAGTGCGTTACGGCCGGCCCGGGCTGCAGACCCAGATTACCTACCTCGCCGGGATGACGACGCGCGTCGATCAACGAATCGGCCGCGACGCGGTGGAACGGTATCAAACGCTCCGCAAGGAGCTCGATGCGCTCGAGGCCAAGGTCAACAAGACCTTGGGTGCAGAGAAGTAAAATTAAGAGATACTAAGGTAGCGTTTGAAGAACAGAATGCGCCGGAGCTGGGCGGTCGTCATGCCCGGCTCCGGCTTTATTCTGCGCAGACCGTAGGGATCGGTGCGTCGGGTATTCATCCGGCCACCGCCGCGAACCGCGGCGAGATACCCTGCTTCGCGCGCCAGCCGGCGTACCTCGGCGTTCTGGTTGCTGAACGGATACGCGACGATGTCCGGAGGACCGTCGAGCAAGTCGCCGAGTCGGCTGCGCGATTCCGTGAGCTCGTGCATTGCCTGTTCCTCCGATACGCGCGCGAGTGGGAGATGCGTCAGGCTATGTGATCCGAATCGGACGCCCTCATGCTGCAATTCGCGAATGCGGCCGGCGTCGAGCAACCGCTCCTGCCGCTCCTCTGAATCCCAGGCGTTCGTTCCGCCGATTTGGCCGGCGACGAGGAAAACCGTCGCGGTCATTCCGCGCTGGCGAAGCGCCGGCCACGCGTTCCGGTCGAAGCAGGTGTAGCCGTCGTCGAAGGTGATGATCAGCGGACGGTCGCGAAACCGCCACGAGCCACCCGATCGATAGCGCAGCCACTGGTCGAAGTCGATCGCCTGGTAGCCCCACTCGGTGAGCGCGTCGAGCTGCTCGGCAAACTGTGTCGGAGTGACGTAATTGCCCGGGTAACGCGCGTCCGGTGGCACCTCGTCAATCTTGTGGTACATCAAGATCGTGAGCTTCACGAAGACTTGCTGTCGCCCGAATCGAAGAGAAAGGCGTACTTCATGAAGGCGGCGAAGGCGCTGAGGCCCGCGGCGATGAATCCCTGGATTCCATCGCGCCAGCCGGAATATAAGAAGTAGTCTCGAACGAACCGCCACGCGGGGCGAGTAGCGAGGGCCCAAACGGACGCGCGACGCCCTTTCGCGCGAAGATCGTCCGCGCCCCATCGCGCGTACTTCACGATCTTGGCGGCGTGGTGCGCGATGTCTCGATACGGCCGGTGAATCACCGCACCGGCGAGACTGCCGGCACTGCCCTGCATCTCCAGGCCTTCGTGCACTTTCGTGGTGCTGTAGCGTAGCTCTCGCAGAAAGAGCCGGACGTGCCAGTCCCGGCCCCACGGACCGTGTTTCAGTTCGCGGCCCATGTACTCGTTTCGAAATCGGAACCCGTAGGCCGATGGCCCGCCATTCGACTCGACGACGCGCGCGATCTCATCGCGAAGCGTCGCATCCACGCGCTCATCAGCATCGATGGCCAACACCCAGCGAGTCCGCGCCATTTCGATTCCAGCGTTTCGCTGGCTGCCGATTGTCGACCCCAAAAGGGTCAAGACGCATGCTCCGGCGGCTTTGGCCCGCGCGACCGTGTCGTCCGTCGACCCGCCGTCTACGACGATCACCTGTTCGGCCCAACCCAGGGCGTGAATGGCTGCCTCGATCTGCGCCGATTCGTTCAGAGTCGGAATAACGGCGGTGACTGCAATGGGCGCCCTTGCGACGGCAGTCGCGTAACCACTCTGAGGCTCGAAATTCGAGCCCTTCGCGTTGTCGCTGGCGGAAGAAAAGCCGAAGCCGCTCGCTGGGTTCGCCTCAGACACGTTTTTTTGTTGCGTCAGACGGTTTTGAGTGCCATTAATAAGGCCCGCGAATCAGCCCCGAATCAGAAGTCCAGACCGCGTCAATGACATTACGACTACACACTTTCGGCAGAGTCCACCTCACACGCAATGGCGAGGTGTTGTCGGGCGCAGCGGGGCAGCGCCGGCTGCTCGCCATCCTCTCGATTCTCGCGGCAGCGGGCGAACGGGGCGTGACGCGGGACAAACTGCTCGCGCTTCTTTGGGCTGACGGCGACGCGGAAAAGTCTCGGCACGCGCTGACACAGTCGTTATACCATATTCGAAAGGTTCTCGGAGTCGACCGGCTCTTCCTCGGAACGGCTGACGTACGTCTGGACTTCAATGAAATCAGCGCCGATGTATGCGATTTTCAGCGCCTGATAAATGAAGGGAAGCCCGACGAAGCGGTCGCCCTGTACGACGGCCCGTTCCTGGATGGATTCTACGTCAATGGTGATGCCGAATTCGAGTTCTGGGTATCGACTCAGCGCACAAAATTCGCTCAACAATACGGCGACGGGCTCGAGAGCCTAGGGCGCCAGGCGTCGGAGCGTTCCGATCGATCCGCCGAGGTGACCTGGCGGGTACGGCTTGCAGATCACAATCCGCTCAATGGCTTGGCGGTCGTAGCGGCGATGAACTGCCTCGCCGCCACTGGCGACCGGGCGACCGCGTTGCAGCTGGCGCGAAATCATGAAGAGCGGATGCGGAAAGAGCTCGATCTGCCACCGGACAGCGGCGTGGCGGAGTTGGCAGCGGTGCTCAGGCGCGGCACGCCGCCCGCGCCACTGAGTATTTCCGAAACACGTCTGCCGCCCGCGGTGTCCGAGCCTGCCTCACGCTCCGCGAAGCTCAAACGAGTGTTGGGGTTTGGCCCGCAGCCGCCCGAGCCTCCGCCGACGCGCCTCACTCGAAATCCACAACTGTGGATGGGGATGGCGACGGCCATCGCTGTCGTTTCGCTCCTGTCAGACCTGCGCGCTTCGGACTCCCCGCTCAACGGCGCCTCGCTCCGTAGCTCCACGATCGCCGTCGCGCCCTTTCGCGTGCGCTCGTCCGATCCGTCGTCGAACTATGTTCGGCAAGGACTCCTCGACCTGCTGGGGACCCGGATCGCGAACGCGGAGATGAAGCGCGCGGTCGACCCGGGGGTAGCGCTACAGGCGGCACGGTCGGTCGGCTTCCCGTCGGACTCTGGAGCGCCGTTGCCCGGTGCTCTGAGGTTGGCCAAGAGGCTCAATGCCGACGAGATCGTCGTCGGATCTATCGAGCCGGCCGACGCCGGAGTGAAGGTCACCGCGACACTGATCGACGCGAACCGTGGCCGGGTGAAAACGAGCGTGGCAGTTCACGGACCGGCCGACAGTCTGACAACGCTTGTCGATCGTATCATCGCCGGCCTTGTTCTCTCCGAATCCGATCCGGACGCCGGTGTGATGGATCCGCCGAGCGTTTCCCCGGCCGCCCTTCGCGTTTATCTGATGGGGCGATCCGCGTATCGTCAGGGCGACTATGACGCCGCGGTTCGGAGCTTCAATCAGAGTTTGATCGAGGAGCCGCGTTTTGCGCTGGCCGCCTTGGGTTTGTCCTTGGCCGCCGACAAGCTGAACGCCGCCGATCAACGCGATCGCGGACTGGCGATCGCGTGGTCTCGTCAGAGCGAATTGCCGACGACGGACCGAAGCTATCTCCAGGCGCTCGGAGGTCCGCGATATCCAGCGCCTTCGTCGGCGTCAGAGGCATTGACGGCCTGGGAGAAGGTCGTACAGCTGGCGCCGGATCGCCCGGACGCGTGGCACGAGCTGGGTGAGCGTTTCTATTACGACGGCGAGGTCCTCGGCATGCGCGACGCATTGCCGCAGGCGGCCGCCGCGTTCCGTCAGGCGCTCGGCCTCGATCCGTCGTTCGGACCGTCGCGGCGGATGCTCGCGCTCGTCCTCGCGCGGCAACATGACACGACGGGACTTCGCCGGCTCATCGGGAACGGTGAATCTCTGCGCGCCGTCGATGCAACGGGGATCTTCGTTCGCTGGCGAACCGCGCAAGAATTCAACGATCGTACGGCGCTGGAGCAGATGCGCTCGGGCCTCGACTCATCGCCGAGCGCGGCACTTCGGGCGATCGCGATGACCGGCCAGGTCGATGGTGTCGGCTTGGCTGATGGCGATCGCGCGATCGAGATCCTACGGAAGCGCGCCGTGAGCGATGCCGAGCAGATCGACGCCGCGCTCGCCCGGCACAGCCGCGCGCTGAACCGCGGCGACACGGTGGCGGCTCTGGCGATCACGAATGAACTCGGAGTAGTCGATCCGGGGACGCATCCGCACTATCGTTTGCGCGTCCTCGACGCGTTGTACGGCGGCGGAAGCCAGACGGCGGCGACGAAGGCCGTCGCCGCACTCGAAGATCTCGCCGGGTCGAAGGGGACGGGCATGTCGGCGGACAACGCCGTCCGCGCCGCCGATCTCTGTGTGATCGCACAATGGAAATTGAATGCGCGCGACACGACGGGCGCCCGGGCGGCCGCGCGCGCGCTTCGGACGGGGACCACTCCTCCGTTTCCGATTCCTGTCGGATCCAACCCCGCGGTGTGCGCCGATTTGGTCGACGCGTCTGTGACGGCCATGGGCAATCGAAATGCCGGGATGGAACGGCTAGCGCACCTCGATTCGCTGATGCTCAGCGGTCCCGCGCTCGGCGACTTGATGCGGTATGCCAATATCGTCATCGCTCGCGGCTATCAGTCGCTTGGCGACAACTCGCGTGCGCTGTCGGCGCTGCAACGTCGGTCGTACATGCGCGGGTGGCCGCGCTATCGCGGCGCCGGCCTGCGTCTGCAGGCGGATCTCGCCGCGACGCTGTCCGATTCGAGCGCGATGCGCGAGGCCAATCAGCGGCTCGCGGCGCTTCGGCGGTAGCGGAAGGCCCGCGGCCCTCAGCGAGGATCAATCGCGACGGGTGACGATCTTTGCACCGTCGCGGTCCGGCGGGTAGTCTACTGCGCGTAGACCCTTCCTCACATTCGCCGATGCTCCCGCCGAAAATGCGGATCACGTCGCGCGTCGCGTGCACGTCGACGATGCTCATCGCGACCATTGCCGCTTCCGCGTGTACCGCGAAGGTCGACAGCTCGTGGCACGAAGAGCAGGGCTATCGCTGGCGCAGCCTTTCGGTGTCGCATCGCGAGCATAGCGGCTTTCGGCTCCTCAAGTCCGGCGCAACGGGAATCACGCACGCCAACATGGTCGACGACGCACACGCGTTGGCGAACCGGAATCTGCTCATCGGAGCCGGCGCCGCCGTGGCCGACGTCGACGGCGACGGGCGTCCCGACATCTTCCTTGCGTCCGTCGAGCAGCCCGCCGCGCTGTATCACAACAATGGCGGCATGCACTTCACCGACGTGACTGCGTGGAGCGGCATCGACACGCGGGGTGTGGCGACGACGTGCGCGGCGTTCGCCGATGTGGACGGCGACGGCAACATCGACTTGGTGGTGGGAACGCTCGGCGGGCCGATCAAGCTCTGGCTCGGCGACGGGAAAGGCCGCTTCCGCGATGCGACGGGCGAGAGTGGCCTCACCGGTGGATATGCGGCAACGGCGCTGACCTTCGCCGACGTGGATGGCGACGGCGATCTCGATCTCTACGTCGGCACCTACAAAGTGAAGAACGCGCTCGATGCGTACCCGCCACAGTCGCGCACCTTCGACAGGGTCGTCAAGAAGGTGAATGGCCAGTTCGTCGTCGCCGACGAGTGGAAGAAAGAATACCGCGTGGAGGATCGTCCGGATCTGGGAGGCGTGATGCGGTCGCAGCGCGCCGACCCCGATCTCTTCTTCATCAACGACGGCAAGGGACATTTCACGCGGGCACCGGTCTCTGGCGCGCGTTTCCTCGACGCAGACGGAAAGCCCCTCGTAGAGGATCCCGACTACTTCACACTTGCCGCGCGTTTCTATGACGTGAACGGGGACGGCGCGCCGGACCTCTACGTCTGCAACGACTTCGAGGATCCCGACCAGTTCTGGATCAACGATGGTCATGGAAATTTCCGGATGGCTCCCTGGACGTCGGTGCGCCAGACGAGCAACACGTGCATGTCGGTGGATTTCGGGGACGTCAATCGCGACGGCATCGTCGATTTCTTCACGGCCGACATGCTCAGTCCGAGCGCCGAATCACGCTTGCGCCAGCTTCCCACGAACACGCCGCTCGCCAAGCCAGCCGGTTTCGCGAAAGACCGAGCGCAATGGATGCGCAACGCGCTTCAAGTGGGACGCGGCGACGGCTCGTGGGCCGAGGTTGGCGAAATGGCCGGCGTCGCCGCGACGGATTGGACGTGGGGATCGGCGTTCATCGACGTGGATCTCGACGGATACGAGGACCTCGTCGCGCTGAACGGGCATCGTTGGGACGTGCGGGACGCTGACACCTTCGACCGCATTCGCAACAGCTTTCCGCGCGTCGCCTGGAACGTCGAGCAGAGGGAGTTTCCGCGGCTCGCCGCGCGCAGCTTCGTGCTGCGCAATCGCGGAGATCTCACTTTCGCGGACATGAGTCGAGCGTGGGGCATTGGCGCCGATGAGGCGATCTCGCAAGGCATCGCCCTCGCCGATCTCGATGGGGACGGGGCGCTCGACATCATCGCGACGCGCCTCGATGAACCGGCCGTGATCTATCACAACGAAGCGGGCGCGCCGCGCATCGCCGTGCGTCTCAAGGGCAGAACGCCGAACACGCGGGCCATCGGGGCCAGAGTTACGGTGCGCGCACCAGGACTCCCCGTACAAACGCGAGAGATGACCGCCGGCGGTTATTATCTCTCAGGAAGCGACGCGGAGCTGGCGTTCGCTACGAGCAAGGACACGGTGGTGACGGTCGAGGTGCGGTGGCGCGACGGCCACACGAGCGTGGTCGCGAACGCGCGGCCCGACCGCTTGTACGAGATCGACGAATCGGCGGCGACCACACCGGTGGTTCAGGCGGGCACGCCAGCCGACACGGCATCGCCGTTGTTCGAGGACGCGTCGCGCCTCCTCGGCGGACACATTCACGTCGATTCGCTTTTCGACGATTTCGTGCGCCAACCGCTGTTACCGAACCGGTTCAGCCAGCTCGGCCCGGGCATCAGCTGGATCGACGTGGACGGCGATGGCAGGGAGGACCTGGTGGTCGGCACGGGGCGCGGCGGGCACCTCGCGGTTCTCCGCAATGACGGAAGCAATTTTAGAGATCTCCAATCGGGGCAGGCGGCGCGGTTCGATCTGACAACCGCACTGCCGGTTCCAAATGGCGGGAGCACGCTGCTCGCGGTCGGCCAATCGAATTACGAAACGGGCTCGCCCGCCGAGGCGCTGTCCGTTGCGTCGGTGATCGGGTTTGCGTTCGCCGGTCGCGCGGGGACGTCACTCGTTTTGGCGCCGCCCGAAACCGCCAGTGTTGGTCCGCTCGCTTTGGCGGACGTGAATGGAGATGGCCGGCTCGATCTGTTCGCTGGCGCGCGAGTGGTACCCGGCGCATGGCCGCTACCCGCGGCGTCGCATCTCTACCTGCGCGCCGCAAACGGCGGCTGGACGGAAGACACCGTCAACGCCGCGGCACTGGCGCGCCTCGGGCTGCTTTCATCTGCGATCTTCACTGACTTCGACGGCGACGGACTCCCCGATCTCGTGGTTGCCGCCGAGTGGGGCCCGATCCGGCTTCTGCACAACGACGGTGGGCGATTTCGCGACGTGACCAAGCAATTCGGGATGTCTGAACGCACGAGCCGCTGGATCGGTCTCGCGGCCGGAGACTTCGACGGCGATGGCCGCATGGACCTCATCGCGACGAGCTGGGGGCGCAATACGCCTTGGCAGGCTACAACCGAGCGGCCGTACGAGCTTGTCGTGGGAAACTTCGGCGGTGGGGGGATGGGCCTCGTCTTCGCGCGACGGGATTCGGCGAGCGGACGCGAGATGCCTACTCAGCCATTCACGCAACTGAGCGCGGTGATTCCACCGATTCACGATCGTATCTCGACCTTCGCGGCGTATTCGCAATCGACGGTCGATCAATTGCTCGGGCCGACGGCGACGGGGGCAGTGCGGGTGGGAGCGACATCGTTCGATCACATCGTGCTCCTGAATCGGGGAGATCATTTCGAGGTGCGGCCACTCCCGGCGATCGCGCAGGAGGCACCGGCATCGGGCCTCGTCGTCGCCGATTTCGACGGCGACGGACGCGAGGACGTGTTCCTGGCGCAGAATTTTTTTCCGACGGAGCTCGAGACACCGCGGTTCGATGCCGGCGTTGGGTTAGTGCTGCTCGGCGACGGGAAGGGCGGATTCCGACCGCTTGCCGTGAAAGAGTCGGGCGTCGCGATGTCCGGGGATCAGCGCGGCGCCGCGGCGGCGGACTATGACGCGGACGGCCGCGTCGATGTCGCGGTGGGCCAGAACGGCGATCGTACGGTGCTTTGGCACAACAAGGCGGCGAAGCCCGGGTTGCGCATTCGAGTCGATGCGGGCCCGGACAATCCACTGGGTATCGGCGCGCAACTGCGTGTCATCGCAGGGCAAATGCGCGGGCCGGTGCGAGAGATTCGCGCGGGCAGCGGCTACTGGTCGATGGACGGTGCGACCACTGTCATGGCGAAGCCGAACAAAGTGGACTCGGTCTGGGTTCGCTGGCCGGGCGGGAAAACGACGACGTCGGCCGTCTCACCCGCGCAACCGGCAATCACCATACACGGCCCACATTAGGGGCGCCGAGGTTCCGCTCCGGACCGCGTCCACATCACGATCACGCCGCATCCGGCGCCGGTGCCGGCGAACTCGCCCGGCACATCGGATGGCCCGGTGTATACCTCGAGGCCGACGATGTCGCGAATGGGCGTCGTTGGGCCGAACATGTTGTCGACGCGTCCGTCGACGACGAATTGTGGCGCGCAGTTCTTGGGTGCGCGCACCATATGGATGTGACACCACTCGTTGCCGTTGCAGGTCA
>Ga0157372_10009550_pt1 | contig 10312 bp, 9 predicted proteins | sample C55metaG_FD_115307 | JGI IMG/M metagenome (GOLD analysis project Ga0157372, IMG submission 115307) | Corn rhizosphere microbial communities from Kellogg Biological Station, Michigan, USA - C5-5 metaG | ecosystem: Host-associated > Plants > Roots > Rhizosphere > Soil | place: USA: Michigan...
GCCGCCACCCCCTCCGCCACCCCCGGTCTTCTTGAGCGCCGCCACTGTCGGCGTGTAGAAGATATCCTTGTCGACGAATAACGGCGGCCGCACCGTGGCCGCGCCGACCGTGATCGCGGGCTGCCGAACGTTGTCCACATCAGCAAACAGGGGCGGCAAGAGCACGCGATACGACGTGGGCCGATAGAACGCGTCGGCGTCGACGACGAGGCCGGGGGCAACCGCGTGGCTGAACACTGCGGTCGGCGAGTAGAAGACGTCGGTCTCGATGAACGTGGCACCGATTAGTATCGCGTCGCTGCTGCCGCCCGGAGCGTAGACAACGTCTGCATCTACGAACAGTACGGGCGCGAGACCGTAGGTGCCGCTTATCGCAGGGCTGTAGAAGGTGTCTGAGTCCGTGAATAGCGCCGGATCGAAGTCCTCTTCCGGTAGACACGAGCAGACGTACACGATATCCGTATCAGCGAACAGTCCAGGCGATAGTGTGACTGCGCCTGGAGCGACTGTAGGCTGGTAGAACGTGTCCGTATCGCTGAGTAGCGATGGAACAAGCAAGTCGGATCCGGTGATAGTCGGCTGATAGAAGTCGTCGGTGTCGCTGAACAAGTCAGGAGCGAGAGTGACAGCGATGACAACGTTCGGGGAATAGAAGATATCGGTATCAGTGAGAACCGAAGGGTCCAATCCGACACTGCCGGGTGCGACAGTTGGTTCATAGACCGTGTCGGTATCGCTAAACAGGCTCGGCGACAGTGTAACTGTGCCGGGCGAGACAGTCGGCTGGTAGAAGGCGTCGTTCGCGCTGTCGTCGAGTAGACTTGGAGAGAGCGTGGTAGCGTTGACGATACTGCCGCTGTAGAACGTGTCGTTGGCGCTGTCGTCGAGAAGGCTCGGATCGAGCTCGACGCTGCCCGGTGCCAGCGTGGGCGCGTAGAACGTGTCGGCGTCGCTGAACAGCGGCGAGATGAGTGCGACACCGCCCGGAGTTACGACTGACGCGTAGAACGTGTCGTTCGCGCTGTCGTCAGCAAGCGCTGGTAAGAGATTCTGCGTCGCCGGAATTCCCGGCCGCAGTATCTTTACGGCAGCTTGCTGAGGATAAGCGCGACCGAAGATAGCCACTTAGATCACACCTCTACGATAGCGTAGCAGTAGGCGTTGATCGACGCGCCGAAGGTGACCCTGATGCGCGTGAAATTGTTGGCTTGCAGCAGCGGACGATAGCCGAGCGGGAACTGCTTGACGAACTGTGACGTGGGCGCGATAAGCTGCGGTGCGTCGAGATCGCGAACCGCCGTGATCGACCCCTCGGCCGACGCGGTGTAGCCGCTGGCCCCGGTGCCGACGCCGAAGATAGCGGAGGTGGGGTCTCCGAACAGAAGAGCCTCACCGTCCAGCTTGGTGATATCGTTATTCACGAACGCTGTCACTGTGGCCGCTACGGTGCCGGTCTCGACCAGTTCTACCTGACCGGGCGTGGCTGCTGCGTTTCCGTCGAACGAGATTCCCCACTCCACAATTCTGCACTGCACGAGCGGCTTGATCTGGAGCAGTGTCTTGATGGACGTACCGGTCGCCACCTTCCCAGGTGCCGCCGTCGTCTGCATCGGTCCGTTGTTGAATAGATAGAGACCCATTCTGTTATCCCCTAGTATGGTGTGCCGCGACCGATTACCATAGGCTGCGGCGCTATACCGCTCGGCGGTACGATGGTGATACCGGCGTTATCGCCTAGATCAAGGCAGTCGTAGGTGTTCGGCGAATTCGAGAGACTGAAATCGATATCGTGAAGCGCGCACCACGATAGTTGCGAACCAGATGCCACCTTGATATGAGCCTGCGATCCGTAGGACGAGGACCCCAATCCGATCGCACCAGACGCGGACCCCGCCCAGTTAATGGGCGAGGTAATAGTGATTGTGCTGCTGAACTGGAACGACAGAAAATTCGGTGCGGTGACATTGATCGCAGCCCAAGTGCCGCCACCGTTCACGATGTAGTGATTCCCACCTGCTGGTGATAGATTGGTCGCCCCAAGATTGAGCGTACCTTGCGACAAGGCAGTCGCATTCTGCACGGTCTTGACTCCGGTGGCACTCGTGAACGTGACACTGGAACTGCTTGCACTGAGTGTCAGTCCAGTAACGATCAGGAAGTTCCAGGTGGTGCCGGTGTTCGTTAGGGTGTAGGTCGCACTCCCTAGATTGAGCGTGCGCGTAGCCGAGCCGCTGGCGTTGAACCCGGTGGTCGACGACATCGTGACGTTGTTGTTGTTGACACTGTTGTCCCACGTGCCGGTGAACGCGCCCGTCGTGATAGACTGCACCGTGATGGTGCCGCCGAAGTTTAGCGTGACAGTGCCGCCGCCGCTGCTGCCGTCGAACGTGACTGTGTCGGCGCTGCCGGGTACTGTCTGTCCTCCGGTGCCGCCAGTCGCCGAGGCCCAGTGTGTCGTCGTGCTGTCCCACGTGCCGGTACCACTCACCCAGAAGCGAGAGGCGTTGTGTACCGTTAGCCCATCTACGATGTAAGAGTGGTCGCCAGAGATATCGAAGCGGTACCAGAGCAGCGACTCGTCAGTCACCTTGTCGATGCTAGTGATGACTACTGGGTCGTCGTGATCGTCGTAGATAGTGTCCCCGACTACTAGATCGCGCGCGTGGCACACGTTCGTGCCGTTGCGCCACACGCTCTGCTCGCGGAAGAGCAAGGTGCCGCCGTTGATGCGGTACCAGTCGAAGGACGGCACCTCGGGTTCGACCTGCCACCAGCGACACCACTCCGCGTAGTCTACCAGATCGATGTTCTCGATGTAGTTGACCGTGGCCTGCCCACTGTTGGCGTCGTCGAACGCGCACACGGCTGCACCGTTCGGCAGCGCGTGCGGGTCGACGTAGCCGCTGGGAGTGAGCACTAGCATCAGAGACCCTCAGGATCCTTGTGCGTGTCCATGATGATATGCTGGGTGTGCGCGAAGACATTGCGACGATTCCCAGTCACTCGATCATAGTGGTTGTCGAGGATCTGCTTCGACTTGGCGTGCAGTTCGTCGAACGACGCGTGCGCCTTGATGCGCTTGGCGAAGATCTGACGCACGCAGTTGATCACCAAATTCTGCGCGGCGTCTAGGACCACCGTGAGTGGGAAGCCCTCCGACACCTGACCGAACTTCTCTAGCAGTACCTGTCCTGCCGGTGGACCCGCCTGCTTGAGCGGGTCCTTATCGTTGTTCAAGATCATGCCGCGATAGCCTCCAGTGCCGCCCTGTAGTTCACGGCGTCGAAGCCGTGGGCCTGCCGCGCGACGGCGTGCGGGGCGAAGCGCTTGACCTCGCTGGCCATGAAGCCGACGTGACGACGAGTGCCGCCGCGATAGCGATAGCTGTAGAGATTGAGTGGTCCGCGCTTCCCGATCCTGCGCACGTCCTCCTTGAGACGGTCGTCCGAGATCGTGAAGATGCCGGAGCCGTTCCAGGTGATCACGATGTTGCCCCCGTTCGGCGTGACAGGCAGGCCGGTGACAGAGGTGTCTTCGTAGAGCACCAGACGCCAAGTGGTGTTCGCGCCAGCGTTCTTGCGGTAGATCACGAGCGCTCCGACGGTGCTGCCTGTGACGGACGTGAAGGTGACATTGCCGCCGCTGAACGTGCCGGTAGTTGTCGCCGGCGATGTGATCTGCTGATCAGTGCCAACGACGCCGGCGAGAGACGAGTAGAACTGATGAGAAGCCGAGTAGGTGTAGCTCGACGTATTGACCATCGCGACGTACGGAGCCACGTTGGCGGTCGTCTGAAGCAGGTCGCTGTTGGCGTCTGCCGACAGAACTGACTGCTTGTAGAGTGGGTAAATCGCATTGGCCATCGGCGTTCCTTAGGTCTGCGGCGGAGCGGGGGGCTGCCCCGAACCGGCCTCTGTGATGGAGATGAATTTCTTGCCGCGCTTCTTCTCGACGAGTTCGGCCTTACGGAAGCGCTTCACGTCGGCCACTTGAAGTGAGACACCGTACGAGGTAGTGCCAGCCTTGACTGTGACGGGCTTGTGGTTCGCGTCGTGCACCAAGACATCGTGCGAGCACGGGTTCTGGATATCTACCTTGACTGTGGTGTCCAGTGATTTTTCTTTATCTGCCACTTCTTATCTCCTGTTCGGTTTTGTTTTTGAACTGGCGCGGGAGCTAGGCCCCGCGCCAGATAGTTGCTTACGCGGTGGTGCCGTCCGTGATGCCGTCGACGTAGACGAACGCGGCCGGACGACGAACCTCGACGGAACCCACGCGGAAGATGCCTGGGATATCGAAGGTCATCGGACCGGACTGCCAGACCGGCAGGAAGCGATGCGGCATCGGCAGATGCAACTTCACCACGCGCGGGTCCTTGCGGTAGGCGATCATGCGGCCGGTGCTGCCACTGCCCGCAGTGCCCAGACCCAGCACGGCGCGAATGGTGAGCGGAGCACCAGTCGTGAACGTGTACAGGTTGTTCTTGCGGATGTACTCCAGCGCCGTGGTCTCGGTGTTGGGAATACGAGTGATGGACAGGGTCTTCAGGCCGTCCATCGGCAGGAGCAGCGTGTCCGCCATCTCGACCGTCAAGCTACCCTCGTACACGGTGCCGAGAGCATTGTTGACGTCGCGGATCATCTGGTCCGCGGTCTTGGTGGTCCACAGTGCGGACGAGCCGGTACCGTCGGCGATGGCGTTGCCGGTGGTGACCGAACCGTTGTTGATCAGGCCGGTGAAGCCCTTCGCGGAGTCGCCGGTGTAGGCCAGCTTGTCCATGAAGGACTGGTAGGCGAACTGAGCAGCCTCCGCGCGCTCGGCGGAGAGGTTCAGTCCAGGGATCATCATGGCGTAGCCGAGCTCTTCCAGCGTGTACTGGTAGCCGACGCCCGCCATCTCGATGCCCTGCTCGAACTTGGCCTTGTTGATATCGGCCATCGCGATGTCGTTGGCGTTACCGGCCAACCACTTCGCGGAACCGACCTTGTCCATCGAGAAGTAGGTGATGGACTTCGCCCACTCGTTCGCCGACGTGTCGATCGGGATGAGTTGGTCGTAGATGAACTCCGGGTACTGGATCTTGTAGACCTCAGTCTCGAGGTGAGTGGTCTGCTCGATCAGGAAGCTCATCGCCTGCTGAGAGTCAGCGAGTTGGAATCGCATAGTCGTTGTTCTCCTGTTTCCTAACTATGCCGCGGATCAGGTGTCAGATCCGGCGCTGTTCGCGAGGCGAACGACGGCCAGACCGTTGGCACCAGTGGTGGAAGTCATCCAGCGAGCGTCGTGGATCTGCGTACCGCCCGAGTGACCGAGAACGCCGGTCGCCGGGTTGTAGTACACGGCCTCGCCAGCCGTCACGACGGCCTCGGCAATGACCCAGATATCGCCGCGCGCGACAACGTCCACGTTGTCCCCGCCAGCGAACTTGTCGGTGAAGACCGACGCCGGAATGGTGGGGTTCTTGCGGGTGATGCCGACGAAGCCGCCGGAGCCGCCCAGCCGCACGCCGTTATCGTGCGAGCCCTGATTGACGGCGAGCCCGAAGCCAACGCCAGCGGGCGGGCTGGCGTTCTCTTCGAACATCTTGGTGTCGATGATGTCGCTGCCCTGCATGGCAGCCATCATGCCGACCTCGGCGACAGTCATGTACCGGGTGTACGAAGACTGTACCGGTCCGGAGGGTTGAAGCATTGTTGCTTCTCCTTTTGTTTAAGTGTTGGATGAATCGGGTTCTAGATAGTCGCCTGGGATCAGGCGACCTTGGTCTTCCAGGCGTCGCTGATGCGCTTGTTGCGCTCGGTCCACGCGGCCTCGCGACCGTCGGTGATCGACGAGTGCAAAGTGGGACCAGCACTGCGAAGCGCGTCTGCGATCGGGCGAGAGCCACCAGAGCGCGCTGCACCACCGACGGTGAGAGCGGAGAACGCGCCGCCGATGGCCGCGTCGTCCATGGCCTTGGCGGAGTCGCCGAGCTTGACGGCGACGGCGTCGCGGCGAATAGCCGAGAGGTCCTTGCCGGCGAACTCGTAATCCTTGCCCAGCAGCGGGGCGGCGGCGTCGATCACGGACTGACGGTCCTTGACCATCTGGTCGAGCTTGGCGGGGCTAACCTGCGCGTCCTCAAGCTGCTTCTTGAGCACTGCGATCTCGCCGTCCTTGGCGGACAGCGCCGCCTTGGCGTCGGCCACCTGCTTCTGCAGACCGGCCTGACCGTCCTGCAGTTTCTGCTTCTCGCCGCGCAGCTTGTTCACCTTGCCGGTGAGTGCGTCGAGGCAGCGCTGCACGATAGAGGCGCTCTGGTCGTCGCCGACCGAAACGTTCAGTCCATCCACTACGATGGTCTTCATGTTGTCTCCTTTGTGGTCTCTAGTCATTGAGAGTTTGGCACCGCAATCCGAGCACTTCATAGCGCCCATGTCATTATTAGCGCCGCACTGCGGACATGCGACGTAATCCTGCGCGGCCGCATCATTCCAGTCACTCGGAATGAGAGCACTCTCGCCGAGTGCCTTCGCGCGCCGCTTGATGAACGCCTTGGCAGCAGCAGGGTTCTTAGCGCGACCCGCCAAGTGAATAGCGTTCTCTAGGTCGCCCCTGTTCTTGATCGGGAAACTGCCGTCTGGCATGGCCTCGCCTTCGCTGGCGGCACTCTCCCGCTGTCTAGTGTCGAAGTCGCGATCAACGATGGGATGCGGATTCCCGTTCAGGCCGTCCCGCGAGTAGTCGTCGTCCTCGTCGTCCTCGTCGTCCTCGTCGTCCTCGTCGTCCTCGTCCCTGCGATCCAGGCCGTCCCTGATATCGTCGCGGTCGTCGTCCTCGTCGTCCCTGTCCAGGTCGTCGTCCCTGCGGTCAAGGGCGTCGTAGGTCATGTCGTCATCGTCCTCGACGTCCTTCTCGCCGCCAGCGCCGTCCCTGTCCTCGTCCTCGTCGGGATCAGCGTCGTCGTCACCGTCGTCGTCAGGGTCTCTCGGATCCTTGTCGTCGCCGATCACCAGCGAGTCGCCACCGCGAGCTACCGGCACCAGCGCCAGATGATTGATACGAATGTCGCGCTGCACGGCGTCGTACGGCTCGCCATTCGGCGTGGTGCCGTCGCACACGTCGATGTCGCAACTGTAGCCGAGTGACAGCTGACGAACTCCCTCGTCCTCGTAAGCGCGGATCAGCTTGGCGTCCATCAGGACCATCGGCACGCGCAGATACTCGCCGTCGCGAACCACCTCGGCCCCCGTTTGCCCGCCCGCGTACTTCTTCCAGTTCTTCGCAGAGACCGGGGAGCGGGGGTGCGTGAGTGTCACGGGGCGATGCGCGGCGCTGTGCATGGCGTCGGCGCTGAACACCTCCTCCGGCGGGCGGTACACGCGTACGATGTCCCTGTCCGGCATACCGATCTCGTGGCCTCGGTAATCCTGGACGCCGGTGCGCGCCACGCGCGCGAAGGCTGTCAGGTAGCCGTCCTCGGTGCGGCGCACGCCGTCGAGGGCGAATTCGTCACGAAGGTTCAGTTTCATCGTCGTCCTCTCGGTCAGTGCTGTCGAGATACTTCTCGGTAATGTCGTCGGCGAAGGCCTCCTCAGGCGTGGCGTACACCTTGGGCTTCTTCATGCTGCCCTCGCTGGGTTGGGGTTGGGGTCGCAGTTTCTGCGCCATCACTTCTTGCCCTTCTTCACGATCTCTTGGAGCTCGATCTTGTTGCCGCTCTTCTTCAGCACCTTGTACACGGAGCCAGCCGGTATGATGACCTCGGCCTCGTTAGAACCGTGCTGGCTGATGGGCTCGACGTCGCGGCCGGTTTTCTGGTGGATCGTGAAGATCGTGTTGCCGTGCCACTTGTTCGGGTCCTTGGCGGTGGACGAGAAGGCGTCCCACTTCACGATTGCCCCCGGCTCGTAATCTGCCTGCTCTGCGGGTGTCAGGTTGATCTTGCGCCAGACGGTCTTGCCCTCGTACACCGGCAGCTTCTCGAGCGCGGCGTTGAGGTCGTGCATGTAGTGGTAGATTTCCTCGTCCATGAAGCCGTCGCGAAGCTGATCGTTTACACCGTGATACGCGCTGCCGCAGTAGGCCTTCACCATGCCAGTCTCCTCCGGCGTGAGCCCGTGCTTGTTCGCGTACTTGTTGCCGGGCGTGACGTAGCTGGAAGCGCCCAGCTTCTTCAGGAGATACTGGTGTCGCTCCTTGTCGCTCATGGCGTCCAGGTCCGGTCCGGCGGGCGCGGTCCCCAGCGCGGCGGCCTGCTTGACCAGATCTGCCTTGCGCGCGACTATCTTGTCGGCGAGACCCTGACTGCCACCGCTGGCGAGCACGGTGCTCCTGATCTGTGCGTCCGGGATATTGGCGACGATGCCGACTGACTTCTTAACGTCGTCCTCTGACATCGGCCCGAACAGCGCGACTGCGTCCGGGTTCTTGGAACCCTCGCGCATGGTCGTGAACTCTGCGACGTGGGTGCCGAACGCGGCCCCCTTCGGAGTGCCCTGCGCGCGGTACTCCAGCGCGCCGCCGACGTCGAGGGTCTTCACCACTCCGTTCTTCACGCCCTGATTGTCGCCGCCGGTGCCCGCCGCGTCCCAGTTCGAGGTCCACGCGTGAACACCGAACCACTGCTGGGCCTGCTGCCGCTCGGAGGCGGACAGCTGCGACACGTTGTTCTTGTCTAGGTTCTCGAAGACAGTGGCGACCTGACTGGAGTTCTTGGTCGGCACGTAGTTCAGGGTCGGCGCTCCGGCCAACTGATACAGCGCGGCGGCGACACGCTCGTTCGTCGCGTGGTCTGGAGACTTGAGATCCTTGACGTAGTACTGCTTTCCGGCAGCGTCCTCGTACAGGCCTCCCGGGTTGCTGCCCTTCTGTCCGCCGACCTTCTTCATGGTGGTCGTGTCGATCGCGCCGCCTAGATGCATCGGCGCAGGCGACGACGACGGTGTCGTTGTCGTCACCTGCGCTGGGGCCTTCCCGAACGTCTTTCCGACACTGTTCACTGCCGGGGCTGGCGCGGTGCTCACGCCGACGTGACCCGGCATCGGCTTGTCCGGCGTCATGGTCAGCGTCGAGGTGTGCGGGTTCTCGATCTTGTACAGCTTCGAGTACTTGGCCAGCTTGCCGCCGTACTCGGCGGCCTTCTTGATGTCGCCCTTCTTGTTGTAGTCGGCGTGCGCCTTGTACAGACTGGCGATGACTCGGTGCTTGATCTCGCTCTTCTCTGCGGCGGTGGTCGCCTCCTTCAGCTTCTTGCGCAGCGCCACGCGCTCCGCACTCTTGCCGGTCACCTGCTTCAGGTACTGGGCTGCCGGGTGCGCGCCGGGTGCTGGTGTCGGAGGTGCGGTGAGGTTGAGCGGTGTCGCCGGCTCGCCCGACGGGACCTTGTCGCTCTTCACGACATCGTAGCCGGACTGGATCTGCACGCCGTGGAGCGAATTGCCGGACGACGACTTGTAGGTCGTGTACTTGTATCCGGCCTTCGCAAGCATGCTCTGCATCTTGCCGAATTCCTCTGGGTCCGGCGTGGCGAAGGAGTGCGTGTCGCTGGTGGGCTTGTCCTCGGCAGGGAAGTGGATCGCGTTGGACATGCCGCTGTTGTGCATCACCTTCAGCAGCGCCTTGGCCTCTGTGGGATGCGAGATGAGGCCGGTGCTGGTGGTCTGCAGGCCTGGACTTGGTGTCGCGGCGGACTTCTCTCCCTTGACGAAGAATGTAGTCTTAGTGGCGCTCGGGATAGCAGCGAGAGCCTCGTGCTCGAGACCGTGCTTGTCTAGCGACGCTGCTACGCTGTGCGCGTGGTCGCTCGGCACCTCGATCTCGTCGTAGCCGCTGTCGGTGCCCTTCTCGGCCAGTGTCAGGTCGGCGACGTGGCCGACGTCGGCGCCGACGTTGTCCAACTTGGCCTTGTAGCTAGAGTTGCCGTACACCTCGACGGGCGCATGCTCCGGCTTGAAATTCTTAGTGACTTCTGTCTCGTACTCTGGCACCTCGATCAGCTTGAGACCGTGGGACTTGGCGATCTCGTGAGCCTTCGCTTCGTAGTCCTTGTCGACTGATACGTGACCCGGAGCCTTGAAACTCTGCCCCATCACATTCGTGTCTTTTCCAGTCAGACTGCCGAGCATCGTCTTGGTCTTCTCCTCGACGGACTTGCCACTGCCGGAGGCACCCTTGTTGTACGTATCTGGCTCGTCGGCATGGCTCAGCGTGAACGTGGTGGTAGTGAAGTGCGCGTACTCCGGAGTGACCGTGCCCTTGAGGCCATGCTTGGCGAACAGGGCGTGCGCGTAGTCCTCGTCCCCCTTGTTGACGATGGCCTCCTTGGTATCAA
>Ga0157372_10009551_pt1 | contig 10312 bp, 8 predicted proteins | sample C55metaG_FD_115307 | JGI IMG/M metagenome (GOLD analysis project Ga0157372, IMG submission 115307) | Corn rhizosphere microbial communities from Kellogg Biological Station, Michigan, USA - C5-5 metaG | ecosystem: Host-associated > Plants > Roots > Rhizosphere > Soil | place: USA: Michigan...
CCAGACCTTGGCGTACGAATCTGGCTAGGGCTTCATCGTCTTCTGCAATAAGAATTCGCATAACCTTGAGCCTTCCTTGATGGAACAGCTCAGTCTATTGAGAAAATGCTGAAGTGCAGCCGGAAGTCGCTGCGCACGAAGGTATGCAGTTCCGCAGATGGGCGGCCGTTTCAAACCGGAACGCGGAACCTGCTCCGCCAATTCCGTCCATATCCCCCAGCGGAGATAATTCCAAAATGCAGTATTCCGTGCAGGAGTAAGCTCTGAGTTCGCTGAGCAAAGCCATCCTGAGATCCCTGCTGCTGCCGGGAGGCGCGCTGCTGCTGGGCGTCGTTGCCCTCGTGTCCCTGGGCTGGCTGACGCTGGCTCTGCCTGCTCTCAGTTTCCTCTATTACTGCGCCATCGCTGGAGGCATGCTGTTGGCCTGGCGCTTCCATTCCAGCCGCATCTTCATGGCCCTGTGCGTTCTGTTCATGGCGGAAGGAGCGATCACTCTATGGGGCGGAGCCCAGCTGCCTGTTCTCATCACTGCTGCCGATGCTGTCGCGGTACTGGTTCCGCTGGATTTTGTCCTGATTGCGCTAATGCACGAGCGCGGCTTCACCACTGAATCGCTTGGGCCTGTGAGCTTGTTTCTTTTTGTGGAAGCCACCGTGGTCGCCGTGCTGTCCCGAACCGCTGAAAACGGCCTGCCTTCCGCCGCCCACCCGCGCCACCTTGCCACGACCATAACTCTTCCCAACTACACGCTTGTAATCTTTGCGGCCGCGGCGGTGTTTCTCCTGATTCGCTTTCTGCTTACCCGCAAGCCAGTCGAGAGCGCGTTGCTGTGGACGCTCTCCGCATTTTTCTTCTCCCTACACTTCGCCACCAACCCACGGCTCGCCACCCTGTATGCCGCGACGGCTGCCTGCATTCTCTTCGCTTCCGTCGTCGAGAGTTCGTACCTGCTCGCTTACCATGACGAGTTGACTACCTTACCTTCGCGGCGCGCCTTCAACGATGCCATGCAGCGGCTGCAGGTTCCTTATTCCATTGCTGTAGTCGACATCGATCATTTCAAGAAATTCAATGATACCTACGGACACGACACCGGCGACCAGGTCTTGCGCCTGGTTGCATCCAACCTGGCGCGCGTAACTGGAGGCGGCCGCGCTTACCGCTGCGGCGGAGAAGAATTCGATATCCTGTTCCCGGGGAAAAACACTTCCGACGTGCTCGACCATCTCGAGCGGCTGCGGGAAAACATCCAGGCTTCGGAATTTCGCATGCGTGGCAATGATCGCCGCCTGGCGCCTCGCGGCCCGGACCGCCGCACCGATCGCACTCGCCGCCGCGCCACCAAGGGACAAGCCATTCGTGACCTGGCTCAGCCACCTGCCCAGGCTCCTGGCAAGATTTCAGTCACAGTGAGTATCGGAGTGGCCAGCTCGGCAAAGAGGCAATCCGATCCCGATGCAGTCCTGCAAGCCGCCGACAAAGCTCTCTACCGCGCCAAAGCCAACGGCAGGAACCGCGTGGAAGCTGCCACTCCCCCGCGCAAGGCCGGCGCAAAAGCCGCGGGAATCGCTTGATCTATTGAAAAGGAAAAAAACGGAACTCCAGCTCTTCCGTGCGGCCCCGGACCGTCCACATTGTAGGACGGGAAGTATGGCGGCCCGGGTTCCGTACGTTTCGCAAGCACCGCAGGCCGTGCGGTCAGCCGGCGGTTTCAGGTGAGATTGCGCGCTTCCGGCCGGTTCCTCCGCAAGCGGGGCATTCGATCTGGATAAAGGCTACGCCTTCGGTCTTGCCATTCAGCTCGACCGGCTTCGCTACATACCCAGAGCCGCCACACTTCGGACAATCGTCCGGAGCCACTCCTCTCCCCCTCATTATTGAGCCGATTTTCTACGAGATTGGAAGGAACCGCGCCAAACATTGCTTTGCGTTACGAAAGCCGAACAAACTGCCATCGCGCTATCCCGTGCGCCGGCTGGAAAGCAGATCCAGGATTTCCCGTAACCCTTGCCGAATGTTCTGGATTTCCGGAGTCGACGTGGACGGAAACGGAATCGCGCTCTGCGTCTTGTCAGATTTCGTCTCGGCTCGCAGTTGTTGCCGCGCGCCGGATATCGTGAACCCCTGCTCGTACAGCAGCTGCTTGATGCGCAGCACGTTTTCTACGTCGCGCTTGCGGTACATACGCTGCCCCGTGCTGCTCTTGACCGGCTTCAGCTGCGGAAACTCCGACTCCCAGAAGCGCAACACATAAGCCGGCAGCTGGCACAGCGTCGCAACCTCTCCAATGCGGAAATAAAGCTTGTCAGGAATCAGAACTTCATCGGCCTTCTGTTTGGCAGGACTTCTTTTTCGCATAGCCATCTTCAGCGAGGGCGGCCAAGGGCCGCAGGTTTCGCCTATTGTGACACAGGCCGGAAGCAAGCGTCTCAGAATTTCGCGCATGCCCAAAACTGATTTGGGCCTGCTGCGCCCGACTTGGCGCTCAAAACGGGAAAGCCTCCCAAGAGGTGCTTCTCTCGAGAGGCCAGTGAAAAACCGTGGTGTATGCGAGGTAGTGTCTCGCCTACAGTTAGTGTTTCTTCTTTTTTGCCTTCTTCTTCGTTGCCATTGAAGGTGCCTCCATGAACGATTTTCCCTTGCAAGGGGTAACCACTTGGGCCCTTAACCTGAAAGGCCAACCCTACTCATTGTACGGGTAGGCCTTATAACACAAGATATTGAGCTATGGTTAATAAACTGTCAATAAAATTCTCGCAGCAACCAACAATTTTGCATGCCATGAACACCTATTCGCGGGCTATGAGCATGAGCGAAAACCCACACGAGCCATGATTCACCGCCGCTAGTTGCCGTGCAAACGCGCCGGCGAATCCATTACACTGCGCCTCATGCCGCGCGACACCATCGAACTCGAGATTTTCAAAAGCATCTTTCACTCCATCGCCGAGGAGATGGGCGCGGCGCTCCGCCGCACGGCTTTTTCTCCCAATATCAAGGAGCGACGCGATTATTCTTGTGCAGTGTTTGATCGTGAAGGCAAGGTCATCGCCATGGGCGACCACATGCCCGTGCATCTCGGATCCATGCCCATGTCGGTCGCAGCGGCAATTGCATCTGGTCCCATGCACGATGGTGACGTGGTGATGCTCAACGATCCCTTTCGCGGCGGAACTCACTTGCCCGACATCACCCTCGTCGCCCCAGTATTTGTGAATCGAGCGAAGCTCGGTCCTCGGGCTAAACGACGTCCTGACTTTTACGTGGCCTCGCGCGCCCATCATGCGGATGTGGGCGGCGCTTACCCCGGCTCCATGGGACTCTGCCGCGAGATCTACCAGGAGGGCGTTCGCATTCCTCCGGTGAAACTGCTGCACGCCGGATCCACCAATGCCGAAGTTCTTGCCCTGCTCTTGACCAATGTGCGCACACCTGACGAGCGCGAAGGAGATCTGGGTGCGCAGATCGCAGCCTGCCATACCGGCGCGGAGCGACTTCGCGAGATCAGCATGAGGTATGGTCTCTCGCGCTGCACCCGGGCCGCGGCGCAGCTGCAAGGCTATTCCGAAGAACTGATGCGCGCCTTCCTGCAACAGGTACCGCCCGGAGAATATTCGGCCGAGGACGTTCTCGATAATGACGGCATCACCGACGCACTGATCAAGATCAAAGTGAATGTAACGGTCCATGCCGCCAAGACCGGTGCGTCACGCTCGCCGCACATCGTCACCGTGGATTTCACCGGAAGCGATCCGCAAGTTCAAGGCAGCATCAATGCGGTGGCCGCCATCACGTATTCGGCCTGCTTTTATGTGTTCCGCTGTCTGCTCACCGAAGATGTTCCCGCCGCCGCAGGTCTGATGCGACCCGTCCGAGTCATCGCCCCCGAAGGCACGATTGTCAATGCCAGGTCTCCGGCAGCCGTTGCCGGCGGAAATGTAGAAACGTCGCAGCGCATCGTGGACGTGCTTTTGCGTGCTCTGGCCCAGGCAGTTCCGGATCGTATCCCCGCCGCTGCTTCCGGCACCATGAATAACCTCACCATCGGCGGCATCAATCCGCGGACCGGCGAACCTTTCACCTACTACGAAACCATTGCCGGCGGAATGGGTGCGCGTCCCACCAAGCCCGGCGTTTCCGGAATCCATACTCACATGACGAACTCGCTCAACACTCCCGCCGAAGCGCTGGAGTATGCCTATCCTTTGCGCGTGCGCTCGTACTCGCTGCGCACTGGGAGCGGCGGGAACGGAAAATTTGACGGTGGCGATGGCATCGTGCGCGAAATCGAAGTCCTCTGCGATTGCGACGCCACGTTGCTTGCCGACCGGCGCAAGCGCGGACCTTGGGGACTCGCAGGCGGCGCTGGAGGCGCTCCGGGCAAGGCGTTCATCACCCGGCAGGATGGTCACCAGGAAGAGGCGCCGGGGAAGTTCAGCACGCGTCTGCGCAAGGGCGAACGCATTACAATCGAAACACCCGGAGGCGGCGGATGGGGAAGAATGAACTGAGCAATTTCGCCGCGAAGCCGCAAGGCCGTAAGTCAATTACGCAATTACTAAATTGCCCAATTACTGGATTACCGAATTGAGGACGGGCTCATGACCGATGCAGCAGCACACTATCTCGAGGAGGCCCGTCGCCAATTGCGCGGCCACAAGCGCATGGGCGAAGGCGCCATGTCGCAGTTGACCGACCAGGATTTTTTTCTCACGCTCGATCCCGAAGCCAACTCGATAGCCATTCTGGTTAAGCATATAGCTGGCAACATGCGGTCGCGCTTCACCGACTTTCTGACTTCCGACGGCGAGAAGCCGAACCGCTTCCGCGATCGAGAATTCGAGCTCAGCCCGGCAAGCACGCGTGCGGAAGTAATGACCTGGTGGGAAGAGGGCTGGACATGCGTCTTCAACGCCATCGACCCCCTGAAGCCGGAAGACGTCATGCGGACAGTTACCATCCGTGGAGAGCCGCACACAGTGCTGCAGGCCATCAATCGCCAAATCGCGCATTATGCGCAGCACATCGGCCAGATTGTCTTTCTGGCGAAGCACCTTCGCTCTAAGGACTGGAAGACCCTAACCATCCCGCGCGGCAAGTCGGAGGAGTACAAAACGATCGCGCCCAAAACGTACAAGCCAGCTAGCTAACTAATCTCGACCTTCACCAAGGTGACGGGGTGCCCATATGGGCGCGCCCGTCATCATTTCTTCTCATCATTTCTCGTCCGCTTTCTTTTCTTCCTGCCCCTTCTCCGGCCATACCGGAGAAACCAACTCGGTTCGCCACATCGGACCATCCATATAGGAGAGAGTCACCGACTTGACGAACGTGGGCACGTCTCCCCGCGAGATCCACACATGGTTGTCCGGTGGCTGCTTGCCCAGTAGCGGCGCAATTACTCCAGCTACCCCGCCGATATCCACCTTGATCACGAAATGCAGCGCCTCCCGTTTCGAGCCCGCAATCGTGTATGGCTCCGTCTCTGCGGGTGTGCACTCGAGTTTCACGATCCGCGGTTTCGGCGTCGCCACCACGAATGACAGCTCCGTCTTCGCATTCTCCGCTACGTTCTTCAGCACTGTGAGTACCATGCCATTGGCGAGATCAGGCGGCAGCTTCATTCGCTCGCTCTCGAATTTTTCCTTCCCCTTGTCATCCGTGTACTTCACGTTCACCTGTCCCGAGCGCGCGTCCACGGAAAGTTCCTCCGAGTTCTTGAAGCTCGGCCCCTTCTGAATCCGGTGATAGGTAATCAGCCGAAACTCCCCCCGCTGCGAGAACACCAGGTCCTCCTGCTGCAGCGAACCGTCTTTGAAGTGGTAGCTCAGATGGCTGGTGACGGCGTTCCCGTGCACTACCTCGGTCGAATCCCCGTACGCAATCGGAGTTCCCTCCATGGTGGTGAGAACCAGGAAGCCGTGAGTCACACCTTCCTTGTATTTAACTTTTATCGGAGACGCTGAAGCCAAGGGTGATAAGCAAGCGCAGACCAGAAACAGCAGGATAGCAACGGGTTGTCGATGCACGAACCAGCCTCCACGTCAGGGAGCACAAGCTTCGATGCTAAACGGGCCAGCGCTGTTGTGAAATCACAGGCAAATCCCGCTAGAGTGCTAGAATCATACGTTTTGTGCTTTGTTGAAGTTTGCCTAGTTAGGTGGCCTTTATGGCGGAAACCATGCTGGCGGTCGTCAAGCCTGAGGCAGCTCCGGGTGCTGAGGTCCGTGAAGTCAAGATCCCCGGCTTCGGGCGGACCGACGTGCTGGTCAAGGTCAAAGTGGCGTCCATCTGCGGCACCGATCTCCACATCTACAACTGGGACCGCTGGGCGCAGAACCGCATCCATCCGCCGCTGATCCCGGGCCACGAATTCTGCGGAGAAGTAGTCGCCTTCGGGGACGAAGTCACCAGCGTGCGCGAGGGCGATTTCGTTTCCGCCGAAATGCACGTGGCTTGCGGCAAGTGCCTGCAGTGCCGCACCGGGGAAGCCCACATTTGCCAGAACGTAAAAATTATCGGCGTAGATACCAATGGCGCATTCGCGGAATACGTGGTCATCCCGGAATCGAATATCTGGAAGCTTGATCCCGCCATCCCGCAGGAGTACGCCTCCATTCTCGACCCGCTCGGCAACGCGGTTCACACCGTTCTTGCTGGAGAGATTGCGGCCAAGACCGTGGCCATCACTGGCTGCGGCCCCATCGGATTATTCTCCATCGCGGTCGCCAAAGCGGTAGGCGCCACCTCGGTCTTCGCCATTGAAGTCAACGAACATCGCGCCAGAATCGCCCGCGAGATGCAGGCCGACTACGTCTTGAATCCCGCGAAAGAAGACGTGGACGCCATCATCATGGAAAAGACTGGCGGCCTCGGAGTCGATGTGGTCCTGGAAATGGCGGGACATCCCGACTCCATTCGCACCGCCTTCGATATCGTGCGCCGCGGCGGACGCATCTCCCTGCTGGGCCTGACCTCCAAGCCGATCTCCCTCAATTTTTCCGAAGACATTATTTTCAAAGGCATCACCGTCCAGGGAATCAATGGCCGCCGAATGTATCAGACCTGGTACCAGATGACGGCGTTGCTCAAAAACGGCAAGCTCAATCTGCACCCCGTAATCACCGATCGTATCCCGATGAAAGACTTCGGCCAGGCGATGGAGCGCCTGAAAACGGGTGAAGCGAGCAAAATCCTGGTCTACCCCAACGGAGTAAGGTGACGATCTTGGTTTCCCTGTGCTCCTCTGTGTCCCCCTGTGGTGGATATTGTGCGGTCTAAATCCGTACCGCAGAAGCCATGAGCCTAGACGCCTACGTCCGGTGCAGTTGCATCCGCGATGGCAAAGCCCGTAAGCCGCACCCCTTCCCTGACCGCTTCACCTGGGACGAGAGCAACGCCCCATCGCTAACCGGCGACCCCGACCAGGCCGAATGGGACGCCCACGACAAATGGGTGCAGCAAGCCTGCGAACACGAAGGGTATCTGGTCTCCGAGTTCCTGGGTAATATCACGCGCATCCGTAACGTCCGCGAATTCGTCCGCGGGCTGCAAGGCAATCCCGGCCCCAAGTTCCCCATCCTGCTGAAGAAAGTCGTGTATGACGGAACCCACACCGGCGACTGGGTCCCGGCCAAAGAGACGCCCGAGCTGCTCAAGGAAGTCAACCTGGTGCTCCAGTCCAGCGACATCCTCACGCAAGGAGAGCAAGAGTTTTTCGAAGCGATGAAGCGCCTGTGCGAAGCCAGCCTGGCGACGGGAAATCCAATCGGCTTCTGATACTGCCATGCCGAGGGCAACCGAGAATCTCTGTACGCGTCGATACTGCGATCCTTTGAGAAAAATCGCTACGAGCATGACGACGAGATAAACTGTTGGGAATCATCCATCCGTGTTGATCCGCGTGAATCTGCGGCAGACAAGTTCGTGAGGCTCCCATGACCACCGCAACCCGCACCAATCCGCTTGCTTACCTGACCAACCAACTCGACGAACTCAAAGCCAAAGGCACGCACTTCAAATTGCGCGTGCTCGACGACGAGCAAGCTCCAGTCTGCACCTTCGATGGCAAGAAGGTCATCAATCTGGCTTCCAACAACTATCTGGGACTCACCACCCATCCCAAGCTGCGCGAAGCCGCCCTCGAAGCCACCCGCAAGTACGGGGTCGGATCAGGCGCCGTGCGCACCATCGCCGGCACCATGAAGATCCACATGGAACTGGAAGAGAAGATTGCCCGCTTCAAAAATGTCGAGGCCTGCGTAGTATTCCAATCCGGCTTTGCGGCCAATGCAGGCACGGTTTCCGCCGTCCTGGGCAAAGATGATTTCATCATCTCTGACGCGCTGAATCATGCCTCGATCATCGATGGCGCGCGCCTCTCGAAAGCGAAGATTCTCGTCTTCCGTCACAAGGACATTACCCACGCCGAAGAGCAGCTGAACAGCATTAAGCATGAGCCCGGGAAAAAGCTGCTCATCACCGACGGCGTCTTCTCGATGGACGGCGATATCGGCTCCCTTCCCGCCCTCTGCGATCTGGCCGAGAAGTACGGCGCCATCATGATGGTGGATGATGCCCACGCCTCGGGCGTCCTGGGCCGCAACGGGCGCGGCACCATCGATCACTTCCGGATGCATGGCCGCGTGGACATTCAGGTAGGAACGTTGTCCAAAGCGATCGGCGCGCTAGGAGGATACGTGTGCGGCACGCGCGATCTTGTCGATTTCCTATATCACCGCGCCCGTCCCTTCCTGTTCTCCACCTCGCATCCACCTTCGGTCGCAGCCACCTGCATTGCCGCCTTCGACGTCCTTGAGCAAGAACCCGAGCGCATGGAAAAACTGTGGGAGAACACGCGCTTCTGGAAAAAAGAACTAGGCCTGCTGGGATTCGACATCGGAGGCAAAACGACCCCAGCCAGCGAAACTCCAATCACCCCAATCATCATCGGCGACGGTAAGCTCACCATGGACTTCTCCCGCGAGCTCTTCCAAGAAGGCGTCCTGGGCACAGGCATCGCCTTCCCCACAGTCCCCGAAGGCAAAGCCCGCATCCGCACGATCATGACAGCCACTCACACCAAGGAAGAATTAGAGAAGGCGCTGGAGGTTCTGAGAGACGTAGGAAGAAAAATGGGGATCATAGGCGTGCAATAGCGACGTGGGGACAGCCAGGTTTATGTAGGGGCAGCCGCCATCGGCTGTCCAGTCGAGCGAAGCTCGACAGGCTTTTACTCCGCCACAACCTCAATCGCACTCACGGTCGCATATCGCGTGACCGGCACAAACTCCACCAGCAACTTCCGCTGCGCATTCGGCTCCAGCCCTTTGACCTTCACCACCAAAGGCCTATCCTCCCCGACTTCATGCATGATGTCGACATTGCGGAGAATCGCTTTTCCATTGCAGAAGACATCAAAAGTCCGGTCCTTCGCTTTCCCGCCCGAACTCTCAGCTGCCCCAACCGCATTGTTCCGTTCGATGAAATGCAACGTGATCGCATACTTCCCCGCCGCGACAGGAATGGCATAAGAGAAATGTCCCCAGCGCTCAGTTTCGTAGAACTCGGGATCGTCCGTACCCTGCGTCGGCTCCTGGCTCGCCTTCAATTGCCCTCCCTTGAAGTACATGTCAGGACTCCACCAGCGGCTGTCATCGGAATAATAAGGCGCATCGCGAGCCACGATGCGCACCGGACGGATCTGTCCACGAACTCCCGGCAGAATTTCGATCGCGGAAACCATCGCGCTCCCGCCCGGTCCGGAAGAAAATGCCAGATGCAACTGACCATCGCTCGAGGGCGAGATATTCGGAAATACCTTGACGTCAGCCGTGCGATCGCCTGCCGCATCCGCCAGCACATCGAAATCATGCAGCAGAACCTGCCCGTTGGCGGAAACCGTCATCGTGCGGCTGCCTTCGCCTCCTCCGCCCGAATTCTCGGGTCCGTAGAAGGTTTCGGCAAAGTGCAGGCGCAATTCATAAATGCCCGGCTTCAACGCAACGTTGTAGGAGAAATCTCCCTGCCGGCTATTGCGATAAATGATGGGATCCTGCGTACGCCAGATGTGCTGCACGGAACTTGCGACGGGCGAGCCGCCCGTGAAAAAGGCATCAGGGCCCCACACCTTTCCCGCGTGGTCCACATATTTGCGAGTCGAACCCGCGAGGATGTGAAGTTCCTCTCCCACCGGCAGGCCGACCGTCGGCTCGCTCGCTAGCTGCGTCGCCGGAACGATCGTCGGTTTACCTCTATATTTATCGCGAAGCAGGAAACCCGCCGCGACTGCTGCAACCAGCAGCGCCACCGC
>Ga0157372_10009552_pt1 | contig 10312 bp, 8 predicted proteins | sample C55metaG_FD_115307 | JGI IMG/M metagenome (GOLD analysis project Ga0157372, IMG submission 115307) | Corn rhizosphere microbial communities from Kellogg Biological Station, Michigan, USA - C5-5 metaG | ecosystem: Host-associated > Plants > Roots > Rhizosphere > Soil | place: USA: Michigan...
GCCGATGCCCCACACGAGGAACGGCACCGGGCCGGCCATCCGCCCGACGAGCCACGAGAAGTTCTGGCCGAAGAACCCGGTGATGAACGTCAGAGGCAGGAACACGGTGGCGAGCACCGTCAGTCGCTCCATCGTCGCGTTCTGCGGCACGCCGACGCGTGTCTGCTCGACCGAGATCACGGAGAGGTTCGCCTCCAGGACCGTCCCGAGCAGATCGCGCTGGGCCGCCACCTCCTCGTTGATCAAGGTGAGGTGGTCCTGCACGTCGCGAAGGTACGGCTGGAGCACGTCCTGACCGGTCGAGCGCTCGGCGGTCGCCACGACGGCGAGCAGGGGATGCACCGCCCGGTAGAAGTCCGTGGCCTCCCGGCGGAGGGAGTAGATCCGCTCGGTCGGCGCCGCGCTGCCGGAGAACACCGTGGCTTCGATCTCGTCGATGTCGGCTTCCAGGCCCGCGACGACCGGCGCGTACCCGTCCACCACCTGATCGAGGATCGCCCACAGCGCCGCCGACGTCCCGGCGGCCAGCAGTTCCGGCCGCTGCTCGAGGCGTAGCCGCGCATCGTGCAGCTCGCTCGCGACACCCTGCCGCACGGTGATGACGAAGGTGGGGGCGAGGAAGACGCTGATCTCTCCGAAGTCCACCTCCTCGGCGTCGTCGTCGTACCGCGCCGTGCGCAGGATGACGAGCCGCACCCCCTGGTCGTAGTTCTCGAGCTTGGGCCGCATGTGGAAGGTCTGCGCATCCTCCACGGCCAGCTCATGGAGGTCGAATGTCTCCCGTACCTGCGCCAGCTCGACCGGATCGGGCTCGAACAGGCCGAGCCACACGAAGCCGCCCTGCCGGCAGAGATCGGCGGCCTGTTCGAGGGGAACCGGGCCTTCGCCCTGCCTCCTGCCGTCCACGTAGTGCGCGCAATCGATGATCATCATTGCCCCCTCAGCTGAGGTGTTCGGCTGGGCGATCCCGCTGCCCGGACCTCATTATGGCCTCGTGAGATGAAGGCGCACCGTCATACTCAGCCAGCCCACAAGCGCCCGCAGGGCGTACCCCGACCGCGGCGGTGTAGCGTCCGGGACGTGGCAGGAATCCTCGGCTGGATCGTGCACTCCGGCGTCGTGCAGGGAGTCATCATCGGAGCGACGCTCGCGTTCCTGACGGCCGTCGTCGTCATGAACCTCGTGCTCCGGCGCATCACCCGGACCGTGGACGGCTGGGCGTCGATCCCGGCGTGCGGTCGCCCCGAGAACGGCGTCCTCGTCCGGGCGGCGTGCGCGAAGGCGCTGCCGGGCGTCAACGTGTTCGAGGAGGCGGCGTACTGGACGACGACGAGGGATGCCGCGGGCCACCGGCTCGACGGCACCAAGACGTACGTCCTCCGCTTCCCCGCGGGACAGCTGCCGCCGAACGCCGCCTTCTGGTCGCTCACGGCGACGGACACCGTCGGCTACATGGTCGCGGGGTCGACCGACCGCCACAGCGTCGACGACCGGTCGGGACTGACACCGGGCGCGGACGGCTCCGTCGAGGTGGTCCTCCAGGCGACGCCGCCGCCGGGACACGAGCAGAACTGGCTCCCGATCCCCAACGCCCGCTTCAAGCTCATGCTCCGCGCCTACCTGCCCGGTCCGGCGGTCATCGACGGCACGTATCACGTGCCCCCCGTGGTGGAGGCATCCGTCGCATGAACCGGCTGATCCTCAAATACGGCTATCCGATCACAGCGGTCATCCTGCTGATCTTCGTGTGGGTGATCGCGCAGCGGGCGACCGGCGGATGGGCGGCCCTCGCACCGCTCGTCATCGCCGCCGTCATCGTGTGGGCGGTCGGCGCTCCCGCATTCATCTGGTTCTGGCCGCGCATCACCGTCAACGGCTTCCGGCGGGCGATCGTCCGGCGGGGATTCGGCGGCGGCCCGATCCCGGTCAACACGCTGTACGCCGAGCCCCGCCGGTCGTCGGCCTCCGCGTCGACCGGCAGCCTGATGGGGACAGGCACCGACGACGTGCTGTACATCGCGGGCTGGTTCGAGCTGGGGGAGCGGCCGGTCGTGGTCCACGTCCCCGAGATGACCGGCCGCTATTTCAGCCTGCAGTTCACGGATCCGTCGACCGGTGCGAACTTCGCCTACATCGGCACCAGGGCGACCGGCAGCGCCGCCGGCGACTTCCTGATCACCGCTGCGGGATGGGCCGGGCAGGCGCCGAGCGGGCTGACCCGCATCCAGGCCCCTGGCCGATCCGCCTTGGTCATCGGACGCGTGTTCGTCGCCGACCAGGAGGATCAGCCGGCCGCCTACGGGCTCGCCCAGCAGATCACGGCCGCGCCCCTGGGCTCGTAGTGGACGCTGCACGGGTGTACATTCGCTCCTATACCTAGAAGCTCTAGGTATCGCTCGGAGGAGGCGCTGCGATGACGGACTCACGAGTGCGCACCTCGCGGTCGATGTGGGCGGCGGCCATCGTCATCGTGATCGCGATCGGACTGTTCCTCGGGTGGCTCTGCGCGCGCGTCGTCTTCGTGGGGAGCTGGTGGGCGCTCCTGCCGTGGGCGGTCGCCGGCCTGCTGATCGGCTGGTTCTCGCCGGGATGGCTCTTCGCCGTCATCGCCGGCGCCGTCTACGGCTTCGTCCTCTCCGACACCTTCCTGATCGCGGGATACGAGGGCAGCGCGCCCCTCGGATCCGTGATCCTCTTCTTCGCCGCGCTCGGCCTCGTCGGTGCGCTGTGCGGCGTGGTCAGCGCGCTCGCCGGCCACGGTATCCACCGGCTCATCTCGCGAAGGTAGGACCCGCCGCCACCCCCCGCCGCGCGCGGAGGGGTGGTGGCTACGCTGGCCGCATGGACCCCGTCGTCGCAACGCTGCTGGTCCTGGGGCTGGCGATCATCGCGTTCGTGAGCAACCGCGTGCCGCTGCCCGTCGTGGCGGTGGGCGTCGCGCTGGCGCTCTTCTTCACGGGCGTTCTGACACTCAACCAGGCGCTCGCAGGGTTCGGGGATCCGACGGTCGTCTTCATCGCCGCGCTCTTCGTCGTGAGCGAATCGCTGGATGCGTCCGGCGTGACGGTGTGGGCCGCCCAGAAGGTCATGGGACGGGCCGGCACCGGACGGATCGCCCTCCTCGTCGCGATCTCACTGCTGGTCGCCGTCGCGACTGCTCTCATCACCGTGAACGCCTCCGTGGCGGCGCTGCTGCCGCTCGTGGTGGTGGTCGCCGCGAGGGCCGGCATCCCGTCGTCGCAGCTGCTCATCCCGCTGGCCTTCGCGGCGCACGCGGGATCGCTGCTGGCGCTCACCGGCACGCCCGTGAACATCATCGTGTCGGAGATCGCGGCCGAGAACGGGGGCCACGCGTTCGGCTTCTTCGAGTTCGCGCTCGCGGGCCTGCCGCTGCTCGTCGGGACCATCGTCATCCTGGTGCTGTTCGGCAAGCATCTGCTGCCCGACCGGGGAGGCGCCCTGATGCCGACGGATCTCGCGCGGCACGCGCGGATGCTGCGGCAGCAGTACTCGCTGAGCCTCGACACCGGCGCTCTCATCGGCCCGGCGAGCGGCGTGACGGAGGTGCTCGTGGCCCCTCGCTCGCCGCTCATCGGCCAGCGGCTCTGCTCCGGGATGTCGACGTCGAGCGGCGACCTCGTCGTGCTGGCCGCGCGCCGCGGCGACGACCTGCTGAAGGGGCAGGAGTTCCGTGTGCAGGCGGGAGACGCGCTGCTGCTGCAGGGCAGCTGGGACGACCTCGTCCGACACGCCGAGAGCCCGTCCGTGCTGGCGGTCGACACGCCGCAGGCGCTGCGGCGGGCCGTGCCTCTCGGCCGCGGCGCCAAGCGCTCGATCGTGGTGCTCGCCGCCATGGTCGTGCTGCTCGCGACCGGGTTGGTGCCGCCTGCCGTGGCCGCGCTCCTGGCCGCCGGTGCCCTCATCCTCACGCGCACGGTCTCGCTGACCCAGGCCTACCACTCGATCTCGTGGACGACCGTCATCCTCATCGCCGGCATGATCCCGCTGTCGACGGCCTTCCTGCAGACCGGCACCTCCGAACTGGTGGCCGCGTGGCTCCTGTCGATCCTCGGCGGAGGCGGTCCCTACATCGCGCTGCTGGCGCTCTGCATCCTGACGGTCGTCCTCGGCCAGCTGATCAGCAACGTCGCCACGGTGCTCGTCGTCGCTCCGATCGCGGTGTCGATGGCCGCCGACCTGCACCTCTCGGTGCAGCCGTTCATGATGGCGCTCGCGGTGGCGGGTGCCGCGTCCTTCCTCACGCCGATCGCGACGCCCGCGAACCTCATGGTGATGGAGCCCGGCGGCTACCGGTTCGGCGACTACTGGAGGCTCGGCCTTCCCCTCGCGCTGCTGTATCTGGTCGTGGCTGTGCTGTGGGTCCCCGTCGTGTGGCCCTTTCATCCCTGAGACGCGCGTGGGCCGTGCACAACGGCGGGGCGGGCGGGCGGCACGCCGGGAATGGATGCCGCGGCCCCGCGTGTCGGGGCTGCCGCCCGCGGTTGTGCACGCCGCGGCGGGGGCCGCGGCATCCCGGTCAGTCGACCAGGGACTGGGTGCCGAGGACGATCGCGAGCTGCAGGCGCTCCGCATCCTCCGTGCCGGGTTCGGCCGTGTAGACCATGATCCGCAGGTCGTCGCCCGCGACGACGAGGGTGTCGCAGTCGACGGTGATCGGGCCGACGGCCGGATGGTCGATGACCTTGTGGCGCGACTGCTCGTCGGCCGACGCATCCGCGATCGTGTCCCACAGCTCGGCGAACCACGGGCTCGCCGCCCGCAGCTCGGCCACCAGCCGGCGGAGCCGGCCGTCGCCCGGGTAGCGCGCCACTGTCATGCGCAGGTCGCCGACGAGTCGCGCGACCAGCTCGGCGTGCTCGGCGTCGGTCTGCCGTGCGCGTGAGCGCGGACCCATCACATTGCGCCACACCGCGTTGCGCTCCGTGCCGCGCAGCTCGGAGGTCGGGCCCATGAGGGCGTCGTACGGCGCATTCGCCACGATGAGGTTCCAGGCGGCGTCGTAGACCACGACCGGAATCCCCTCGAATCGGTCGAGCAGCCGCTGCACGCTGGGCGCCACTCTCGTCGAGACGATCCCGGAACCGGGCGCACTGCGCCCGACGAGGAGGAACAGCTGGTCGCGCTCGGCATCCGACAGCCGCAGTGCGCGGGCGAGCGCCTCGACCACCTGCTCCGACGGAGCGGTCGCGCGGCCCTGCTCCAGGCGCGTGAGGTAGTCGACCGAGATGCCGGCGAGGGGGGCGAGCTCCTCGCGTCGCAGGCCCGTCGCGCGACGGCGGCCGCCACGCGCGACGCCGACGTCCTCGGGCGACACGCGGTCGCGCCATCGGCGCACGGTGCTTCCGAACTCCCAGGCCTCCACGGCATCCAGTCTGCGTGTTCGCCCGCCCCCTGTCCTGGCCCTCCCAGTCCTAGGAGAACCGGACGACTGTTGCGTGCAAGGCTCGCGGACGACGCTGGTGCCATGACAACGACACTGATCACCGGGGCGAACAAGGGCCTCGGCAAGGAGACCGCCCGCGCACTCGTCGAGGCAGGGCACACCGTCTGGGTCGGGGCGCGCGATCCGGAGCGGGGGCGCGCCGCCGCCGAGGAGGTCGGCGGCCGATTCGTGCAGCTGGACGTCACGGACGACGCATCCGTCGCCGCCGCCATCGCGACCATCGCGCAGGCCGGCACGGGGCTCGACGTGCTCGTGAACAACGCCGGCATCGCAAAGCGAGCGGGTGGGATGTCGGAGGCGCTCGACGGCCCCAGCGTGCTCGAGGTGTTCGACACGAACGTCGTGGGCATCGTCCGCGTGACGGAGGCCGCGCTGCCGCTGCTCGCCGAGTCCGGCAACCCGGTCGTCGTCAACGTGTCGAGCGCGCTCGGCTCGTTCTGGGCGACGCACGAGCCCGCACGCCCGGCATCGCACTTCGTGTCGCTCATCTACGGCTCGAGCAAGGCCGCGGTGTCCATGCTCACCGTGCAGTACGCGAACGCGCATCCCGAGATCCGGGTCAACGCCGTGGAGCCCGGCATCACGGCCACCGAGCTCGGCGGCGGGGACCCCGGCAGCCACCCCGGACGCCCCGCGTCGGAGAGCGCCCGGGTCGTCGCGAAGATGGCTCTCATCGGCCCCGACGGGCCGACCGGGACGTTCCAGGAGGACGCGGGCGAGCTCGGCTGGTAGCGCTCCCGGGCGGGGCGAAAAGATGCCGTGACGCCCGCGTGTGCACAACGGCGGGGCGGGCGGGCGGCACGCCGGGAACGGATGCCACGGCCCCGCGTGTCGGGCCTCGCGCCCGCGGTTGTGCACGCCGGGGCCGGGGGCCGCGGCATCCCGTTTCGTCCTCATCGGAAGGGGAGGTATCCTCTGTTCAACCCTGCCCCCGCTCAGCACGTTGCGGTGCGTCCGACCCGTTGCCGGAACCCGATCCGAAGCGCGCCGCGCGAGCGAGCATACCGCGGTCGCCGGCCGACGACCCGGACCCCCCTTTCCACGCGAGAGCGAGTATCGGCATGCCCGAACAGTCCGACCACAACCGCGGTTCCGCCGCCCCGTCGACCAACCCCTTCGACGCGCTGGTGAACAACACCGGCGCATCCGCCGCCGGAGGATTCACGACGGCCTTCCGTGGCTATGACCGCGACGAGGTCGACGCGACCATCTCGAGGCTGACCTCTCAGCTGCAGGCGAAGTCCGACGAGGCCGCAGGCCTCGAGGAGCGCTTCCGTCGCGCCGCCCAGGCCGCCGTGCAGCAGAACCGCCGGACGGTCGAGCGCCTCGAGGCGGATCTCGCGGCCGCGAACACCAAGAACCGTGAGACCGCCAAGCGCCTCGCCGACGAGCAGGCCGCCGGCGCGTCGGCCCGCGAGGAGGCCGAGAAGCTCAAGAGCGAGCTGCAGGCCGCGTCGGCCGACGACCCTACCGAGGTCGAGCGGCTGGCGGCGGAGCTCACAGCTGCCACGGCGCGCGCGAACGCCGCCGAGCAGAAGGTGCAGATGCTCACCGACGAACTGGTGGGAGCGAGCGCCGGCGGCGACTCCGCGAACCGCCACCAGTTCGAGGAGATCCTGCGCGTGGCCGAGGAGCAGGCCGGCACGCTGATCCGCAACGCCAGCGTGCAGGGCGACCGGCTGCTGGAGGCCGCGCGCGAGGAGATCGCCGCGCGGCGCAAGGAGGTCCAGGCCGAGGCCGAGGCCATCCTGCAGCAGGCACAGCACGACGCCCAGCAGATCCGACTGCGCGTCGAGACGGAACTGACCGCGCACCAGGCACAGCTGGAGCGCGAGGCCGCCCACGCCGCAGAGAAGGTGTCGCAGGCCGAGCAGGAGGCGGCCGCCATCCGCTCCGAGGCGGAGAAGGGCGCCGCAGCCCTGCGCTCGATGGTCTCGCGCGAGACCACTCGTGACCGCGCCGAGGCCGAGCAGGCCGTGCGCGAGCTGCGCGTACGCGCCCTCGAGTTCGAGGAGTCGCTGACTCGTCGCCAGGATGACGCCCAGCAGGAGTTCCTCGTGCTGCACAACCAGGCCGTCGCCCACGCCGAGCGCATCACGCAGGACGCGAACGAGCAGGTCGCGGCGTCGCTCGAGCACGCGCAGCGCGTGTCGGCGAAGGCCGACGACTTCGAGAAGCTCATGCGCGCGCAGGCGCAGCAGATCGAGGCCGAGTCGCGCATCCGTGCCCGCGAGACGCTCGATCGCGCGCGCGACAAGGCGCAGCGCATCATCGAGACCGTGACGGCGCATTCGCAGGCCGTTCTCCGCGATGCCGAGGACCGCACGCGCCAGCTCCGCTGGCAGCAGCACCAGCTGACGAGCTTCATGGCCGAGGTCACCGAGCTCATCCGTCCGGAGGGTGTGCTCGACCGCGTCGCGACCGACGAGGACGCCGTCGTACAGCAGGCCGAGGACATCATCGCGGCGCAGGCCGAGCACACCGAGCACGCGGACCAGGAGCCCGGCGAGGGTGCGCAGGAGCCGGCGGCAGAAGGCTCGCACGACGGCGAGGACGAGGCCGAGGAGCTCGAAGCCGCGCACTGAGCCGGCCGCCCGCGCGACGCGGCGGGTCGGGGATGCGGTCGAAGCCCCGCCCGGGATGGGATCATGAGCCGAAGATCCTGTTCCTGATCGGGGGCCGCACGTGAAGAAGAGCCGCACAGGCATGCGACTGGCGACGACCGTCGTGTGCGTCACGGTGGCCGCGATCGCGCTCGCGGGCTGCACCGACAGTGTGAGCGACGTCGACCGCGCGAAGGCCCAGGTCAGTGCCAAGGAGAAGGCGCTCCATGACGCGCAGACGGCCTTCTCCGACGCATCCGCGAAGTTCTGCTCCTCGAGCAAGGACTACATCCTCGCGCTCGATCGCTACGGCGATGTGCTGACGAGCACCGCGCCGACCGTCGGCGACGTCCGCGTCGCCGGCAAGGACCTCGCCCAGCCCAAGGAAGAGGCGTTCGCCGGCGCGGACGCGGCGGTCAAGGCGCACAAGGACGTGGCGGACGCGGAGAAGGAGCTCGCCAAGGCGAAGAACGCACTCGCTGAGGCGGAGGCGAGCGGATCGCCTGTGCCGCCGGCCGCCACGGTGACGAGCCCGGCGCCGCTGGCGCCGTCCGCATCCGTCGATCGCGTGAAGCAGGCCGAGTCGGAGTTCTCCGTCGCGCAGTCCGCCGTGACGGACTCGACTCCGCTGAAGCAGGCATCGGTGCAGTTCAACAGCGCCGTGGTGGCGCTCGAGATGGCGTGGCTCAAGCTGTACGCCGATGCCGGCTGCATCTCGGAGGCCAACCAGCAGAAGGCGGCTGCGGCCGTCAGTGCGTACACGACGGCCCTGCAGCAGGACCTCGCGACCGCCGGGTACTACCCGGGACCGGTCGACGGTGTCTACGGTCCGATCACGGTGCAGGCCGTCCAGGACCTGCAGAAAGCCGCCGGACTGCCCGTCACCGGAACGGTGGACAAGGCGACGGCGGATGCGCTGCAGGCGACGCTCGCCGCCAAGAGCGGAGCCAGCGCGCAGGCGTCCGTCGCATCGACGGCGGCCGTGCAGCAGACGCTGAAGCTCGTCGGCTACTGGGACGGACCGATCGACGGCGTGTGGACGCCTGAGCTCACCGACGCCGTGAAGCAGTTCCAGATCGCGCTCGGGGTCGAGCCGACGGGTGCGGTGGATGCCGCGACCCTCGCCGCCTTCGAGAAGGCGATCGCCGACCTCACCGCGACGCCGACGCCGTCGGCGAGCCCGTCCGCGACCCCCTGAGCACCAGAACAGGGGGCCGCGGAGAGGCGGTCAGGCCGACGTCGTCAGCGTCTCGGCGAACGGGTCGAAGTCGGCGGGCAACGCCGCGATCGGCGCCACGGTGCTCTCGATGTCGACGAACGCCTGACGCTCGACCGACTCCTCGATGCTCGTCATGGCGTCGAGCACGTGGTAGCCGACCTCGCCGGTGGCGATGTGCAGGTCGCCGCCGGAGCGGATCGTGCGCGCCATCGTGAGGGCGCCGACGCCACGGCCGGAGAGCGGGCCCTCCTCCTCGAGGATCTCGGGCTCCTGCGACAGTCCGCCGTCCTTGAACTCCGTGACCGGGCGGTACAGCTTCAGGGTGCCGCCGCCGAAGTAGTTCGGATCGCCGAGAACGAGCGTGCCCTCGGTGCCGTTGATCTCGAACACGCCATGGCGGTGCAGGGCTGTGTCGGTGCTCATGAGCGACGAGGCCGCCTCGCCGTTCGCCAGGCGGCTGATCACCGTCAGGTGCGTCGGCACTTCCACCGGGAACGCCGTGCCCGCGCGCGGTCCGGTGCGGATCGTGCGCGTCTCCCACGCCTTGGTGCCGACGGCGACGACCTGCGTGAGCGGGCCGAGCAGGTGCACGAGTGCCGACAGGTAGTACGGACCCATGTCGAACAGCGGCCCCGCGCCCTCTGCGAAGAGGAACTCGGGATCGGGGTGGAACCAGTCCGGTCCCTGCGACTGGAACGCCGTGGTGGCCGTGAGCGGTGTGCCGATGACCCCGGCCTGGATCGCCCGCTTGGCCGTCTGCCAGCGGGGACCGAGCACGGTGTCGGGTGCGACGCCGAGCAGCAGGCCGCGCTCGTTGGCGAGCTCGACGAGACCCTTGGCCGCGGCGCGGTCGATGCCGATCGGCTTCTCGCTCCAGACGTGCTTGCCGGCTTCGAGGGCGGCGGTCGAGACCTCGATGTGCGCGGCGGGGATCGTGAGGTTGATCACGATCTCCACGTCGTCGTCGGCCAGGATGGATGCCGCATCGCCCGACCTCGGGACACCGAAGGCGGCCGCCTGGGCGGC
>Ga0157372_10009556_pt1 | contig 10311 bp, 7 predicted proteins | sample C55metaG_FD_115307 | JGI IMG/M metagenome (GOLD analysis project Ga0157372, IMG submission 115307) | Corn rhizosphere microbial communities from Kellogg Biological Station, Michigan, USA - C5-5 metaG | ecosystem: Host-associated > Plants > Roots > Rhizosphere > Soil | place: USA: Michigan...
ATACCGCAGCACGTCCGACGCCAATCGAGGCTACGCGACCAATCGGACCGGTCGCATCGCCGCCTGCGCCGTCGAGCGTCGACGAGATCGAAGGCTTCACGCCGTTCGAGAGGACGACGCCGGCCGCAATCGAGTTTCCGATGCCGGTCGGCGGCGAGCCGGCCGACGATTCGGCAGCGGCGGCGGCGTCGGCCGTCGATGCGCCGCGCGAGACGCCGCGGCTTCCCGATCTCGAGCTCGTGACATTCCCCGAGCTCGGCGCGCCGATCGACGCCGGCGCCGCGCCGAAGGTCACCGTCATCGAGGAGTCGCTCGGCGAGACGATCGACGTCGGATTGCCGTTCGATCTGCGCGACGGCGGCAAGCCGGTGCTGCGCGTCGTCGCCGACAACACGTCGACGCACGCGAGCGAATCGCGCGCACGCGCGTCGACTGCGCATGCGCCCGACCTCACGCTGCTCACGGATGCGCCGCGCACGCCGCCTTCATCGGGCGAGCCCGACGAGGTGGCGGTCGGCGACGTGAGGCTCGCCGCATCGCTTTGGCGAATCCTCTGCGACGAGGCCGACCAGCACGTCGCGTTGCTGCAGCACGAGGTGTCGGTGCTGCAGTTCGATCCCGAGCACTGGCCGATCGCGACGATGATGCGCGCGAGCCACACGCTGTGCGGCATTCACCGCACCGGCGGCATCACGCTCACCGCGACGACGGCGCAGGCGCTCGAGCAGGCGCTGCTCGCGCTCGAGGAGCACGGCGCGCCGTTCCCCGGCATCGCGCAGCCGGTGCTCGCGCGCGCCACCGCGGGTCTCGCGCACTTCGTGAGCCGCCTGAAGGCGCGCGAAGGGTTCACGCAAAACGACGATCGCGAGTCCGCCGAGATCGTTCGCGAGCTCGAGGAGTTGCGCCAGGAGGCGCTCGCGAACCTGCCGCCAGCCGAGCCGCTGATCCCCGCGGAAGAAGGCAGCGACCGGCTGGAGCTCGTCGCCGATGCGCCGGTCGTCGCCGATGCGGCCGTCGCGACCGATGTCGCGTCCGCTGACGCAGAAGCGCCGCTCGCGATCGACACGACATCCGAAGCGAGCGACGGCGATGTTGTGGCGATCGCGACCGAGGCGAAGACCGAGGACACGCTTACGCCGCCGGTGATCGACGAGCGCACGGAGCCTGCGATCGCCGATCCGATCGAAGCGCCGTCCCCTGCACCGGTCGACGACGCGCAGGACGCCGTCGAAGCGCCGCGCGCCGCGAACGAGGCCGACGAAGAAGCCGCGCCGGAATCCTCATGGCAGCCGCCGGCGCCGACACCGCCGGCTGCTCCGGGGGCGCCGCCGACGGACGAGTCGCTGCTCGAAGTTGTCGACGACGTCGACGAAACGATCCTGCCGATCTTCGTCGAGGAAGCGGCCGAGCTGTTTCCGCAGGCGGGCGAGCTTCTGCGCGGGTGGCGGCAAACGCCCGACGACATGGCGGGCCCGGCGCATCTGCGGCGCACACTGCACACGCTGAAGGGCAGCGCGCGGATGGCAGGCGCGATGCGCTTGGGCGAGCTCGCGCATCGAATGGAGTCGCGGCTTCTCGTCGGCGAGAGCGACGCCGTTCCGTCGCCCGAGCTGTTCGAGGCGCTCGACACCGATCTCGATCGCATCAGCTATGTGCTCGACGCGTTGCGCGAAGGCAAAACGAACGTCGCGCTGCCGTGGCTCGCGCCGCTCGCCGCGCCGAGCGCGCCCGAAACCGCGGATGCGCCGTCTGAAACGCGCGAGCGCGCACCGGCTGCCGTCGCAGCCCCCGCGGCAACGCCGGCGCCTGCCGCGGCGCACTTCACGCCGTTCTCGCATCCGCGCCGCCGTGCGACGGATCGGATGGAAGGCGAGGGTGCGCGCGCGATGCTGCGCGTGCGCGCCGACATCGTCGACCAGCTCGTGAACGAAGCGGGCGAGGTCGCGATCGCGCGTGCGCGCGTCGAGGGCGAGCTTCGCGCGTTGAAGGCGAACCTGCTCGAGCTCACGAGCAGCGTGATCCGCCTGCGCTCGCAGGTGCGCGAGATCGAGCTGCAGGCGGAGACGCAGATCCAGTCGCGCGACGTCGATCCCGCGCAGCAGGACTTCGACCCGCTCGAGCTCGACCGCTTCACGCGCTTCCAGGAATTGACGCGCTCGCTTGCCGAGGGCGTCAACGACGTGTCAACGGTGCAGCAGGCGCTGCTCAAGAACCTGGACGACGCCGATGCGGCGCTGCTCGCGCAGGCGCGCCTGTCGCGCGACGTGCAGCAGCGGCTGTTCGCGATCCGCACGGTGCCGTTCGCGAGCCTCTCCGAGCGGCTGTACCGCATCCTGCGCAAGACCGCTCGCGAGCTCGACAAGCGCGCGAACCTCGAGATACACGGCGGGCAGACCGAGCTCGATCGCTCGGTGCTCGAGAAGCTCGTCGGCCCGCTCGAGCATCTGTTGCGCAACGCGCTCGACCACGGCGTCGAGTCGCGCGCCGCGCGGGTTGCCGCCGGCAAGTCCGAGACCGGCGAGATCGCGCTGACGGTGCGCCAGGTCGGCAACGAGATCGCGATCGAGCTTGCCGACGACGGCGCGGGCATCGACTTCGAGCGCGTCCGCGAGCGCGCGGTCGCGCTCGGCATTCTGGCGCCGGACCGCGAGCCGACGATCCACCAGCTCGTCGAATGCCTGTTCCACCCGGGATTCTCGACGGCGGCGCAAGTGACGCAGATCTCCGGGCGCGGCATCGGCATGGACGTCGTGCGCAACGAGATCATCGCGCTGGGCGGCCGCGTCGACGTGCACACGACGCCGGGCAAGGGCACGCGCTTCAACCTGTTCCTGCCGCTGACGCTCGCCGTCGCGCAGGCGGTGCTCGTGCGCGCCGGCGGACGCCAATGGGCGATACCCGCGACGATGGTCGAGCAGGTGCAGCAGGTGAAGCCCGACGTGCTGAGCTCGCTCTATGCCGACGGGCGCGTGCAGTGGCAGGGCCGTCCGTGGACGTTCCATTACCTGCCGCGCCTGCTCGCCGACACGGCGAGCAAACCCGATCTCGCGCGCTACAACCCGGTGCTGCTCGTCAAGAGCGGCCAGGGCATCGCCGCGATCCACGTCGACGAGATGCTGGGCAACCAGGAAGTCGTCGTCAAGAACATCGGCTCGCAGCTCGCACGCGTTCCCGGCATCTCCGGCGCGACCGTGCTCGGCACCGGCGAGATCGTGCTGATCATCAACCCGGTGCAGCTCGCGCAGCGCGGCGACGTCGCGCGCTACGACCCCGCCGACGATGCGCGCTTCACCGCGACCCAACAGGCGCCCGCAACGCCGTCGCGCAAGCTGGTGATGGTCGTCGACGATTCGCTGACCGTGCGCAAGTTCACGACGCGGCTGCTCGCGCGCGAGGGATTCGAGGTGGTCACCGCGCGCGACGGCATCGACGCGCTGAAACTTCTGTCCGATCGCATCCCCGACGTGATCCTGCTCGACAGCGAGATGCCGCGGATGGACGGCTTCGAGTTCGCGAAGACGATCAGGGGCGACGCGAAGACGGCGTCGATCCCGGTGATCATGATCACGTCGCGTACCGCCGACAAGCACCGCAATCGCGCAGCCGAGCTCGGCGTCGAGCGCTTCCTCGGCAAGCCGTACCAGGAGGACGAGCTGCTCGGCGAGATGCGCGGACTGCTGGGCACGGCCGACTAGCGGGACGCTCGCCGTTCGTAGTCAGCGTCCTTGCGCGGTATGCAGCGGCGAAGGCTTCCGCTCCACCGGCTCCCACTCGATGCGCTCGTATTCGGCGATCACTTGCGCGCCGAACAAGAGCACGATCGCAGCGAGCTCGAGCGACAGCAGCACGACGATCGACGTCGTCAGCGAACCGTACACGGTGCGCACCTGCGACAGCGTCGCGAGATACCAGACGAGCACGTGCCGCGAAATCTCCCATAGCACCGTCGCGCTGACTCCCCCGATCAGCGCGTGGCGCCACGAAAGGCGCCCGACCGGCATCACGAAATAGATCGACGTCAGCACGAGCACTTCGCCGAAGACCCCGATCAGGTACAGAAGTGTGCGCGACAGGCCCGACATCGACCAGCCGTGTCCGAGCACGTCGAGCGTCGTCCCCGCGAACGCCTGCAGCGCGCCCGCGACCACGGTGACGACCAGCAGCCCGATGCCGAGCAGCAGGATGTAGAGGTACGGCAGCAGCGCCGAGACGACGAAGCGGCGATGCTTCGTCAGCACTCGGTGGTAGAAGATCACCGACATCGCGTTCTCGAGCACGGAGAACGCGAGCGAGCTGAAGAAGATCAGCGTCACCGCGAGCGTCCAGCCGATCACCTCGCGGTGCGCGATGAATCCGCGGAGCTCGTCGATCAGCGAGCTCGACTGACCGGGCGCGACGATCTCGAGATAGCGCGCGAGCGTCGCGAGCAGCGCCTCGGCTTCGATCACGTGCGACAGGATGATCACGAGCAGGATCATCAGCGGCACGATCGAAAGCAGCGTGTAATAGGCGACGCCGCCGGCGAGCAGCAGTCCCTGGTTCGCGCGGAACGCGCGCACCGTCTGCTTCAGAAAGCAAAGCGGGTCGCTCGCGATCTTGCGCGCAGCGCGTGACATTCCCGGTCGCAGGGCGAGGCTCGCGAGCACGTGGTCGATGCTCGCATGTTCGCATGGGACCCGCTGTCGGCGCACCGCCCCGCGATCGCGTAGGACAAAGGCGCAACGCCGCGTGCGAACGGCCGGTCGTGGCTGACAGCGCCGGGCATCGGCGGTACATTCCTCCCAATCCCTAAGGAGGACACGACGATGGCGGATTACGAGACCCAGAACATTCGTACTGTAGCGTGGGTGGGCGACGGGGGCTCCGGCAAGACGTCCCTCGTCGAGGCGCTGCTCGCGAAGGCTGGCGCAATCCAGGCGCAGGGTAGCGTCGAGCGCGGCAGCACGGTCAGCGATTTCGACCCGCTCGAGAAGACGTATCAGCACTCGCTGCGCGCGTCGCTCGTGCATCTCGAAACCGACGGCACGCGCATCCACATGATCGACACGCCGGGTTTGCCCGATTTCATCGGCCAGGCGATCGGCGCGCTCGATGCGGTCGAAACCGCCGCGGTCGTCGTCAACGCGTCGACGAGCGTGCAGATGATCGGCGCGCGAATGATGCAATGGGCGGCCGAGCGCAAGCTCTGCCGTCTCGTCGTCATCAATCGGATCGACGCCGAGAACGTCGACCCGCCCGCGGTGCTCGACGCGGTGCGGAACGCCTTCGGCAAGGAATGCCTGCCGATCAATCTTCCTGCCGACAACGGTAGGCGCGTCGTCGACTGCTTCTTCAATCCCAGCGGCGAATCCGATTTCTCGTCGGTCGAGGACGCGCACCGCGCGCTCGTCGACCAGGTCGTCGAGGTCGACGAGGAACTGATGTCGCTTTACCTCGAGCAGGGCGAGGTGGCGCCCGAGCAGCTTCATGCGCCGTTCGAGAAGGCGTTGCGCGAAGGCCATCTCGTGCCGGTCTGCTTCGTCTCCGCGCGCACCGGCGCCGGCGTTGCGGAGCTGCTCGACGTTCTCGTCAAGCTCGCGCCGAATCCCACTGAGGGCAATCCGCCGCTCTTCACGAAAGGCGAAGGCGACAGCGCGACGCAATTCCATTCCGAGCCCGATCCGCGCAAGCACGTGCTCGCGCACGTGTTCAAGGTCGTCATGGATCCGTTCGTCGGCAAGCTCGGCATCTTCCGCGTGCATCAGGGCACCGTCACGCGCGACACGCAGCTCTTTGTCGGCGACGGCCGCAAGTCGTTCAAGGTCGGACACCTCTTCATGCTGCAGGGCGCGAAGTACGTCGAGGTCGACCGCGCGGTGCCCGGCGACCTCGCCGCGGTCGCGAAAGTCGACGAGGTCATTTTCGACTGCGTGCTGCACGACTCGCACGACGAGGACCAGATCCACATGCGGCCGCTCGAGTTCCCGGTGCCGATGCACGGCTTCGCGATCACACCGAAGCGGCGCGGCGACGAGCAGCGAATCTCCGACGTGCTGCACAAGATGACCGCCGAGGATCCGACGCTCGTCGTCGGGCACGACCCGGTCGTGAACGAAACCGTGCTGCGGGGTTTGGGCGAGCTGCATCTGCGCTCGGTGTTCGAGCGGATGGCGAGCCAGTTCAAGCTCGAGGTCGAGACGCGCCCGCCGCGCGTGCCGTACCGCGAGACGGTTACTGCGAAGGCCGAAGGACATCACCGGCACAAGAAGCAGACCGGCGGCGCCGGTCAGTTCGGCGAGGTGTATTTGCGCATCGAGCCGTTGCCGCGCGGATCGGGATTCGAGTTCGTCGACCAGGTGAAGGGCGGCGCCATTCCGAACACGCTTATCCCGGCGGTGCAGAAGGGCGTCGAGCAGGTGCTGCAGGCCGGGCCGGTGGCCGGCTTTCCGCTGCAGGACGTGCGCGTGACCGTCTACGACGGCAAGTACCACCCGGTCGACTCGAAGGAAGTCGCGTTCGTCGCCGCGGGCAAGAAGGCGTTCCTCGACGCGATCGGCAAGGCGCGGCCGATCGTGCTCGAGCCGATCGTCGGCGTCGAGATCAACTGTCCGGCGAACACGATGGGCGACGTCGCCGGCGATCTGTCGTCACGCCGCGGCCAGGTCACCGGCACGCGGACGCTGCAGGCCAACATGCTCGCGGTCGACGGCTTTGCGCCGCTCGCCGAGCTCGACGGCTACGCGGCAAGATTGAAGTCGATGACCGGCGGCCACGGCGCGTGGACGATGGCGCTCTCGCATTACGAGCAGGCGCCGCCGAATCTGCAGACGCAGCTCTCGACCGACTACGCGAAGCATCGGCGTCACGAGGAGGATTAGCTCCCCTCACCCCAAACCTCGCCCCGCGTGCGCGGCGAGGGAGCCGAGCGAACGCGGGGCAGGTGAGGGGCTGCTCAGAACTCGTATTCGAGCTGGCCGCGCACCGTCGTCGCCGGCGCTGCATCCGTCAGGCGGAACAGCACCGCCGCGTCGTACTTCAGCACCTGCCGTCCGTGGAGATTGAACTTGCCGAAGATCGCGGGACCGGCGATGTGCTGCTGGTCGTGCAACGGCGACCAGTCGTTCCACGTGCCGACGCCGCCGAAGCCCTGCGCACCGAAATCGAAGGCGGGCCGGTAATGGTAGCGAAGCTGCCACTCGTAGCCCAATTCGATCTGCTCGGATTCGCTCGCGTGGAAGTGGCGCTCGACGATCACGTTGAAGTTGGCTTGCAGCGGCCCGAAGTCCTTCTGGATCAGCGGGCCGATCTTGAACTCGTAGCCCTCGGCATGATCGCGGGGACGCTCGATTTCGACCAGCAATCCGAAATCGGCGAAGTACTGTCCCGGCTCCGTCAACTGAAAGCGGTTCTCCCATTCGAGCTCGTCGAAGCTCGTCGCGCCGCTGCGATGCCACTTGGCGGCGATCTCCGTCGCCCACCACGTCGTGATGCCGTAGCCGAACGCGAGCGCCGCCGCGGATTCGCGATGATCGTCGGTGGGGCTCGCCGTGCCGAGGCGCAACTCGATCTCGCGCTCGCCGTACTCGACGGCCGGCACGTGAACGTAGTCGTCGGGATCCGCGTGCGCGAGCGGCGTCGATGCGAGAAGCGCCAGCGTCGATGCGACGGCAAGCGGACGTGCAAGGTTCTTGTTGTTCATTTTCCGGGCGCGCTTTACTCGGCAATGACTACGCCTTGCGCGGTCGACGCGTTGAACTCGCCCATGAACGTATAGCGTCCGGGTGCGAGCGGCCCGATGTAGATCGTCGCCTTCGACTTGCCGGGAATCATCTTCTCGCGGTTCAGCGCGTGGCTGTCGAACTCCTCGGGCGACGCATCCTGGTTGTCGACGACGAGCTTGACCTTGACCTTGGCGGGAATGCGCAACTCGCTCGGCGTGAACCGATGATCGCGAAGCGTGAGGTTGAACTCCGGCTCGCCGGCAGCGTGCGCGACGGTTGCGGCGGCCGCCAATGCGGCAACGACGAGGAAGCGAGTGAACACGGCGTTTCTCCGGAGAAGGGGTGTCAGAAGTTGAGGATGATAACCATTCTCATTTGCATCGCGCAAGAGCCTGACAACCGAACGCCATGCGCCCGCCTGACGCGTGACGAAAGTGCAACGGATTTGTGCGGCGACAGGGGCGCCGATTACAATCGGTCGTCGATGGACGGTACGTGAATCTCACCCACCACTTCCTGATCGCCATGCCCGCCATGGCCGATCCCCACTTCGCGAACTCGCTTACGTACGTCTGCGAGCACAACCCCGAGGGCGCCCTCGGCATCGTCGTCAACAAGCCGATCGAGCTGACGCTCGGCGCGCTCTTCGAGCAGATCGAGATTCCGATCGAGGACGGCACGCTGTCCGGCGCGCCGGTCCACTTCGGCGGTCCCGTGCAGCTCGATCGCGGCTTCGTGCTGCACCGTCCGATCGGCAACTGGCAGTCCACGCTGCAGATCCACGACGAGGTCGGGCTCACGACGTCGAAGGACGTGCTCGAAGCGGCGGGTCGCGGCGAGGGACCGAAGGACATGTTCGTCTCGCTCGGCTATGCCGGTTGGCAGGCGGGCCAGCTCGAGCAGGAGCTTGCGCGGAACGCCTGGCTCACGGTCGAGGCGGATCCGAACGTGATGTTCGACCTGCCCGCGGAGCGCCGCCTGCTCGCCGCGATGCGCCTGCTCGGCATCGACTTCTCGCGGCTTTCCGATACCGCCGGTCACGGGTGAGCCGCGGATGCGGGAGCGAAGCGGACGCGACGGTGCTCGCGTTCGATTTCGGCACGCGCCGGATCGGTGTCGCCGTCGGCAACACGGTGACGCGCACGGCGCGTCCGCTGGCGACGATCGCCGATGACGATCCGGGCCGTCGCTTGGACGCGATCGCAGCGATCGTCGACGAATGGCGGCCGGCGCGCCTCGTCGTCGGGCTGCCGTTGCACGCGGACGGCGCCCCGCACGCGATGACGGGAGAGGCGCGCGCATTCGCGGCGAAGCTTGCGGAACGCTTCTCGCTGCCGATCGCGTTCGAGGACGAGCGCCATACGAGCGAGGTCGCGCGCGATACACTTCGGGCCGCAGGCCGCGGGAGCCGTCGCGACCGGCCGCTGCGCGATCAGGTTGCCGCGCAGATCATCCTGCAGGCTTGGTTCGACCAACGTCATGACGCCTGAAACCCAAGTACCCGACGCCGAAGCCGCGCTCGCGGCGCTCGTCGAGCGGATGCGCGGCGCCGTTGGGCACGACGCCGCGCTCGTCGGCATCTACTCGGGCGGCGCGTGGCTCGCCGAGCGGCTCGCGGCAATCCTGCCCGGCGCGCACGCGCTCGGCTTCATCGACGTGTCGTACTACCGCGACGATTACGCGATCTCGGGATTGAAGCCGAACACGAAGCGCTCGTCGCTGCCGTTCGACGTCGAGAACGCGTCGATCGTGCTCGTCGACGACGTGCTGTACACCGGGCGCACGGTGCGCGCCGCGATCAACGAGCTGTTCGACTGGGGCAGGCCCGAGCGGATCGAGCTGGCCGTGCTCGTCGACCGCGGCGGCCGCGAGCTGCCGATCGAGGCGACATACGTCGGCGCCCGCGTCGCCGTCGCGCGCGACCTGACAGTCGCGCTGTCGCGCGATGCGAACGGAGCGCTCGCGCTCGCCGCCGAGCCCGCGCGCCGGCGCGAGCGCGCCGAGCCGCGCGTCGCGCGATGACAGCCGAACAGATGCGTAATCCGCAGCTCAACCGCAACGGCGAGCTCACGCATCTGTTGACGCTCGAGGGCCTGCCGCGCGAGATCGTCACGCAGATTCTCGACACGGCCGAGCCGTTCGTCTCGATCGCCGAGCGCGACGTGAAGAAGGTTCCGCTCTTGCGCGGCAAGGCGATGTTCAACCTGTTCTTCGAGAACTCGACGCGCACGCGCACGACGTTCGAGATCGCGGCGAAACGGCTTTCGGCCGACGTGATCAACCTGAACATCGGCGTGTCGTCGACGTCGAAGGGCGAGACGCTGCTCGATACCGTCGACAACCTCTGCGCGATGAACGCAGATCTTTTCGTCGTGCGCCATTCGCAGTCGGGCGCGCCGCATCTGATCGCGTCGCATCTGAACGCCACCGGCCGCACGCACGTGCACGTCGTCAACGCCGGCGACGGACGCCACGCGCATCCGACACAGGGACTTCTCGACCTGTACACGATCCGGCACTACAAGCAGGATTTCCGCGGCCTCACCGTCGCCATCGTCGGCGACATCCTGCATTCGCGCGTCGCACGCTCGCTGATCCATGGCCTCACCAC
>Ga0157372_10009558_pt1 | contig 10308 bp, 7 predicted proteins | sample C55metaG_FD_115307 | JGI IMG/M metagenome (GOLD analysis project Ga0157372, IMG submission 115307) | Corn rhizosphere microbial communities from Kellogg Biological Station, Michigan, USA - C5-5 metaG | ecosystem: Host-associated > Plants > Roots > Rhizosphere > Soil | place: USA: Michigan...
ATTTTGACCGCAACCGCTTCGTCACTGGTCCTTCAACAGAAAGACCTCCGACCGATGGACGAAACTACACGCTGTCGGATCGGTAGCGAATTTCTGGGAAATACCGCGAAAGACGGGCTCCTACCCGCCGAAGCGCTGGCCACACCTGGTGCTTGTTGCATCAGGATGCCCGCCTCGAGCCTGGCCCATCCGAGCAGAGCCAATAACCACCTGAACGAATAGTGCCTTCTTTGTGACGTGAACATGGCCTCGGCGGCTGTCCACAGGCCAACTCAATACTGAGCGTCTGCAAAGCTCCGACATGCGATTTTTTGATTCGCGAGCGAGTCGTGGGCGATGGGGAAGTTGACAATATCCTGACCTCAAAGCGATGGTGGTCGGTGACTGGCCACTATAGAAGATTCTCCGAGCTCCACGCACTGAAGGCTTTCGTTTTCCACTCCGATAACTGCAGTCTCTGTTCACCTGATAAGCGGCTCAAAACTTCATCTGCAATCAGTCGGGCTTCAGTGTCTTCTCGCAGCATCCGCACCAACACGATGCACGAGTCGCAGGAAGAAAGTCGGTGCCTGCATATGTGCGAGCTTCGCCGGGGACCTTCGCCAGCTTTCCGAGGATTGCTTCAGAACTAGGAACTGATTTCCAAAATCGCTCGGCCATATGAAGCATGTCGCTCGCGTAGCTTTCGCCGCGCTGGCATTGATCTACGTCCGTGATTTCCTACCTGCGGGTATTCGATCTGCTAACTGCGACCTCAATCGCTCAATTCACGAAGGAGCTCTGATTGGGAATGTCCAGGGAAAACGTGGGTATTTCAATATCAAAACGCTCTCCGTTCGCTGTCCCCATCTGGTAGGCGCCACCCATCATTCCCGATGGCGTGTTGAGCGTCGCGCCACTCGTGTATCCAAAGCGCTCTCCCGGCTTGAGAACAGGCTGCTCTCCGACAACACTTGGTCCCTTGACCTCGGTCAATTCACCACGCGCATTCGTGATCATCCAGTGCCGGCTCAGCAGTTGCACCGTTTCGCGACTCTGGTTCACGATGATCACTCGATAAGCCCAGAAATATTGAGGACCTTCCGGAGATGACTTCGACTCAAGGTACGACGGCTCGACGCTCACCGCTATGCCACGGGTCGTTGCCGTGTACGGTTTCGAATCGCTCATGCACAAAGTCTAGATCAAGCCGCGACCAGCGTGATGGACCAGGCGGTACGAGTACAAGAACAGCGCCGCCGCGTGCAATGATGCGCGAAGCTTGCGGGCGTGCCGAAGGCGTGAGCAAGATACGGCATCGGTGTTGCCTGCGCCGCCAGGAGTATTGAGTTAATCTGGCTGGCATGAACAGGCGAGTGTTTCTCACATCGTCCACAGCGGTTGGCGTAGGCCTTGCGCTCTCTTCGAGCCGGAGTTTGGCGGCGGGCTCCGGGTCCCCCATTCGGCTGGGCGGACCGATCTTTACCAAGTCCGACGATCCGGGCGCGTTGGCTCGGGAACATCGACGGCTTGGGTATAGCGCAGCCTATTGCCCCGAATCGGCGACCCTTACCGATTCGAAGCTGCTGATTGAGATCGATCGCGCGTTCGCCGCTGAGAATGTCGTTATAGCTGAAGTGGGTGCCTGGAAGAATCTTCTTGATCCCGATCCGGCCAAACGCCGCGAGAACCTTGACTATGTCACTCAGCGCTGCGCCCTGGCAGATGCAGTTGGCGCGCTATGTTGCGTCGATATCGCCGGATCGTACAATCCATCCACATGGTATGGGCCTGATCCCAAGAACCTCTCCCGCGAATTCTTCGACGCAACGGTCGAAAACTGCCGGCATATCATAGACACCGTCAAACCGACCCGTACGCGCTTCACAGTTGAAATGATGGGCTGGAACCTGCCGGACGGGCCAGACGCGTATCTGGAACTGATCCGTGCGGTTGATCGCAAAGCCTTCGCAGTTCATCTTGACGTGTGCAATGGCATCAATTGCCCGCAGCGCTTCTACCACAATGCCGACTTCATTCGCGAGTGCTTTCGCAAACTGGGGCCTTCAATCGTTTCTTGCCACGCGAAAGATTTGCGCTGGGACGTTGAAATGAACGTGCATTTTGAGGAGGTCGTTCCGGGGCGAGGGCAGTTGGACTATGCCACGTATTTGGGTGAATTGGCGAGACTGAATAGAGAGGTCCCGCTCATGCTCGAACATCTTAGAACGGCTGAAGAGTATGACGAAGGCCGGTTACACATTCGCAAAGTGGCCGACAAAATGGGACTGACTTTCGCCTGAGTCTCTTCGTCTCCGGCAAGCAACGAACATCATCACTTAACCAGTGCGGTAATTTCATAGCATAGTGGACAAACTGGTCCTTGGTGGCAACTTCTTGGTCTCAAGGCGATGGTTGCCGGTGATACAACAGCAAATGGCTGTCTCAACCTTTGGTGATTCCTTTGGTTTGTGGCCTTTTCTTCCCTCAACCTAGCAAGGACGGAGTGTGATCAGCTGTACTCTGGAGTCGAGCAACGCGCAGGCTTAATGAGGTTATTAGATGACTCGTCCACATGTTCCGCGAAAATCCTCACTCCTGTATCGAATCGCAATTCTATTCGTCACCTGCTGCTCCTCACTGGCCAGCTCACTTGGGCAAGATTCCGAGATCACTAACCCCGAAGGTCTCCACATGTCGATCGACATGACGGATCGTGACCCGGCCATTCATGTCACCATCGTAAGTGGCCCCGGAGAAGAAAGCAGTTTCAACATACTCCTTCCGGAGCACGTGACTGTCCGCGAACACGGTCACACTGAAGCAAAGCATCTCTACATTTATCGGCCAGGGACTGAAGGAACAACCCCGAACTGGAAGCGGGTTGGTAGTGCCGTTGAATATAGCAAGGAGCTTTCCGGAATCTGGTTTTCCGCCCGAGCAACCCTGGAAGCTGATGGCATTCTTTTTCATTATCGGTTTGAGAATCGATCAGATACTGATTACGACATGGCGTGGGCTGTCACGGACCCGCGTTTCAAGACGTTTTTCTACGACCCGCGGCTCGAGCGAACCTATGTCCACCACACAAATGGCTTTGAGTTCCTGGCATCCGAAACTCCAGCTCGCCTCTTGATGCCACTGAACCAGTGGCTGCCTGCTCGATATCTTGCTCAACTGTCTGCGCCCATTCCCGCTCAAAAAGTGCAGCATCGCGATGATGGCATCACCTATTACTACAAATCCCGTGCAGTCGACCTGCCTATGATCGCAACGCTTTCGACCAACCGAAAGTGGGTCGCTGCCAGCTTTACGAAAGAGACTGGAAACGTTTGGAGCAATCCAGAGCTCACATGCCAGCACGTCGATCCACAGGTATCCCTCCCCGCTCATCAGACCGCTTATTACGAGGTCAAGCTTCTGATCTTTCAAGGAACGCTGGAGCAGGCCCGGGAAAAGGTTCTCCAGGAGCGTCCTCGATTGCAAGGATCTGCCTCAGCGCATTAGAAACTCATCATGTGAGGAACCTCCTCAACCCAGCCGAAACTCGCTTGCTTCGGAGTAGCCGGTGACTCGGTCTCTTGCAGAAATCAGAAGGAGTCTAGGGCGAACTCATCGCATTGTGGCGCTCTCGTCCGAGATCGGCGGAGATGTGATCGGGGTGGATTTATACGAAAGTCAGCACTAGCGAGGTGAAGATCTGCATGCTCAAGATTGCGTGCGAACACTCCGGCGAGCGTTTGAATGGGTCGAGGTTTGGTAGCTAGTGGGGCACTCCGGCATACACATGCTTCACGGCCGATACATATTCGTTCCCACTCCGGTCGAACAGGCCGGGCAGAATGTCCAGACCCGAATTACGAAGGACCCTTTCATAGACATCCTTGGCTGAAGCTCCCTCATCGAAATCGACCGCTTCCTGGTTCTGGGGAGGGATGATAATCAGGAGGCGACCGCCGGCACGCAGCAGACGTTCAATCCGGGCGAGCTGCGCGAGCTGTTTAGGTTCCAGCATTGCTCGCGACGAGCCGCAAAGAAGGACGCCGTCGAAGGTGCGACTGAAGAAGGTGCAACCTTTCGCCTCTGAGTAGACGGAAGGTACTTCCGGAAACATCAGCCGGAATATGCCCAGGCGTGTGTGAGAAGCTTCAACAAGGTAAAGAGAGAGATTCGCATCGATGAGTACTTGGGGGATCGCACCGCTCTCGAATCCGATTTCCAGAACTTCGGCTTCCGGCCTGAAGCCATGGGTCCATTGGCGCACGCTCTCAACTGTGTCGATTGGACTCCGGCGGCTAGCCTCGGTTAATCCATTCTTGTCGTTCACCCGATTCAATGAATCCTCTTTCCAGGGCACGCCAGAAGGTTGCCGGTGACTTGGCATGCCTAACATACCAAGCGTATTTCGCTTGAAAGCCCTCCTGTTGCTGGCACGTAGCACTTCTGGCAGTAATCCATCACCATCCGGTCCGCATTGAAGCGCCAACCAAGCGTTTTGATGGTCCGCTTCATGCGCTGGATCCATTGACGTGGCAGGCCATCGCGGTCCCGCTGGAAATACAGTGGTATGACCTCGTCGCGCAAAACGCGATACAGGTCCGCTCCGTCGCGCTGGTCGTGCACATCCATGTTGAGATGAGTCCTTCCCCTGCCGATCGCGAACCCGTTCATGCCGTCGTAGGCTTCGGCCCACCATCCGTCGAGGATCGACAGATTCAGGCCGCCATTGAGCACAACCTTCTGTCCGCTGGTGCCGGATGCCTCTAGCGGGCGGCGCGGGTTGTTCAGCCAGACATCGACCCCTTGCACCAGGTGTCGTCCAACGTTGATGTCGTAATCCTCGATGAAGATGAATCGATCGGCCAATTGCGGATGGTTCCGCATCAGCCGTGCAATCTCCTGCAGAACGCGCTTTCCGGGTTCGTCATGCGGATGCGCTTTGCCCGAAAACACAAACTGTATCGGGCGTTTGGGATCATTCACCATCTGTGCCAGTTGCTCAATATCCGTGAGGATCAGGTTTGCACGCTTGTAAGTGGCAAATCGACGAGCAAAGCCGATCGTGAGCGCATCGAGGGAAAGGAGCTTTTGCAGGCGCGACATGCTCTCTTTCGATTCAGATCGCCGCGACGCCTGAGTAATGAGACGGTACCGTGCAAATTCAATCAACTGGGCTTTGAGCGTTAGATGTGTCTCCCAGAGCTCGCCATCGTCCACTTTTTCGATCTCGGCCCAAGTGTGTTTGTCACCGCTTCGACCCTGCCAGTCAACCCCCAGGTGGCGGTCGTAGAGGCGTTTCATCTGCGGGGCGAGCCACGACGGGACATGAACGCCATTCGTAATGTGGCCAATCGGAACCGCATCCTCCGGTTTGTTGGGGTAGAGGCTCCACCACATCGAGCGCGATATCTCGCCGTGCAAGGCTGAGACGGCGTTCGCGCGACGAGACAATTTTAGTCCCAGAACTGTCATGCAGAACTGTTCGTTGTAGTCCTCCGGATGGACGCGACCAAAACCCAACAGATCTTCTTGAGATATGCGCAGTTCGTCACGGAGCGGGCCAAGATGCTCTTCAATCAAATCGGCATCAAAGCGGTCGTGCCCGGCGGGGACCGGTGTATGCGTAGTAAAGATAACCTCGCGCGAAACTTGGCTGGCCGCCGTTCTGAAATCAACGCCCTCCTCCTGCATGCGATCCCGGATTGCCTCCAGAACAGCAAACCCGCTATGGCCCTCGTTCAGGTGAAGAACGCCCGGTGTCACGCCCATCGCGCGCAGTACCTGGTAGCCGCCAACTCCAAGCAGAAGTTCCTGCCTGATGCGGGTTCGATTGTCTCCTCCATACAGCCTTGACGTCAGGTCGCGGTCCTGCGGTTCGTTTCCGTCCACATCAGAATCGAGCAGCAATAAATCACAGCGGCCAACCCGCATCCTCCACACCTTCGCGGAAATGGCTCCCGTCCGGGTCTCAAGCCGCAACCGGATCGGCTCCCCATTTGTGCCGATTGCAACGTGCATCGGCAGCTTGGTCACGTCGGTGTGCACATACTCTTCGTGTTGCCATCCATCAGAATTGAGTCTCTGGAGAAAATATCCTTGTCCGTAGAAGAGTCCGACGCCGATCAGAGGAATATCAAGATCAGATGCACTCTTGATGTGGTCGCCGGCGAGCACACCGAGCCCCCCGGAATAGATCGGAATGGATTCGTGCAGCCCGAATTCAGCCGAGAAATACGCGACCGGGCGGGGACGAAGAACGCCTGCATTGATCGTGCCCCATGTATTTTCCGCGCTGAGATACTCCCGTTGCCGTCGGAAACAGTAGTTGATCCTGCTGTGCAGGCCGAGTTGCGTGGCGCGGCGCTCCAGTTCGTGCAGGGGAGTTTCTGTGAGCAAGGCGATGGGATTCTGATTAAGCTCACGCCAGCGAGTGGGGTTCAAATCGCGAAAGAGAGCAACACACTCCGGATCCCAACTCCACGCGATGTTGCGGGCCAAGGTCCACAGCCGCTCCTGCGCGGGCGCAAGAAAACGATCCAGCGTGCGCGCTTCGCATACAACCGGAGCGATCTCGGACCCCGCTTCCTGGAGCATCTGGACTTCATCGGATCGGAACTCACGAACATCCTTGGTCTGGATTATCAGCACACCCTGCAGAATGCCCCGATCGACGAGCGGAACTCCGAGGAATGAGTGATATTCGCTTTCGCCCGACTCCTTGAAGAACTTGAAGCGCGGATGGCTGGCGACCTCTGAAACCGCGACCGGCTGAACAAGTTCTGCGACAAGACCGGTCAGGCCTTCGTGCAGCGGCATGCGAAGAGTGCCCACACATTCCGGGTGGAGCCCCACCGAGGCTGCAAGAACGAGATTCGAACGGTCAGGCTCAAGCAGGTAGATCGAGCAGACATCGGTGCTGAACCGTGCGGCAATTAACTCCACAACGTTGATCAGGGTATTAGCGGGCTTTCCTTCTTCAATAAGTGCCGACACCTCGTCGGCGCTTAGAACGTGAATCGATTCACCTTCGCTGTATGCTTGCGCCATTGAGAGAACTCTCCAGGCAACACGTGGGGTCTTCAAGTCGATACTAGAGGGAGTGGAGTCAGGATCATATAAGGGCCGCCCAATCCGACTGGAGGACTGAATCTGCGCAAGAAGCGCCGCCCGTAAGCGGCGCTCTTGCGGTGCAGCGATGACAGATCTTGCACATCAGGGCTGCTGTATGAGTTGGAACTGCTGATTTGTGTTCCCGGACTGGCACTGCCATTGCCACATCTGCTGACCCTGTGTCCTTGAGCCTGTGTTGTCGAGGCATAAGCCGCTGTTCAGGTTCTTGAACTGCCAGAGCCCATTGCCGAGATAGTTCGCCTGCCACTGCTGGTTGGTCTGTCCGCTGATATAGGTCCACAGGTCGACGTTGGTTCCGTTCGAGGTGCCGAAGTTGTAATCGTCCCAGGTCAGAGAACTTGCGTTGCGGTTGAAGACATCGTAGTGGCCGCTGGTCGTCGCCGGCCGGAATTGCCACTCCTGGTTGTATTTCCCGCTTCCACATGACCACTGGATCAGCGCGGTTCCGGGCGTGGTGGAGTTGCCGTTGTCGTCTGCGCACATGCCGCTGGTTTTGTTGACGACCTGGTACCAGGCACTCGTATTGATGGTTCCGCCGGTGGAACCCTGAGCGACAAACGTGGTGATACTTTGCGGCGGGAGGTAACCAGTAAACGTGGAGTTGTTCGCGGTGTACACGGTAGCAAGTTGCTGCATCGACAGCGCGGAGGCGGAGGTTTGATACGGCGTGAGCGAGCCGATGGACTGGTTCTGAATCGTGAACGGCTGGTTGACGCCTGACGTTCCCATGTTGATGGCGACGATCACGTAACTGCCATTTCCTTTGTAGGCCGTCACGTAGATGTTGCTCGTCGGGTTGTAGGTCGCGTTGGAACGCACATAGCCGGGGCGGATGAAGCGCGCATACTGCGCCACGGCCCACCCTGCCGGTTTGACATTGCCGGTGGCGTCAATGAGGCCGATGTAGGAGTTCTGCGACGGTAGGTCAGTCAGCCACCACCACACATACATGCTGTAGTTGGCCACCGCCATGGAATCATTGATCTCCTTCGCTACCGCGAGCGCATTGCTAATTCCACTTCCGTCGATGTAGTGCTCCGTCATCCACACCTGCTTGCCGTGATTAAACGCGTTGGTGTAGTGCGACGGCGACACGCCGTAGAGATGACCAGCAACAGCCCCGATATGCCCTACCGCATTGGCGTCATTCAAAGCGGGGTCGGAATAACTGGTGGTGAAGCTCTCCGACTCCGGCATGAACAGCGGGATGCTCAACGCCGACGCGTTGTTTGACATCCACGTATCCATTTGCGCGCCGGTCCAGAAGCACGACTCGTAGGTTACATTGGCGTCGGGCTCGTTCTGCATGGAGATGGCGTAGAGCGACGCGCCGTTGTTGGACATGTAGTTGATGTAGCTCTGCAGGTAGCTGGCGTATGCCCCGTATTGCGATGTGCTCAGGTTGCCGCCTACGGTGCTGCCGTTAGTCTTCATGGAGGCGGGCGGTGTCCACGGCGTTGCGATCACCACGGCGCCATGGCTCTTTACCAGCTTGGCGTTCGAGAGTTCCGTGCCCCAGTTTGCCTGTCCTCCGGGATCGACGCGGACCCGCAGCACGGAGAGGCCGAGGTGTCCGGCCCCGCTGTCGTACAACGTGGTCACCTGTGAGCTGTTGAGCGAAAGCCATGCACTGGCCCCGCCGAATCCGGCGATGGTTTGCTGGGAAGAGCCGAAATCAATGGACGCCGTGCCCTGTGCAGCGATAATCGATGGGCACGCGATTCCGGCAGCGATAGCTGCAACTGCGAGAGGGAGTGTGTATCTCATGGAGTAGCCTCTTTGAAAAAATGGGGTGCAGGCAGGGAAGGAATTCAAGGATTTCAGGGATACGACCGTCACAGCGAGGCATTCAGCCACGTTGCAGGATCTGATTTTGTAACGTGCTTTTGACAGCATCGGGTATGGCGCCCTTTGGAGGGCCCTGAAAGCTGCGGGGTTGCAGCGCGGAGAAGATAACCCAATGGAGAAGATAAACCAATTTAGTTGAGCCAAGCAAGCCCCCTGCGCTTCTCTTTACAGGGCGCTTACAGGTGGAGCCATCGACGCGGATCACGCCAATCGAGCCCTGAAGACGAAATACCTCAATGTCTTTAATCTTCCAAAGATGCCATTCGCCCCGATCCATCCATTGAATTCCACCGCGATTATTACCGATTTGAAATCTTTGGCCGCTGATGGCCTTCAGATATTCAGCACCATGCACACCGTGCAGAGCACGATGCCTCCGACAGAGAGAGTGGAACAATCGACCGTACGACTGTGCGGAGGTAGCCAGATTCGATACGTCCTTTCATCGATGCGCCCCGAGGTCGAAACGAGACTGTTTCTCCAGCGCGAAGCTTTTCAATCTAATGTGATGCCCAACTAATAAAGACAATGCTATCGGGCTACGTTCGGCTGCCTTTTTGGGAGTTGTGATCGTGTGGTGGCTATATGGAAGTTATGTTTTTGTTAAGTCGCGCTGCCGTTGATCAATGAGTAATTTCCGGCTAGACGGTGACTCGACTGAAGCTATGAATCGGTGCTGTCGAGGCCCTGCTTACGACGCCTTCCAATCCAGCCAAAGATCAAATGCGAAATCCATTGTGTGAAAAGAAGTAGCAGTAAGAAAACGACTGCTGACCGCCACGTTATCGAGTAAACGTGAGGCTCGTCCTCATGCTCCCAAAATAGCTGAAAGGGGGATATATAAGCCCCGCTGCGATGCCGATGCAAAGATGCTGTTCCGAAGGCCCCATTCGTAACCGAGCCCCTAAGGATTTCTACACCGCAGTCAGCCGGACCGGCTACGATTCAAACAGACTAGATCGTATACAAATTATTCATACCTTCGTCCAGCCGCCCCAGAGGGGGTTCGCAATGGTCCCACAGGTTGTGTTTAGTCAACCAACAGCCATGACCTGTGGAAATTTTTCGACGTGGAAACCTGCAACCGAAAAGTTCCGCAACACCGTCTGCTTTGTCTTCACATCCAGCGAGTTCGCAGGAGTAACTATATGAATCAGTCTGCGCTGCTTCCCAATTGCCGGCAAACTTCTTCACCTTCATAGTGCGCCCTTCGACTCCGTATGATCTGTCTGGGAGTTCCGAAGGCGCCTTGACGATATTTGCGGCTCCGTGCTCCCAGACGCCGAGCCTCAGCAAAGATACTTTCACTACACGGAACTTTATAGTTCATTCCTTTCAGCGCTCCCGATA
>Ga0157372_10009560_pt1 | contig 10306 bp, 11 predicted proteins | sample C55metaG_FD_115307 | JGI IMG/M metagenome (GOLD analysis project Ga0157372, IMG submission 115307) | Corn rhizosphere microbial communities from Kellogg Biological Station, Michigan, USA - C5-5 metaG | ecosystem: Host-associated > Plants > Roots > Rhizosphere > Soil | place: USA: Michigan...
GTAGATCAGGCCTTCCTCGTCGAGCTTGTCGATCCACCGCAAGCCGGTGGTTCCGGGAACTCCGGCAGCGAGGCTCAATTTGGAGACCGAGACCCGGTGACCTTCGGCGCTCAAGGCATAAAGCTCGAGAAGCATGTCCCAGGCGGGCTCCGCGAAAAGATGCTCGTCGAACAATTGCCGCCGGACCGAACGCGCCTTGATGATGGCTCTTGCGAGATGGCCGAACTCGATCGCGGTCCGGGCGCCCGCGGCTGGCTTTGAGCCGGCGTCCGGAAACTCGCCGAACAGGATCGGCTCATCCCTTGTCGCGCATTGCTCCCGCATTTTTCCAAATCCTTGCAATGACATGACCGAGCACGCCGAAATTGGTCCGAAATGGTTAATTAATCCTTTCAGCGCGAGGGGTGAGACTGAACCAAAATGGAGACGATTTTTGCCCCCGTTCGCGCCTCGCGCGCGGGATGGAACGCTTGCTCTCGGGTTCGTCCCTTGCGTCAGACTTTGTGCCCGGGCCGTGGGCGGCTCTTTATCTGTCGAGGGCGCTCCGAGCCGAAGTTCCCCGCCGCCAGTGGCGAAGAAGGCTCGAGCCGCGCCATAATTGACCGCCGCGAAAATCGCGCCAGCCGTCGGCAAGCCTCACCGCGATGTCGTCGTTCGAGGCCGGAAAATTCCGGCTTTCGGCGATGAGCTTATATTATGGTCGTCGAAGATGATGAAGCGGTAACGGTGCACGATTGGTCCGATGTTCGTCTTGCTGTTCGCTCCGCGGCGAGCGGCAATTGCGTCCGCTTTGGATATTGATTTTATTAACTTTAAATTGGTTGCCGGCCAATTCGGAGGAAAGACGCACGGCAAAAGGACAAGAGTGATGAACAAGCCCGCCCTGTGGATCGAAGCGGAGGTTGACCGCGAGATCGCAAGCCTCGAGCAACGGGTCGATGCGCTGAAGCAGCGCATCGCCGAATCCAGGATTCAGGACTCCGCTCAGCGGACCGCGACCGAAGCCGAGGTAAGGGCAGTTCTTGCTGCGCGCCGAACTCGCGAAGAGGTCATCGGTGGCGAATTGTTCGCCGATCCCGCCTGGGACATCCTCCTTTATCTCTACGCGGCCTCCCTCACCCAATGCAGGGTCACCGTCTCCGAACTGACCCTCGCATCGGCGGTCCCGCAGACCACGGGGCTTCGGTGGATCGCCAAGCTCGACGATCTCGGACTGATTCAAAGGTCCGGGGATCCGCTCGACGGCCGCCGGATCTGGGTCACCCTTTCGGACGAGGGCGAGGCCAGGATGAACGAATTCTTCAAGGCAATCCGTTCGGGGCTCTCCTTAACCTGAGCCACCGTCGCGGGAACCCGCGCCGTTCGAGCCGTTTTCTTGGTTCGCGTTCCAAGGGCGGCGCAAAGGGAAGCCCGCAAGGATAGCGGCCCGGCACCGATCGGGGGTGCCGGGCCGCTATTCGATTCCGGTCGCGGTCGAGTGCGTCTCCTGCACGCGCGAACGATCATTCGATCAGCAGAACGCCGATCGCTCAATCATTCGAGCACGAGCACGAGCACGAGCACGAGCACGAGCATGGGCACAGCGCGAGCGACGGCGGACGGAGGACGGTCTTCGCGACGAAGCATGAGAGGAGGAGGGGAGCGGTCTCGGGATGAGCGAAGCATGCGGAATAGGCCGCAAGCGCTCACAATCCGGAGACCAGCAATGATCAAGACCATCCCGCTCAACAAGCTCGCGCTCTCGCCGCGGAACGTCCGGCGCTCGAGCGATGAAAGCTCGGACCGGCAGCTCAAGGCCGACATCGAGGCTCGTGGCCTCCTCCAGAATCTCGTGGTCACCGCCTGCGCCAAACCGCGCGGAAGCTTCGCCGTTGAAGCAGGCGGGCGGCGCCTTGGTGCGCTCCAGGAGCTCGCTGCCTCGGGCAAGCTCCCGGCAAACCATGAAATTCCCTGCCTGGTGCTCGACAGCTCCGACATTGCCGGCGAAGCGAGCCTCGCTGAGAATTTCCAGCGGTTGAGCATGAATCCGGCGGACGAATGCGTCGCTTTCCAGCGGCTCGTCGATGAAGGCGCCGACATCGAGGGCATCGCCCGCCGGTTCGGTCTGACGATCCGCTTCGTCGAGGGCCGGCTCCGCCTCGCGTCTCTCGCGCCCGAAATCTTCGCGGCGCTCGGGGCCGGCGAGATCAGCCTCGACGTGGCCAAGGCCTATGCCGCGAGCGGCGACCGCGAGCGCCAGTCCTATGTGTTCGAGCAGATGAGCAGGGGCTATGGCGCGGCCTATCCCGACAGCATCCGGCGAATGATGACCCAGGCCAGCGTCAGTGCGTCGGATCGCCGCGCCTTGTTCGTCGGCGAGGAGGCCTATCTCGTGGCGGGAGGCCGTATCGAGAGCGACCTGTTCGCCGACGCCGCAGAGTCACGCTGGCTCGACGTTGCGCTGCTCGAGCGGCTCGCATTCGAAAAGATCGAAGCGCTCGCGGCGGCCGCGGCCGCCGAGCATGGGCTGGCGTTCGTCCGACCGACGCTCGACAGCTGGATCGGCTATCCGGCGACCGACGGGCTTCGGCGCGTTCCGGTCGAGACGGCGCCGCTCAGCGACGAGGAAATGGCGCGAATCCACGCCCTGGAGGAGCAGATCGGCGAGTTGGTCGGGCTTCTCGAGGATGAAGAGACCGACGATTCCCAACGCGCCGACGCCGAGGCGAAGATCCGGGTTCTCGACGAGGAAATCGATAAGATCAGCGACACGCCGCCGCTGATCGACGACGAGCTCAAGGCGAAGGTCGGCACCTTCCTGACGCTTGACCATGAAGGGCGGCCGAAGCTGGATTCGGGCTTCTACACGGAAATTTCCGCCGATGAGGAAGTCCTGGAACATGCCGATTCCGGCGAGTCCGACGAACCTCTTGCCCCTGCGGTGACGGCGAAACCCGCCGGGCTCCCGCGCCAGCTGGTGGACGAGCTTGCGATCCAGCGCCGCGACATTCTCGCGGTCCATGTCGCCGCGGATCCCCGCTTCGCGCTCGACCTTGCGATCTTCCTGATGAACGACCGGGCCGAGACCCATTCGTCGGAAAAGGATGGCTCGACGCTCAGCGCCAATCGGCCTTCGGACCCGGTCTTCGGTTTCAAGTCGCCCGAGGCCCGCGCGACTTTGGCCGGGGTCGGAGCGGCCGAAGCGCTCGATCGAAGCTGGACCGGCGGCCGGACTCGGGGCGAGCGTTTCGACGCGTTCCGGGCGCTCGATGAATCGGCGCGCCTCGCCTGGCTCGGCCACGCCGTCGCTCGAACCCTGGAGGCGAGCGCTCTCCTTCCGGGTCGGGCCTGCGGGTTCCACGACCATCTCGGGCAACGCCTCGGAATCGATGTCGCGGCCTGGTGGAGGCCTACCGGCGCCAATTATTTCGACCGGGTTCCGAAGAGCGTCTCGCTCGCTGCGCTGACCGAGGTCGGCGGTCCGGCGCTTGCAGGCCCTTATTCCAAGGCAAAGAAAGCCGAGCTCGCCCAGGCATGCGAGCGGATCTTCGGCGGCGACTTCATTGCCGACGCGGAGGTCAAGCAGGCGGCGCTCGGCTGGGTTCCCGAGGCGATGCGCTTCGCAGCCCTTGAGCCCGAGCCCACCCCGGACGGCGCCGGCGAGGCTTCGAAAGAGCCCGATGCCGACCCGGAAGGCGAAGGGGAAGCGCTGTCGCAGACGGCCGAATCCCGCGAGCTGGAAGAAGCGGCCTGACGTCTCCTTGAGGCCCTTCTTCCGGGCGGCCGTCCTCGCGGGCGGCCGCCCATTTCGTCTCTCGGCGAAGGCCGGGGGCGGCGACCGGACCTAGTGACAAGTGGCCACAGGGACTGCCCAAAGGGATGATGCAGGCACTCCCCACTATCCGCCGCAATTGCAGCCGGCCTCGAGCCGGAACGGATTGCCGCCCGGTTTCCCGGCCGCCCCCGACCTGCGCCCCTCGAGGAACGCAGTCCCAATGGAAAGCACCGACGGCCACGACGACCTCGAACACCACGACATCGAAAGGCTTGCTCGCGCCTTCGCGAGCCTTCGCCCGATACAGCGCGAGATCCTGTTGCTGAGCGCTGGAGACCGGCGTTCCAATGGCGAGATCGCGAGGCGGCTCCGAATCCCGGTGCGCCGGGTCGAACGTCACCTTGCACGCGCCATCGAGCGGCTCGACCGCGCTCTGGAGCTCAGCGACCGGCGGTAATCCTCGACTGAGCTCTATTCACGGGGCGAGCTTCGGCCGGCCGGTTTTTGCCGATCGATGACCGCCCTCATGCCCGTCCCGCGAACATGAAGCAGGCCGCGCCGGCGATGCACGCGAATGCGCCGAGATAACGCCAGCCGATCGGCTCCTTCAACACCACGGTCGCAAAGACTGCGAACACGCAGAGCGTCACCACTTCCTGGATGATCTTGAGTTGGCCGCCGGAGAAGCCATGCGCGTAGCCGATCCGGTTGGCCGGGACGGCGAAACAATATTCGAGCAAGGCGATGCCCCAGCCGACCAGGATGGCCGTTCCGACCGTCCAGTGCGGGAAGCGCAGCTGACCATACCAGGCCAGCGTCATGAAGATGTTGGAGACGATCAGGAGGGCTATCGTAAGCATCCTTCGGCACTAATGCTCGGCTCCGCTTTGCGCCACTATTGGCGTGGCGCCGATCGTCCATCTCGTCCGGCCGGCGATTCCGGTGCCGGCGGGGCCCTGGCCCGGCGGCGAGCTGGCCCGCAACCCGCCGGCCTTCGGCCCGTGTTGCGCCGCTCATGCGGCGCCGCCCGCGCCCGCCTTGGCCGGGGGTTCCCCTCGCGCCGCGCTCGGTGCGGGCCGCCCGCGCTGGCCGGTCCTGTCGGGCCCGCCACCGGCATCCGCCGGCGCGCGGAGAGGAGACCATCCATGCACACCAGCCTTGCCGCCCAGCTTGCCTTGCTCGAGCTCGGCCATCTCAACATCGAGCGCCTGGATCCGCCGCCCACGCGCGATCTTCCCGACGACGAAGCCGTGGCCCAGACTCTCGCGGGCGTCTGGAGCGACCTCTTCGCTCTGTTCCCGGATACAGCGCTGGAGCGCGATGGCGAGGAGCTCGCCTGGGGGTTCGTCAACATTTTCCATCGCGCGGCGACCAGGCGCGGCGCCGAGATCGACCGGGCGACCGACGAGATCCGGGCGCTGATCGCGTCGGCGGACGGTTCCGCAGTCCATGCCGCCGAGCTAGAAAAGCAGGTCGAGCGGGCTCGGTCGGCCGAAGCGGCGATGATCGGCCTCGAAGCGCTCCGCGAGGCCGCCGCCGCGCTCTACCTGCACGAGACCGGCTCCTCCTGGAGGCCCGCGGGCGGGTCCAGGCTCAACCATTCGCGGACGTTGACCTCGGCGGTGGTCGATGCCCGCGACTTCCTCCGGGCGCGCTCCGAGGCGCGGCGCGATGCGCGCACCCCCCAGGGGACCCCGGTGATCTTCGCGGGTGGTCGGCTGTCCTTCCCGACCGCCGACGAGGCCAAGCGCTTCGCCGGCAATGTCTGGGACACGCTCGACAAGGTGCGCGAGCGGGTTGCCGACCTGATTCTCGTCCATGGCGGGGACATGAAGGGCGCCGACCGGATCGCCGCTTCCTGGGCCGAGCGGCGCAAGGTTCCCCAGCTGGTCTTCTCGCTCGACCGGCGGCTCGGAGCGCGCGCCGGGTTCAGGCGCAACGAGCAGATGCTCGCCCTGAAGCCGCGTTATCTCGTCGCCTTCCCGGGCAATGGAGTGCTCGAACGGCTGGTCATCGACGCCAAGGCGCGGGGCGTCGCGGTGGTCGACCGACGCGGCCCGCTCGGCCTCAATCCGAAGCGCTCGGCGCGGCTCGCTTCCGTTCCGCAATAGCGGTCGAGCCGTTCGATATCGGGCGGCGATTTGCCGCCGGTCGGGCAGACTCCGGCCCGTCCGGCCTGGCGCCCCGCTTTTCGAAAGTGGAGGAATTCGCTTGTGTCCTGCCATATCTGTCGCGAGGTTGAGACGGTCATGAACAGCAGCATCGACGATCTGCCCGAAGGAAAGAGGCGCGAGCTCGAGTTCGTCGTCGAGCAGGTCCGCCAGGGGTTCGCGTTCGCGATCGCGCGCCGGACCATGCCGGGGCTTCGCGGTGGCAGGCTTTTGAAGATCATCCTGTTCGGGAGCTATGCGCGCGGCGACTGGGTCGAGGACCCGGTCGGGCGCTATTATTCCGATTACGACCTGCTGGTCGTGGTGGACCGCGAGGAGCTGACCGACGTCCCGGAATTCTGGGCGAGGACCGAGGAGAAATTGCTCGAGGAACTGGCGTCGGGAAAGAACCTCAGGACGCCGGTGAGCCTCATCTATCACAGCCTTGACGATGTGAACGAGAAGCTGCGGCCTGGGCGCTATTTCTTCATCGACATTCTTCGAGACGGGATCCTTTTGTTTGAGGAGCCGGGTCATCCGTTCGTCGAGCCGAAGCCGCTGTCGGCGGCCGAGGCGTTGAAGGAAACACAGGATTATTTCGATGAATGGTTTGAGAGCGCGCGTCGCTTCTTCGAAAATGCGCTCGATAATCGGCAACGAGGCTGGACAAAGGAAGCTGCCTTTCTCCTCCACCAGGCAACCGAGCGTTTCTATCATTGCCTGTTCCTGGTGCGGACCCTCTACAGTCCGAAGACGCATAATCTGAACCAGCTTCGCCAGCTCGCCGAGGCAATCGAGCCCCAACTGAAAGAGGTCTGGCCGCGCGAGACCAAGTTCGAGCGGCGCTGCTACGAATTGCTGCGCGAGGCCTATGTGAAGGCCCGTTACTCGCGTCATTACCGGATCAGCGAGGATCAGCTCGCCTGGCTTTCGGGGCGGATCGAGCTGCTGCAGTCGATCGTTCGCGGGCTTTGCGAGCAGCGGATCGCGGAGCTGTCCGAAGCGGCCTAGAGGGCGGTTCCAGTCGCGATTTCCCTTTAGGATCGATGGTGTCGGCGGCGTTCCTGCCGATCGCCGGGGTTTCCCCGATCTCTTTCTCCAGCCCCTCCTGGCTCGGCTTCGGCTGAGCGCAACCCCGCGGCCTTCGGCCCGTGTTGCCCTTCGGGCGGCCCGCGCCGGCCTTGTCCGGGGGTTCCCCTTGGGCTTCGCCCCGCGGTGCGCTCCGCCATGTTCGCCGCGCCTCCTTCGGGCTGTCGATCGGGATGGTCCCGGCGACAAAGCAGGAGAGCGTTCATGACCAACATCGTCCTTCTCGTCGGCAATCTCGGCGCCGACCCGGAGAGCCGCACGACCAACGGCGGCACCGACGTCACCACCTTCAGCCTCGGAACCAGCAGGCCCAGGCGCGACAGCGAGGGCAAGACCTACAAGGATGCCAGCGGCTTCACCGCCAAGGACACCGAATGGCATCGGGTGACCTGCTTCAACGGCCTCGGCCGGGTGATCGCCCAGCATGCGGTCAAGGGCATGCTCGTCTCGGTGCGCGGGCGGATCCACAACAGCAAGTGGACCGACCGCGAAGGCATCGAGCGCTACGGCTATGAGATCATCGCCGACGACGTCCAGTTCCTCGGCCGCGGCCGGCGGGAATCAGGCGCCGAAGACGATTCCGAGCACGGCGAGGACGTTCCTTTCTGAGGCCTCTTTTCGAGCTCCGGCGGCGCCAGTCGCCGGGGCTCTTTCGCTGTCGACGTGGACGCTTGACGGTGAGGTGAAGGGATAGAGTTGAGGGGAGCGGGGAGGATTCTTCTCGTGAGAGGCCCAGTGTGGCGGGCGCCGGAGCGGCTGATCAAGGATGCGCGGTCCCCCCAATTTGCTTTGCAAATCGGTTCCCCCACGCCCCGCCTCGCGGCGCCTTTGGCGTCCCTGACAGCCGCTCCGCCGCCCGCTCCCGACGCTTTGTCTTCGGCTTGGAAGACGAAGTTCAGGGAGACGGACGATGACGAATTATTCGATCGATTCAGCGCTTGCGAACGACATGTTTCCTCGGCTCGTTCGCGAGCTCCAGGCGGAGTTTTACTTCGGCGATGTCGAGGCTCTGGCGGAGCGGATCGTAGAATCCGAAGCCGCCGATTTTCATTGGGATGCGCGTCTGAAAGAACATTATCTCGGGCAGCATTTCGCGATGGATTTCGACGGGGAAGGCGCCGGCGAGGAGCTCGCCCGGATGGCGATCCTGAGCTTTCTCCACGGGCACTGGCACTCCGGAATCTGCCTCGTCGATGGTGACGGCGATCCGGTGGAGATGCTGTGGGTGCGCAAGTTTTCGGATCGTGGCGAGGCGGAAATGGCGTTCGTTCGGGCGCGATGACGGGGTTCGCGGAATGATCTGAAGCGGGGGCGGCGCGCATACGCTGCTTCCGCAATTCTTGTGTGTTGCAGAGTTGCTCGACTGGATGAAGAAAGAAGGGGACAGGGGAGAGCAAGATAAAGGCAGTTGCTCTCACCAACTGCTAAGCAATTGTCTGCACATCGGATTTTCGAGAGACACGAACGCTTCTTGCGAGACAAACCCGTCTCTCAATTTTCGAGCGCGATCCCACGGCCTTTCCGTTGTGACCACGATAGCGTGAGTGGCGTGGGAATCCTCTCGGCTTGACCATCGCGACACGCCGTTGTGAACTTGACTAATTCCTCGAAGAGCAGGGACGGTAAGCTTGCCACCGGAGTGGATCGCAGTGCTGGTTGCATGCATCGCTGCTCTAGCAGCGATGCTTTCGACCGTTCTGACCGTGGTCAGTTCGGGAAAGTCGACATACATTGAGACAGTCACGGTACAGCGCATTCGCTGGATCGACGCGCTCCGCGACGACTTAACGGCATTCATAACGCGACTGATCGATCAACGCGGCCTGATCATCGGCGGGAAGCCAACAGACAGACAGAGAAGGGCCTACTTGCAGGCCTACGAGCGAATGGTCTCCATCCTGCTCAAACTCAACACAAAGTCCGAGGTTGATCGCAGAGTATTGCGTGAGCTGCTGCACTGCATCGCGGCGCCCCGGGCGGCAGACTCTGACGAACTGGACCATGCGGTTGCGCGCTTGAACGAAGCAGCCAACGATCTCCTCAAGGAGGAGTGGGAGAAAGTGAAATGGGAGAGTAGCAGCGCGCCGGGGAAAGTGCGGCTCTATTTCGCTCACGCCCGACGCTGGCGAGAATATCGATCGAAATGGCGCGTATCGCCCGTCGAGCCGCTCACAAGTGCGGAGATTGACCTCCTAATGAAACTTCATTCCGAGAGAATAGAAGATGGCGAACACCGGCCTTGAAAGCTGGCCGACCCCCAGCGATCAGAAGGGCGTGGCTTCCTCGTAGAGATTCGCTAGACGAAGGCTCATCGCAAGGCGACTGACTTGGAATTGCCTAGCGAGATCAGCAACCAGATCATCATTATCCAACGCTGATTCAGCGGACTGCGGGTCGAGCATGTGCTTGGGCATCAGTATCGACGCAGCGAAGAAGTTTGCTTCAATCTCTTCGACGTTTGTAGCCTGCGAGGATTCCGCCGATCGATAGTTCACCCGGTATGATCTATCGACGTGGTTAGTGATGCCCTCATGCAGCAGAAAATGTCCAAGTTCGTGCGCAATCGTGAAACGCTGGCGCTGTGGGCTCTGAGTACTGTTTGTTCCGATGACAGCTGAATTGCCCTGGCGAACTAAAATGCCGGAGACATCGCCCATGTCCCCGGACCGAAGCTCAATGCCGAGATCCTTCGCTATTCGTTCGATGCGGACCGGCGGCCGTTCCTGACCGTGCTGGATCAACAGCCGCTGCACCATTGAATCGATCTTTGAGTAGCGGGCGCGACGAAACGTCATCTGGTTATCCGACCCATTGGTTCTAGATCTGACAGGAGTTCAAGTGCCTCCGCTGTCTCGAAGAGTTCGCGGCTTGGACCGACGGCTTCGTTTACTTCGACCGCATCGAGCAGCTTATCAGGGGGAACCCTGAGCGCGGAGGCAATCTCCAGGAGTTGATGAACGAGGAGGGCTTGGGCGCCTCTCTCAATCATCGTGATCGAGGTTCGTCCGACGCCGATCTTCTCAGCGAGCTGCGCCTGTGAAAGGCCGAGGCCTTCCCTACGCCGGCGAATCTCCGCACCAATTTGCGCGTACATGTCAGCGACCATCCGCGCCACCCCCTAAGCAGCGAGGATGAGCGCAAGCTGAATCGCTGTCAACCACCTTGACCGAGATAGGTCATTATAAATGACACAGAAACTAAGATTCGGAATAATTGACTCCAGCCGGCGTACTGCTGTAGGAGGAACGTAGATGGCCGAATCACTACTCGCTCACCAAATTGAACAAGTCTTGGAGCTGGGTGCGTGGCGTGA
>Ga0157372_10009561_pt1 | contig 10305 bp, 5 predicted proteins | sample C55metaG_FD_115307 | JGI IMG/M metagenome (GOLD analysis project Ga0157372, IMG submission 115307) | Corn rhizosphere microbial communities from Kellogg Biological Station, Michigan, USA - C5-5 metaG | ecosystem: Host-associated > Plants > Roots > Rhizosphere > Soil | place: USA: Michigan...
GCATCCCAGTGCAATCTTACGTGCTGAGTTGAGCGAATGGCCACGCGCGAGCAGATAAGACGAAAACCATCCACAGAGGAAGCTGCCGACGCCGGAAGCAGCAGAAGGAATCCACGCGAAGTAACTTACCTGCTTCACGTCGAAGCCACGGGCGTCGTAGAGGTACTTCGGCAACCAGAACAGAAGAAAGTACCAGGCCGAATCACTCATGAATTTGGCGAAGACAAAGCACTGCACATTACGCATCTGGAACAGTTGTAGCCAGGGAATCTTCTGTTCAGGAAGCCGGGCCTTCACTGTGTCCAGCGTTTGGGTGCTTTGATTGGAGCGATAGCTTATCGCCCACCACATAACCCACGCCAAGCCTGCGATTCCGGCCAGAATAAAGACAGCACGCCAGCCGCTGAGCAGCAAGATCAGGCCGATGAGCGGGGGCGCGAGCAACGATCCGATGGCAGTGCCAGCATTGATTAATCCCATCGCTGTGGACCGCTGAGCAGGCTCAATCCATTCGGATATGACCCGGGTCGCGGCGGGGAACGCACCGCCTTCGCCAGCGCCGAGCAGAAAGCGCGCTGCGAGCAGCATCATGAAGCCGTTTGCTAGACCGTGCAGCGCGCACGCAATGGACCACCACAGCATAATAAGAAGGAAGCCCTTGCGCGTGCCTAGCAAATCCAGCAACCGCCCACCTCCTACATACATCGCAGCGTAAGAAAGCAGAAACCCGGTCTGGAGATACGAGAACTGCTGGTTGGAGAGCGGAATGTTGTGCTGGATGGCGGCAATTGCGACAGGCAGAGTCTGGCGATCGAAGTAGCTGATCGCGATGGCAATCGCCACCATAACCACGAAATACCATCTGCGCGACACCTTAGGCTCTCCGCGACTACCAGGTTAGCTTGACTAACGAAATGCTCTCCCGGGGCAGAGAGGAAGCGAGTTGCACTTTCCCATTGACGACATCTGCCCAAACCGGCGCATTAAGCAACTGCAGGCCATCGGAGGCTTTCAATTGCGCGTATTGCTCGGAGGTTGGCTGCTGGGGCGAACCCATCTGTTTCCAGACGGTGTAAGCGTTGCTGTGTGTCTCGTCAATTCGGAAGTGCTGCACAAGCACCCGGTGCACTGACGCAGGTATACCTTGAATCGTAACGGAAACCGGAGACTGGGGCGCTGGTTCGTCCGCGTCATGGTAATTCCAGAGAAGCACGGCAGCTTGGCGATCCGCGAAGGTAGCGAACGCATCGACGTCGGGGTTTGCGCGAACCCCCGTACTGATCAGAGTATCCAATGGAACTGCTGACGTACTGCTCGTCTGCACCCGGGTCCCCGACATCATTCCAAGCATGCGGAACAGATTGAGCACCGGTTTGTCGATCCCATTGGTGGCGAGATCTCGAAACCCTTCGAAGTAGTCCTTATCTTCGAATTCGAATGCCCAGCTGAGCATGGAAATAAGGTTGACCTTATGCTTGTCCTGAATATCGAACAACGCTTTGAAAGCAGCGGCTGTGTATGCCGGGTAGAGCGTACCGTTACGGTAGTTATTTGCGGGATTCACGCGGGACGAGCATGCTGCACAGCCCTCAGGATCCGCCTCGCTCAGGATAATGGGAAGCTTCTTGAACTCGGGATAAGAAGCGACGAGTTCGAACCCGTGGTCCGCATCCGAGAGCTCGTGGGCTAACCCCATGGTCACGTGCCCATTCACAATTCGCGGCTGCCCTTTCGCATGAAAGGAGATAAAGTCCAGAGGGATCGCCTTATTATCGGCCAGGCTCTTGCCGCTCTTTACATGCTCAAGGAAGCCTTTCAGGTACTCGCGCGCGTGCGCGCCGGAAGGGCTCGTAGTGGCCGGACCACCTACCCGAGCAGTGGGCAGTACCGATTTCACGCCTGCAGCGGCGTAATCGTATAGCTTGTAGTAGTCCTGCGCTGTTGCATGCCAGTATCCGATATCGGGCTCATTCCAGACTTCGAAATACCATTGCTGCACCGTTTCACGTCCATAGCGCTCGACTAGATGACGAGTGACAGTCCGGATCAGCTCGCCCCATTTCGCGTAATCCTTCGGCGGGTTGTTAGAAGATCCGCTGATGGTGCTCTTGGGATAGTGGACCTGGTACTCCGGCCGATCCGGCAGGGTCGCGGCAAGATCCTTCGGCATAAACCCGAATTCGACCATCGGGCGCACGCCCGCCTGCTTGTACTCGTCGAAGATGCCGTCAAGGATCGTGAAATCGTATATCGGCTTGCCAGAGGCATCTTCGCGATACACGTTTGTGGAACTGAACTTTAATTCAGCCTTGCCGTCTCCCGACGTGAGTAGGTGATGGGAACGGATGTAAATGGGAACGGGCGACAGATCGTGCAACTCGCGTAATAGCTGCTTCCCGCCACGCATCGTCGTGTAGTTCGCTTCGTCAAAACCAAACCATGAATAAATTGGTTTGTAGGGCCCGACCGGCTTTGTCAGATCCGCGGTTATTTCTACCGCGGACTCGGTCGACGGAGCCGGTGGCTGCGGGATCACTCCCTGCCCCGAGCAGGTGATGCAGAAACCAGCAAATGTTCCAATGACAAGGCGCCGAAATGGTGCGGTAAGACTTATGTGCATCGTTCCCTTTTCCCGGTTAGAAGTTGTATTTGAGCGCAAACTGGATCTGGCGCGGCGTGTTCCCCTGCGCAGTCACCTGTCCACCGGTGGACGAGTCAATGTTATTGGAAGGATTGGCGAACGTCGTGAGATTCGGCAGGTTGAAAAATTCTGCACGGAACGACAATGTACTTTCGTTCGGCATAGCGAAGTTCTTGAAAAGCGATGCATCAAATTGCCTTCCTACGTCCGCCCGTAGGGTATTTGCCCTAACGGTACCGTAGTTGCCAACAGGCGCGTCGACGTAGCAGAAGCGATCGAACCAGGTTGTGATTGACCGCTGAAAATTCGACCTGCAGCCGGAAGGATTGAGGTTAGGTCGCTGCCCTCCGACGCCGGTGCCCGCGCGATCGCTGCCGATGACCGGCGTGAAGGGAGTTCCACTGCGGAGGACGATGATCGTCTGCAGCTGCCAGCCGCCGAGCAGCTCGTCCGCGAAAACATTGGTGTGATTCAGGAACATTTTGCCTCTGCCGACCGGAAGGGCATAGATGCCGCTGATCGCAACCTGATGCGGAACGTCAAACGGCGAGATGGTGTACTCGTACGCATTATTACCGCCCAATGCGGGAGACTGCGAATACATCATTAGCTTCGACCATGTGTACGAGGTCAGGAACATGAATTGATGACTGAAGCGATGCTCAAACTTCGTCTGCAGTGAGCTATATGACTGAGACATATCCTGCGTATTGAAGGATATGGTGCCCCAGGGTTGATAGGGACGGCGTGACTGGATGCTCCCAGGCCCTGGCAAAGGATCGTTGAAGTCGTTTGAAGAGTTGAGGTGCACCCCACGATTTCCCACATAGCCGATGTCGAACACATCGTGGTTGGAGAACTGCCGTTGAATGTCGAGGCTGTAATGGATGTTCTGTCCCATGCTCAGATGTGTCTTCGTCGGAACGAGCGTCGGGTTCGCCAAGGCCGAGCCGAGTGGAGCACCCAGAAAGAAATTCGCCAAATTGCGTGTTGGCGCAACATTCGGCGTCTGGTTCTGAGTTTCGTTGAGGCGATACGGCAGCATATTCAGGTTTACACGGCCGCTCGTTCCTTCGGGCTCATAGAAAATTCCGAAGCCGGACCGGATCACCGTTTTCGAATCAGGTGAGAAGGCCAACCCCACACGCGGCGCGAACTGCCTCTTGTCCGTATAGGTCAGGTTGTATGGCAGATGGGCGGTGCTGCTGGTCTGAATGTACTTACCGAAGACGTTATAGGCTTGCTGCGCAGCCGGCTGAGCTGTCAGGTCCGGAACGGTCTCCCGTCCACCGATTATGATTGGCTTGGATTGCGTGGGATCAAACGTGCCCACTTGCCCTTTGTAGCCCTCCAACCACGGCGAGTACTCATATCGAAGCCCAACGTTCAGGGTCAGGCGGCCATTAACCCGGATATCGTCCTGTACGAAGAACTGCTTGTACCAACCTTCGCCACCGAAGTTGACCGCGGGGTAAGAGCGGGACACGGCTGAGGGATAGCCAAGCAGGAAATCCGCGAACGAGTCGCCACCACTGGTGGTTGTGGTCGAACCGTTAACGATCACGTTTGCCGATGAGTTCCCATTGAACGTGAAAGAGCCTGCATAGGTGCCGCTGTCATACCCGAGCCACTGGTAATAGCGGAGCAGCACGCCGAACTTAAGGGACTGGCGGCCCTTCAAAAGAGTGATGTTGTCAGTGATCTCCCATGCTTTCCGGTCCTGCGATTTCGGCCTCTGATCAAAGGTCGAGCCCTGCAGCGACCCGTAGCCACTCCACGAGTAGTCCGGGAATGAACCGGAGCCATTGCGAAGCAGATCACTCAGACCAGTTACTCCAAATTGGCCGTTGAAGTCCGCGCCTTGCAGAAATGCCTGCAGTCTCACGTGACTGGGCAAGTAATGCGTCCTGATTTCGTTGATTTTCGTAGAGCCGATATTTGAGATCAGACCGACTGCGATGTCTTGGCCGATTGAAGTGAGATTTGCGGTCTTAAGCGCGGGAGAGAAATTGGGGTCTACTTCGCGTTGCTGCATGTAAATCCAGCGCGCGAAGAGCCGATTTTTGGGGGTTAACTGATCGTCCAGACGAACAATGTATTGGTTATAGTCGATCGCTTGGCTCGGCACCGCACTAAACGTGCCGGAACTTGTGTTCTGGCGGGGATAGTAGTTGAGGATCGCCAAAGCCTGTTGCGAAATACGATTCGCGGGGATTACGTCATTGGGGAATTCGACGCGCTGAGTTACACCACCTGAAGTTGTGGTCTGAAGCGGATCGTAGATCTTCTTCACGCCGGTAAATTGTCCGGCGCGAACCGCATCACTCGGGACGACACTGTTGTAGACCACTCCCTGCCGAAGTCTCTGCCCCTCATAGCTGAAGAAGAAGAAGGATTTGTCCTTACCGTGATAAATGTGAGGGATGGTGACCGGGCCACCTACATTCGCTCCGAACTGATTTCTTTTCAACTTTTGCTTGGTGAGTGCGAAGTAGTTTCGTGCATCTAGGGCGTCATTGCGTAGGAAGTCATATATGCCGCCGTGAAGCCGGTTGGTGCCTGACTTGGTAGTCGCGTTGAAGAAGGCGCCGCCCCGGTTGTATTCAGCGGAATAGGGGCTTTGGACAATCGAAAATTCCTGGAGCGCATCGATGGAGCTCTGAATGAAGGTACCGCCCTGGTGTTGTTCGCTGGTATCGACACCATCCATGAGGAATGAGGTGGCGCTTCCGCGTATGCCGCTGATCACGTTTCCATTCACGATTTCCGGCCGGATCGGGAGAGAGTTTCCTGTGGCACCCAGGAGGATCGCACCAGGTGTGAGTTCGGCAAGCCGATAAAAGCCTCGGCCATTTACCGGAAGGTCCGTGAGCTGCTTGTTCGTGATCACCTGCCCCATGGTTGCTGTTTCGGTATTCAAGAGTGGAGCGTTGGTATTTACCTGCACAACGGTGGTAGCGGTGCCCAGCGTCAACGCAACATCCTGTCGGGCGATCTGCCCAACCTGCAACTCGATGGTTCTCGTCGCGGCTTTCTCGAAACCATTTGCCGCTATCGTCAGCACATAGTTGCCTGAAGGCACCGGCGTGATTACATAATCGCCTGTGGAATTGGTCGAGCTATTCAGTTCAATGTTCGTGTCAACATTTCGGGCGGTGACGGTCGCACCAACAATTGCGGCTCCCGTGGGGTCAGTAATGCGTCCCACAAACCGCCCTTGCTCGACCTGGGCGGTGAGCGTCGGCAATGCGAAGAGAAAATATAGCGGAACCGCAAGGCTCAAGAGCCGCTTCACGCAATGGGGTACCCTCAACATGCATCCCTCCAGCGACAATCCGTCAGATTGATTAAACGGGCTAAAGGTACGACCTTCTAGCTAGCAGTGTCAAGAGACAGCTCACAATTTTGATGGGAAAATCTGGACATCCAGACGGGCCGTATCCGGTGTTTGAAAAGGTGGCTTGTGCCAGCTGATGCTGACCTGCTTATTCACCCAAGGAGAAGAATGGCCCGCAGGTCTCCAGATTGAATCATGGCGTTCGATTTAGCTGGGCGGTCAACGAGGACACAGACGGCACTGGTATTTGGCCCACTAGACGCTTACTCTGTTCTTCAAATAAACGGACCAGCCATCGTGCAGTGGAATCGATTTCGCACTCTTCGATGCCGGAGACAGACTGAATGAAGAAATATGCATATTTAGGCATTTTCGGGCGGAATGTTACGACCGCGGCGATACTGCTGATGGGAACAACACTCCCCGCTATAACCCAGCAGCAGTTCACTCTTGGTCGAGTCTCGACAGGAGCCGAGATATTGTTCACACGTTCAGCCTCCGGCGACTGGGGCGTGGAAGTTGTGGGCGGCCTTGTGCCACGCATCGCACAGCCCAAGCCGGCGGCGATTGAGGTTTACCGTACCAATGATGACATCCGCGAACTCTCCACCGGGTACAAGACCCTCCGCCGTACCGCGACCGGTATAGACGCCGTCGCTGAAGTGTCCGGTGGCCAGGGCGTCGTCTTCCACGTCCATGATGTCTGGGCCCTCTCCAACGGCGTACTCTCCGTGCGCCGCGAGGTAAAGGTGCAGGGTAACGGCTCCGGCGGGTTCGGATCCTCTCTCGACTTCCCTGTTGACCGCGCAATAGGTTGGCCCGATGTCAGCTTTATGGCGCCCGGCGCGATCTATGCTGATCCCACATACGACGGCGACCGCTCGCCCGGTGGCACACTGAACTACAACGCGCGACGGCTGGTAATGCGTGAGGACACTCTCGCTGCGCCGCTATTCGCGGTTTCGTTTCAGAACGGTTCCTCTCTCGCGATGCTCGATCCGCATCCGCGCGGGGACACCACCGAAGAGGAATCCAAGCTCACCAATCTGGCCATGACCGACGCGCGCATCCAATTCGGATCCATGGGCGCGTGGCAGGCTGAGGACGGCGCACTCCACCTGGGGTTCCACTATCCCAGCGTCACCTCGGACTTCGGCGGCGGGCGGCCCGCCGGCGCTCAGCCCGTCACTGCGGCAACCAAAGCCTCTACTACGCCCGCGCCGCCCGTAACCTCCGCCGTGCCGCCGAAGATGCGATGGATTCGCCGATATCACCCCATGACAGACGGCTTCACCCACGACTATGAGGTGCGCTTCCGCTTCGGCCAAGACGAGTCGTTCCGCGACGTGACACGCGACGCTTGGCGCTGGGCCTGGGATACGCTCAACCCACCCATCCTTGATCTGGATGTCGACACAGTGCGCCGAGTGTTACTTGATCACTTAGAAGCGAATGTCATGACTGTCGATGGTCGCACCGGCATGCCATTCGTGTTGAACACCATCCAGGACACGACGCAGTGGAACCGAACGATGATCGCTATGGGTTTCGTCGGTAAGAATCTTGAGTGCGCGGACCAGTTGCTGCAGGAGGGTGACCGCGACCACACGGAGCGCGGCCGCAAAATGCGTGAGACCGGCCTCGCCATCATCGCCACCAATATCAAAGCGCTGCACGCGATTCCGCTGGAGGCTACCGGCTTTGACCTCAGAACAGGAGAGCCGTGGGACCACGTTTGGGTCGCACCCTGGCTGCGCAACGCCACCGAAGACATGACGACGCTGATGCACGCCTATCAGCGTGAGCTTGCGCTCGGCCGACCGCATCCCGAGTGGTTGACATGGGTCAAGTCCTACTCGGACTGGCTCCTGGAACAGCAGCGACCAGACGGCTCTTACCCGCGCCGCTGGAAGCCCGGCACCAATGAAATCATGGAGCCGACGGGCACGGGCAGCTACAACGTGGTTCCGCTCCTCGTTCTAATGACCCAGATCACCGGCGACCCGAAGTACCAGGCCACCGCTACACGGGCCGCCGAGTACGTCTGGTCTACCTGGGGCACTCGCGGCCTCTTCATCGGGGGCGCAAGCGACAATCCCAATATCACAGATAAAGAAGCGGGCATGTTGAGCCTCGAGGCCTATCTCGCTCTGTATGACGCCACTAAGGAACCCAAGTGGCTGGATCGCGCCAAAGCGGCTGGCAATTTCGCCGAGAGCTGGATTTGGATCTGGAACGTGCCCATGCCCGCCGACGCCGACGATACTCTGCTTCATTGGAAAAAGGGCGTGCCGACTGTGGGGCTGCAGGACATCACCGCCGCCAATACCGGCAGCGTCGACGAATATCTCGACTGGGCTGTGCCATCCTACGCCCGCCTCTACAAGGAGACTGGCGACCCACACTATCTTGCGGTCGCGCGGGTGTTGCTCATGGACACCAAGTCCATGGTCGCCCTGCCGGGTCGACAGTATGATATGCGCGGCATCGGCTGGCAGCAGGAGAACTTTCGCCTTGGCCCTGGGCCGAACGGCCGTGGTGTAGGCTCGCACCGACATTGGCTGCCGTGGGTTTCCGCCAACCACCTCCACGGCATCGTGGGACTAGATGACTACGATCCGGCCCTGTACAAGCAACTCTCCGCCAAGCCGACCACAACCGGCACGAAGAAATAGTAGCGCTCTACAAGCCACTAAAGAATAACTAATTGAGGGACTGGTCATGATTCGCCACACGCGCACATTTTTCCTTACGCTGCCTCTCGCACTCGCCAGTGGTGCTCTCGCGCACGCTGCCGATCCATCTATGTCGTCCGCCCTGCCGCCGGCGAATCCGCCGGAGGCCCGCATCACTAACGGCCAGATCACCGCGAAACTTTATCTGCCCAATGCCGAAAACGGTTACTACCGCTCCACGCGCTTCGACTGGTCGGGCGCGATGTACAGTCTCACCTACAAAGGCCACGAGTACTATGGCGCCTGGTACGACAAGATCGACCCTACCGTCATCAATTGGGTACATCGCGATGGGCTGGTCGTCTCCGGCCCATGCAGCGCGCTCATGGGTCCGGCCAACGAGTTCCAAAAGCCGCTCGGCTTCGATACGGCTAAGGTAGATGGCACCTTCATCAAGATCGGCGTGGGCGTGCTGCGCAAGACGGAGGGTCCCTACAACACTTATAAGCCCTACCCTGTGCTCAATCCCGGCAAGTGGACCATCATAAAATCACGCAACCAGATCGTATTTACGCAGGAGCTATCTGACCCTGATTCCGGTTACGGCTACATCTATCGCAAGACCATGCGCCTTGAAAACGGCAAGCCTGAGCTGACAATTGAGCACAGCCTCAAAAACACCGGCAAGCTTGTCATAGATTCCAACGTCTACAATCACAACTTCGTCGTGCTCGACCACCAGCCGCCCGGCCCCGACTTCACTTTCCGAGTGCCGTTCCCCATCCGGGTCGGGCCTCCGAATCCCAACCGTCCGCCGCGGGTCAATAACCTCACCGTGGTGAGGGACAACCAAGTCGTCTACCTCAAACCGCTCTCCGGCACGGATGAAGCAGCCGTCCCAATCCAGGGCTACGGTGACTCCGCCAAGGATAACGAGGTCGTCATTGAAAACAAGAAGGTTGGTGCCGGCCTGAAGATCACAAACAACCGTCCGCTCAGCCGCGAGCTCCTCTGGTCCATCCGCACCGTGCTCGCCGTCGAGCCCTATATCTCGATCAATGTGCAGCCGGGCAACGAGTTCACGTGGACAGATACCATCGACTACTACACAATGCCCGCGTCGCATTGATGGAACCGGAGGCGAGCCTGCGCCCCGATACCAAAGCGCAGGCTTACACTCTCCTAAAACTCTGGCGCTCCTTCTTGTACGTTCAGCCCAAGTGTCGAATGCAAAGCGCGGGTCGCGGCGAGGTAGCGATTGCTGGTTCGCATTAGTCGGGACGCGACCGCTGAGTGTATCTCGGCGAATCCTCTGGTTCAAATGCTTTGAGTGGTCGATATCACGGGGTGTTTACTTAGACGGTGTCGTTCCGCGCGGCCGTTCCCAGGGCGGAATGCCAACAATCGAAGTGTCGACAGTAAGCAATCCCCGTGGACGGAGCCAAGCTTCAAGCAGGCCTGGCCACTGGTCGAGCGCCGGATCTCCCATCCCGAGCCCTGTGCCGTGGGGACCACTTGCGAAGATGTGCATCTCAGCTGACACCCCTGCTTTGAGCAACGCTTGATAAAACCGCAGTGATTGCTCGACAGGTACTGTCTGGTCGTTGTAGGTGTGATAAATGAACGTTGGCGGCGTATCTTTGGTAACAAAC
>Ga0157372_10009562_pt1 | contig 10305 bp, 7 predicted proteins | sample C55metaG_FD_115307 | JGI IMG/M metagenome (GOLD analysis project Ga0157372, IMG submission 115307) | Corn rhizosphere microbial communities from Kellogg Biological Station, Michigan, USA - C5-5 metaG | ecosystem: Host-associated > Plants > Roots > Rhizosphere > Soil | place: USA: Michigan...
GCTCCATTGCCGGGGTCGCGATGTCCAAAACCGCTGGTTTTCCATTAACCTTCCCGTGCCAGACGCTACCGCCAAAAGTAGTCACATAAATAGAGTTTGGATCTGCAGGATCGGGAATGACGCGGTGCCCCCATTTGAAATTGAAGCCAGGGATACGCGTCCAATGCTCCCCGCGGTCGGCGGAGCGCCATGCCGAGGACTCAAATCCCGAAGCATAGAGAATCTTTGGATTTCGCGAATCAATGGTTACATCGTAAACATGCTGGTCGCGATCGAGCACCTGCCGCCAACTGTTGCCGGCATTGTCGGAAATAAAAATTCCGCCGCCCTCCCCGTGCATGCCTGTTGCTCTTGCCCAGGCGGCAAGATAAAGGCGGTTCGGAGACTCAGGAGCGATCGCCAGCCCGTTCGGCCCGTTCACGCCGGCTGGAAGCGAAACCCTTTCCCAGGTTTCAGCGCCGTCCCGCGAACGGTAGAGCGCCCCGTCACCATCGTTACCGATACTGCCATCTTCTGACCGCCGGGCGACCACGAGATACAGGGTCTTCGCCGAATCCATCGCCAATCTCCACGCGAACGGCTGGGACTGGGTTATCCCTTTATTTTTCAAAGCCCAGGTTTTTCCTCCGTCCGCGCTTTTGTAAACGCCCGTTCCCATCGCGGCTACATAGAGAATGCGTGCGTCGGGTGGACTGGATTCATCCAGCAAGATATGAGTAGGAGCGGTATCGTCCATTCCGCTATTCGACTTAGTCCAGGTCTTCCCTCCATCGTCGCTACGGCAGACGCCACCTCTATAGTCCAGTACTGCGCGCTTGCGCCACATTTTCGGACGCGGCAAATCGTGTGTCCAACTATTCACGCTCCATACGCGCCCGCGAACTTTGGGATCAAACACCATCCAATAAGTCGTATTCAACCATTCTTGCGGTACTCCCGCGGTAGAACTTTGCCACGAGTTTCCACCATCTTCGCTTCGGAAAAGTCCGATGTCGGTGTAAGCGATGAACTGCCGTTTCGAATCAAATGGGTCCCAAAAAACACCATAGTTGGTAGTAACGTCGAGTCCAGTTGACGTCCATTCACCGCCTGGAACTTTGCGGGAATAAACCGCTGTCCAGTTTGCCCCTCCGTCACTGGTTTTCATATTTCGCCCGAAATCTGTGCCGTAGGCGAGATTGGGATCCTGATCGGCGACTCCTAGTTGCAAAGGATTTTCACCCCAGCGCGGACCAAAGCGCTCGCTGATCCAAGCGTCGTGAATGTTAGCAGCAACCGTGTTCCCCTCTTTCCACAGGAGTTGCCAGGTCTTTCCGCCATCAGTTGTCTTCGCCACCCCCGACCATGCGTCTTTATTCTTTCGAAGGCTATTCAGCCACTGACTTCCTTCAAGATAGCTATACGAGACATAAGCAATCTGCGGATGATGCAGACTCGTAGCCACCGCCCTGAATTGCGCACGGTTGCCAGGGAAGTCAGCTTTTTGCCAGGTCGCCGCCGAATCGGTGGAGGTGAACAGTCCTTGCTTTGAGACGCCATAAATTACAGTTTTGCTTTGATCGCCGAACCCGAGCGAAACATCGATGAACTCGGCGGGCGTGGACTTGTTTTGCAAACCGGAAGAATTTCTGATGACAATGAAATGCGGACCTGCAGCAAATATCGTTCGGGATTCCCGCGGCGAGTTGGGATCGATCCAAAGATGACGCGGCTCCTCAGGAAGGCTGCTGAGCTGTCGCCAAGTGTCGCCCTTGTCCTGCGAAGAAAACAGACTCACTGTCTTGCCGTCTCCAGTCGCGACGAAGAGCGACCGATTGTTTGCAGGATCAATCGCCAATGTGTAAATCGCCCCGAGCGGATCGGGCTTGGCTATGATGGTTTCATCAGAATGGTCAGAGTTCATTCGGACGCCTTCAATAGTTGCAGGCTTGGGATAAACCAGTTTCCAGGTTTCACCGGAATCCGTGCTGCGCCAAAGATTTCTAGTGCCGGCGTAGATCGTTTTCGGGTCTAAGGGATCGAATACGAAGAAATGCACCACGTCGCGCAAATTGAACATTCGCCAGCTGCGGCCGCCATCGTGCGTAATATAGGCGCCGGTCATATCGCAAGCGACCAAGACCGTATTTTCGTCGTGTGGACTGACGGTCGGATGAAACATGGCGCCGCCCCCACCTGGGCCGATAACAGTGAATCCGCCGGGGCGTTCGTTACCGAAGCTGGTGGTTGTGAATGCCAAAATAAGGATGAGGGTTGCGATCTTGACCATTTGATTCTTTCGTTTACTTTCGATATCTTTCGTTCACACTTTGCGACAACCGGTTCGGATTTGTCAATTGAGAATTTGTCGCACAGGGCTGGGCAGGATTCGACGCACGAATCGTACACTTCTCACTTCAGAACTCTCGACTGACGGAAAGGAGCCTGGATTGCATTTTTTGACTGACTCCGCTGCCTGCACTCGGGCCCAGCGCGTGTCATGAAATTCACCGCGCCTTCCACTACTTTGCGGCGGACCATTTCCAACCTACGCTGGTGGATCGCAGCAGTGCTGTTCCTTTCTACGATTATCAATTATCTCGATCGGCAGACGCTCTCTGTGCTGTCACCATTTCTCAAAGTTCAATATCACTGGACTAACACTGACTATGCCTATATCGCGATAGCGTTTCGCGCCGCGTATGCGATCGGCCAGACCCTGTTCGGCCGCTTAATGGATAGGATCGGCACTCGGCGCGGCCTGACCCTGACTGTCGCGTTGTATTCATTGGTATCGATGCTCACTCCTCTTGCCCGAGGACTCTACAGCTTTGCCTTATTTCGCTTCCTTCTGGGCGCGGCTGAATCTGCAAACTGGCCGGCGGCTACTAAGGCGGTTTCTGAATGGTTTCCAAAACAGGAGCGCGGCCTGGCCACAGCATTCTTCGACAGTGGATCATCAGTCGGCGGAGCCATAGCACCGGTGATCGTGCTCTCAATCTATTTCCGTTGGGGATGGCGGCCGGCCGTCGTGGTTCCAGGACTGCTTGGTCTGCTCTGGATTCTATTGTGGCGAAAGGTCTATCAACCGCCAGACTCGCATCCTCTAATTTCCGAATCCGAGCGCAACCTCATCACAGAAGATAAACATGAACAGCAGACCAGGGATTCAACCCGGCCCCGACTGCAGGAGCTCTTGAGATTGCCGCAAACCTGGGGTGCAATCATCGCTCGCACTCTCACCGATCCGGTCTGGTTTTTTGTGACCGACTGGTTTCCGATCTATCTTGTGGCCAAGGGTTTTGAATTGAGGAGCAGCGTGGTCGCTGTTTGGGTGCCGTTTGTCGCGGCCGATCTCGGAAATTTTTCTGGCGGAATCGCTTCCGGTTGGTTGATCAAGCATGGCTGGTCTTTAGGTGCAGCAAGGAAAGCGGTAGTGATTTTTGGCGGACTCGGCGTCACGCTCCTGATCCCGACGATCTTCAGCAACAGTCTTTTCGTGATCACTTCTCTTTTTGCGTTAGCGACATTTTCTTACGCGGCGTTCAGCACAATAGCAAACGTCCTTCCTGCGGATCTTTACAACAGCCAATCGGTGGCCACCGTCAGTGGTTTGGGCGGCACCGGATCGGGAATAGGCACGATCATTGCATTCCTGTTAGTAGGACACTACTCCGATCTACGTCAGGGAATGACGACCCACGTTTTCGACCCTATAGTCGTTGTCGCCGGGCTGATTCCTTTCTTGGGGATGATTCTGGTCCTGCTGCTGGTCAGGAACACCAAGGCCACCAGGCAAGGGCTGGTGCATCCGCTTTAGGCGCTCAGTGTAGTGATGGTCTCTGGGTTCAGCAATGCCGCCGAGTTTTTGTCGAGATAAAGCACCGTATTTGCATGGGTTCGTAAAATCGACGCAGGTGCCATCGGGCTGATTTCCCCTCCGAAACATTTTGCAATAGCCGGGGCTTTGCGGGTGTCAGGAACGATCGCGAAAATCCGTCCGGCTTTCAGGACTTGCCGCACGGTCATCGAAATGGCGCGGCGCGGAACCTCGTCCATGCTCTTGAACCAGCCTTCGCCTAGCTGCTGACGGCGGCAAGCGTCGTCAAGTTCGACGACTATATAAGCTTCTTCGGTTTCGAAATCCGCGGGAGGATCGTTGAATGCTAAATGCCCGTTCTCTCCGATGCCGACGAATGCGATGTCAATGGGAGCCTTCCGGATTTCCGAGGTGACCGAGGCGATTACTGCCAGCGGGTCCCGGTCTCCCTCAAGCAGGTGATAACGATTGATTCCTGTCTTATTGATTAACCGCTCCAGCAAGAATTTGCGGAAGCTGGCGGGATGGTCAGCCGATATCCCAATGTACTCGTCGAGATGAAACATCTCGACTTTCGACCAATCTATTTCGGGAGATTGCGTTAGCAGTTCTAAAAAATCAAACTGCGCGGCTCCCGTGGCCGCAATGAGGCGCGCAGAACCGCGTTTCTGAATGGACTCGCGTAGTGCCTCGGCGGCGTCGGTGGCGGCGGACTGGGCGAGCGATTTCTTGTCCTGGAACACTTCGATCTTCATGGAGATTCAGCCTCGCAATCTCAAAGGTTCACTGCCTCGCAATGTCAAACACAGTCAACAAACGCAAAAATTAACAAGCAAACGAAAGCATCGACGCGATAGACTATCACGTCACTTCTGCGTGCATCAATTTTTTGCTGTTATAGAGGCAAAGGCTCTGCGATGTTGATCAACACCCTTGAAGAACTCGAGGAGCGGCTGTCCTTGCCGTCAACTGAAGATGTCGCGGCCGTGTCCGTTCTTCAAGGCGACGTCTTGATTCTGGGCGCAGCTGGGAAAATGGGGCCCAGTCTGGCCAAACTGGTGCGGCGGTCGATCGAAAAATCCGGAGTTAAAAAGCGTGTCATCGCGGTAGCGCGATTCTCCGATTCTCAGGTGCGCTGCGATCTTGAGAAAGCAGGGATTGAAACCATTGCCAGCGATCTGCTGAAGCCCGGCGCGTTGGCTGAACTGCCGGACATTGACAACGTAGTCTTCATGGCAGCTCGAAAGTTTGGAACCAGTGGTTCCGAATATTTGACTTGGGCCATGAACACCTTTCTGCCCGGGCTGGTGGCCGAACGCTTTCGCTCGTCACGTATCGTCGCGTTCTCTACCGGAAACGTGTACGGACTTCAGCCCCTTTCTTCCGGCGGAGCAACTGAAGCCACCCCGGTCGCACCTGCCGGGGAATACGCGCAGTCCGCCCTGGGAAGGGAGCGCATGTTCGAGTACGGATCGAACCAGTGGGGAACGCCAGTCGTGCTTCTTCGTCTGAACTACGCAGTCGAACTGCGTTATGGTGTGCTGGTCGATGTTGGGCTGGCTGTGTTCACTGGTCGTCCCCTTGACTTGCAGATGGGGCACGTGAATGTGATCTGGCAGCGCGACGCGAATTCCGCCTGCCTGCGCTCGTTGCTGCACTGCCAGTCGCCGCCGCTGGTTCTGAACATTACCGGCCCGGAAACTCTTTCCGTGCGTCACATCGCCGAGGAATTCGGGCGACTCTTCGGCATTGAGCCGATCTTCAACGGGCGCGAATCCGAAATGGCCATCCTGAGCAATGCTGCCAAAGCAAACGCGATGTTTGGCCATCCTACTGTGCCGCCCGATCAATTGATCAGTTGGGTCGCACACTGGATCAGTCAAGGCGGAACGCTTCACCACAAGCCGACCCATTTCGAGGTCCAGGACGGAAAGTTCTGATGGATATCCGCCGAGAGCTGCGCAAAGGACTAGTAATTCCTGCGCACCCGCTCGCGCTGAATAGCGATAGGAAACTAGATGAACGGCATCAACGGGCGCTGACGCGGTATTATCTGGCGGCTGGAGCGGGCGGAATAGCAGTCGGCGTTCACACCACGCAATTTGCGATTCGCGATCCGAAGTTCAACCTTCTTAAACCCGTCCTCGAACTCGCGGCGGAGGAGACGCGAGGTAGAGAGATTGTAAAGATTGCTGGAGTTTGCGGTGAAATCCGGCAAGCGGTGGCCGAAGCCGAACTGGCGAAATCTCTCGGCTATGACGCCATTCTGCTGAGCCTGGCCGCCCTTCGCCAGCTTTCAATGGCAAATTTGATCGCACACGCCTCCGAGGTCGCTGCGATTATTCCGGTGATAGGTTTTTATCTACAGCCAGCTGTTGGCGGGCGTGTACTGCCGTATCAATTCTGGCGAGAGTTCGCCGAAATTACTGACGTTGTCGCCATCAAAATCGCGCCGTTTAACCGCTATCAAACTCTCGATGTGGTTCGCGCCGTAATCGAGAGTGGAAGGAGTGACGATATCGCTCTTTACACCGGCAATGATGACAATATTTTCGGTGATCTGCTGACTGAATTCGATTTCGGCGGCAGGCGCACACGCGTTGTCGGGGGACTGTTGGGCCATTGGGCTGTGTGGACGAAGGGTGCCGTGTCAATGCTGGCGCGGGTTAAACTGATCAGAGACTCTATACCTGCGGACCTGCTGACCACGGCAATCCATGTCACAGACATGAACGCGGCCATTTTCGACCCACAGCATCAATTTCACGGCTGTATTCCCGGCATCAATGAGGTGCTATCACGTCAGGGCCTGCTCAATGGTCGCTGGTGTCTTGATCCGCACGAAGATCTTTCGCCCGGTCAGAGTAACGAGATTGATCGGGTATGTAAAACCTATTCGCGACTGTGTGAAGCGGATGATCAACTGATTCGCGAAAACCTCGACAACTGGTTGCGGTGAGACGCCAGGTTCCGCTTCAGCAAATCAGCCGAGTTCGAATCCCGCAATTGCGTAAATCAGTTCGTCGCGACTGCGCAATTCTTCTCCGCGAAACATTCTCACGAGATGCCGTTGCGGTGAAAACCCCAATTCACCTGCGAGTTCGACTGCTCCCCGGTTAGAAGGCAACAAATCCCAAAACGTTCCGTTCGTCTCGGAATCACTTACTGCCTGCACCAACACATCACGCGCTGCCTCCCGGCCTCTTGCAACGCATGGCCCCAGGTATGCAGAAACCCTGCCGGGGCGAGTTAGCACATAGGCATCGGGGTTCGTGAAAAGTTTTCCTTGCTGCCGGAGTTTCTGCAGCAACCGTGTGCGGTCCGCCCCGAAGGCGTTTGTGTCGCGATCGAGGCAATCTGAGCAATCAACATTGGACCCCGGGTGCTCGCTGTCCTTGCTCGCGGGCCGAAACCAGCGTTCGACCGGTTGCTCGGGTTTGAAGCTGTAGCTTTCATAGAGCGGTTGGCCTTGATCGGTCGCATCCAGTTTGAGGGTTTTAATTCCGAGGCTGTCGGCGTGATCGAGCACGCGGCCGAATAACTGTTTTGCGAATCCGCGATGGCGGCATTCGGGGTGAGTGAGCACCATCCCGATCCAGCCCAGGCGATTACCGTAGCCCAACAAACTAGCGGTGGCGACGACCCGGCCACCTGCCTCGAGGGCAAAGCAGCCATCCGGCGAAAGATCCAACAACAAACGCCAATCCCGGGCAGTCTGGTTCCATCCGGCGAGAGTAGATAACTGCACTGCGGCGGGGACGTCGTCCACGGTCAACGTGCGAATCGTCTCACTCATACCAATGAAGTATCTAAGCAGGATTGAAATGCTGCGGAATGCGAATCATACGTCTTTGTTGTCCGACGTTCTTTGAATCTGCTGCGACAACTGATCGAGAATTTCTTGGCGCTTAGGGCCATGCAGTTCGCGGCCAAGTTCCTCGAGCGCGGCCGCAATAATGTGATAATGATGGGCACCGGCAAATCGAGGATCGGACGTGACCTCCAGCCAGAGATGGTGCAGCAGATCGAGATCCTGGTCCCGCAGTCGGGGGAGGTGGGGCCCGAGATAATATTCTCTTGCCACACCATTCGGCATTCTGACTTCCATCACTAAGCGCGGCTTGGGCTCTGGCAGACGTTCCCAAGCGTCCCCTGTGAGCTTCGCTTGTTCATCAGGGCTCAATTTGTTGGAAAGCCCGCATACGATGCGGCTTGACTCGAGTCGCTGCGCGGTTACAACAATGGAATCGAAGACATCCGCTGCCGGGACTACCAGCAGGGAGATTGGCTTCCCTTCTTTTTCTGCCGCAGCAACCGCCGCCGTGAACAGCTCTTGTTCGTAATGATCAAAGACCTGGCTCGCTTCAAACATGGTGTTGCCGCCAAAGGAATGCTCGCGATGGTAGAGGCGCGCAGTCATCACCACAACGTCCTGCTTGGTGGTGTCCGTCCGACGCAGCACTTCACGCAGGTAATACAAATTTTTTGGATCGCGCACCGCCACCACGATGTTTCCTGGTCGCACCCCCAAGGTATCGCTTGCCGGTTCCTCATCGCCATACACGCGGAATTGATCAAGGCTTTGAGGCTTTCCGGCACGTTCTTTCGCGACACGGCGCTCGGAATAGGTGAATATGGCAAAGAAAATTAAGCTGAAGGTGACCCCGCCCACGGTCGCCTGGTATTTCGTGAAGAAGTTGACGATGGCGGTAATGAACAGAACAGTCCCTATAAGAATGACTCCCAGCGGCAGTTCTCGTCCGCCGCCCAAAGGGATGTTCAGGGGAACCTTCCACTCACGCTTTTCCGGCTCGGTGTATCGCAAAACCAGCACAGCAAGCGCCATCAAGGCAAAGCTCCACACCACTCCGAACGCGTACAGTCCAGCGAGAGTGAAGACGTTTCCGCCAGTGATAATGATAGTGAACAGCTGCAGTCCGACCACAAGGTTAATCAGCCGGTAGCTTGTCCCGTATCGCGGATGCGGCTTCTGGAACGCATCGGTCAGCACGCCATCTTCAGCCACGCGGTTCAGTACGCCGTTGGCGCCGACGATTGAGGTGTTCTGCGCGCCGGCAAGGATCAATACGCCGACCAACACGACGAAACCGTGAAATATCAACCGGGCCCATTGCGGTCCCCACAAGTGCATGGCGATTCCGCCAATCAGGTTGCCGAAATATTCGTGGCGCACCGAATCAGGGATGATCATGACTGCGAAGAAAGATGTGAGGGCTGTGAACAGAAGCGCGTAGATCCCGATTACAACCGCGGCCTTCTTGAGGTTAAGCAGCTTAGGGTGCGCGATCTCCCGGTTCACCTGGGCGAGTGTTTCTTCGCCGCTCATGGCGAGCACCGAATGCCCAAAGCCGACAAACACGATGAACATGGTTAAGTGGCTCAGCCAACTATCCTTCAGTGAACTTAGCCATCCCAGCGATTCATGGTTCAAAATGATTCCGGACTTCAACGGATTGGGAGGTACCTGGAAAGGACCGTGCAGGATCGTTACGGTGCACCAGATGATCATGATCACGACCATGACCGTGGTGACGATCATTATCTGCAGCGCCCGCTGGCTGGATTCGTGAATGCCCTGCGTGTTCTTCCACCAGAAATAGATAGTGACCAGGATCCCGACAGTGGCGGAAAAGGCATTGTCAGGAAAATGTTTTAATGCATGACCCGAGTAACGGAAGATATCTTGAATAAAGCCTGCAAGATACTGTCCCGCTACAACAGAACTGAGGGGTCCGGTCAGCACATAGTCGAACAGAAGCGCCGAAACCGAAAACTTGGCGAGAGTGCCTCCCATCGCGCGCCTGACCACCCGGTACACGCCGCCGCGCACAAACATGCTGGTGGACTCGATATACAGAGCCCTTACACAGTTAGCGAACAGCATGACGGCCAGGATGAACCAGGGTGCGCTCTTGCCAATCACTTTCTCCGCATCGCCACCTACGTAGTAGGCCGACGATCCCAGGTCGGAGAGAACAATCGCTGCCGCGCGCCAAAAGGAGATGAAGCTGAGCAGTACCGTGGTGGCGACGAAGACCTTTACGGCTGGCCGCTTTGCGCTCTCGAAGGAAGTGGGCATTGGGGGAAGAACTTCGGTCGACTTAATTGCCTAGCAGCGAACCTTTCGTTTAACCCTAAGCTTAACAATTTTGCCGCTTAGGGATGTGTCGCGGTTTCAAAGAATCACAGTATATCGGGAACATGTATCGAAGCGTGAAAACCAGCGCAAAAATCATACTTACCCCGGTGCCGAAAGAGGGGAGCAGGACATGCCCTACAGCCAAAACGGCGTCACGGGATGCCTCTCAGGGCCAAGGATATTAATGCAGGCAAATGGGCGCAAGGGGGCTTATCAAGCACCTCGGCGGGAGTTCTGATCCGCATTTCGTCGCTGGATACGCCCCCATTCGTCCCAATCGGGTTGACAGTCTCTGTCTAGTTATGTTATTCAGCGACAATCAGTTAAGCGACAATTTTGCTCACTA
>Ga0157372_10009563_pt1 | contig 10305 bp, 8 predicted proteins | sample C55metaG_FD_115307 | JGI IMG/M metagenome (GOLD analysis project Ga0157372, IMG submission 115307) | Corn rhizosphere microbial communities from Kellogg Biological Station, Michigan, USA - C5-5 metaG | ecosystem: Host-associated > Plants > Roots > Rhizosphere > Soil | place: USA: Michigan...
CATTGACGATACCGACATGCGGAGATGTTGCGGTGTCCGAGTCGTTGAAGTCTCGCCCCGCTATAATCGGCACTCCGAGGGTGCGAAAGAAGTCCGCCCCCACCACGTTGCTACGAACCGTCGAGTTGGGACCTGCGTCAACCTTTCCATCCACCATCATGAGCCGGTTGTTGGACCAACCCGACCCGAGGCGTTCTTCCAGCACTGTGGCCGATTCAACCCCAGGCAGCACCCGCAACTTCCGTAACAACTCCTGATAGAAGGCCGTGTTTTCGGAAATCGAATGCATGTTCTGCGGCTTGACGCCAAATACAACGAGCCCATCAACTCGCATGCCAAGAGGAATGTTTTCGAGATTTCGAAGAGTTCGGACAAGAAGGGTTCCGCTCAAAAGGAGCACAACGCAAAGCGCCATCTGTAGCGCGACAATGGTCCGACCCGTGCGGGATATACTCCGGTCCGTGTACGACGTTACGGAGGAAGTTTTAAGGACGAGCCCAGGTCCGGCGGCAAGCGCTCCGCGCAACGGTGCCAGCCCAAGCAAGAGAGTAGCGAGAACTAAAATGATCAAAGTAAAACCGAGAACCCGATGATCTGGAGCTAGTGTGGATTCGATCTGCGCCCATTGTCCAAGTGCCTTCGTTGCCGCGTTGGCGAATACCCAGGCGGCGATCCCGCCCATCGATACCAGGAGAACGCTCTCGATCAGGAGCTGTCGAAACAATTCCCATCTTCCGGAACCGAGCGCCACGCGGAGAGAGAACTCGCGTTGACGCGTCGCGTTGCGGGCCATCAGCAGCATGGCAACATTGCTAAGCGCGATCAGCAGAACGAAACCCACCATCGTCATCATCATTCGCAGAGGGCGGCCGTATTGGGCGTCGTACCCAGGAAAACTTTTTGCCTCCAGCAGGCTGAGCGTCGGCCGTTTCTCTCCGGGTTCCGGTGAACCAAGCCCAATGTAGCTGGCGGTGTGAAACAAGGGCTGCAGCTGGGCAGCAGCTTGAGCTTTGCTGACACCGGGCGCGAGTCGACCAACCAAGCGCAGGCACCACCAAGTCGGGTTTGCAATGTAGGTCTTGCCGTCTTCGGGCGGGTTACCCCATGCGTTGAGTTCTGCGCGGCTCTGCAAAGGAATCCAGAAATCCGTTGAATCTCCTGCCTCCAGGCCTTCGAATCCTTCGGCAGATACGCCTACAATTGTGATCGGCACGCCGTTCACATAAAGCGTTCTTCCCAAGACGTCCGGATTTTGTCCGAATCGGCGATTCCAGTAGTTAAAGCTGATGACTGCAATGGATGCATGCTCGGCTTCGTCTTGCTCGGTAAAACCATGACCGCGCGCAAGCTTTACTCCAAGACCGGAGAAGAACGTTCCGCTGACCATGTCGCCCTCAGCCTCTTCGGGCTGAGATCCATAGCGGACGGCCACCTTGCCGGTGGAGAGCGGGACATACGCGATCACCTGCGACAGCGGACCATGCTGGTTGCGGAGAGCGTCATAAACCGTATAAGGGAAAGTCTCACGCGACTCGATCGTACCAGTTCGTTTGGGCGCTCCCGACGTGTTCAGGTACACGACCTGATCCGGGTTCTCAACTGGCAGCGATTTCAACAACACCGCATTCATCACGCTGAAGACGGCTGTATTTGCGCCGATGCCAAGGGCAAGCGTCACAACGCAGATCAGAGTTAGTCCGCTCGTTTTCTTCAGTTGTCGCAGCGCGTAACGCAGATCTCGAAGTCCCAATCTCAGCCTCCAGCTAATCCCAATGCTCTATGCGGCACTTTCGATGCCAGATGCACATCGTTCTAAGTGCTATCTTTCGTGGGATATTCGAGCTCAAAAAGTAAATGGTTGCTGCTTCATTGTCCGAAAATGGAAGGCGGTGTTCGATACTGAACGCGGGTCCAATTCCCAAGTTGGCTCGAAGGTTGGCTCCGTTTGACAAGTCAATCCCCGGTGATTACGTTACTACTTCCAACGCGCCTGTCTGTCTGACCCTTGTCCAAACGCCACAATATATTTGGCTTGTTGCTGCTTACGCTGGGTGCGTTGGCGGTGCACGGCTATCATCCGTATGCCGAAGATGCAGAAATTTATCTGCCTGGGATCAAAAAGCTTCTTCACCCGACGCTGTACACTTCTGGGACCGAGTTTTTCGAATCGCACGCCAGCCTGACGCTTTTCCCTAATCTGATTGCTGGTTCGGTGCGCCTCACCCACATTCCGTTCGACTACGCGATCTTCATCTGGTATTTGGCTTCAATCTTTCTTTTGCTTCTCGCCTGTTGGGCATTCAGCAAAGTTTGTTTCAATACAACGCGAGCGGGATGGGGCGCGGTTGCGCTGATTGCGTCGCTGCTGACACTGCCCGTAGCCGGGACTGCCCTGTACTTGATGGACCAGTATTTGAATCCGCGGAATCTCGCGGCCTTCGCGGCGGTGTTCGCGGTGACTCAGGTTTTGGAAAAGAAATATGCGCGAGCACTTGCGTGGATCATATTTGCCGCCGCCGTTCATCCTCTGATGGCCTCATTCGCGGTAGCGTTCTGCACTGTGCTGATCTTTTTGGACAAAATAAAAAAACCAGCCTTCGCGATGGCAGCGGTTTTTCCGTTTGCAAATTTCTTCGCTCCACCCACCCCCGCCTATCGCGAGGCCATGCGCTTTCACATTTCCCATTTTCTGCCGCAGTGGCAGTGGTATGAATGGGTAGGTCTGATTGCGCCATTCGCGGTGCTGATTTTGCTAGGACGCATGGCGCGATCGCGGAAGCTTAGAAATCTTGAGCGCGTATGCCATGCCGCTGTCCTGTATGAACTTGTGTATTTTGCAATCGCGTTGATCATTGCGATTCCGCAGCGCTTCGAAGCCCTGGCCCGACTTCAACCACTCCGCAGTCTGTTGCTCGTCTACATCTTTATGCTGATGGCGATCGGCGGCTTCATCGCGGAATACATTTTGAAAGATCGAGCGTGGCGATGGTTGCTGCTGTTTGTGCCGCTCTGCGCTGGCATGTTCGTTGCGCAACGCCAACTGTTTCCATCAACCGCGCACATTGAGTGGCCGTGGGCTGCGCCAAAAAACCAGTGGGAGCAGGCATTCCTGTGGATTCGTCAGAACACGCCGGTCGATGCGACGTTCGCGATCGATCCCTTTTACATGGAAGCTCCGGGCGAAGACAGAATCGGCTTTCGAGCGCTAGCCGAACGCAGCCGCTTGGCCGACGCCAATAAAGACAGTGGCGCCGTAGCCATGTTCCCGCCTTTGGCCGAAGAGTGGTGGGAACAGTTTCAAGCGCAGAAAAATTGGCAGCACTTCACTCGTGCAGATTTTTTAGAGCTGCGAGCAAAATATCAAGTGGGGTGGACGATTTTACAAGCGCCGGGAATTGTGGGACTGTCATGTCCTTATGCAAAACAGACTGTAACCGTTTGCCGCATCGAACCTTGAGCTTCCATTCGCATCAAAAAATTCTGTGGTTAAAGGTTTTAGGACGCAGAGTCTCAGTATCCCGCTCTGGCCTGCAGCACACCGCGCTCGTAGTAGTCGGCTGAGCGAGGCTCGATCTTCCGTCCCTTATCACTGAAGATGGGGAACTTCGCCAGTCCCCACCGTTGCAGGGCGAACTGCAAAGTGGTTCCAAGCACACCCAATCCATACTTCACGCTGCGGCGGAAGTTGATGGATGAAGCCTCCGGGAAATACTTCGTCGGGCAGGACACTTCGCCGATCTTGAATCCAAAATAAGCGCACTGCGCCAGCATCTGGTTATCGAAGACAAAGTCATCTGAGTTTTCAAGCAGCGGCAGCTTGATCAGTACCTGGCGGCTGAAGGCACGATAACCGGTGTGGTATTCCGAAACTTTGATCCCCAGGAACAAATTCTCAATCGCGGTCAAGAAGCGGTTGAATACGTATTTATAAAGCGGCATGCCGCCCCGCAGAGCCTGACCTCCAATAATTCTCGATCCCAACACTACGTCATAAATGCCATATGCCACCATACTGGCCATTGCAGTCACCAGGAGCGGCGTGTACTGGTAATCCGGATGGACCATGATGATCACGTCAGCCCCCTCGGCGAGGGCCTCACGGTAGCAGGTCTGCTGATTACGACCGTAACCGTAGTTGCGATCGTGCACGAAGTGAACCAGGCCCAATTCGCGCGCTACCTCGACGGTGCGGTCGGCGCTGTTGTCGTCGACCAGGATACGAATATCGACGATATCGGGCAGCTCCTGAACGGTCGCAGGGAGCGTTTTCTCCGCATTATATGCGGGCATTACGACGGCTATGCGCTTTCCATTAAGCATGCAGATTTAGCCAGTAACTGAGCGTCAGAATTGGAAAAACCGGCCCCTCAGCTACACTTCAAATTATAAATCATGCGCTCAAGCCTTCCCGCTCCCAAACGGCTCCCTGTAGCCACCAATGGCATCGCGCTGATCCATGCCGATTTTCTGATTACAGGGATCGTTATGACATTCATCGGCCCCATGTTGCCGATGCTGGCGGCGCGCTGGTCGCTTACAGACGCGCAATCGGGATCTCTTATTTTTGTGCAATTTTTCAGCTCGATGTTCGGAATGCTGGCGTCCGGGCTGTCGGTACAGCGTCACGGGTACCGGTTCACCCTGATAGCCGGCGCATTACTTATGGCTTCAGGGATGGCACTGCTGGCCTCAGGATCCTGGGGAATGGGGATTGTGGCAGTCAGCATTCTCGGGATTGGCTACGGGCTCACAACTCCGGCGGGTAATCTTCGTACCGCCGAGATCAACCCGGAGAGAAGCGCCTCAGCCCTCAATATGGTGAATGCGGTATGGGGAATCGGCGCGATGAGTTCACCGTTTCTGGTAGCTATCGCTCAACGCGAACATCACCCGGCGTATTTCCTGTACGGGACGGCCGCTACACTACTCGTGCTGTTGCTCGCGCTCCTGTTTACAAGATTTGTTCCGGACACCCACGCGAACGTTGAGTCGCCGGTCGGAGCGAAGAGTTTCTGGAGCGATAGCGCACTGCCCCTGATCTGCGCGTTGTTCTTTATTTACGTCGGAACAGAAACTTCGTTTGGTGCCTGGATCGCGACTTACGCACGCCGGGTAGACTCACGGGCGCATGCCTTGGCAACAGTGACGCCATCTTTTTATTGGGGAGCGTTGTTGGTGGGACGGGCAGTGGCCCCGGTCTTCTTGAGGTCCCGTTCCCCGATCACCATCGCCCGAGCGGGGCTAGCCATAGCGATGCTCGGAGGCCTGGCTTTAGTAGCCGCGCATGAAATGGAGTTAGTCGTGACTGGGGCGGTTCTCGCGGGGCTCGGCCTGGCCTCGATATTTCCCATTAGCGTTTCGTTGCTTCCTGGATGGTTCGGCCCGTCGGCCAGACGTGCCAGCGGGGCGGTCTTCGCCAGCGGAAACATTGGAGGCGCGGTTGTACCGTGGTTTGTGGGCGAGGTCTCAACCCACGCTGCTGGTTTGCGGGCGGCATTTCTAGTCCCCTTGTTAGGTGTATCGGCAATGCTGGTTTTTTACTTGACGAACAGCACCGGGGTTGGCCGGCGGAGGACCGAGGCGCCGGATTTGTTGATAAACTAGCAGCACAGCAACATGCCTCGCACACTTTTTGAAAAGCTCTGGGATGAGCACATTGTGGCCGCTCCCGCTGGCCAGCTTCCACTTTTGTATGTCGACTTGCATTTGGTTCACGAGGTCACGTCACCCCAGGCTTTTGACGGCTTGCGCGCCGCCGGACGCAAGGTTCGCGAACCTCTGCGGACTATCGCAACCGTCGATCACAACATTCCAACCGAGCCGCGGGGCACACCTATTACCGATGAGATTGCTAAGCGTCAGATCGAAGCCTTGCAACAAAACTGCCGCGACTTCGGCGTCCACTTGTTCGATATGGATTCGCCTGACCAGGGCATCGTGCACGTGATCGGCCCTGAACTCGGCTACACGCAACCGGGCATGACCATTGTGTGTGGCGACAGCCACACCAGCACCCATGGCGCATTCGGCGCGTTGGCATTTGGAATCGGCACATCCGAGGTCGAGCACGTGCTGGCCACGCAGTGCCTTCCCCAGCGAAAGCCGAAAACCATGCTGATCCAGGTGAAGGGCAAGCTGGCTGAAGGCGTGACCGCCAAAGATCTGGTGCTCGGCATCCTGGGAAAAATTGGCACCGATGGCGCGACTGGTCACGTGATCGAATACGCCGGGGAGGCGGTGCGTGATCTTTCCATGGAAGGACGCATGACCGTCTGCAACATGAGCATTGAGGCAGGCGCGCGCGCCGGCATGATTGCACCCGACGACACTACGTTCGCTTATATGAAGGACCGGCCATTTGCGCCAAATGGGAAGGACTGGGATGCCGCAGTCTTGAGATGGCGGCAACTGACTTCTGATCCGGGAGCAAAGTACGACACCGTTGTCGAAATCAATGCCGCCGAACTTGCGCCATTTGTGACTTGGGGAACGAATCCCGGCATGGTGGTGCCGATCACGGGGCGCGTTCCTGATTTGCCAGCCAATGGCAAAGATCGTCCGAATGCCCAACGCATGCTCGAATACATGGGTCTGGAGCCAGGAACGCCAGTCGAGAAGATTCGTATTGACCGTGTGTTCATTGGCTCGTGTACGAATTCGCGGCTCGAAGATTTACGCGCGGCGGCGCGAGTTGCTAAAGGTCACAAAGTTGCCGCGGGTGTTCGAGCCATGGTGGTTCCGGGCTCGCAAAAAGTTAAGCGTGCAGCTGAAGAAGAAGGCCTGCACAGAATTTTCGCCGACGCCGGATTCGAGTGGCGAGAGTCAGGGTGCTCGATGTGCCTGGGTATGAACCCGGATATTCTGAATCCGGGCGAGCGGTGCGCATCTACCAGCAACCGCAATTTCGAAGGACGACAAGGCCGTGGCGGACGCACGCATTTATTGAGCCCGATGATGGCCGCCGCAGCAGCGATCGAAGGCCACTTCACGGACATTCGCAATTGGAAGTTTCAATAGTGAACGATCATTGTTTTCTCTATGCAGCCATTTCGCAAACATAAAGGCAAGGTCGCTCCGCTCTACCGCGCGAACATCGACACCGACCAGATTATTCCCAAGCAATTCCTGAAGAAAATTGAGAAGACCGGCTTCGGGGAATTTCTTTTCAATGACTGGCGCCGCTCAGCGCAGGGCAAGCCCGACGAGTCGTTTGTGCTTAACCAGCCGCAATACGCCGGGGCCAGCATTTTAGTAGCCGCAAAAAATTTCGGCTGCGGATCTTCCCGCGAACATGCGGTGTGGGCGCTTGCGGATTACGGATTCCGTGTGGTGATTGCGCCATCATTTGCCGACATCTTTGCCAATAACTGCGTAAAGAATGGCGTGCTGACAGTTGTCCTGAAAGAACACGAGGCGGAAGAGATCGCCCGGCGGGCCGAGAAAGTTCCTGATTACCAACTCACGGTTGATCTGGAAGGCTGCACGGTTCGAGACGATCAGGAATTCGCAGCAACCTTCCCGATTGATGAATTCACCCGTCACTGCCTGCTCGAAGGTCTCGACGATATCGGTCTGACACTGCAGCATCAGGCAGAAATTTCCGCTTATGAGTCCAGGCATCCCATACCCGCCGCCTGGAAATCATAAGGCCAAGCGACAACTCGGCATGATCCGGCTTTCCATCAAAACTCATAAGAAGCGAGAAGTGCTCGACATCACCGATTTGATCGAGCAGCAACTCGGAAAGAGCAGTTCCGGCGTCTGCCATTTGCTGGTTCTTCACACCACGGCAGCTTTGACCACCGCTGATCTCGATCCGGGCACTGACCTCGACATGCTGGATGCATTCGAAGCCATGATCCCGAAGCTACGTTATCGGCACCCGCACAATCCGGCGCACGTGCCGGACCATATTTTGTCGGCGTTGATCGGCACATCGGTCACGCTACCCTTTGAAAAGAAAAAGCTCGTCCTGGGCACCTGGCAGAGAGTCGTGTTAATAGAACTCGATGGTCCGCGCGAGCGCCAACTGGCAATCAGCATTTCAGGCGAGCAATAAATCGCTACAGCGTTGGCTTGGAGTGCGGGCTGATGGGCACGCGTCCGGGCTTGGTCGGTATGCCAGTGGCCGGCGGAACTACGGCGCCAGCAGTCCCTGGCGCAGGCGGCGGCTTTAACTTATCTTTCACGGCATCAGAAATTTTGTCGGCATTGGCGAGAAGCAGGCTCACTTGCCACATCTGGGTGTCATTCAGTGAATGTTTGAATTCCGGCATCCCGGTAAGCCGGATTCCATTCGCAACTTTCCAGTAAGTTTCGCCTGCGGGATCGTCGGTGACGCCATGGCCTTTGAATAGCGCAGGCGGTTTGGGAAACATACCTTTTGCCATTGGCGTCTGGTCTTCGTTCGGCAGGCCGTGACAGATGGCGCAATTCTGTTGATAGATGTCCGCGCCCGCCAGGTAGGCGGTTTCATCGGCAGCGATTGGAATTGACTTCGGCATTTCCTTTTCGATGTGGGCGTGGAGGGCTTTGTTAGCAAAAAACTTCTCCATGGGCATCGGCTTGTCTTCTACAGCGGCTGGCGCAGTGCCAGACATAAAGTAGTACGCCGCTCCGGCGCCGATCACAAGAACAGCGATGATGATTCCTGCAAGAAAGGCTCTCACTCGAAACTCTCCTTAAGTTGCGCTAAAACAACGAATCAGCGAGCGCAAATTATAATCGCGGCATGCGCAAGCTGCTTCGCTATTTCCTGATGGCATTATTGTTGCTTGTGGTTGCGTTGGTGTCAGCGCTGACTACCATGCGGCTGGCCATACAGGTGCGCGAAGTGAAGGTTCCGGATTTGCGTGACAAAACTCCCGCAGAAGCGACACGCATAGCTGAGTCGAACGGTCTGGCAGCCCAGGTGGACAGCAAATACTACAGCGCGATTATTCCGGAGGGCAGGGTTCTGTCCCAGACTCCGGTGCCCGGCACCTCAGTTCGCCGCGGCTGGGAGGTAAGGCTGGCGCTGAGTCTGGGCCCACAGCGGGTTACGATTCCACAGGTAGTAGGCAAAAGCGACCGCGCTGCCGCCATCAGCATTGCTGAACGCGGGCTGCAACTCAGTTCCACGGACAACGTAGAACTGTCCGGAGCTCAAGGAGGGCAAGTCATCGCGCAAGACCCTCCGGCAAATTCGACTGATGTTTCTGCTCCGAAAATCAGCTTGCTGGTCGCGCAATCACCTTCGCCGCAGGCGTTTGTAATGGCCAGTTTTATCGGCAAGACACTGGGCACTGTGACAGCTATTCTGCAGAATGCCGGCTTCGCAGTCGGCAAGGTCACAGTTGCACCGCCGGTTTCTGTCCCCGCGCCGGTGAGTTCGGCTCCGGTGGCGCCTTCTGTTTCAACAGCGGCAGTCCCGGTTACTTCGCCTCAACCTCCTTCACCGGCGGCCATCGTGGTTTCTCAAGAGCCGGTTCCAGGACAGAAAGTGCTGGCAGGCGCGGCCATTGATTTTGGGGTGAAGTGATGTTTACTTCTTTTCGAGAATGGCCGCGAAAAAACCGTCGGTGGGGTGAACTCCGGGGATGGTGCGCAGATGGGCTCCGCTTAATAACGACTCGATGTTGTCTATCATGAGTTCGTGACGTTCTTTTAGCATTCGTAGTTCATCGCGGCAATCGACCAGACGAAATTCAGCATTTACCGCGAGCGCCTTCTCTATGACTCGCTCGTTTTCTTCCGGCTCGAGCGAACAGGTCGAATAAATCAACCTTCCGCCGGGCGCGACATGGTTCATCGCTGCCGCGAGGATTTCGAGTTGATAGCCCTGCAGCCGCAAAATGTCCTCTGCTTTCAGTCGCCACTTTATTTCGGGATTTCGCGCCAGCGTGCCGGTACCCGAGCAGGGTGCGTCGACCAGTACGCGGTCGAACTTCTTATCCAGTGGGAACTGGCGGGCATCGGCTGCGATCACGCGAACGTTGTCAGACATCACGAGTTTCTTCAACAGCGCCGCGCGATGGGGATGAAGTTCCATCGCCATGATCGTTGAGTCGGGATTTTGCTCCGCGATGATTCGCGTTTTGCCGCCCGGGGCTGCGCAGCAATCCAGAAACGCTTTCCCTTTTCCAACCAACAAAGCCACGAGTTGCGAAGCCTCGTCCTGAATGATAAGTCGCCGCTCGCGGAAGGCTTCGCTATGGGTAATGTCACCGGACTTCACAGTTAAGGCGTTTCTCAGCAGATTGCCAGGTACGAGGCAAATGCCGTCAGCGCGCAGATCATCCAGTGACCACGTGGGGACAGCCGCCC
>Ga0157372_10009566_pt1 | contig 10303 bp, 10 predicted proteins | sample C55metaG_FD_115307 | JGI IMG/M metagenome (GOLD analysis project Ga0157372, IMG submission 115307) | Corn rhizosphere microbial communities from Kellogg Biological Station, Michigan, USA - C5-5 metaG | ecosystem: Host-associated > Plants > Roots > Rhizosphere > Soil | place: USA: Michigan...
ATCCTCACCGGCCTCAAGATCGGCTGGGCGTTCGCGTGGCGGACGCTGATCGCGGCCGAGCTCGTGTTCGGCGTGTCGTCGGGATCGGGCGGGCTCGGCTGGTACATCTACGAGAACAAGAACCAGCTCGAGATCCCGGCGGTATTCGCCGGGCTGTTCACGGTGATCATCATCGGGCTGGTCGTGGAAAACCTGATCTTCCACCGCATCGAGGTACGCACGATCCGCCGCTGGGGCATGGAAACCTGACGCATGGCGCGTATCGTCGTCTCGGAGTTCATGGATGCACCCGCGGTCGAGCGCCTGCGGCGGCGCCATGACGTCCTCGCCGACGCCACGCTGGTCGACCGCCGCGACGCGCTCGTCGCCGCGGTCGCGGACGCCGACGCGCTGATCGTGCGCAATCGCACGCACGTCGACGCCGCGCTCGTCGCCGCGGCGCCGACGCTGGTCGTCGTCGGCCGCCTCGGCGTCGGCCTCGACAACATCGACGTCGCAGCGTGCGGAAAGCGCGGCATCGGCGTCGTGCCGGCGACCGGCGCCAACGCGCTGGCGGTCGCCGAGTACGTGATCGGCACGGCGATGCTGCTCCTGCGCGGTGCCTATCGCGCGAGCGCCGACGTCGCGGAGGGGCGCTGGCCGCGCGCCGCGCTGTCCGGCGGCCGCGAGATCCACGGCAAGACGCTCGGCCTCGTCGGCTTCGGCGGCATCGGCCGCCTGACCGCGGGCATGGCGCGCGCGCTCGGCATGCGCGTGATCGCGCACGATCCCGCGATCGACCCCAACGCGCCGCTGTGGCGCGAGTCCGAAGTCGAGCCGCTCGCGCTCGACGAGGTGTTCGCGACCGCCGATGTCGTCAGCCTGCACGTGCCGCTTGTCGAGTCGACGCGCAATCTCGTCGATGCCCGCCGGCTCGCGCAGATGAAGCCCGATGCGGTCCTCGTCAACACCGCGCGCGGCGGCATCGTCGACGAGGCCGCGCTCGCCGCGGCGCTGCGCACGCGCCGGCTCGGCGCCGCGGCGATCGACGTGTTCGCCGACGAGCCGTTGCCAGCCGGCTCGGCGCTCGCCGACGCGCCCAACCTCGTGCTCACGCCGCATATCGCCGGGGTCACCGCCGAGTCGAACGCGCGCGTGAGCACGATGATCGCCGAGCGCGTCGACGGGATCCTCGCCGCGCGGCGCGGCGCCTGACGATGCCGCTCGTCTCGCTCGAACGCCTCGACGCGCTGGTGCGCTGCGCGCTCGCGCAGGCCGGCGCGTCCGGCGAAATGGCCGCGGCGACCGCCGCGGCGCTTGTCTACGCCGAGGCGCAGGGCCTCGCCTCGCACGGCCTGTCGCGCGTCGCGCAATACGCGACGCACCTGCGCAACGGCCGGGCGGTGGGCACGGCCGCGCCGCGCATCGTCAACGAGAAGCCCGCCGCGTGCCTCGTCGACGCCGGCAACGGCCTCGCGTTCGCCGCCTGCGCGCTCGCGGTGCGGGAGTGCATCGCGCGCGCCAAGGCGAACGGCGTCGCATTCGCCGGCGTGACCAACAGCCACCACTTCGGCGCGGCGGCGTTCCACCTGATGCCCGCCGCCGACGCCGGGCTTGTCGCGCTGGCGTTCGGCAACTCGCCGGCGGCGATGCCGATGCACGGCGGCCGGCGTGCGCTGTTCGGCACCAATCCGATCGCGGCGGCGTTCCCGCGGCGAGGCGAGCCGCCGCTCGTCGTCGACCTGTCGCTCTCCGAGGTCGCGCGCGGCAAGCTGATGGTGGCCGCCAAGAAGGGCGAATCGATCCCGCTCGGCTGGGCGCTCGACAAGGACGGCAGGCCAACCACCGATCCCGCCGCGGGTCTCACCGGCATGATGCTGCCGGCCGGCGGCGTCAAGGGCGCGATGCTCGCGCTCGTCGTCGAGCTTCTGTGCTGCGCGCTGAGCGGCGCGGCGTTCGGCTTCGAGGCCGACTCGTTCTTCGTCGATGAAGGCAACCGCCCGCGCATCGGCCAGGCGTTCCTCGTCATCGATCCCACGGCGCTGGCGGGCCGCGACACCTACCTCGAGCGCGTCGAGACGCTCGTCGCGGCGATGCTCGCCGACGACGGCGTGCGCCTGCCCGGCGCGCGGCGGCAGCGCCTCGACGCCGCGGCGCGCACGCGCGGCATCGAGGTCGCCGACGCGACGCTCGCGTCGCTCGAAGCGCTCGCGCACGCGCAGTGAGCGTGCCGGGCCGCTTCCCGGCGCGAATCCCCAGCGAAGTGCCGAGGCCCGTCTTTCACGTCGTGGCGCGCGCGGCGCGACGCGATCCCCCGGCATGACGGCGCTGCCCTTCGATGCGGCGACGATCGCCACCGCGGCGGCGATCATCTTCGTCGCCTATACGGTGTTCGGCCTGACCGGCTTCGGCTCGTCGATCACCGCGGCGCCGTTCCTCGTGCTGCTGTTCCCGCTGCGCTTCATGGTGCCGATGATCGTCGTGCTCGACCTCGTCAGCGCGTCGACGATGACGCTGCGCAACCACGGCCACGTCGCGTGGCGCGAGCTCGGGCGGCTCGCGCCGTGGATCGCCGTCGGCATGATCACCGGGGTGACGCTGCTGGTGCACGCGCCCGAGCGACCGCTGCTCGCGCTCCTCGCGCTGTTCGTGCTGGGCTATCTCGCGCGCGCGGTGCTGGTCAGGCGCAAGCCCGCGCCGATCGCGCCGCGCTGGGCGCCGGTGTTCGGCGCGTCGGGCGGCGTGTTCACGGCATTGTTCGGCACCGGCGGGCCGATCTACGCGATCTTCCTGACGTCGCGCATCGCCGACAAGTCGGCGCTGCGCGCGACCAACGGCATGCTGATCCTCGCCACCGCGCTCGGCCGGATCGGGCTCTTCGCGGGCGCGGCGCTGTATGCGCAGCCCGGCCTCGTCCCGCTCGCCGCGCTGCTGATTCCCGTGGCGCTGGCCGGTCTCTGGCTCGGCGGCCGACTGCACGTGCGCTTGCCCGCCGAGCGGGTCGTTCAGGCGATCCAGCTCGTGCTCCTGATCGGCGCGCTCAATCTCCTGCGCCGGGTCGTGCTCGGCTGAGCCCATCCGTCATCCCCGCGAAAGCCGGGATCCAGCCGTGGCGCGCATCGTCGGCCAACCGCGCAATACTCTCTCGCGTCAAGACCGGATCCCCGCTTGCGCGGGAATGACGATCAAAGCGTGGCGGCGATCAGCGACTCGCCCGGCCGCACGCGCGTGAAGCGCACCGGCTCGCGCGCGATCGCGATGTCGTCATCGCCGCGCCGCTGCACGACGGTGAACGTCGACGTCGCGAGGTCGCCGGCCTCGGGGAAATCCTCGCGGAAATGCGCGCCGCGCGAGTCCTCGCGCGCGAGCGCCGCGGCCGCGATCGTGCGACCGACGCCGATCAGGCTGGCGAGGTTGAGCCAGTCGTGCCAGCTCGGATTGAAGGCGCGGTCGTCGTCGGCCACGCCGATCCGCGAGAGCTCGTCGTCGAGCGCGGCGAGGCGCGCCTGCGCGCGCCGCAGGCCGTCCGCGTCGCGCGCGATGCCGACGTCATCCCACATGCACGCGTAGAGCGCCTCGCGCACCGGCTCGAGCGAGCCGGGGGTCGCGGCGAACGGCCGCTCGTGGCGTGCGACGCTCGCGGCGACCGCGCGCGCATCCGCATCGCGCAACTGCCCCACGCGGCGCACATACGCGGCCATCGTGTCGCCGGCGATCGCGCCGAACACCGTCGAGTTGGCGACGCCGTTGCCGCCGAGGCGGTTCGCGCCGTGCACGCCGCCCGTGTCCTCACCCGCGGCGAAGAGGCCGGGCAGCGCCGTGGCGCCGTCGGCCGCGAAGCGCACGCCGCCCATCATGTAGTGCGCGGTCGGAACGACCTCGACGAGCCCGCCGGCGAGGTCGAAGCCGCAATCGGCGCAGCGCTCGACCATGCCCTTGAACTGGCGGCGCACGTTGTCGGCGCCCAAGTGGCGCATGTCGATGTAGACGCCGCCGTTGGGGCTCGTGCGCCCGGCGCGCATTTCGGCGTGGATCGCGCGCGACACGATGTCACGGGTCGCGCGCTCGCCGCGCGGGTCGTAACGCTGCATGAAGCGCTCGTGCGCGCCGTTGAGGAGATGCCCGCCGGCGCCGCGCAGTCCTTCCTCGAGCACCGTCCCGGTCATCCGCGTGTGGGGGCCGGCGAGCAATCCCGTCGGGTGGAACTGCACCATCTCCATGTCGCGCAGCGGCAGCCCGGCGCGCAGCGCCATCGCGAGGCCGTCGCAGCTCTTGTCGCCGGAGGGCGTGTGGTAGCGGTACATCGTCGGCCCGCCACCGGTGGCGAGCAGCACGGCCTTCGCGCGCACGAGCACGAACTCACCGCGCGGCATGTCGATCATCAGCACGCCGGCGAGCGCGTCGCCGTCGGCCGTCTTCACGAGCTCGATCGCGCGATGGTCCTCGAGCCTTGCGATGTCGCGCGCCCACACCTGCTCGGCGAGGCGATTGATGATCTCGATGCCGGTGAGATCGCCCTTGTGCACCGTGCGGTCGAACGTCTGGCCGGCGAATGCCTTCTGGTGCACCGTGCCGTCGGGATTGCGGTCGAAAAAGCAGCCGAGCTCGTTCTCGAGCTCGTGGATCCGCTCGACCGCGCCGTTGACGAGTGTCCACGCGAGATCCTGGTCGGCGAGCCACTTGCTGCCCTCGATCGTGTCCATGAAATGGCGCTCGACCGAATCGCCCTTGCCGATCGCGACGTTGTAGCCGCCCTGCACCATCCGCGTGCAGCCGCACTTGCCGAGCAGCCCCTTGACGGCGACCGTCACCTCGAGCTCCGGCGCGGCGGCTTTCGCGTGCAATGCGGCGAAGAGGCCCGCGCCCCCGGCGCCGAGGATCAGGATGTCGGTCGCGAGCGTGCGCGTCACGAGCGCACGCCGAGCGACGCGAGCACCTTCGCGCGCCGCGCGGCGGCGTCGTCGCGGACGGCGTCGTAGAGGCTGCCGCCCGCGCTGTCCATCGCGACGAGCAGCGGGCCGAAGTCGCGGATGCGGAATTTCCACAGCGATTCGGGGTTGAGGTCGTCGAGGTCGACATCCTCGATCGCCTCGATCCACGTCGTCTCGAGCGCCGCGGTGCCGCCGACGATCGCGAGGTACACGCCGCCGTGCTCGCGGAACGCCTTGGCCGAGGCGTCGCGCAGGCCGCCCTTGCCGACGATGATCCGCACGCCGTAGCGCGCCATCAGCGGCTCGGTGAAGCGCTCCATCCGGTCGGACGTGGTGGTACCGATGCACACGGGCGCATAACCCGCGGGATTGGCCGCGTCGACCGGCACCTTGCGCACGTTGGGCGCGGTGTGGATGACCGCGTGACCGGCGAGGTCGAAGCGCGTCGTGCGGCCGCGGTCGAAGAGGTGGATCTGCGTCGCGTCGCGAATGCCGTAGAGCGTGCGCTGCAGCGTCACCGTGTCGTTGACGCGCAGCGCGCGCGCCGCCGCCTCGTCGATCGGCATCGTCAATTCGTAGTGTGCCATCGTGCTTCCTTCGTCAGGGACTCCGCCGGGACGCACTTGCCGATTTCCTTGTCGTCATCCCCGCGAAAGCGGTGATCCAGGCGTGACGCCGGCGCGGAATCGTGGATTCCCGCTTTCGCGGGAATGACGGCAGGAAGCGAGGTTCAGTAGCCATACGCCACGCCGGCGGGCGTGAACGTCGCGCTCGCGCGCCGCGCCGAATGGCATTGCATGTTGACGGCGACCGGGTTCATCGTGATGTGCGTCGCCGCGAGCTCGATATGGACGGCGAACGCCGTGGCGTCGCCGCCGAGGCCCTGCGGACCGACGCCGAGCGCGTTGACGGCGCGCGTCAGGTCCGCCTCGAGCGCCGCGCCGTCGGCGTCGGCGCAATGCGTGCCGAGCGCGCGGGTCGCGGCGCGCTTGGCGAGCGCGACGCAATGGTCGGACGTGCCGCCGATGCCGACGCCGACGATCGTCGGCGGGCAGGTCTTGCCGCCGGCGGCGAGCACGCAGTCGACGACGAAGGTCTTGATCGCGTCCACGCCCTCGGCGGGGATCGCCATCTTGAGGAACGAGTTGTTCTCCGAGCCGCTGCCCTTCGGGATCATCGTCACCTTGAGCGTGTCCTCGGCATCGACGAAGTCGACGTGGATCACCGGCATGTCGATGCCGCAGGACGTGTGCTCGTTGTGGCGCGTCAGCGGGTGCACGACCGACGAGCGCAGCGGGTACTCGCGCGTCGCGCGCTCGCAGCCGCGGCGGATCGCCGCCTTGAGCGCGACGCCGTCGACCGCGACGCCGCGGCCGATCTCGACGTTGTAGATCGGCAGCCCGGTGTCCTGGCACAGCAGGTTGTCGCGCGCCTCGGCGACGCCGATGTTGGCGATCATCGTGCCGAGCACGCGCTGCGCGGTCGCGTCGGTCTCGCGCGCGGCGAGGCCCGCGAAGCCTTCCTTGATGTCGGGCGGCAGCATCTTGAGCGCGCGGATGTAGAGTTCGCGCGACGCGTCCTCCACCGCTCCCGTTTCGATCCTGAACGTCATTGCGTCAACCCTCCATGACCGGCATCAGTGCACCAGCGCCAGCGCGAACGCGAGCCCCGCGACGATGCCAGCGCCGCAGGTGAGCGCGATGAAATCCTTGCGCAGACCCGACCACGGCGCGAACTCGATCATCAGGATCCGCACGCCACCCGCGAGGTGAACGGCCAGCAGCACGACCAGGCCCCACTCCGCGACCTTGAACAGCGGCCGCTCGGTGTAGCGCAGGAAGCCGTCGAGCGCGGCATCGCCGCGCAGCGCCGTCGACAGCGCGAGGAAATGCAGCGGCAGGAAGATCGCGAGCGCGAGCCCCGACACGCGGTGCGCGACGAATGCCCACCACGACGGATGGCGGTGCGCGCGCCAGTCGCTCGCCCGCCTCATCCCGCGACCATCCCGTAGACGGCGACGAGGCCGAGCGCCGCGAGCAGCCACGCCAGCGCGCTCGCCGCGGCGTCTGCGACGCGCGGCGCCATGCCGAGCCATTCCTCGGCGATCCGCGCGAGGCCGATGGGCACGTGCACCGCGCAGGCGAGGACGAACACCCCGTAGAACGCGCCGAACGCGAGGCTGCCGCGCGTGCGTGCAAGCACCGCCTCGGCGCTGAGGCCCGCGCGCACCGCGTAGACGATCGTCACGAGGTGCACGAGCACGCACAGCGCGAGCACCATCGCCGACATGCGCTGCCAGTACCAGCGGCGGCCCTGGCGAATGGCGTCGGCGAGGACGCGGCCCGCCGCGTCGGAGCGCCCGGCGGCCGTTGCCGCAGCCGCGCGCTTCATCGCGGCTCCGCGCCGAGCGTGCCGCGCACCGCCGCGCGCGCCGTCGCGCGCTTGAGACCCGCGATCGCCGCCGTCGGCGCGATGTGCTTCGGGCAGCGCTCGGTGCACGAGCCTTGCGTGTGGCAGGCGTGGCAGCCGGCGTCACCGGCCACCGCGGCCAGGCGCTCGCGCTGCGCGGTGTCGCGCGAGTCGTTGACGAGCGTCCACGCGCGGTTGAGCGCCGCGGGACCGAGGAAATCCGGCCGCCAGCGCACGACGTCGCACGACGCGTAGCAGACGCCGCAGCCGATGCACTCGATGCCGGCGTCGGCGGCGCGCCGTGCGGGCGACGCCGGATCGACGCGCGCGAAGTCGTCGCGGCGCGTGCGCGCGCCGCCGAAGCGGCCGCGCGCGCGCGCCCACTTGTCGAAGAACTCGCGCATGTCGGTGACGAGGTCCTTGACCACCGGCAGGTTGGCGAGCGGCGCGATCTCGAGTCGATCGCCGTCGGCAACGCGCGCGACGTGGGTGCGGCAGGTCCAGCGCGCGACGCCGTTGACCGTCATCGCACAGGAGCCGCACATGCCGACGCGGCACGCGAAGCGGTAGGCGAGCGACGGCTCGAGGCGGCGCTGCACGTAGGTGACGACGTCGAGCACCGTCTGGCTGGCCTCGCGCGGCACATCATAGTGCGCGAAGCCGCCGCCGTCGCCGCGGCTCCGCCAGATCGCCACGCGCAGCATGTCGCCGGACCGGTCCATGACCCGCCATTGTCGCAGCGGCGGAGCACAAAGAAAAGCCAATTCTTTATGCCATGAGGTAAAGTATTCGTTGGCCTCGCGGCCGGCACGCGCACGACGGCGTGCTGCGGGACCGCGGCCACGACGACGATGCCTTCGATCCGCACCCTGCAGGTGTTCCTCGCCGCCGCGCGCGAAGGCAGCTTCGCCGCGGCCGGCCACGCGATGGGCCTGACCGCCGCGGCGGTCGGCCTGCAGATGAAGGGGCTCGAGGAGGATCTTGGCGTCACGCTCTTCGACCGCGGGCCGCGCAGCGTCGTCCTCAACACCGCCGGGCGCGAGGCGATGGCCGCGATCGGCGACATCCTCGCGCGCTACGCCGCGCTCGCCGGCCAGCGCGGCAGCGACACGCTGTCGGGCACGCTCGTCATGGGCGCGCTCGTGTCGGCGCTGATGGGCGCGTTCGCCGACGCCCTGTGGGCGCTGAAGCGCGACCACCCGGCGCTCGACGTTCGCCTGTTCGCCGGCCAGTCGCGCGAGTTCGCGCTGCGCGTCGCCGACGGCGCGCTCGACGCCGCGATCGTCACGCGGCCGCCGTATCGCCTCGCCGCGAGCCTCGCGTGGACGCCGCTCTACGTCGAGCCGATGGTGCTGATCGTGCCGCGCACGCCGCACTTCGCGTTGCCGCGCAGCGCGCCGCGGATCCTGCGCGAGGCGCCGTTCATCCGCTTCGAGCGCGCGACCTGGACCGGCGAGCTCGTGCATCGCGCGCTGCGCCAGGCCGGCGTCAAGGCGCGCGACGAGATGGAGCTCAACTCGGTCGAGGCGATCGTCGAGCTCGTGCGCGCGGGCTTCGGCGTGTCGATCGTGCCGAAGCTCGCCAACGTCCATTGGGCGCACGATCGCGCGCTGCGGATCGTCCCGATGCCGGGCGTCGACGTGCGCCGCGACGTCGGCCTCCTCGAGCGCGCCCTGCACCGGCGCATGCAGGCCACCGCGGCGATCAAGGCGTACTTCGCGGCGCGCTTCGCGCGCCGATAGCCGCGGCGCGGGCGAGGGCCGGGTGCGCCGTCACCGCCTGGCGGCAATTGCCGGGTGCTCCTCGAGCCCGATCGCGCGCAATGCCTGCGCGAGCGTCGCGCGCTGCGCGGCGTCGGTCATCGGGTAGGTGCGCAGCCATTCGCCGGCCGAGAAATCCGGGCTCTGCGCGCGGATCTCCTCGGCCTCCCATTGCGCCGCGGCCTTGTCGCCCGCGGCGAGGTCGAGCGTCGCGAGGTAGACATGCAGCTCGACGTCCGCCGGATTGGCGAGCAGCGCGTGCTTGAGGTTGACGCGGGCCTGATCGAGGTCGCCGAGGAACAGGTAGGCGCGGCCGAGCAACAGGAAGTAGAGGTAGCCGGCGCGCGGGTCGAGCCGCATCGCGGTGCGCAGCATCGGGAGCGTTTGCGCGGGACGCCCGAGGTAGGTGTAGATGCCGCCCGCCAGCGCGTAGCCGTCGGCGTACGACGGGTACAGCCTCAAGGCCGTCCGCAGCGTGTCGAGCGCCTCCTCGAGCCGGCCGCGCTCGACCTGCACGAACGCCATCACCCAGTACGTCTCCGCGATGTCCGGATCCATGTCGTACGCCGTGCGCGCCATCGCGAGCGCGCGATCGAGCGCCGCACTGCCGTCGGCGCTCCATCGGTTGCGGTAATCGGCCGCGTAGGTCAGCGCGAGCCCCGCGTAGGCACGCGCAAAGCCCGGGTCGCGCGCGATCGCGTGGCGATACAGGTCGCGCGCCCGGGCGTTCTCGTCGCGCTCGCGGGCGAGCAGCGCCGCCTGGCCGCGCTGGAAATCGCCGTAGGCCTCGAGGTCGCGCGTGTAGCGCCTCGACAGCCGGCGAAGCTCCGCCTCGCTTACCTTGGCGTGCAGCGTCCGCAGCAGCGCCGGCTCGACCTCGTCCTGGATCGCGAAGTAGCCGGCGAGCGGCCGGTCGAATCGCCCCGACCAGAGCTGCTCGCCGCTCCTCGCGTCGGCGAGATGGACCTGCAGGCGGATCCGCTCGTCGATGCGCTGCACCGACCCTGACACCACATAGCGGGCCGCCGGCTCGGCCATCGGCGGCCGGGTGTCGTCAGCCGCCCCCTGGACGATCGACAAGCCCGACAGCTTCGACAGATCCGTCAGGAGATCGGCGGTCATGCCGCGCGCGAGGACATCGACGCGCGGGTCGTCGCCCAGCGCGTCGAAAGGGGCGATCGCCAGCGTCGGCAGCGCGGATGCAACGGCACCGACCGTCGCCGG
>Ga0157372_10009569_pt1 | contig 10301 bp, 6 predicted proteins | sample C55metaG_FD_115307 | JGI IMG/M metagenome (GOLD analysis project Ga0157372, IMG submission 115307) | Corn rhizosphere microbial communities from Kellogg Biological Station, Michigan, USA - C5-5 metaG | ecosystem: Host-associated > Plants > Roots > Rhizosphere > Soil | place: USA: Michigan...
GGAAGATCACCATCAGCATGAAGGCGATGCGCATCATGGCAATCCACCAACGGAGCCGGTAATTATTTAAGATTTGCGATTGCGGATTTTAGAATGAATGCAAACATTCAAATCTAAAATCTCAAATCGCCAATCTGCAATCAAAAGTCTTTTTTTAACCATTATAAAGTACAATCATGGATTTATTAGTCACTCTTTTGAGTACAGTAGCCTGGGCAAATGCCGGTGGTGCTATTGGCGCTGGTTTAGCAGCCATTGGTGCTGGTATCGGTATTGGTCAGATTGGTCGTGGAGCAGTAGAATCTATTGCTCGTCAGCCAGAAGCTTCTAACGACATCCGTGCAAACATGATCCTGACAGCAGCCTTCATTGAGGGTGTTGCCCTGTTTGCGGTAATTGCCGGTATCCTGGCGATGTTCGTTTAAAAAACAAAACTGCACCTCATGCACAGGGCGGCGGGTGCAGTTTTCAAATTTGCTAATTTTCAAATTTTGAAATTAAGATATGAGATTACTTACTCCTGAATTAGGCTTGTTATTCTGGACGTTGATTGCCTTTCTGATTGTTTTTTACGTGCTGCGCAAGTTTGCGTGGGGGCCAATTTTAAAATCGCTGGACCAGCGGGAAAGAACCATTGCCGATTCATTGGAAACTGCCGACAGAGTGAAGCGTGAAATGGCTCAGTTGAAAAGTGAGAACGAGGAGTTAATGGCCAGAGCCCGTGAGGAAAGAAGCCAGATGCTGAAAGAGGCTCGTGATACAAAAGACCGTATTGTTGCCGAGGCAAAAGAACAGGCGAAGATTGAAGCCAACAAGATCATCATTGATGCGCAGCAGCAGATCAACGCTCAAAAAATGGCTGCTCTGACCGATGTGAAAAACCAGGTAGGTAAACTGGTAGTGGAAGTAACCGAAAAAGTGCTTCGCAAAGAACTTTCGAGCAGAGAAGCGCAGGAAGCACACATTGCCGGACTGGTAGATGATGTGAAGCTGAATTAGTCAATTAGCCAATTCGAAAATTTGACAATATAATTGCCGAATTGCCGAATTGCCGAATTATCAAATTGAAATTATGTTGAACCCACGAGTTGCCTCCCGATACGCAAAATCACTTCTTGACCTGGCTGTTGAAAGAGGACAGTTGGAGCAAGTGCACGGTGATATGCTTTACCTGCAACAACTAACAAAGGAAAGCCGCGATTTCCTGAACCTCCTTCGCAGCCCGGTAATCAAAGCAGAAGCTAAAACAAAGGTCATTAACGCTGTAACGGCGGGAAAAGTAAGCGAGATCACCACTGCTTTCATTCAATTAATGACAGCCAAAGCCCGTGAAGCTGTATTGCCGGAAATCATTACTTCTTTTATTAATCAATACAAGGAGAGCAAAGGCATAAAAACCGTGAAGCTGACAACAGCCGTTCCGGTTAGTGACACGGTGAAACAGGAAATTATTGACCAGGTGAAAAAAACGCCGGGTTTTGATAAGCTTGAATTGCAGGAGGTAGTTGATCCTTCCATTATTGGCGGCTTTGTTCTACAGGCTGACGATAAGCTGATTGACGCCAGCATTGCTTACGATCTAAAGACCATCTCCAGGCAGTTTGAAAACAATGACTTTATCTACAAAGTGCGATAACTGACAATTCATATTCCATTGATAATAGCCGAATCAGCACGATTCGGCTATTTTTTTGGTATTTTTTTATCAATCTCCCTATCTTGCTTAGCTCAATTCTAACTGTTATGAAGAAATTCCTTTCGTCACTTTTTTTTCTTTTACCTGCCTTGGCTTTTTCACAAACACTAACAGTTCAAGAGCAAAAAAGATGTGTTGCATTTGATGTATTGCAGAACATGCGGAAGCTAAATCCAAATATGGAGACAGATCAGCAGTTTGAGCAGTGGCTTTCTGAAAAGAAGCAGCAGATGCGTACCAGCAACACGCAGGCGGTCGTCACACTGCCAATTGTCTTTCACATCATCTATAGCCCAAGCGAGGCGGAGGGTACAGGAACGAATATCGGACAGGCACTTATTCAGCAACAGATATTACAGTTGAATAAAGATTACGCTAATCTGTCAAATAGTCCCTATGCAATTGCAAGCAATACCAACGTTCAGTTTGCATTAGCTCAGAAAGATCCGCTCGGAAATATTCTGCCACAACCAGGAATCGATCGTATCAATTACAGCACAGCAGGATTTACTGCACCACCTTACACAGTTGGTTACGCCAGTTCTGCTAATAATTACCTAAACAGTACAATTAAACCAGCTACAATCTGGGACCCTACCCGTTATATTAATATTTGGGTTTTGTCAATGGAAAGTGGCATTCTAGGTATTGCCACGTTTCCTGCCAGTTCTGGCTTGAGCGGCCTTTCTGGAGCAGAAACAAGCACCACCTCGGGTGTGGCGATAGGGCCAACGACTATTGGTAGTATTTTTACGCCTAGCAGTTGTAGTGCTTATACAAAGGGAAAAACCTTGACACACGAGTTGGGGCATTTTTTTGGGCTTCGCCACATCTGGGGTGACGCAACTTGCGGCGATGATTTCTGTGGAGATACGCCAATTCACCAAACATCAAACGGAGGTGTTCCTGCACATCCCAAATCTAACACCTGTGGCACTGCCGATGAAATGTTTGAAAACTACATGGATTATACGGATGATGCCATTCTGAACACATTCACAGCTGACCAGGTCACCCGCATTCAGACAGTTTTAGCCAATAGTCCGCGCCGAAATACCCTAGCTACCTCCAATGTAGGACTGGTGCCAGTTACTGCTACCAACCGAATTAGTTTCTCTGAATGTTCTGGTGCAATGGTCGTTTCCGAAAGTGGCATAGCTGGCTCTTACCCTCGCTACCGGGATTTGCCACTGACCCTGAATGTGGAGGACAAAGCAACGGGGAATGCAACCGTTACTGTAAACGTAAGCGGAACGGCGGTGAATGGCGTTGATTACCAGCTTTTAACACCAACCATCAGTTTTGCTGCCGGAGATAATTACAAGCCTCTAAATATTAGGGTTATCGATAACGCAAAGGTAGATGGGAATAGGACAATTGTAATAACCTATACGATCTCCGGCACAGGCGTAGTAGCAGGGACATCGTCACAAACAATGACGATTACAATTCAGGATAACGATGATATGTTTGTAAGCCAGGGCTCTGCAACGGTATACGCTGAGAACTTCAATGGAGCTATTAGTGGATGGAGTACATTGAACTTTAGCGCCTCTCCTGTAAACACATTCGTCATCAGTGCCAATGGCAACGCCGGCGGAACTGGCGCCGTGTTGCACGTTACAAACGACCCCGTTGCCAAGCCAAATACTTATACAAAAACAGTCGCCAGTAGCAGTGGCGTGAGAATGCCACTGTTGAGTGTCATGAACATGGCAAATGCACAACTCAGTTTTAAGTACCGTGTAAATGGTCAATCCTCCACTACCGACTACGCTAGGGTCATTTATGCAACGGAATCATCTCCATCAAGCTACGCTTTTCTTGGATCCACTCTTGTGGGTACTGGAGCGGTTGGTGGAAACGTATCTGGAACAGCGACGATTCCGTTAACCAATTCCACATTTGCAAACAACAAGGTTTACCTTGGTTTTTATTGGACCAATAATACAACGTCAGGTAACGATGATCCGTTAAATGTTGATGATATTACGATAACTGCTGATGGTACCAATGTAGAAACAGCCGTTAGTAGTAGTTTTGGATATGATATCCAGTCAGGTTCGTCTATCAATAATTTCCGTAGCACCAACAATAAAGCCATTGCCCGGTTGACTAATTTAAGCGAGAATGTCACAGGTATAACTGCTTCCGTTATAGCAACGGGTTCGGCTCAGGCAAGCATTACCACCAGCACCGGCACCTTCTCACGCACTGAAAAAGTATTTCAGATTACACCAACAGTTGCCAATACAACAGCATCTTACCGGGTTACACTTTACTTTACTTCAGCAGAACTTGCCGTTTGGGGAGGAAATAAACTGCTCCTGAAAGTGTTGAAAGTGAAAGACGGCGCTTCGTTAACAGGCCCGATCAATAGTGGTAACGCGATTGCCGTAACACCAGTCTCCGCGACGGAAGATGCCGCTGCAGGCGTCATTGCATACACGGCCGACTTTACCGGCGGTTTCTCCCAATTCATGCTTGTATCACCTACCTTTACTTTGCCAGTAGGCTTGGTGAATTTTGATGTGGTAGCCGGCAAGAAGACCATCGATCTTTCCTGGAAAACAGCAGCGGAGCGCAACAACAAAGGATTTGAAATTGAGCGCAGCACCAACGGTGTTGATTTTGTCAACATTGGCTGGGTAGGTGGAGCCGGTACAACCAACGATCCTTCCTTTTACCGCTTTACCGACAACTTTGTACAGCCTAATACCGTTTATTACTATCGTTTGAAGCAGGTTGATTTCGACAGCCGCGCAACACTTTCCAATACCAGACAGGCAAAAATTGTTGCTAACGGAATTGAGATTACTGTAAGCCCGAATCCTGCCAGGGACCAGATTAAGGTGTTTGCAGCCGGCATTACACAGCCTACAGACATTAGCTTGGTAAACGCCAAGGGACAAACAGTTGGAAAGTGGCAGAACGCGGATATCAGCTCCACTTATCCAATCAATGTCAGCCGCTTTGCCAAAGGTTATTACACTTTGACAATCCACCTTGCAGACGGCGACGTAAGCAGGCAGATACTCATTCAATAATTGTTTGATAAATAGCATTTTTAAAGGACAGAATCTTTCTGTCCTTTTTTGTTTCATAGCCGTATTGACCTACTTTTGCGCCTCGAAACAGGGGTTTCCCCGGTTTAATTTTCTAAATCAGTTATATGCCAGAAATAAAACCAGATGAAATTAGTGCCATACTGCGCCAGCAGTTGAGTGGCTTTAACGCCGGTGCCGACCTGGAAGAGGTTGGAACCGTTTTGCAAATGGGTGATGGAATTGCCCGTGTTTACGGTTTAGGTAATGTACGTGCCGGTGAGCTGGTAGAATTTGAAAACGGTGTTCAAGGTATTGCCCTGAACCTGGAAGAAGACAACGTAGGTGCGGTATTGATGGGTGAGATGGGAAGCTTGCAGGAAGGTTCAAAAGTGCGCCGTACCGGACAAATCGCTTCGATTAAAGTCGGCGAAGGCATGGTTGGCCGCGTGGTAAACACGTTGGGCGAGCCAATTGATGGCAGAGGGCCCATTGCAGGCGAACGCTACGAGATGCCGTTGGAGAGGAAAGCACCAGGTGTTATTTATCGCGAACCGGTAAAAGAGCCACTGCAAACTGGTATCAAAGCCATTGATGCGATGATTCCGGTTGGCCGTGGTCAGCGTGAATTAGTAATTGGTGACCGTCAGACTGGTAAAACTGCCATCTGCCTGGATACCATCATTAACCAAAAAGAATTTTACGAAGCAGGCAAGCCTGTTTATTGTATTTACGTAGCCATCGGGCAGAAAGCATCCACCATTGCAGGTGTAATGAAAACCTTGCAGGATGCTGGCGCTATGGCTTATACAACTATCGTTGCAGCTTCTGCATCCGATCCGGCTCCATTGCAGTTCTACGCTCCGTTCGCGGGTGCCGCCATTGGTGAGTTCTTCCGTGATACCGGTCGTCCAGCGTTGATTATCTATGATGATCTGTCGAAACAAGCCGTTGCTTATCGCGAAGTATCATTGTTGTTACGTCGTCCGCCGGGCCGTGAGGCTTATCCCGGAGACGTATTTTACCTGCACAGCCGTTTACTGGAAAGAGCTGCCAAAGTGATTGCCAACGACCAGGTAGCCAGCCAGATGAATGATTTGCCGGAGAGCATCCGTCACCTGGTAAAAGGTGGTGGTTCGTTAACGGCCCTTCCGATCATTGAAACACAAGCTGGTGACGTATCGGCGTATATTCCTACAAACGTAATCTCCATTACCGACGGTCAGATATTCCTGGAGGGTAACTTGTTCAACGCTGGTATTCGTCCGGCCATCAACGTGGGTATCTCTGTAAGCCGCGTGGGTGGTAATGCGCAGATCAAATCCATGAAGAAAGTAGCGGGTACATTGAAGCTTGACCAGGCGCTTTACCGTGAGATGGAAGCCTTCTCTAAATTTGGTGGCGACCTCGATCCGGCTACAAAAGTGGTGATCGAAAAAGGTGCCCGTAACGTGGAGATCTTAAAGCAGCCGCAATACTCTCCTGTACCGGTAGAAAAGCAGGTAGCGATCATCTACCTCGGTACGCAAGGTTTGTTGCGTGATGTGCCAGTGAGTAAAGTAAAGGAGTTTGAAGAGCAGTTCCTGATGGAAATGGAAAGCAAACTGCCCGATGTTTTGGCTCAGTTTAAAAAGGGTAATTTGCCAGATGACGGTGTTGCCAAAATGGTGGACCTCGCAAAAGGCATCATTCCACAGTACAAATAAGCAATTCATATAGAAAAGGAAAGCGGCTCTCGGGCCGCTTTTTTTATCGGCAGACAAAATAGAGGGTTTCAGCTATTTTCTTTGGCATGCTTGGTTCTGCGTGTTTTATTTGCGCACCAAATCCAACACGCTATGAAAACGAATTGCAATGCCTTTTTGCTTTCTATTGTTTTCCTTCTCTTCTTTTCTTCTCTTCAGGCACAGAACAAACCTGGAAAGATCATCCGCAGTGCGCCAGCCGGCACAGCACAAACAGTGCTTGATCCCAACTTGGATGATTTTGTTTCGGCCAATAATGCCGGATTTCTGGTTAATGATGATGTAACCACATCAGAAATAAAATTCAAGCCAATTGTTCCGTATAATCTGGAGCCATACGGCGATTTACGAAGAGGCCCGAACCATCTTTTTACCGATTTTGTTCCTGGTATCGACAATGCTTCTTATTACATGTATTACCGGACTACGCCGGGCAGCGAAGCGCTGTTGTTCCGAATGCGTTTGGGAACAGTCATGCCCGGTGCAAAGGGTTACAGCGTATTGTTTGATACCGATGGAAAGTTTGGTGCAACAGGGCCAAACGCAGACCTGAATTACATAGCAGCGACAACCGGCACCGGAGGCAACCCCGGATTTGAAGTAGAAATTGTACTTGCCACGGGCGGCGGTAACGATGGCATTTTAGTGTACAATGTTGATGGAACCGATAACCCAACTTCGCCAATCACTTTCTCCGGATGGGCAAACTATTCGCAGATTTCGATTGCCGCTACAAACGATAATGGTGATCCTGATTTTTATATCGACTACTATGTTCCGAAGTCAGCCCTCGATGCTGTAGGTATAACAGCGGCAACTTCTTTCCGTGTGATACCCACCACTGTCATGGCGCCAAAAGCGGCCATTGGAGGACCAAAGTCCGATATCTATGGTCTTGCGGATAACAATTACAAAGATCCGAATGCAGAATACGAGGCTTTTATTAACGCACAACCGGCTATCACGCTGGCTAACTTAAGCGGAAACAGCACGACGTCACCAACGGCGAACATGTGTACGGCGCCTCCCTTTATCAATACACCCGTCAATGTAGGCGCATCGGTAACCATCTCCGGAACATGGGCGAAATCTTCCTTAAGCGGAGCTGCCAATGCAACCATTTACCTGTATAAAAATGGTGGTACTACACCGGTTGCACAAACGGCAACGCCAATTGCTTCAGGCGCCGGATGGAGTATAACTGGCGTCACAGCCAATAATAACGACGTGTTTATCGCCAAAGCGCAAGCCACCGGCGAGTCGCAATGTTTAAGCAGCAATGAAGTGATAGCTACCAATTGCAACACCTCTACCCGGCCAGCTCAACCTACCGGTTTTTGTGCCGAGCGAAAAGGTTTCAGCGGAACAAACTATCCGGCAGGTGCTACGGTTTCTATCTACAGGATTACATCTGGCGGGCCTGTGTTATTGGCTTCTGGCATTCCAACAGGAACAGGAAGCACAGGCTTTGCTAACGATGGTACAGGTGGATGGAAGTTTTCCAATGGTTGTTCAGCAGGTGGTGGAAGTTATGCGGGTGGAACCTATCTTGTTTATTTTACGTTAGGCGGCTGTGATTCGAAATTTGCCTATGCGTGTGCAGTTGTAAACCAGGCTGGCGCCAGCACAACGTCGTTAGCGGCTCCTGGTATCGATAATGCCAGCACCATTTATTCAAAGACGAATACCATTACAGGAACAAACTTGTCGGGTGCAGTGGTTCGGATATATGTAGATGATATTTTTAAAGCTACTGCCATAGTCAGCGGAACGACCTGGTCATACAGTTTTGCATCACCACTGCAGGTAGGAGAGGTGATCAGGATAGAACAAATCACAGCCGAACCCAACGCCAATACATACTACTGTGTTGGTTCGACAACGGCAACTGTTGTTTGCTTTACCGCGACACCGATCATGATTACCGAAGCCAATGGCTTCCTGAAAGATGGAACTGCCATCACAGGCATATCAACTGAACCGGCGGGAACACTTATCCGCATTTACAATTCTGCAGGTACACTTCTTTCTATCACACCGGTTCAGGCAAACGGCGCCTGGTCAACAACCAATGCCGGAACAACCAATAGCAATGGCTTTACTGGCATTACAGTTGGCGGCACTGGTTATTATGCCAATGCGCAAAACGGAATTTGCGGCGTGAGCGGCAATTCAGCAACAGTTACCACCACAACTGGAACAACCGGGGCGGCACGTTGCGGAACGATCACAACGACAATTCCTGCTTCAGGAGGAACGATAACACTAACATCAGGCACCACTTCTATTTCTGGTGCCTTGTCCGGCACACCGGTGGCAAATACGCTTGTTTCCATTTACCAGGATGGCCAGTTGATGGACAGCGCATCGACCAGTACAAATGCTTGGGGACCCTTTAACACTACCAGCAAGCTTTATAACACAGGAGTCATTACCATTGGTATTCAGGAACCCGGCAAGTCCGAAGCAGTTTGTCCGGCCACTTATACTGTTACCTGCACGCCGCCAACTGCACCAACAGTTACGTTCTTATCGTGTACCTCATGTGGTTCGCCTGCCAATCCGAACAACGTTACATCCGGTGGTACTATAACCTACCGGGTTACCAATTTGCAGTCCAATGCTTTTTATGCTGTTCGTGAACAATCAACGGGTAAATCATTGGCGACAGGTACATGGACAGATGCTGTTCTGCCCGCGTACATCGACATCACGACCAACCCGTTAACATTTGTTGGCGGCACCTACACGGCTGAAGTATTGGCGACGAGTGTTTCAAGTACAGGCGTGTGTTCTGCCAAAGCATCACAGACGTACAAAGTATTACCGGTAACCATTGCGGAGCTAAAAGGCAAACATGTGAGCGAAGCAAATGAGCTGAGCTGGAAATCGGAAAATGAAATCAATTTGCAGCGTTACGACGTGGAGAGAAGTATTGACGGAAGGACCTTTGCAAAGATTGGCCAGGTTAATGCAACAAATGCCGGCCGCTATTCATTCACCGATAGCAAGCTCACAAGTACAGCTACTTACTACCGTTTGAAAATGGTCAACAACGACGAAAGCTTTGTCTATAGCCAAACAGTCTTGATTAAATACGATAACAGCATAACACTTCAGGTTGTAAAACCCAACCCGTTTACACAGGAAATAGAAATGCAGGTGACACTGGCAAAGGCGGCGCAGGTAGCTGTTACGCTTATGGATGAGAAAGGAAGACAGGTGGCAAAAAAACAAGTGAGGCTGGCTTCTGGTACACAGACTATGAAGCTGTCTGGCTTGCAGAACTTACCAACCGGCGTCTATCTGTTGCAGGTAGCCATCGACAACAAGACGCTTCAACAAAAATTACTTAAGATTCAACCGTAGCAAGCGAAAGGCGGTCATTAAGCCGCTTTTCGTTATTTAATCCATCTTCCGCTAGTGTTCATTTGGAATTGAACGTTATTGCTAAGCAGTATGTTTACCGTAAAAAGGAGCCCCTTGGCCGATTCGCAAAGAATTGGAATTTTCACCGGTTACCTTTGTGATTTTAGTATCCCTGAAAAAGGCCACCATGTGGAAAACCATTAACTGCATTCTTCTCATCTCTTGTTTTGTTTTGTCCTGTCGTCAAAAAACACGATCAGAGCACGACGAAATCAGCTATTGGAAGGCAACCTTCGTTGATTCCTCTTTCCGTTTGCTGTATAAGGAGAAAGACACAACCAAGGCCTTGCGGTATTTTGATGCAGTCTATCAAAAAGAGGGTCAAAGCGCAGTTTATCCTTCCGCAGTTCGCTTCGACTTGCTGGCCAACTTCCACTACTTCTTTAC
>Ga0157372_10009572_pt1 | contig 10300 bp, 9 predicted proteins | sample C55metaG_FD_115307 | JGI IMG/M metagenome (GOLD analysis project Ga0157372, IMG submission 115307) | Corn rhizosphere microbial communities from Kellogg Biological Station, Michigan, USA - C5-5 metaG | ecosystem: Host-associated > Plants > Roots > Rhizosphere > Soil | place: USA: Michigan...
ACTGCCGATCCCAGATAATAAATAAGAAACATTTTTTTGCGGCCAAAGAGCTTTGCCGCCGGAATCGTCAAAAGCGTCCCGATCAATCCGCCCAGATTAAAACTATTGGTCGCGGTTTTGACCCACTCCTGACCCAGCAGTTCAGTCGCGGATGCACCGAGGTTTTGCAAGACCGCTTCCTGATTTGCCAACCCTTTCGAAACAACAGGAATAAACGCATTGCAGCTCCACCACGCGATCAGCGCTGTTACAGCCATACAAAATCCGCTAATGGTCAGATGGCGATACTTCGGGCTAAACAACTCGGAAATTTTGGCCCGCTCGTGTGATTCGAGTTTTTTCCAGCGTTCGGGTTCCTTAACAAATAGCCGTACAAAAAACGCGACCGCCGCCGGAATTAGGCCAAAAAGAAACACGTACCGCCACGAAACCGCCGGATCGTTGAAATAAACACCCGTGATCTGGAACGTGACGAAGGTCGCAAGAAACAAGCCCATAGGAGCCGAGGTGTAAAGCAATGCACCGGCTTCGACACGGCGTTTTTCGGGCACGACCTCGGCGACCATCGCCGCTCCGGCGGCCCATTCGCCGCCGATCCCGAGACTCGAGACAATTCGGAAAATCAGAAGAACCCAGATGTTCGGTGCAAACGCACACGCCGCAGTGCCGATCGCATAGAGGAGCATCGTTAGCAAAAGCGTCCGCGTACGTCCAATGCGGTCGGCAACCTTTCCAAAGATTATCCCACCCACGGCCCAGCCAATAAGGAGAACTGAAGTCAGAATGCCGGTCCATTCAAGCGTTGCGGCCTTGGCCTCAGCCGAACCGAGCGATAGACCCAACAGCGTCGGAACGCAATTCGGCGCGATATAGTTGAAAAGTAACCCGTCGAAAACATCGAATCCCCAGCCGAGCCAAGCCGCGAGAATAACGGTCCATTGATAACCGTCCATGTCAAGAAATGTGCGTTTCATTGTTAATCTGAAAGGGATTTGCTATGCACCTTTTATTTTAATTGAATAAAATATGATTTAGCGGATACTTACTCTTTTGTAAGAAATAGCTCTAACTTTGAATATAAATTTCTATATGTAAAGAAAACGCTTTAACTTTACATATAAATCTTTATAAGTAAACTTGGTCTAAAACAAAATGTTCGAAAAATCGCTTCAAGACACTTTTTCACCCGATGGCATCTGTTTCGGTTGCGGGCCCGCGAATGAAAAAGGGCTGCACATTCGCAGCTTTCCCGAGGGCGACGAGGTGGTTGCGACGTGGCATGCCGAGCCGCATCATCAGGCGTTTCCGGGTGTACTGAATGGCGGAATAATCGGCGCGCTGCTCGATTGCCATTCGAACTGGACGGCCGCATATTTCTTGATGAAACGCGACGGCAAGAGCGAGCCGGACTGCACGGTTACCGCTGATTTTCATGTAAAGTTGCTGCGGCCCACGCCAAGCGACGTGCCGATCACACTTAGAGCGCGTGTTGTGGAATCAACCGAGGACCGCGCGACAGTCGAAGCTGAGCTCATTGCAAACGGGAAAGTGTGCGATACGTGTCGCGGAACTTTTGTGGCGGTAAAGGAAGGCCACCCAGCGTATCACAGATGGTAAAAATTGCAGAAGCCCGCACGCCAGTGAGGGGCTCGATCATAATTGACCCAAAAATTTCCAGTTGTTCTAAAGGGAATAACTATTAGCGGAATTAAAAGCGAACTACAAAACAACACGAAAAAGAGACTGCCGTTTTGGTGTTGTTTCGTGTTGTTTTGTGGTTTCATTCTTCAAATCCCGATGACTAACAACTTGGGTTACTTCCTGATCTTCGACATTTGCAATTCGAATTCCGCAGCTAAACTCAGCCGTTCGAGCCAGGCCGCTTGCTCACGCATTAAGTTTGGAAGATGAGCAACATCCGAAAGCGCGTAATGCACTAGTTCTTCCGTCCAGATTCCGTCCCACGATCTTGTAAATTTTGCGCGTTGCGATTTGTCGAGATCCACGGCGAAATAGCGATATAAAGTCTCAGCAAGTGATGCCGACTGATTCGCTCCTCTCGTCAAAACCTTTTCGGCGATCATCGTATCGAAAACGTTTTGCACCGGATAACCGCCTTCACGCAGGAATTCGATATCGAATTTTGCGTTGTGAAATATCTTGGTGATCGAGGGGGATTCGAGGATTTCTGCGAGCCGTCCGAGCGGAACGTTTTCGCTTACGGGAACGAGAACGTTAAAATCGCCGTCCGAAAACTGGACCGAATAAAGCCTGCCGTAACGAGCGCTCAGCGACGATGTTTCGGTGTCGCAGCCGAGCGTTTCCGCTGCTGAAAGACGCTCGAACGCGGCCTCGATATCACTTATAGAGCGCGCAATAAATATCTCCACGGCAGTATTGTAAGACATTAAACATAAACGAAAAAATGTATTAAGCTATTCGTGAATTTATGGCCGAACATCTCAACGAAATCGAAGCCCGCGTGCTTGGTTCGCTTGTCGAAAAACAGCTAACCACGCCGGAATATTATCCGCTCACGCTCAATGCTTTAACTGCAGCGTGCAATCAAAAATCGAATCGCGACCCTGTTGTTTCTTACCCGGACGAAGACGTGACAACGGCAGTTGACAGCCTGCGCGACAAAAATCTCGTTTATCTTTTTTATGGCAGCTCGAGCCGCGTCGTGAAATACAAGCACATGCTGCCGAATGTTTACGACCTTGCGCCGCCGGAGGTCGCCGTTATCTGCGTTATGCTGCTACGCGGGGCCCAGACCGTGGGCGAGCTTCGCGAACGAACTGGACGCCTGTTTGAATTTTCGAATGTTGCCGAGGTGAACGAAACGCTCGACGCGCTCATGCGCCGGGACGAACCGCTCGTCGTCAAACTCGAACGCCAGCCGGGACAAAAAGAAGCCCGGTACGCGCATTTGTTGTCGGGTGAAGTTGTGCAACAACCCGCATCTGCGGCCGCAACATTGAATGTTCCGCGCGGTGACCGCATCGGCGAGCTTGAGGGGAAGGTCGAGGCGATGCAGAGTGAGATCGCGGCGTTGCGAGCGATGTTCGATGAGTTTAAGAAACAGTTCGAATGAAGGTCGGTTGGCAGGAGCACGTGGCGATGGCAGGAAAACTACTAACCGCTTACTGCCGAGTGCTGCTGCCAACTAGACGGTCCGCCTTATTTTATTTCATCATACGAGACGATCAATAGCTTGTCGCTGTAGATCGTTTGATAGAGCTTTTGCGCTAAGTCAGGACGCTGCGTTTCAATGATCCTGTGCTGCGCAAGCGCCGCTTCCTTGTTATTAACGAGCATATAGAGATTTCCGAGAAAAACGCGAAGCTCGTTGTTATCCGTCGTTAGTTCAATTGCTTTTTTGATCTCCTCGATCGCTTTTTCATAATGTTTGGTGTGGGCGTAAGCGCAGCCCAGTTGTGCCGACAATTGGGCATCACTGCCGCCTGCCTGCTTTGAATGTTCGAGAACCTCGACAGCGCGTTTAAATTTATTAAGACGTACCAGTACGGCTCCGAGATTAAATAATTGTACCGGGTCGCTGGGCTTGAGCCGAACGGCAGTGTCAAACGCTGCAAGAGCCTCCTTATTCCTGTTCAGCTCCATCAGCACCACACCGAGTTGATTGAACCCGAGGGCATAATCCGGCTTTATGTCCGTAACTTTCTTAAACGCTGCAATCGCCTTTTCGAACTGCTTTTGTTGATGATAAACCGTTCCGAGGTTAAATTGGGCAACTGCAAGGTTCGGGTCTAACGCAACGGCTCTTTCGAACAGCCCGGCTGCCGCGTCGATCTTGCCAAGTTGGTACTGTGCGGCGCCGTCGTTGTTTATCTTTACTGCCTGCTGCCGGTTTTCCTGGGCTCTGGCGCAAATTGCCGCCACCGCAAGCACCAGGACTGTTCTTGCTATAAGGCTATTCATATAACTGCTCCTTTACGAAATTGCCTCCTAACACTGAGCCAATTCGGTTGGGAGCAGCCGGTGAGGTATGACTCGCTACTCATTCGGTTCGGGAAACCGAAGTACAGCTATTCGTGCCTGCGGAAACCGATCTTCATTCGGACCAGATCTTCCGGCGATACGTTGGGATCCTCGGCCTTTGCCTGCCGGATAAAATCACCGTCGATCTTAAAAATGCGGAATTTCACGACCTCTTCGGCGGTGAGATTCCCAAAGCCTTCGCTTTTTACTTCGTTCAAAAATTCGGGTGTGACCTTAAAAATGCGAAATTTTACAAGACTCTCAAAGTCTTCTTTATCGAAACCCATCGAGCGGACCTGTCGGACGTAATCGGCGTCGATCTTAAAAATGCGGGCCTTTACGAGGTCTTCCATGCCGAGATTCGGAAAGCCGGTCGCCTTCATTTCGGCCATAAACTGCGGCGTGATGTTAAAGATCCGGGCTTTGAACAGATCGTCAACGTCGAGCGGGCCGAAATTTGCGGAAAGCAGGTCGTCAACAAACGCGGTCGTCAGGTTTATCGTGGTTGCGGTGAAAAGGCGGTCTTCGGGAAGCGTTCCGTGTTTTGACGAGTTCTTTTCAAAATCGAAACCGCGGCTCCCCATCGAATCTATAAAAGCCTGGTTCGGCGTAAACTGGAACGTCCCCGACCCGCGTCCGTTCGTAAACGAGCCCTGGCATTCTATGGTTCCGGCTTCGCGGGCAAGGCGAAAGCTTACATTGCCGCCTTGCGTCTGTTCGCGCGTCAGGCCTTGCAGATCGCTGTAATCGTAAGTCGAGCCGTTTTGACTGCGTCCGCCGTTGGCGGTATGGCGCTCGAACGAAATATTGATCTTATCGGGTTTGTCAGATTTGGTATCCGCCTTCCAATCGCCCGTAATTGCGCTTTGAGCAACGATCACATAAGAACCGATAACAATGACGATGAGACAACCGAGCAAAGAGCTAAGAGCCAGGATTTTTCGCATTGAAGGACCTCCAGAGTTGTTAAAAGTATTGACCGCAATTTCTGCGTTATATACCTAAAACACCGAAGGTTGCCGGTTTGTGACAAATTATTTTGCGAGAGATTGAAAGGCTTCGCCGGTAAATTTATAGTGCCGCTCGTCTTCATCACGCACGGCGCCGTGTTTTTCGTAAAATTTTATGGCAGGAGTATTCCACGTAAGAACCTGAAAATCGATCCTCTCGAAATTGCGTGATTTTGCGATCCGTGCGATCTCTTTCAGCATTGCGTCACCGATGCCCTGACCGCGATATTCGGCGTCTATGTAGATGTCTTCGAGATAAAACCCGCGCTGCCCGCGAAAGCTCGCGAAATTCGGGTAAAAGATCGCGTATGCGACGATTTGTCCGTTCGCGTCAGCAACTAATCCTTCAACGAACGAATCTTTTTCGAACATCGCGCCCAAAAGCTTTTCTTCGGTTATCTCGCAGAACTGTTCAAGATCTTCAAATTTGGCAAATGCACGGAGCAGGCCGATGACGGCCGCCACATCGTCGCCTGTCGTTTTTCGAATGGTAAAAGTCATAAAAAGCCGTGCCCGAATTGTATCAGCCACGGCCGTATCAAGTCATTTGCAAAAGTTTAACCCTTCTTTTTCGAAGGAACCTTTTGCGGAGCCAGTTTCTCCTGGTTCTTTAGATAGTCAACCGCGTCCTTAACGCTGGCTTTGAGCGGATGCGTTTCCGGAGCGACCTCGGTGAACTTGGTCATATAGTTCAGGCCTTCCTGCATTTGCGCTTTGTCACTCGCAGACACTCCCGAAGCGAAAAGCGACAGGCCAAGACCGGCCAAAGCGTCGGGATTATCAGGCGTCGCTGTGAGAACGGCACGGTAGGCTTCGATCGCGGCCGTAAAGTCGCCCGCTTCACGCATAATATCTCCGTAAGTTATCTGAACCTTCGCCTTTTTGGCGGCGTCCGGTTCGACGGCGAAATAAGCGTCAAATGCCTCCTTCGCTTCGTCAGCCTTCGGCGTTCCCGCCTTGGTTGCGGCAACAAGCCGGTAAACTTCCGTCAGACCGACGAGAGCGTCATACTTGCCCTTGTCAGCCGTCGCCTGGTTCTGGATATCGCCCGCCTGTGCATCCTTCAGAATTTTCCATGAACTGGCGAAAGCCGTTTGTGAATCCAAAAGGTCCTGTTTGGCTTTACCGACCAAGGTCGCTTTTTCAGCCGCGTCGGACGTTTTAATGCCCCGGTTATATTCGTCAATACCACGAATTTTCAAGGCTACGCCTTTATTGTTCAAAAGGACCGGAGCGCTTCCCGCATACGTCGGATCAGCGTTGATGCCCTCAGTATATTTGTCGATCGCCAGGTCGTAATTTTTTGCATTAAAGGCGTCGTTACCAGCCTTCAAAGCAGCAGTGATGAGCCCGTTCTTATTCTCGATCTCCTTGTTTTTCGCGTTAACCTCGGCGACCTTCTTCTCATACTCGGCCTGAGCCTTTTTTTGCTCTTCGGTCTGCTGCGCAGTTTGTTCGCCGCCGCCCGTCGAAGCGCCGCTTAAAGCGTCCCTGATCTCCTGTTCGGTCCAGCGTTTTCCGTCGCCTTCCTGAAGCGTAACGAGCAGTTTATCTGTATTGGGTTGGCCCGGCTTTACGTTGGGGTAATAGCCCGGCTTCGCTCCCGGCGCACTGACCGACAGCACGAATGTTGCCCCTATAGGCAGGCCCGCAAAGCTAAAATTTCCCTTTTTGTCGGTCTTGTCGGACGGCATTGTCGATTTGATGTCAACGCGATAAACCTCAACTAATGCCCCCTGGACGGGTACCGTTGTGCCGTCCGCCTTTTTCAGCTCGACCTTGCCGGCAACGGGTGCCGTTTGAGCAAATATAACGGAACCGCCGATCACGATCAGCGCGAGCGCCAATACGAACCTAAAATAATCCTTTCGAAACATTGAATTCCTCCGATAAATATGTGAAAACGCGAAACGCCTTTCTAAGATGCAAGCCCATTTAAAAACGTTCGTAATTTATCTGATTCTAACCCAATTTTTGTAAATTTATTAGTCTGCAGCCAGCAAGTTGAGGCAAAAATCACGGCAACGGCAAATTTTTTGCAAAACGCGGCTGTGATAGTCTATTTATTTAACGCTAAACGCACGATTTAAAGGATAAGTAACCGTGATCGAAAGAATTTACAATTTCAGTGCCGGGCCGGCGATCTTGCCCGAACCTGTGCTACAAAAAGCTCAAAGCGAGCTGCTGTCGTTTGAAGGCACCGGCATGAGCATAATGGAGGTCAGCCACCGCTCAAGCTATTTCGAAAAGGTGCTCGACGGTGCGGAAAACGGCCTTCGCGAGATATTGAACGTGCCTGCCAACTATAAGATCCTGTTCATGCAGGGCGGGGCGACGCTGCAATTTTCGATGGTTCCGATGAACTTTCTCGCGGGCGGCAGATCTGCCGACTACATCGTTACCGGCGCCTGGGGCGAAAAGGCAGTTAAAGAGGCGGGACGCTACGGAAAGGCAAACACGATATATTCATCCGCGAAAAGCAGGTTTCGTACTATTCCGTCGGAGGATGAGCTTTCGTTCAGCGGCGATGCGGAATATGTTCATTATACGTCGAACGAAACCATCGACGGCGTCGAGTTTAAATATGACCTTGATGCAGGCGGCATTCCGGTCGTTTGCGACGCGTCGTCGAACATTCTTTCAAAGCCGATAGACGTTGAAAAATACGTCCTGATCTACGCCGGAGCGCAAAAAAATATCGGGCCGAGCGGCGTAACCGTTGTCATAATCCGCGACGATCTGCTTGAAAAGACGGAGCCGAACCTGCCCCCGTTGCTCGATTACCGCAAGATCGCGGAAAACCGTTCGATGTTGAACACGCCGAACACGTGGGGAATATATCTTGTAGGTTTGGTTTGCGAATGGCTTAAATCACAGGGCGGCTCAAGGTAATGGCAGAAAAAAATGAAACGAAGGCGAAATTGCTCTATGATGCGATCGACGCAAGCGACGGCTATTACACCGGCCACGCGGAACGCGAAGCACGCTCGTTGATGAACGTGACGTTTCGCCTGCCGACCGAAGAACTTGAAAAAGAGTTTTGCCTCCAAGCCACGTCGCTCGGAATGGACGGCCTGAAAGGGCACCGCTCGGTCGGCGGCATCCGCGCATCGATATACAACGCATTTCCTAAGGCCGGCGTTGAGCGGCTTATCGAATTTATGAAGGATTTTGCGGAGCGCAACGGCTAATGTCAGTAATTGAACAGAGATGAACACAGAAAAAAACGGCTTGCCACGGATCCGATCAATTAACATTAACCCAAGTTGCCAGTCGTAAATTTTGCTTTAATTCTGGCTATATTTTGACAGCAGAACCACGAAACGACACGAAAAAGGCTGCCGTTTTAGTGTTATTTCGTGTGACCGGTGGTTTCATCCTTCGAATTCCAATGACTGGCAACTTGGATTAACATTATGACCGGTGATCATACGTGCAGTTTCCGTGCCAATCCGTGTTCTATTCTTTCCCGTTTTATTGGGCCTTAGCTAACGCATCTTTTAGTTGGATTTCTTCACTTTCAAAAACCGTCCTTAGGTCAAGAACGACTTTGTCATTCAAAACGCGCGCAATTACCGGTATATCAGATTTGCGAAGCCTCGTTTCGATCTCGTCCGGAGACAATTTCTCGTGTGCCAACGCGATCAAGGACGTCTGAGGATGCGCCATCGGAGCTGAGCCGCCGCCGACGACGGAGTTCCCATCAACTATTTCAAACTTCAACAAAGGATCGTCGCCGAGTTTTTCTGATAAAGATTTGGTGAAACGCTCGGTTCTTTCGTGGATTTCTTCAACGGTTGTCGAGAGCATCCTCAATACCGGAATTTCATCGACAGCGGTTTCGCGTCTATATGCTTCCAGCGTCGCCTCCAACGCGGCATATGTCATTTTATCAACGCGCAAGGCGCGATAGAGCGGATGTTTTCTGATCTGTTCGACTATCTCACGCCGGCCAACGATCAAACCGGACTGCGGCCCGCCAAGCAGCTTATCGCCGCTAAACGTTACGACATCGACACCACTCTTTATCGAGTCGGCAATGACCGGCTCGTCCGTCAGGCCAAATTCCGATAAGTCAAAAAGAGCTCCGGAACCCGCGTCCTCATAAAACAAGATCTCGCGTCTATGCGCAAGTTCCGCGAGTTCCTGGGTTTCGGGCGTAGCAGTAAAACCGACAATACGGTAATTCGACGGATGCACACGCAGGATCAAACGCGTGTCGCTGCCGATCGCTTTTTCGTAATCAGCAAGCTTTGTGCGGTTCGTTGTCCCGACCTCGCGCAAAATTGCGCCCGATTGCGAAAGCACGTCCGGCACGCGAAAATCTCCGCCGATCTCGACCAACTCACCGCGCGAAATGACTACCTCGCCGCCGAACGCAAGAACGGTCAGAACGAGAAATGCCGCAGCGGCGCAATTATTGACGGCTACGGCAGCTTCGGCTCCGGTCAGCTCGCACAGCAATTTTTCTACTCGGGCTCCGCGTTTACCACGTTTTCCGGTTTCGCGATCGTATTCTAAGGTACAGTAACCGGCGGCGGTCTCGACGATCGCACGCCTCGCATTTTCGGATAACGGTGCGCGGCCGAGATTTGTATGAATTACGACACCCGTTGCGTTGATCACATGGCTCAGGCCGGAGCTTTTCTCGGCGAACCACGCGGACGCCAAACGGCTCTCAGCGTCCGCAAGCAACTCCTCTTTTGTGTAATCGCCGTTTTCGTCCGGCGCCGCGTTTGATAATTTTTCACGCAGACCGGCGATAGCATCCCGCGCAAGATCGGTCAGACGCGTCTGGCCGGTTTCGCCGACCAAACCTTTCGCAGTTGCCGAACGGAGCAGCTCATCGATGGACGGTAATTGTCGGAGGATCGCGGCTCTATCGACCGCTTCTGAAGATGTCATGGTTTGCATTTTAACCGAGAACGGATAAAAACCGGAAGATTCTTTCCTTTTGTCGTTTTTTATATTAGGGCCTGCCCCGCGCCTCGCAAAACCCTCCGGAGAACATAAACATTATGGCAATGATCGGCAACAAACTGTACAGGCAATCGCAATCAAAACAGGAAGTATCTTTCGAAGTAGATCAGATGCTTGGCCGAATCGAGGATGATATCCGTAAGCTAAAGATCGAGTTCGACATCTATTTCAACGGTTCGTCAAAACGGCCTCCGCTCGAAGCAAAGGCAAGGCTCGATTCTCAGATGAAACGCCTTTCCGACAATCGGAACCTGACATTTGCCCAACGATATTTGCTGAATGCATTGGTCGCGCGTTTTACGTCATAT
>Ga0157372_10009573_pt1 | contig 10300 bp, 1 predicted proteins | sample C55metaG_FD_115307 | JGI IMG/M metagenome (GOLD analysis project Ga0157372, IMG submission 115307) | Corn rhizosphere microbial communities from Kellogg Biological Station, Michigan, USA - C5-5 metaG | ecosystem: Host-associated > Plants > Roots > Rhizosphere > Soil | place: USA: Michigan...
GCTGTAATATTTGAATTTGACCTTGCTCGTTTCATCAGGCATTCCGTGGATCATAACAAAGAAAAGGTTTTGCGCGTTCACTTTCTCCATTGTACCGACACCCCGGCATTCGTCGTTTACAAAGGCTGCCAACTGATCGCTTTCGATGACAGCAGCAGCGAGCGAGGTTGGTAGGGTCAGAACAGAAGTCATGGAGGCCGGGTATCTACCTGTGGTGTCTTGCTTCCAGTCCGGCGTAGGAAATTTAGTCCCTTCCTGTACAGGTTTTGGTTCGTCATTTTTACTACAGCTCAAAGTTGTCAGTAATAAAACACAAAGCAATGATTTGATCCATTTCATACAGTTGTTTTTGAAGAAAGCTTACAGCAGAACGGAGCGAATCACGTTCTGCTGTAAACTAATTACCCGTTAGCGTCTATTGTTTGATCAATTTATAACTATACGGAACCCCATTGATTGCAACCTGGACGATATACACGCCGCTGCTGCATACGGCACCTGCATGGTTTTTACCATTCCATGTTGCGGTATATTTCAGTCCGGATATTTTCTGTAATGGCATACCCCAAACTGTTCTGCCGGTTACATCAAACACTGACAATTGGATTACCTGTTCATTGCTTCCTGTCAACCTGCTCAAATCAACATTGATCGTTGTTTGCTGGTTGAAAGGATTTGGATTCACGGTGACCAGGTCGGCTAGTTTGACGAACTGCAATTCGAGAGGCTTGGAAAGTGTACCCACTACTTTGTTGGAGCCGTAATTGACAACCGTGCTGGATTGTGCAACCACGCTACCCCCTCTTTCTACTATGAAGACTATTGGCTGTTCTGCCCCTCCACCAATATTAAAGAACCAGGTGTTTTTGTTGATCAGCGAATTCAGGATTGGCTTTGCTTTTCCGCGTATTTCTCCATTGACATAAGCCATAATACTGTCACCACTTCTCAAGTCAAAGCCTGGGGCCAGAACAGCGATGACGGTCATGTTGTCGGAATAACTGAAGTTGCCCTGTACCGGCCGTTGGTCAGCATTAATTACGCCACCCGGTAGCACTCTCCCTCCGATCTGGCTTGCGGTAATTGCCGGGTATCTGAATGTCGTATCGGTTGCACGTTTTCTGTACAACATATATCCTTTTCCTGGTTCAAGGTAAGTAAGGCTTCCGATCCATCCATTCTGTGCACTGTACATGGCAAACCCCGTCTGTGATTTGATCACATCCTCTTCCGACGCCTGGTAGCCTGCCAGCGCTTCCTGCAAAGTGCAGTTGAATTGCAGGAGATAGCTGATATAATTCCACTGCGCTTTTTTCAGTGGAATGGCTGTGGTGGTTACATTCACTGCTGTACCATTTACGGCTAAGGATTGTGCAGTCGCAACCTTCATCTTATAAAGTGAAAGGTTATCCGGATACTTCAGTGTTCCTGTCCAGCCTAAGGCGTAGGATGTGTAAGTTGCAAATGCGCCTTGTCCGCCCTCATATTTAATTGCGTCATCCAGAGTCCAAGTTCCACTCTGCAGCGTCGTATTCAGGGGCGTACGTGCGGGAATTCCAAGATTGAAAGATATCCAGTTCCAGTTCTGATTGAGTGTTATATATTGGTACCGCAGGTTACTTCCATCAAAAATTACAGGATTCAAGACACTGCCAATTATCGCATTGTTGGCAAAGCCGATCGCCGTTGACGGTGTTGCGATAAAAGTCTTTCCTGTTTTTGCCTGCCAGATCCTGAATTCAAGATTGCTGTTGGTCACATCATTGCTGTACACGGTCAGGAAGGTATACCACAGGTTGTTAGATGGGTTGTAGGTGTTGTTCGTGACCCCAACGCATTTACCGTTGACGAACGCACCTAACAGATCTTCTTCGTTAGTGGAGAAAATGCTATCCAAGCGGAGCTTCCCATAGATAACCATGTTGTAGTTATAGTCCGAAGCTTTCACAACCCAACCCGGTGTTTGGCCTTTCACCTTCAGCGTCAGCTTCAATGCTTCCGTTTCGTTATTATCGTTGCGCATGAAGATCATTTCTTCATAGCTGCCGATATTCAACCATTTATTCACACTAAACTGGATCTTCTGGTTACTGTTCGGATCAACCGATCCCGTTGATGGAGAGGCTGTCAACCAGGAAGGCAGGTTATTGATGGTATAGTGTTGCGAGTTGCCGCCGTTGTTGACCAGGTAACAGGTAAATATCAATGGTTCGTTCACTACTTTCACGAGGTTAATTTCCTTGTCGCTCCATTTAACCAGGTTTTGGTCAATGTAAGCCGTCCAGGTTACCGGTGAAACCATCAGGTTTCCGTTTAAATCGCGAACATCCTGGGTCTTAAATGTGATGATGGATTTTTCAATCGCCTGCTTAGGCTCCAGCAGGTTGATGATAAGTGCATCATTGTTAACCACAAAATCAAACCTTAGATTTTCCACTGGTCCACGGTCTTTGATGGGTGCAGTTTCATCACTTTCAGCACCATCCGGCGCGACGGCATCGGGCACAACAACAGACGGAACTTCCTGCACTTTAGCATCGCTCAGCGAATAGTACATTTCCGTTATACCCATAGATGTGATGTAAGTGTCAAACGGATAATAAGCCATCAACCCTATCTCATTGCCCTGGAGGCGAACATTGCTGTTGTTGGAAATCAAAGTTTGACTGAGATAGGTATTCCAGAGCCTGAATTCATCTATATTCCCCCGGAAGTGCCTATCAAATACAGGAGTGTCGGGATTATTCTCTGTCCTGTAAGACCGTGCGCCAAGGTAGGTAAAGGCAGAGGCGATACCACCCAGGTGCTGTGCATCAAAGAACTGGTTCAGCAGTCCGTCTACCGACAACTGAGCGCTTCCCGAATTGCGGTTTACTGCAATGGCGACGTGGTGCCACTTGTTATCAAGGTAGGTACCATTGGCCTGCACTTTAAAGCCGTTATTTTGGAAGGTCAGCAAACCGTTTTCAAAACCAAGGCTAAAGAGGTTCAACGCTCCAGTTGGGTCTGTACCGTCGCCCTTTCCATTGGAAGCAAGGACGGCATTCCCTTGTGAAGCATTGCCTTTAAACCAGAGTTCAATGGTATAGTCCATTGTGGAATCAACCGGGGCAAAAGAAGTGTTGATCTTCACATACCCGGTGCCATCCAGGCTGACAGCTTTGCTTTCCGGCGTAGTCCAGAGGCCATTGAGAGTGGCGTTTGAACCGTGTGCCTTGTCTGAGACAACATTCCCTTTACCTTCATTCATTGGATAATAGGCCAGCAGCCCATTTTCAGCACCTGACAGGACCTTCAGGCTGTTGATCTGCAACTTGATGCCACTAAGGGTATCGTTCCATATCCGGGCCTCATGGATCTGACCATTGAAGTAGTTGTTTTTATTCTTGATACTACGTCCGTATTCGATAATGCCTGTCCCAGTATAGGCGTTAATTACAGGGGCAGCCTTTATTATCGGATCAAAATTGTAAAAGGTCGATACTGTCTTGTTCTTATCGTTGTACACAAGGGCAACGTGCGCCCATTCGCCTTCATTGTAGTCGAAGGCCGTCTCACTTGTAATTACCTGGCCACCCACGGTTACCTTCATCTTATTGTCGCTGGTCAGGGCCAGTTCAAGCGATCCGTTAATATCGCCGTGACTGAAGATGGTTTGGTTTGTGTTTGACGTGGTAAGAATCCACATTTCGGCAGTGATGTTTTTACCGGTGAAGCTCTTTTCAAATTCCGTTGCCAGGTAATTGCTGCTGCCATCCAAATTAACGCTTACTGAATGGCCTGTTTGTGCACCATTACGGATACCGGTTACCTGGAAGTTTGCAGGAGTCAATAAACCTGCAGCTACGATTTCGTTAAAGTTCAAACGAACGTCGTCATTGACTGTTAAGATGCCATTAGCCGGCTGAGGTGAACCAAACAATCTTGGATTGTAAGTGTCTTTGATACCACTCACCAAATTGGATTCCGTTGTTACATAATTTCCTGGCCCCAAACTGCAATAGCTCACTGCCTGCACGTCGTATCGTTGATCATTGTAGACGGCATCATCCATTACGAGATTATAATTAATGGCTGCAGGATTGCTAATAAACCGTTTCTCGCCCTCCGCCTGGTTAAACTTCGTTGAATCGGCATAAAACTTCATGGCTGTTATCCAGGTGCTGGTTGCCGAAGGCTTGTATTGGAGGTCAATATGGTCGAAGAGACTATTGTTAACATCAAACTGGTCAATGATAATCGGCAAATAACGCTTGCCCTCTGTGGCTGGCGATTCAGTATTGACCACCCATTTGTCCTTCGGAAATTTAATGTTGATATCTGAACACGAAGGAATGAAATGAGCTGAAAGTAAAACGGTGTCTGCAATGTTCTCGCGGTATCCCGTTGGGTCGTATTGACATGCGGAATGCCATAGAATCATGATGTCGTTATAATCCATCGCTGCAGGTCCCCGTTCAATGGTGATCACTTTTTGAATGATTTCACCGTATTGGATAGGGATGGCACGTCCGTTGGCAATAGAAAGGCCATCAACAGCAATAGTTGCTCCTTTGATGCTGTCGTTATTGACATAGTTTAACACATATATTTCGGGCAGCTTGGACTCTGATTCGTTTTTCAGGTAAAGTGTATAAGATGCCTTGCGTGAAGTCGGTACATTGTTGGCTACAGGGTTGTCGACGGTGATCACCGGCACTTCGTTACGCAAAGTTGGTTGATCGAAGACAGTCCCGGGCAGATGGTATTTTGTTTCGGTGACACCAGCATAAGGACATCCACTGGAACCACCTTTTGTGCGGAAAACAAAGGCGCTGTCCTTTGCTACACCGACATCCACACTAAAGTAATCGTCTGTACCCTCTGAGGCTAGTGTAAAGCCAAATTTCACGGGCGTCTCTGTGCGAGTAATAAAGTCGCCCCCGTGTTCGGTGCTTACAGATTCTTTCCACTTGAATTCAAAGCCACTTGCCTTAATTTTCACATCCGTTGAATTGGAGGCACTCCCACCAATCACAACACTAAACTCATATTCTTTTTCTGTATTTACCGACGTTTCTATTGAATGTTCTACAGGCGCCCCGGAATGGAAGGAGTAATTTTGTTCCAGCACTGCTTCCAGCTTTGCTTTTTCATTATCGGCCATGCGCATTATCCAATTCTCCACATACTGGTTCAATATCAAAACAGTATCTGTACGGTAATCTGAGCCGGCAGGGAAGAAAATTCTGTAACTGCTTCCATTCCCAAAAGGCGCTGTCAATGCATCTGCAAAAGCAGTCGTATCAGTATTTGATTTACCAAAATTCGGGTCATCAACAGCAAGTTTGGAAACATAAACAATCGTATTAAAGTTGTTTGCTCTTTGCTGCGCTGTAATGGAATCGGTACCAAGCGGTAACAAAGCGGTGTTGCGAATGTTTATTAAATTAGGAATAAGGATATATTCAAGGTGCTGCTGAGGATAAGCAAACAAGGTACCAAATACCTGTCCTATATTGATACCACCTCGTCTCACAACAAAATGCGAAATAGCGGTGGATGTGTCCTCCGGATAGAGAATAATATCAGTAGCTTTCAATTCCCCTCTTCTAATAATAGTGATGTTGTTGCTTTGCCCGTATGTAATATTCGTTGAATAACCGACAAAAACATCACCCGCCGGCCCCACAAACAGCGGGTCATCGCTAGTTTTAAAATTGGTGGTAAGGGTTGTGGTGTTCTCTGTGGCGTCGCTGCCGGTGAAATGTTCTTCATGGGTAAGACCCAAACTATAGCCGGTTGCCGCTACGGCCGTATTTATAGTACCAACGCCCACACCGGTAAAGGTTATCAACTCAGTTGCCAGTTTATGGGTCAATTCATATTCACCGGCATTCTTTATTGTGCCTTTATATTTACTGCTTGTTTTAATCACAGAACCTTTTTCTGCAAATGAGAAGCTCTTTGAACCCGGCGGATCACGTAACACAAACAGAACTTTGTCTGGTCCAGCAGTAACAAAGTCTGTTCCCGTTAATTTTCCGCCCATCACATAAGCACTCATCTTCCCCTGGCCATTCCACTGCCAGGTTACATTGGTAGCCTGTCCAAACCGGATAGTCGCTGCAAAATCTTTTACACCGCCCGATGCCAGGTCGGGATCGCCGGCGGTGAAATTGTATAGCCCAAAGCCTTCGTTGTTCAGGCTTAAAGTATCGGCCGTGGTGGGACCGTTTCGCAAACTGTTGTTGACGGAAACAAAACCGTCCTGCGTAGGTACATTGTCAATTATTTCTTTGCCGTCCTGCTTCTTAACAACACCGGCACTTTCGTAAAAAGGATATGCCTCAAATGCTTTAACGAGAAATGTATAAGCCTGGTTCTGGTTAAACACCGGCCGGCCAAAAACATACATCTCTGTACCGGATTCCGAATCGTTAATCACACTAACTGTGTCCTGAGCTCCCGAAAACAGTACCGTCTGATAAGTTCGGTTGCCGAAATAGGGTAGCAGATCGCCACTATAGTCAATCTGGTCAATACTGACTGAAGGGGTGATGCGTTTGATGAATTTGTAGGAAGCATTGTAAAACACTGTGTCTGAATAATTCTTCTTGACCCACGTTTGCGGGGTATTTTGAACCGAGTCGACGTAAGCCCGTGCGGAATTTTGAACAGAGAATTTATTGGTCAAATCGATGGTGACGGGATTACCATCATCCAAAATATTATCCCAGCCTGTAGCGTTAACATTTATGGCTAAAAATTGCTCCGGTATTATATCAGCAATAAACTCACCGGTAACCGAATCGGGATGGATCTCAATTTGATTCGTTTTGTACACGACCCTGGTTTTGCGAATCTTGCCTGAATCGGTTTGATTGGAAGGAAGAAGGTGGTAGTTATTGACAACACTGTCCGACTGACCTGAATACAATTTGTATCTGGCTCCCGAAGGCAACTCCATCGTAACGCTCAATTGTTGGCCGAGGTTATTTACTGAAACCGAATGGCCCAAAGGCATGGCTTCCTGAATGGGACCACCTGCCACACGGCCAATGAACCGAACCGTTGTGTTATCGTACAACTCCACTCCTGCACGAATATTTTGGTAATTTAAATTATTACCATACAAGTCGGTTATTTTGCCTTCGTTTACAAACCTGTGGTTAGTTTTCACCGCCTGCACTTCGTGCACTCCAACAGGAACGGAGATCGCAAACTCGCCTGCGGCATTGGTTTCGATGATACTGCCGTTGGTTTGTTGTGCCAGTCTTCCGTCAATCTTAAACTGAACACCGGATATCGGCACTGTCGAATTTTTGTAGTAAACATATCCTGATACCGGGAAGGATGATTTGTCTTTGAAATCAACCGTAAACACAGGCGAAAATGTAGAAATAAGCCTGTTCGCCGAAGTAGGATCAAATTGGTGTGTGCCCAGCAACGGTGCAACCGTGTAGGTCGTACCATTACCAACAAAAGGAATTCCCGTTATAATATAATTACCAGAAGCGTCAGTGAAGTCTTTCAGGCCCAATTGCTCTGCAGTAGGGATGGTTTTTCTGTGCTCGACCTCTTGGCTATTCATCCTGCCGTCATTTTGGTTATAACGGTCACCATGGTAGGAAGCATCATAAAACTGGTCAACAATGGTTTCATCCAGGCGCCAGTAGGCAACCAATCCGTTCTCGTTACCTGCTAACAGGCGAGTATGATCCCTTACCACAGTTGCGGGGCTCAGGGCAATATTCCAAACCCGTATTTCATCAATGTAGCCTCTGTAATTGCTGCCGCCTGCTGCTTTTCGGCCGACATATACTTGTTGTTGTGGTGTACTTGCCGCATAGGAAACCGCAACTTTTGCAATTATTGAGTCATTTAATACAAGGAACATCGAATCTCTTCTGTGTATAGCAGTTACGTGCACAAAAGTGTGATTGGAGTCGTTGAAGTTCGCGGTAACTGTTCTCGAATTGTTGAATGTAAAATAAAGTCTTCCTACATTGTCAAATCCCAATTCGTATTGACCGCCCCTGCTAAACAACACTTGATTGGTGGGTATAGAATCGATTGGTCTAATCCATGCCTCCACGGTCAAAGCAGAATCTACAAATGGTGTTCTTAGTGAATCCAGTACCAGATAACTATTGCCGTTGCCATTCAAAAAAATACTTTGCCCCAATTGCGCCTGGTCGTTGCTTTGCAGGCGTACAGCAACATTTTCCACCGCCTGCCCGTTTTCATAGGTAACACGTCCATAAATATTTCCGGTCGGGCTGCGAAAGCCAATTGCATACAAAGTATCCTGTGAATAAACTAATTGATTGTTGCAGGTGGAAGTACCCATTACCATGTAGGTATAATACACGCCGGGCGTACCTTTTGAGTCATCGATTGCGAAACTGCTGTTGGACGAGCCTGGAACCGTAGCTAACTGCATAAAATTATTAGTATTGTAAACGGCCCGCTTCACAATAAAAGTTTCGAAGGAGCCCTGAGCGCTCCAGGTTAATTCCGTGCGGTCCGGGAAATAGCCTTTAGATACCATAAAATTGGAAATGGTTCCGGACTCGGTTGGTAAAATGCTGGTTTCAAGCTGAATGGCTGCAAACGCGCTGAAGTTTGATGGTGGTTGCACTTGTAGGGAGTAGTTGTATTGGTTGCAAATAGCAATCTGCCGATCATCGTAAACGCCACTCATATAGTCGCTTTCATTTAGTGTGAACTCGGTTTGGCTATTTGAGGTGCTGTTGGTGCGTCTAATAATAAAGCTGGAACCAGGCAGCCAAGCCGAACGTTTGGGAACCCAGGTAATATGGGCTGTATTATTGTTCTGCAATACCACCCTGGTTGAGCTTGCCAGGATGGAATTAAAAGTTATGGAGACGTTCGAAGTCTTCGCCAATTCCCAATCGAATTCGGAGTGATCCCTGGCCACCCGGAAGTATATTGTCGGCGAAAAATTATTATCAAGAGTGTAGCTGAAAGAAGTTAGACTGGCATTATACGTTATGTTGTTCACCTGCGTAGGGGAAGTGAAATATTGATTGTCGTCGTATTGTAACTTGAATCCATCGTTGACATAGGTGGCTGATGCCGCATCCATTGTCCAGGAAAACGTAACCCGGTGGTTGGTGGTATCGTAGGTCGCCGATGCCGTTTTTGGCAGCGTAAATGCCGGTATGGTAATATTGCCTGACTGCGTGGTTATCCGTCCAGAATAAGCCGATTGCATATAATAAAATATCCTTTCCGTGGCGGCTAGCGGTACATCAACATAGCCACTGGTGGCAATAGTCATATCTCCGGATACTGGAGAGCCACTGCTATTAAACAATTTGACGGTGCTTAGATTATCAACAGCATTTAAAGAGCCCTTTGAAAAGTTGATACGCGCTCTACCTTTGTAGGTACCGCTAGAATCCACAGTTAGAAATTGATAAGTTGGATTGTTTAACGAACTCATGACAGTAAGGGTAATATCTTTAGTCGCATCTATCGGATCGGTGGTGTAAACACCGTTTATATCCCAGTTACCCACAATTCTGATTTTCTGAATTTGCTGAAGGGAGGTCGTCAGATTCAGCTTTATGTCGATGTAGTGATGAATGTCTTCAGTATTGTTATAGATCGTTCTTTCAGTATTTACGTTACCAACCGGGTACTCTGACTCGAGGACCTGTTCCTTATCCCAATTTATATAATAGAAATCGGTGAAACTCGCGCCATCGGTAGAATATTGTATGTAGGCATGGTTAACAAAGCCATCTTCGTTGGCAGGACCAAAATGGTGATCATAATACAAGACGTTGACATGTATTGAACCTTCACTCACATTGTAGCCAACAGTCCAAAAGTGGTCGGTATTTTCCCATACATCTCTCAAGGGCTTTTTGTCGTTTCCGAAGCCAGGCGCCGGCTGCAGCAACAAAATACCTAACAGCAAACAAAGTATTTTTTGTATGCGAAGGAAAAGAGAAGGTTGTTGCTTTGTGCGTGCATTTGCATGGTCAAAATGTGATGAGCAATTGACAAGATCGTAAACGTGTGTCATGATTGTGATATTTAACTGTGAGCTATACAGTCAACAGCAGTAACGGAGGGGAAGTGTCACAACCGGAAACAACACTTTACCAGTGTGAATCCAAAGTGGGAATCACAAAATTGCCATTCACCGGTCGATAAGGTTCTCCTCAACCAGTTATTGCATTTTTCAGGTTACTGAAACTATGTTTTGTCTTGAAGGGTGGGTCAAAGTTTCATGAAGCAGGACTAAACGCTTTTGTCGAAGATTTCAAATTCAAAGAAGAGAGAA
>Ga0157372_10009574_pt1 | contig 10298 bp, 11 predicted proteins | sample C55metaG_FD_115307 | JGI IMG/M metagenome (GOLD analysis project Ga0157372, IMG submission 115307) | Corn rhizosphere microbial communities from Kellogg Biological Station, Michigan, USA - C5-5 metaG | ecosystem: Host-associated > Plants > Roots > Rhizosphere > Soil | place: USA: Michigan...
CGCCTCCGTGACCGCCGACATTGTGCGCCATGGCAAGGGCGAGAAGATCATCGTCTTCAAGATGAAGCGGCGGAAGAATTACGCGCGCAAGCAGGGACATCGCCAGCCGTTCACTGAAGTGCGCATTCACGATATCTCCCTGGGCTGAGGCACCGCCATCATGGCTCACAAGAAAGGCGTCGGCTCCACGCGCAATGGCCGCGACAGCAATCCGCAGTATCGCGGCGTCAAGAAGTTCGGCGGAGAGCGCGTGCGCGCCGGAAACATCATCGTGCGCCAGTGCGGCACCAAGGTGCACCCGGGGCGCAACGTCGGGCTTGGCTCCGACTACACGATCTACGCGCTCATCGATGGCGTTGTGAAGTTCGAGCACAAGAGCAACACCCGATACAAGGTGAGCGTCTATCCCGAGGTCGCGGCGGAGCAGGGCTCAGCCGCGTAAACGTTCCCGCCGTGCTCCCCACCTGACGCCTCCGTTCATGCGGGGGCGTCTTGCGTTCCGGAAACTTTCCCGGTGCAGCGGCGTATGGTGTGTTGACGGAGGCGGCGGACGTGGCTCGTACGCGCTCCGGATCTCTTCCAGCACGATCACCGTTGACGAACGGAAGGTGCCGGCCATGCCACTCTGGGACAAAGTCAAACAGGAGCTGGATCGCGCGGGACAGGTCGCGCAGGGCGCGCTCGACGAAGGGAAGACGCGGCTCGATGCATTGCGCGCGCGACAGCTCGCCAACAAGGCCGCGCAGGCACTTGGCTATGCGGTCTACCGCGCGCGGCAGAAGGGCGGAGACCTTGATGCCGATACGTATGCGCGGCTGAGCAGCACGCTCGCGGCGCATGAGGCCGAGGCGGCCGGCCTCGAGCAACGCCTGGACTCCTTCGCGGAAGGGCGCCATTCGAAGCCGTCAGATCGCGATGCCGCGGATTTCACCGCGACGCCGGACGCGCCACAACCCCCGGACACGCCGGAACCGCCTCCCGCCGCCTGACGCGTTTCCTGCGCCGCGTGGCGCCCCGTAGCCCACACAGGCCGGCCAATCGCCGGCCTGTCGTGTTGACAGGCTCAGCATTTCTCCGCAACGTTCGCCTCTGCTGAGCTCGCCGGGCGGCGCCCGCTCGCGCCCTCGTCAACCGATGTCCTGTCCGACTCACGCGGAGGGTCCCATGGCAGGGATGCGCTCGCCCGCCCAGATCCCGTTCGATCCCGCCGGAGATCCGCTCGCCGTTCGCGTCTGGTGCGGCCATGCGCAGCTCGGCACGTACGACCTGCGTCTTTACCACTCCACGCGCGGCGAACCGGTCGCTGGCTGGCGCTTTCATGGGTCGCTCCGCTCGCCCGAGCAGGACACCTTCCTGCTCCCGGAGCCTGCAGGAGACAACCTCAAGCGCGTTGTCCGCTGCCGCTTTCGTATCGGCGTACTGCCGCCGGACCAGGGCTACACCACATATGTCACGGTGCTGCAGGGCACGCGCATCATTGGCGATCTCGTGCAGCGCGGCGAAGCGACGGATCCCACGGTGTCCGTCGTCATGCTCGCCAGGTTCGTGCTGCCGCAAGCGGTGACATCGCCCGCATCGCTGCCGGTCGATAGTGACGAGGACGCGCCATGAACGGATCGCTGGCGTTTCTCGTTGTCGCACTGGGCGTGGCGCCAAGCCTGGCGCGGCCCGCGACGGCGCAGCGCACACTCCCGCTCGTATCCGCGGACACTGTTCGCAAGTACTTCGCCATTCCCGAGGCACCCGCGTTTTCGCTGCTCGATGCCCAGCCCAGCCGAATTCTTCGTCCCGGTTCGGCGCGCGACATTGCCATTGGCATCGTGGGCGCGCTCGACGGTTCCATTGATGTCCCCAACTCCTTCGCGGTGGAGTTCGCGCCGCTTCCGCTCATCGCGGGCGATCGGCTCACCCTGGGCACCTACCAGGCGCACCCGGTGCGGTATCGCACGCGCCTGTCATTCGCCACGCAGCGTGTAAAGGTGCGCGCTCGCTCCCAGATCGCGTTCGGAGTGCGGACGAGCCTGCTCGACGAGAGCGATCCGCGCACCAGCCGCATCCTTCTCGACCGCCTGCGCGCGCTGCTGGAGCGACACGCGCGCAATGATGACTCACTCGAGGCGCGCATCGAGGCCGCCGGCATCAATCTGCTCGCCGTGGACCGCGGCTCGCTCGCGCCCGCGCAGCGACGAATCGTGGACTCGCTGCGCGCGCTGCACGACGCGGTGGAACACTCACTCAACACGTCGTTCGCGAATCGGATCAGGGAGTGGGACGAGGATTCCGTCTGGAATCGGCGCATGCTCGACGTCGCGGTCGCGGCGCGCTGGTCCACGCGTGACTCCACGGCGCGTGGAATGCGCAGCGATGCCTGGGCCGCCTGGCTTACCTACGGCACCGGCTACCGACGCTGGCTTCAATGGCTCGTCGGGACACGCGTCGCGCTCGAGCGCGACTCGCTCACCGCACACCACGTCGCAAGCAGTGCACTCACCACGCGTTTGTACCTGGGCGCGAATCGCTACAAGGTGTTCGGGGAAGTGCAGGGGGAAGCACGCCAGGCGCGCGCGCCCGCCTGGCTGCTTGGCACTGGAAGCGAGCTGGCGCTCGACCGCTCCATCTGGCTCGTCGTGTACGCCGGGTGGCGGCGCGACGGCTCGGAAGCGGGGCAACTGCTCACACGGCTTGGCCTCGCACTGGGGAACTGACGCCGTACCACGGCGCGCAATGGGGAATGGGCTGCTGCCGCCTGCCCAATCCCCATCAGCCGCTGGCCGATCCATCGTTACGGCTTCTGATACGCCGGCGGCAGGGTCTTGTATCGATCCGTGAGCTGATCCTGCCGGGAGTGATCCTGATAGCGCCTGCCACGCACGAACACGACCTCCGCGTGAGAGGCAAACTCGAAGGGGTCGCCGTCCCAGACAACCACGTTCGCCTCGCGTCCCGCGCTGAGCGACCCCACGCGATCCGCCACGCCGAAGATCAACGCCGGTCCGAGCGTCACCGCGCGCAGGGCATCATCGCGGCTCATGCCATAGCCAACCGCGTTCCCCGCTTCAAAGCGGATGTTGCGCACGTTGAACAGTTCCTCATCGCCCCCACCGGCGTTGCCAACGAGCGCGACCTCGACGCCCGCCTTGCGCAACAACGCGACGTTATCCTGACGCGACCCCAGCGCCGTGAACGCGTAGGGAATGTTCATCATCGCGCCCGCCAGCACGGGGACCTTCGCGGCGGCCAGGTCGCGCGCCACCATCCACGCTTCCGCGCCCCCGGCGATCATCACCTTCAGCCCGTACTCTCTGCCGAGCGCGATCGCCGCGAGAATGTCACTGGACTTGTCCGCTTCAACGAGCAGCGGCACGCGACCCTGTACAACGGGGATCATCGCGTCGAGGTCTGCACGCCCTGCGGAAAGTGATCGGGACTGCCCGCGATCGAACTCGGCCCGGTGACTCGCATAGTACCGCGTGTCTTCGATGAACGTGCGGAGCCTGGCCATCAACTGCCCGCGGTTGCCCACGTCCGCGTCATCATCGCTGCCGACCTGCGCCACCATGACGGCTGGCGCGCGCACAAGCATGTCCGGCGCCGTTCCATCGACAAGATCAAGAAACGCCGCCTGACCGGCGATCAATCCGCCAGCCGGCAGTGAAACCACGCTCGTCACGCCGCCTTCGCGCGCCGGGGCAATCATCACTGACTGCGGGTTGAGTCCATCCCACGACCGTGCAGCGGCCGCGATCCCGTCGGGTGTCCTGGGGTTCGTCTCGCGCGTGCCGGCGCCCGACCCCACCTCCACAAGACCGAGCTGCGTGCCGGCATTCACGAAGCCGGGCGTGACGATCTTGCCGGTGGCATCGATCCGCTCCGCGCCCTCCGGCACGGCCACGTTCGCGCCCACCGCCACGATCCTGCCATCCCGCATGAGTACAGTGCCATGCTCGATCACAGGCCCACTTACCGGATACACCGTGCCGCCTGTGATGGCGATGGTCTGCGCGGGCAGACCCGCAACGCACGCAAGCGTCGCGAGCGCAGCGACAACCGGAATTCGTGTGGTGTTCACTTGTTGCCTCCCGTCGTAGCGGCGGGCACGAAGCCCAGTTCGAAATCCGTGCGCCAGTGTTCAGCGGGATCGCTCCGGTCGTAGAGCAGCGCGCCATCGATCCACACTTTTTCCGTATGCGTATACACGCTGAATGGATCACCCGACCAGAGCACGACGTCGGCATCCTTGCCCGGTTCCAACGATCCGATCTGCCTGTCCAGATCGAGTGCCCATGCCGGGTTGATCGTCATCCACTTCACCGCGTCCTCTTCGCTTACCGGAATGCCCGCGTCGTGTCCCGCCGCCATCGCCTTGGCGACCTCCTGATTCAGCCGTTGCGACCCTGACGGATCGTCCGAGTGGATCATGGCGCGCACACCGGCGTGCGACAGCAGGGCGAGATTGGCGCGCACCGCATCGAGCGCTTCCATCTTGAACCCGCCCCAATCCGCCCAGACCGCCGCGCCAACGCCCTCCTTCGCCAGCAGATCGGCGATCTTGTACGCCTCCACGCCATGGTGGAACGCCTTCACCTTGAAGCCGAATTCGCGCGCGATGTCCAGCATGTTGGCCATCTCATCGGCGCGATAGCAGTGGTTCTGAACCAGGATGTTGCCCCGCAGCACCTCGGCCAGCGTCTCCAGCCCGAGATCGCGCGCTGGCGGATCGCCCTTGTGATCGGCGTTCCACTTGTCCCACTTGCGGCGATACTCCTCCGCCTTGATCCATTGCGCGCGGTAGCCCGCCACGTTTCCCATCCGGGTGGAGGGTCCGCCCTTGTTGCCGTACACACGTTTTGGATTCTCACCGCAGGCCATCTTGAGGCCGTACTTGGCGCCCGGAAATTTCATTCCCTGCACGGTGCGGGCAGGCACGACCTTGAGCACGACGCTTCTGCCACCGAAGAGATTCGCGGAGCCGGGCAGGATCTGCTCGGTCGTGACGCCGCCGGCAAGGTCACGCGGGAACTGCGGATCCTGCGGCCACACCGAATGCTCCGCCCACACATTCGGCGTGGCGGGGTTCGTGGCCTCGTTGCCGTCACTGTTCGCGGCGGTTTCCGGCGCGGGGTACACGCCGCGATGCGAGTGCACGTCCACGATGCCGGGCGTGATGAACTTGCCGGTCGCGTCGATCACCACGGGATGCAGCTCCGCGACAGCTCGCGCGATGTCCGGCGCATTCGCGCTCGCGGCGACCGCGACGATCTTGCCACCGTTGATCAGCAGTGCGCCACCCTGAAGTCGTGGACCGGTGGCGGTGAAGATCGTTGCTCCCGTGATCAGCGTGGCACGCGACGGGAACGGGGTGTACGTGCTGGGAAACGGATCGGCGTTCGGCAGCGATAGCGCGCCGGGACCGGGCTTGCCGGCCGTGACCGTGTCGGCGGGCGCCGCAGCGGGCGCGGTGGCGACGGCCGGTACAGGTGCCTGTGGGCTCCGTGCCGACGCGCAGCCGAACAGGAGCATGGACAGCACGAAAGCAGCAGTGCGCATGGGGAAGTTCATCCTCCGGAGCAGGGGACCAGCAACGAGAAGGTGGCCTTGGCGCGGCCGATGACGACGATGCCTCGCGATTGATGCCGCAGCCTGTTCACGCGCCGAGTGTCACCGGTTCGGCAGGAGTCGCTCCGGATTCGTTTCCAGCGCGGCGCGTTTGAAGGTGGCGGAGAGGGGAAGCGCAAGGAACTGCTCGACATTCTTGCGCATGCTGGATACGCCGGGGCTGGGCCAATCGGTACCCCAGAGCACCTGCTGCTCCAGCTCGGCAATGCGCGGAAAGTAATCGAGCAGGCTGCGCGGCGGGATCCCGGAGAGATCGAGCCACACATGCCGGTGGCGACGCAGGATGAAGAAGGCCTCCTGCATGTAGAGCGGCCGACCCCCATGCGCCATGATCAGCCGCAGATCGGGAAAATCAATGGCGACGTCGTCCAGCTCCATCGGATTCCCGTACTTGCTGCGCGCGCCGGGAAAGACGCTCGTCCCGGTATGCACCAGCACCGGGAGGCCATGCTGCTCGCAGGTCCTGTAGATGCGGGCCAGCGCATCCAGCCCGCGCGTGTAATCGTTTGCCGCGAAGGCCTGATGCGGGGGATGCAGTTTGAGCATGCGCACGCCGAGCTCCAGCAGATGCTGCACGGCGCCCACCGGATCGGGCGCCGTGACGGGGTCCACGCCGCCATAGGGTAGCAGGCGTGCGGGATCGGCTTCGGCGTAGCGCGCCGCGAATTCGTTCGTGGCGTCGGTGAACCCCATGATGTGCGGACTCGGATAGTTCACCATGCCCACGCGCGTGATGCCCTCGGCGCTCATGATGTCGAGCAGCATTTTCGGATTGTCCATGAGCGCAAGGAGGAAATCGAAATGATCCTCCTTGCCACGCCGCATGACATCCATCACCGCGGGCTTGAGCTGACGCCAGGGCTGGATGTGCACGTGCACATCCGTGATGCGCACGCTCCCGAGCGTGTCCCCAGGCTCGGCCGGCGCGCTCACCGGCCGGTAAACTGGGCGGCGCGCTTCTCCAGGAACGCGCGTACGCCTTCGGCCTTGTCCGCGCTGGAAAAGCAGAGCTGGAAGAGCGCCGACTCCAGCTTGAGTCCATCGTCCAGCGGCAGGGAAAGCGCTGCACGCGTCGCTTCCTTGGCGGCTGCCACGGCTACCGGGCTCCGCGATGCGACCGTGCCGGCAAGCTGCATGGCCCGGTCGAGCAGCGCGGCCGGCTCGGTGACTTCCTCGACCAGGCGTAACCGCAGTGCCTCCTGAGCGGAGATCAGTTCGCCAGTGAGAATGAGGCGCAACGCGCCACCGAGGCCGATGACCCGCGGCAGCCGCTGCGTGGCACCACCGCCCGGAATGATGCCGAGGTTCACTTCAGGCTGGCCGAACTTCGCGCTGGCGGACGCTATGCGAATGTCGCAGGCGAGGGCCAGCTCCATGCCGCCGCCAAGGCAGAAGCCGTTCACCGCGGCAATCACCGGTTTGGGCAGACGCTCGACGGCATCGTAAATGGACGGCGCCTTCATCGCGCGCCACTGATCCACCGGAGAGCGACCTTCGAACTCCGCGATGTCTGCGCCGGCCACGAAGGACTTGTCGCCGGCGCCCGTGACGACCACGGCGCGTACGCCCTCATCCCGGCGGACCGTGTCGATCGCGCCCAGAAAGGCGCAGCGCACCTGGCCATCCAGCGCGTTCCGCTTGTCGGGCCGATTGATGGTGATCAGTGCGACGGCGCCACGCACGTCCAGTGTCACGACGGTACTCTCGGTCATCGGTCATTCTCCCAGCGATAGAAACCATGACCCGTCTTCTTCCCGAGCTGCCCCTGCGCCACCTTCTCGCGCAGCAGGTCCGGTGGCCGGTACGTGTCGCTCTTGAGCGTCGCGTACAGATGCTCGGCGATGGCGAGACGCACATCGAGGCCGACCAGATCGGTGAGACGCAACGGGCCCATCGGATGATTGTAGCCGAGCTCCATGGCCCGGTCGATGTCCTCCGCGCTCGCCACCTGCTGCTCGAGCATGCGAATTGCTTCCAGTCCCAGTACCACCCCGAGGCGACTCGTCGCGAAACCCGGCGTGTCACGCACGACAATGGGCTCCTTGCGCAGCAGCCGGGCAAAGTCCTGGGCGCGGGAAACGCTCGCATCGCTCGTGTCCGCGCCGCGCACGATTTCCAGCAGGCGCATGACGGGCACGGGATTGAAGAAGTGGAGCCCCATCATGCGCTCGCGGTGCCGGAGCACTTCGCCAATCGCCGTGATCGAGAGTGATGAGGTGTTGCTCGCAAGTATGGCGGTGGGATGCACGTACGGCTCCAGTTCCGCGAAGCAGCGGCGCTTGAGCTCGAGCTGTTCCGGAATCGCCTCGATGACCACATCGGCCTCGGCGGCCGCCGTTTTTGGATCAGCCGCGGACTCGATGCGGACCAGCGAGGCGTCGCGCGCATCCGCGGTGCATTTGCCGCGCTCCACCGCGCGGTCGAAGTCGGCCCGTATCTGACGTTGCGCACTGAGGAGTCGCCCAGGGTCCGCGTCCGTGAGCGAAACGTGGCAGCCCGCCAGCGCCGATACGTAGGCGATGCCATGTCCCATGGTACCCGCGCCGATCACCGTCACGCGCAGTCCGGCGCTCATGCCGCGCTCTCGATGGCGGAACGAAGCTCGCCGAGCACGTCGGTGCAGAGTCCATCCACGCCCTGCGCCGTCAGCGCGCGCGCGACATCGGGGCGGTTGACAGTCCACGCGATGACCCGGCCGCCCGCGGCATGCACCGCGCTGACCAGCTCGGGATTGATCATCTCCCAGTGCGGCCAGATGTCCAGCGCCCCGGTCTCGCGCATGCTGGCAGCGACATCTGCTGGATCGCGATCGAAGAGGAGGCCGCGCCGCAGCTCGGGCGCCAGGTCGCGGAGGCGGCGAATCGCGTCATGATCAAAGCTGTGCACGGCGCACCGGGACGGCATGGCCGATCCGCGAATCTGCTCGGCGACGGCCTGTTCGATTCCCACTCCCTTGAGCTCGACAAACAGCTCGGCGCGTCCCTTCACCACGGCGAGCGTTTCCGCGAGGGTGGGAATGAGCGCCATGCCGCGAATTGAAAATCCCTGCAATTCTTCGAAGGTGAGCGCATCGATCCGGCGCCCGGCCAGGCGTCCGCTCGGCGCGGTCGCGCGCGGCACCGGGTCATGATGCACCACGACTTTCCCGTCGCGCGTGCCGTGGACGTCGATCTCGATGCCATCGGCACCGAGTTCGAGCGCCCGGAGAAACGACGGAAGCGTGTTCTCCGGGCGCTCGCGCGGCGAACCACGGTGGGCGACGAGCAGGGGGACGCGGGCCTGCGGGTCGGCCGGCCCCGGTTGCGAATCAGTCGTCACTCTTCTTGGGAGCGATCCAGTCGTTCTCCTTGAAAATCTGCCGCAGCAGCTCACGATCCTCCATCGTGGGTGTCACGGAGGCCACGTAGTCGGCGTACCGCTCCTTTTCGATCGGATCACCATGCACCGTGAATGTCGTGCCGCGATACTCGCCGATCCGCCGATTGAACTTGACGCTGGGAACGTAGAGCTGGGGCTCGTCTTCCGGGACGTGAAGGTTCAGCCGGTCAATGAGCCCCTGGACTTCCTGCCGGTACAGCTCGCGCGCGTATTCGTTGAGTCGCGCGCGGTCCGGAGTCTGCGGATTGGTGCGCTCATCGAAGCGGCCCTTGAGCCCCCAGGTGTACGCCCACTGCGCCGACGACGAGTTGTCCGTGCCGAAGAGGTCGAACGCGGTGGACACCCACTTGTTGAAGTAGCGCTGCATGATCGACGTGGGAACCCGTCGCGCCTTGATGATGCGGTGGAGGCCATTATTGCCCGTGCCGAGATGAAATGATTCCTCGCGCAGCATGGGCTTCATGGAACGTGACAGGGGAGCAAAGGCCGACGTGGACATCATCTGCAACTGGAATTTCCCGTCGCGATCGATGAACTCGGTGTAGGTGAAGAAGTCGAGCCAGTTTTCCACGCGTTCATTGAACGAGCCAAGCAGCCGTTCCTGTTCGTCCGCGCGCCGCTGCAGCAGCTTCTCTGCTTCGCGCTTGCCCTCATCGCCAAAATGCGACACGAGCAGGTAGGACATCTGCCAGCCGTGGCGCATCTCCTCCGCCATGACACGATAGATGGAGAGCAGATCATAGTCGCTGGGAGCATTCTCCAGCAGCGAGCGCTGCTGTTCGACGGACGCGAACTCCGTGTCGCCCTGATAGACAATCAGCGTCTGCAGGGCATCCCGGATGCGCTGATCCGGAATGTGCATGACGGTCTTCCATTTCGACTGGCCACGATAGTGGCCAAATTCGATCTCCGAGATATCCGGATCGGCCAGCTTCACGTCAAAGCGATAATCCGTGAGCTCCTTGGCATCGAGTCCGATGTCGTTCTGCCAGACCTTGAAGAGGTCGGTCCAGTCATCAAAGTTGGTGATCTTGGCAAGAGGCATGTCGCTGTACTCCCTGGTTCTGTTACGAATGAGTCAGGTCGCGCCGAGGGTACCAAAGTGCGCTTCTCGTTTCTCGACAAACGCCGTGACGCCCTCGGCGGCATCGCCAGAAGCGAAACAGCGGAGCTGGGCATCAAGCTCGAAGTCCAGCATCTCGGGCAGCGTGCGGGCGCCCGATTCGTACACTGCGCGCTTCGCGGCGGCGAGGGCGAGCGTGGGCTTTGCCGCAAGGGTGCGTGCCAGCTCCATCGTCACTCGC
>Ga0157372_10009579_pt1 | contig 10298 bp, 6 predicted proteins | sample C55metaG_FD_115307 | JGI IMG/M metagenome (GOLD analysis project Ga0157372, IMG submission 115307) | Corn rhizosphere microbial communities from Kellogg Biological Station, Michigan, USA - C5-5 metaG | ecosystem: Host-associated > Plants > Roots > Rhizosphere > Soil | place: USA: Michigan...
TGCCTAAATAAAAATTAAAACACCTGTAACGTATGGGGGTAAAGTGTGGTCATAGTTGTATCACGATTAAAACCCCTTTTATGAAAAATTATATTTTACTTCTTCTGCTTGCCGGGCAAACCGCAGTGGCGGCAGCGCAAGATGGCGACAGCCGTTCGTTATATCTTACCAAATCATTGGCTAACGATGCTATTACCAGCGCCGTGGTACGTACATCGGCCGGAGGTATCGTAGTTAGCGGGCAGGCCGAGCAAGCTCCGCGGGTGGAAGTTTATATTAAAGGCAACAACGGGAATGATCTTTCAAAGGAAGAGATCAAAAAACGCCTTGATAAGGATTATACACTTGATATATCTGTTAGCGGACATGAAGTTAGGGCCATTGCAAAAAGCAAGCGTCAAAACTTTTTTAACTGGAGAAGCTCATTGAGCATCTCGTTTCGTATTTATGTACCGCAGCAATGCGCAACCGACCTGGAAACCAGTGGCGGCGGTATTGGTCTTGATAACTTAAAAGGCAACGAAAAATTTAGCACCAGCGGCGGTGGTTTAACTATCGACAGGCTTTACGGTACCATCCGCGGTAACACCTCGGGCGGCGGCATTCATGTTTCCAATTCGGGCGATGATATTTCGCTTGAAACCAGCGGAGGCGGTATTGAGGCTAAAAACTGTAACGGCAGGATCAGGCTTGAAACCAGTGGCGGCGGTATAACTTTAGAAAATTTAAAGGGTAATATTAACGCCGAAACCAGTGGTGGCGGTGTTAACGGCAATAATATCAGTGGTGAGCTCATCACCAGCACATCAGGAGGCAGCATTGATCTTAAACGCATGGCAGGGAGTATTAGCGCGCAAACCAGCGGCGGTGGTCTGTACGCTCAAATGCTAAAAGTTGGCAAATATCTTAAACTGGAATCAAGCGCCGGTAACGTTGATATCGAACTTCCGCAAAACCAAGGCTACGACCTCGACCTGCGAGGTGAAGGCGTGTCGCCATCATCTGTTGCCAAATTTAACGGACAATGGGAAAAGGAACGGGTTAACGGTAAATACAATGGCGGCGGCATCCCGGTTAAAGCCGAAGCATCGGGCGGAAGTGTTAATATTAAATTCAGGTAATTCAGGATCTGATAACAAAACGACTAAGCCCGGGCAAATTTGCCCGGGCTTAGTCGTTTAAACACTATCTGCTTTTTTTTCCGTTATGTTGCCTTTATAAAAATATGTATCTTGAGTTTCAAAACTAAACCTAACCCTGTCATCATTACCAATGGATAAACAACAAATTACCGAACAGATAAAGTGGATGATTGCCGACGGCAATTCAGATCATGAGATTGAGGCCCTGTTGGTTGCAGAAGGCCTTGCCCGGGCCGAAGCAAAATATACACTCTCGGTAATTAAAAATGAACTGTTCCCGCACGAATATCCGATAATCCCCGAACCTCCCCAAAGCCGAAATTACCTTTGGATCGGCCTTCTAACGGCTACGTTATTGATATTACTACTTGTTTTTCATCCATGGAGCAAATCAAAGACAGCCGAAAGAGAAATAACCCCAGCTGATATGATCCTGCTTATGAAAGCAGGGCCGGGCGTTTATACTACCGAACTCAATAAAATCAACAGCGGATGGGTTTTTGACCAGGATAAAGACAGATGGGAAAATAAGAAACGAAAAACAGCCCTCGCCATCAGGATGGAACAACTCCTGTACATGTGTCCTGTGTTGCACGATCATTCATTCCAGGACTATCTTGAAAGTCACGACTTCAGGAACATAATTTATGGAAAACCCGGAAGCAAGATTTACCAAAACAACGAGCTTATGTTTACTATTCAAACCAATGGAGCCTACACAATGATCTCGCTGGCCAACCGGTAAATTGCGCCATTGCTTCTAAATATATCTTTTTCCATCGATTGTAAAAAGTCGAATTTTTTAGCGGTTGCTTCATAACACCCTTTTTACAAAACGTCAAAATTTAAATCTTGTTAATCCCCGGTTAACAAAGTCTGCTTGTTTGTCAATTGCAAAAGACTGAAAATCAGTCAAAAGTAACACGGATAAGAAAATCAATATCAAATTTAATTAATAAATAAGTTAACCCTATATTTATTTCCTGATAATAAAACAAACGTTGCTTTGCACCAATTATGGCCCTCCTATTCTCAACTTGGGCAACTATTAAAACAGGGGTTTATCTTTAATTAAAAACTATGGAAAAAAACTACAGATCTATTCTTAGATTATGGCACGGATCGGGTAAAACGATTTGTCTTTTTATGCTGATGCTTATGGCCTCGTCAGCGGTTTTTGCACAACAACGTACCATCAGGGGTACCGTTACCGACGAAAGTAACCTGCCGTTACCAGGGGTGGTAGTAACGGTTAAAAGCACAGGTAAAGCTACTTCAACTTCGGCTAACGGTATTTACCAGGTAGTGGTAAGCGGGGCCGATGACGTCATTAAATTTACCTTTTTAGGTTCCTTGCCGAAAGAGGTTACCATCGGCGACAAAAAAGTTGTTAACGTTACCATGGTTACCGATACCAAACAACTTAAAGATGTTGTAGTTATCGGTTACGGTACCGCAAGCCGTAAGGATGTAACAGGCGCTATCACCTCGGTTAAGGCCGAAGATTTTAATGCCGGTGTATTAACTACTCCTGCCGAGTTGTTACAAGGTAAAGTAGCCGGTTTGAACATTACCAAAAGCGGTGACCCTAACAAACAGCCGGCCACTATTTTAAGGGGCCCTTCAACCTTACGTGAAGGAGCTGCACAACAGCCGTTTTACGTAATTGACGGTGTGCCGGGTGCGTCCATAGACCTTTTGGCTCCTGCCGATATCGAAAGTATCGACGTATTGAAAGACGCGTCATCGACCGCGATCTATGGTTCGCGCGCGGCCAACGGTGTAATCATTGTTACTACCCGCAGGGCTAAAGCTGGCCAAACACGGTTAACGTATAGCGCTTATGGAGCTGTTGAGAACGTGTCAAAAAACATTGACGTACTTACCGGCGATGAACTGCGCAAATATTTAACCGACAATGGCGTACCAAAACTAAGTACTGCCGATGACGACGGTTCAAACACCAACTGGCAAAAACTGGCCGAAAGAACCGGCTACTCGCAAAATCATAACCTTTCATATGGGGGCGCAGGTACCAACTCAGAGTATGGCGCGAGTGTAAACTATATGAAAAACAATGGTATATTGAAAAACACCAGCCTTGAGCGTACCATTTACAAAGGCTATATCAACCAACGCTTTTTTAATGACCGTTTAAAATTAGGGATCACCCTAACCAACAGTGTTACCAAAAACAACGATATTTTCCAAAGCCAGGTATTATCCGGTATCTTATTCTACCTGCCAACGGTTAGCCCTTTTAACCCCGACGGCACTTATAAAGAAAACTATACCCGTACAGGTAGCGGGCCTTTAAATCCGTTATCGTTAATTAATAACAACTTTACCAAAACAGAGAATAACAAAACATTGATCAATGGCTTCGCTTCTGTTGACATTTTGAAAGGCTTGAAGTTTACAATATCCGGATCAACGCAAAAAGAACAAAATAACGTTAACACTTATTCTACCAGCCAATCGGGTATATATGTTAATGCCGGTGGTGTAGCGGTACGCAGCGCTTACACCAATACAAGCAACGTTGTTGAAGCTTATTTTAATTATGATCGTGTTTTTGGTAAGCACTCGCTGAAATTATTAGGTGGTTACTCTTATCAGCAGGATCGTAACAATGATGGTTTTGGTGTACAAACACAAGGTTTTTCAAACGATGCGTTAACTTATAATTACCTGGCGCTGTCAAACCCTACCCAACTCTCACAAATTGTGTTCAACCCTAACTATATTTCTACGTTAAGATTCGTTTCATTTTACGCACGTGGTCAGTACGAGTTTTCGGATAAATACCTGTTACAGGCTTCACTCAGGGAAGACGGTTCATCGGCATTTGGTATTAACCAGCGCCATGGTTACTTCCCGGCTGCTTCAGCAGGATGGAAGATTATTAACGAAGATTTCATGAAATCAATTCCCGTTATCAGCGATTTGAAATTAAGGGCTGGCTACGGCGTATCTGGTAACAGCTTAGGTTTTGATGCCTTTACTGCAAGATTAATTTATGGTGTACCTCCGGGCGGCGGCAAATTCCTGAACAATGGTAATATTGTTAACTCTATTGGTCCGGTACGTAATGATAATCCCGACCTGAAATGGGAAAGTACGGCTACCACCAACATCGGTTTGGACTTTGGGTTGTTCAATAACCGTTTAACCGGTTCGGTAGATTACTATATCAAGAAAACATCCGACCTGATCTACACTTACCCGGTATCAACCACATTGTATTTTTATCCGTTTTACACTGCTAACGTAGGTAAAATTAAAAACAGCGGTATTGAGGTTGTATTAAACGCAGTACCTGTAAAATCACAGGCCTTTACCTGGCGCACTTCGTTCAACGTTTCGCATAACAAAAACGTTGTACAAAGTTTATCAAACAGCCAGTTCGGTCTTAACTTTATTCAAACTGCCCAGTTAGGCGGTAAGGGCCAGTCGGGCAACTACAGTCAAATCATTCAGCCTGGTTATGCTATCGGCACTTTTGACTTATGGCATTATTTAGGTAAAAACGCTAACGGCGTAAGTACCTATCAAAAAGCCGACGGATCAACAACTGCTACCCAACCGCTTACTACCGATCAGTTTATTAAATATGACGCGCAGCCGAAATTGGTTTATGGCTGGAGCAATAGTTTCTTCTATAAAGGCTTCGACTTAAACTTCCTGGTACGTGGTGTTTATGGCAACAAGATACTGAACGCAACCCTTGCAGCTTTAAATAATCCAGCCGACTCGAAACTGCAGAATATACCGAGATTTACCTTAGGCGAATCGTTCAAAGACATCAACGCATACCTGATCTCTGATCGTTTCCTTGAAAGCGGCTCATACCTTCGTTTGGATAACGCTACTTTGGGTTATACCATTAAACCGCACATTCAGGCTATTAAGAGCTTACGTTTTTATGCATCGGGCAACAATATTTTTATCATTACCAAATACCGTGGTGTTGATCCCGAAGTTAACATAGGCGGTTTAACCCCAGGCATCGATAACCGCGATTTTTATCCTAAAACACGCACTTTTAGCTTAGGTATAACTGCACAATTCTAAAAAAAACTCAGAAAGACAAAGATGAAAAAGATATTTTTTATATGTGCCGCAATTGCTGTGATCATGAGCACATATTCGTGTACAAAATTAGATGTACCTGTTGAATCACAATACGTAAAATCAAACTTCCCGGTTACAGACGCAGATTATACTGCATTGCTCGGTACTATTTATTCAAACCTTTCATCGAGCTATGCAGTGCCTTACTGGCGTATGCAGGACCTATCGACTGATGAAGCCATCCTACCTGCCCGCGACGGCAATTTTGACGATGGCGGCCAGTATCGCCAGCTACACTACCATACCTGGACCTTTGACCATCCTAACGTCATAGGCGTATGGCAATGGGGCTTTGGTGGTATCAATACCTGTAACCGTATTATTAGTGTTATTAATGCATCATCAGCGACAGCGACAAAAAAAGCATCGTCTATTGCCGAGGTTAAAGCAATGCGGGCCCTATACCTTTACTTCATGATGGATTTGTATGGTAATGTACCTATCATTACCGATTTCCCGGTAACTTCCCAACCGGCCAATCAGCCCCGGGCTAAAGTGTATGAGTTTATTGAAAGCGAACTTAAAAGCGTTTTACCATTGTTGCCTGCTAAAACCAGCAATGCAGCAACAAACGTATCACAATACGGCCGCCCAACAAAGGGTATGGTGTTTGCCCTGCTTGCAAAAATGTACCTGAACTCTGGCGTATATACAGGCACCAACCGTTACCAGGAAACCGTTACCATGTGTGATAGCGTACAGGCTAACACCAATTATTTCCTGGATGCTAAATACAGGGATATATTTTTGCCAACAAACGGCCCTGCAATTAATGAAACCATCTTCGCGGTCCCTTACGATCAGCAGATCCCGGGCAACCAGTTTACCCGTTTCGGCTTTTTTTATTACCTGGCCCAGGCATACGGTTTTAACGTAGGCTTAAGTATAGCCATGAGCACCACCCCCGAGTTTTATAACCGCTTTAATATTCCCGGCGATGACCGTAGCAAAACATGGCTGGCCGGTCCGCAATATTATCCTGATGGCAATGGCGGCTTCACCAATCAACCGGTTTATTACCCGGCCCCGAACGCAACCAAGCAAATTAACATTATCCCAACACTAACCCTTACCGGTTTAAAACCAATGGATTTGGGTAATGATGTGACAACTTCGCAATCGGAAGGGGTACGTTCAATTAAATACTATCCTGACGTTAACATCATCCAGGCTACCCGTTTAAACAGTAACGATGTACCGGTATTCCGTTTGGCCGATATTTACCTGATGAAAGCTGAAGCTATATTACGTGGTGCTGCCCCTACTACCATAAACGGTGACGCACAAACTCCGCTTACTTTGGTAAACAAACTACGCAGCCGTGCCCACGCGGAGCTTGCTACATCAATTGACCTGGATGGTTTGCTGGATGAGCGCGCACGTGAGCTTTCATGGGAAGCATGGCGCCGTAATGACCTGATCCGTTATGGCTTATTCGAGAAAGAATATCCACTACCGGTTATGGGCGGCAAAACGGACGACCTGAAAATGAACACCGATCCAACCCGCAGGTTATATCCGATTCCATCAACCGAATTAAAAACAAATCCTAACCTGAAACAAAACCCGGGTTATTAATAATACCCTTTTTACAAGGCGCAAAGAATTATCCTTTGCGCTTTGTGTTTATTAAACAATAAAAACCAATTAAACAATGAAACATATAGGCGGATTACTTGCCGGTATTGTTCTTATTGCAGCTGCAATTAAGAGTGATCCCGACAATCAAACCATCAACCATTTTCAAGTAATAGGATCGCACAACAGCTATAAACAGGCAATTGATCCTAAACTATTCCGTTTTTTGCAAAAGCGAGATTCGGTTGGTATGAGCAAGATCGATTATGAACATATCAGCCTTACCGATCAGCTCAATTTAGGCCTAAACGCGTTGGAAATAGATGTATATGCCGATACCAAGGGCGGTAAGTACGCGCATCCCAAAGGGTTGGACTGGGTGCCGGGACAGCCGGCGTTTGATACCCGGGGCGTAATGAAAGAACCTGGTTTTAAGGTTTTTCATATTGAAGATATCGACTACCGCAGCAACTGTGCAACTTTTAAGCTTTGCCTGCGGGAGCTAAAAAAATGGAGTGATGAACATCCTGATCATAATCCCATTTACATTACCATGAATGCTAAAGACGAGCCGTCGAAAAAACCGGGCTTTACTGTTCCTGAAAAATTTACAGCAAAAACTTTTGCCGACCTGGACAAGGCGATACTGGATAATTTGGGTAAACAATACCTGATAACGCCTGATGATGTGCGCGGCACATACAAAACCCTTGAAGCTGCTGTGTTGCACAACAACTGGCCAACGCTTAAAGCGGCCAAAGGGAAGTTCATTTTTATTCTTGATGAAAAAGGCGAAAAAAGAGCTGCCTATATCGCCGGTCACCCATCGTTAAAAGGCCGTGTATTGTTTGCCGATGCATTGCCGGGCACACCTGAAGCCGCCATTCACATTATGAATGATGCTAAAAAGGACCTGGCAGCTATTCAAAAGCTGGTTAAAAAAGGTTACATTATCCGTACCCGTGCCGACTCGGATACAGAAGAAGCCCGCGCAAATGATATGAGCTCGTTTATAGCAGCCCAAAAATCAGGTGCTCAAATCATCAGTACCGATTATTATAAAAAAAGTACCCATTTTAAATCTGATTATGTGATCAGTTTTACAGGCGGCAATTATTTTAAACCCGATCCGCTGTTTAAAACCAACGCTTCTGTTTCGGTGGGTAACTAAAACGCATCACTGTAAAATAATAGAGGCCTGTATTAAAACTACGGGCCTCTTTTTGTTACCAGCCGGCATTGATATTAAACTGTGGCGGTGCTTGTTGTTGGGTCAATGATGGCCTTAACTTCGGCAATACTGGTTACCGGAAAGCCCCCTTTCATGGCATGTTCACGAACAACATCTTCACTTTCGGCAATGTGGATGCAATAGATCTTATCAGCAGTAACAAACGACTGAATCCAATGATAGGGCTTACCCAATTCATTCACAACCGAACACGATGCCTGTGAAATAGCTTGTAATTCTTCGGGCGACAGATTACCGGCGCCGGGCAGTTCTCTTTCAATTACAAATTTTTTCATAAAATATGATTTAATAGTTAAATATTACTTTCAACAGCAACGTTAAATCAAATAGGTGTAATTGGCAGAAATGGAGGATAAAATGCTGCTAAACAAGCGGCAATATTTTAAAAATCAAAGCTATAGAATAAATAAGCAATAACCCAGTTTCGGCGTATTTAATTTTTTACGAGACAGGAATGTTCAGAAAAAGAAACCCCGACTGATCTTACATCACGCGGGGTTCCTTTTTAAATTCAGATGCCTTTCATTTTTAAGATTTAGCCCTGCTGCGGCCACGGGCGGCAATTTTAAGTCTACGCCGTTTAAGGGAGATCTGTGTGTTTTGCTTCCGGTTTTCGGCAACATACTGATAGTAGGTGTTTAAGATCTCTTTATAGGAGATTTGCCCGGCTATAGTATTTCCGGCGGCAATAACGGGAAGCACCTCTACCGATTCTTCAGCCATTATCTCCACAACACGTTTCAGTGGATCATTGCTCCTCACGGCCTGTTTACTTGCCTTGGTTATATTACTTATGGTGAGTTCGGCAGAAATACTATGGTTATAAATGTCGGTCAGGCTAACCATGCCTGCATAGCTGCCATCACTATTAGTCACTATAAAAAAACTTTGGGTAATATTATTTCCGGTAAGCCGGGCCCTTGTTTCGGCTATGGTACTATTGCTTTTTAAGGTTTCACCAACTTCATTGTTAACGTCGGCAACAGTTAATACCTGTAACAAATCGGGTTCGTATGAATCAGGGGTGTATACCCCCCGGCGGGCAATTTTTTCGGTCATGATGGTATTTTCCATCAGGAAGAATGAAACCAGGTACGATGCTGTACAGGCACCAAGCAACGGTAGTAATGCATGCGATTGCATAGTAGCCTCCAGCGCGAAGGTTATACTGGTTAAATAAGCCCTTGAAGCGCCTGCAAACATAGCGGCCATGCCAATAAGTGCGGCTATTGGAATACTTAAGCCCGCATCAGGAAATACCAGGTGCACCAATGCGCCAAAAGCCGCACCAGCCGCGCCGCCAATGGTTAACAAGGGAGCCAGCGTGCCGCCCGAAGTGCCGCTGCCCAGGGCTATAGCCCATGAAAGAAATTTGAATAAACACAAACGCACAATTAGCATCAATGATAATGTGCCCGAAAGAATAGTGATAATATTATCATATCCTACACCAAGGGTGTGCGGCGCAAAATAACCTATCAGGCCTACCGCCAGGCCACCAATTGGAGGCCACCACATCCAGTGGATAGGCAGTTTTTCAAAGCTATCTTCAATAAAATAAACTATTTTGGTAAGCCCCAGTGATATAAAGCCAATGACCAGGCCAATGATGCTGTAAATAGCCAGGGCGGTATTTGAAGGTGTATCTACATCAGGCATCGGGAATACAGGCCCGGCTTCAAATAACAGATGGTGTCCGGCTGCTCCGGTGATACAAGCTAATGCCACCGGTAATATGGCCCGGGGCGAAAACTCAAACAACAACAGCTCAATAGCTAAAAACACCGCTGCTATGGGCGTGCCAAATATGGCCGACATACCCGCTGTTGCTCCTGCTGCCAAAATAATTTTACGCTCGTTGGGCGATATTTTGAATAACTGGCCAAAGGTTGAACCAAGTGCCCCGCCGGTTGCAATAATAGGTCCCTCGGCGCCAAATGGCCCGCCGGTACCTATGGCTATGGCCGATGATACGGGTTTCAGAAAAGTTATAATCGGTTTTATTTTGCTTTTATTTACCAGGATCTGCTCCATTGCTTCTGGTATGCCATGCCCCCTGATCGCCTTGGAGCCATACAGGGCCATAATGCCTACTATAATGCCGCCTATAGCCGGTATAACAATTACCCATAAACCCAAATGGTTATTGGCCGGGCTGTGAAAGCCGGCATCCAGCGTTCCGTAAAATGAAA
>Ga0157372_10009583_pt1 | contig 10296 bp, 10 predicted proteins | sample C55metaG_FD_115307 | JGI IMG/M metagenome (GOLD analysis project Ga0157372, IMG submission 115307) | Corn rhizosphere microbial communities from Kellogg Biological Station, Michigan, USA - C5-5 metaG | ecosystem: Host-associated > Plants > Roots > Rhizosphere > Soil | place: USA: Michigan...
ACGTTGTCGGCGCAGATCGGCTGGCGGCGGGAGGGGTAGGGTAACGACCAGTCCATCGCGCGATCTTAAATCGATTACGCCGAGGCTTCCTGGAACGCTTCCTCGCGCTGCCTGCGGATGTTCGGCACCGCGATCACGAGCACGAGCAGGATCGCCGCAAGCAGCAGTGCCGCCGATATCGGACGCGTCGCGAAGACCGTCGCATCGCCGCGCGACAGCAGCATCGCCCGGCGCAGATTCTCCTCCATCATCGGTCCGAGCACGAAGCCGAGCAAAAGCGGCGCGGGCTCGCACTCGAGCCTCGCGAACAGCACGCCGAGCGCGCCGAAGAACGCCGTCTGCATGACGTCGAAGCTCGTGTTGTTCACCGTGTAGACGCCGATGCCGCAGAACAGCAGGATGGCCGGATACAGCATCCGGTACGGGACCGTCAGGAGCTTGATCCAGATGCCGATCAGCGGCAGGTTCAGCACGACGAGCATCAGGTTGCCGACCCACATCGACGCGATCAGGCCCCAGAACAGCTGCGGATTCGACGTCATCACCTGCGGGCCGGGCTGGATGTTGTGGATCGTCATCGCGCCGACCATCATCGCCATCACCGCGTTCTCGGGAATGCCGAGCGTCAGCAGCGGAATGAACGACGTCTGCGCGCCGGCATTGTTGGCCGACTCGGGACCCGCGACGCCGCGGATCGCGCCCTTGCCGAACTCCGACGGATCCCTCGCGAGCTTCTTCTCGAGGCTGTACGACGCGAAGGACGACAGCATCGCGCCGCCGCCGGGCAACACGCCGAGCACGGAGCCGAGCGCGGTTCCGCGCAGCACCGCGGGCGCCGCTTCGCGGAGCTGGTGCTTCGTGAGCCAGAGTCCATCGAGCTTCGCCTTGATCACCTCGCGCTTCTCGGTCGACTGGAGGTTCAGGACGATCTCCGCGAAGCCGAACAGGCCCATTGCGACGACGACGACGCCGATGCCGTCCGAGAGCTCCGGGATGCCGAACGTGAAGCGCTCGACGCCGGAATTCACGTCGGTGCCCACGATGCCGAGCAGAAGGCCGAGCACGATCATCGCGATCGCCTTGACGAGCGAGCCGTGCGCGAGGACGACGGCGCCGATCAGGCCGAGCACCATCAGCGAAAAGTATTCGGCAGGACCGAACTTGAGCGCGAGCGCCGACAACGGCACCGAGACGCCTGCAACGAGCACCGTCGCGACGGTACCCGCGAAGAACGAGCCGAGCGCCGCGATGGCGAGCGCGGCGCCCGCTTGCCCCTTGCGGGCCATCTGGTAGCCGTCGAGGCAGGTGACGACCGACGATGATTCACCGGGCATGTTGACGAGCACGGCCGTCGTCGAGCCGCCGTACTGCGCGCCGTAATAGATGCCCGCGAGCATGATCAGCGCGGACACCGGTTCGAGCGCGTACGTCGTCGGCAACAGCATCGCGATCGTCGCGACGGGACCGATGCCGGGCAGCACGCCGATCAGCGTGCCGAGCAGCACGCCGATCAGCGCGTAGAGCAGGTTGACGGCGCTGAGCGCCGTGCCGAAGCCAAGGGCGAGATGATGCAGGATGTCCACGTCTCAACAGCGGCACGTGCCCGCGACGATGACGGCGATGTCGCCGCTCGCCACCGCCTACGCCTGCCCGGGCCAGATCGGCAGCTGGAGTTGCAGGCCGACGACGAACACGCCGACGGCGAGCGCCGCGAGCAGCACGCCGACGACGAGCGACTCGCGCGGACGGAATTCATGGCTCGCCGCGCTTGCCGCGACGATCAGGACGACGGTCGACAGCGCGACGCCCAACGGGCGCACGATCGCGCCGAACAGCACGACGCTGCCGAGCACGATCAGCGTCGGCCGCCAGCGGAATGCCGCGAAGCGCGTCCCGGGAACCTGTAAGCTGCGTGCGGCGAGGATGCCACCGAGGACGATCAGCAGAATGCCGAGGATGCGCGGAAAGTAACCGGGACCCATCCGCGCCGCGCTGCCGAGCGTGTAGCGCGTGCCGAGGGCGATCGTCGCGATGCCGATCGCGATGAACAGCGCGCCCGCGAAGAAATCCTTCGAATTGCGGATCCGCTGCATCGACTCCCCCCGTCGGTCGCGCGAAGCGGCGGGCGGGGCCCGCCGGGCGGCGCGTAGCATAGCATCGGCGTGCGTCGCGACACGCAAAAAAAAGGGCAGGCGCGCGGCCTGCCCTTCGTGGCTTGGGTTTGAAACCCGGATCAGACGCCGTTCTTTGCGCGGAGATCCTTGAAGTACTTGTCGAGCCATTGCGCCTGCAGCCGTTGCGTGAGCTGCGGCTTCACCTCTTCGAAGCTTGGCACCTTCGCGTCGCGGACGTCCTCGACCTCGATCACGTGCCAGCCGAACTGCGTCTGCACCGGCTGCGGCGTGAACTTGCCCTTCGGCGTCGCCTTCATCGCGTCGCCGAACGGCTTGACGAAGTTCGCCGGCGCATTCCAGCCGAGGTCGCCGCCCTTGTCCTTGGAGCCGGGATCCTCCGAGCGCGCCTTCGCGAGCTCGTCGAACTTCGCGCCCTTCTGCAGCTCGCTGATGATTTCCTTCGCCTGGTCCTCGGTCTTCACGAGGATGTGGCGGACGTTGTATTCCTTGTCGCCGATCTGCGCCTTGATCGCGTCGTATTCCTTGTGCAGCTCGGCGTCCGGCACCGGGTTCTTCTTGACCCAGTCGGTCACGTACGCGCGCACGAGGACGGTCTGCGCCGCGAGGTCCATCTGTGTCTTGACGTCGGCGTTCTTGTCGAGCCCTTCCTTCTTCGCCTCACGCGCGAGGAGCTCGCGCGTGTTGAGCTCGTCCTTGACTGCGGTGCGGACCTCGGGGCTGTCCTGCCCGCCTTGCGCGAGCCGCTCCTTCAGGAGGAGATCGAACTGTCCCTGCGAGTAGAGCTGCTTGTCGGTGCTTCCTGGCGCCGCAGCCTTCGCCGCCGCCGCGGCCTTCGCCGCAGGCTTGGCGGGTTGAGCCGGCGCGGAAGGCGCCTGGGCGAACGCGGCCCCCGAGCAAAGCGCGGTCGTGACCGCAAGGGCAACCAGCATACGTTTCATTGCTTCGTCCTTTCGTCTCTACGGATTTCGTCCGGTGTACGCGCGTCGATGGAAAGCGCGTGGACCGGATACGGGATGAGGTCGCCGACGCGCTCGAGGATCGCCCGGTGGCGGGCAAGGCGCGTCAGCCCGAGGAAGTGCTCGGACACGATCGTCAGCGAAAAGTGCCCGGCGCCCGACGCGGCGCCGGCGTGGCCGACATGCCTTTCGCTGTCGTCACGAATCTCGAGGACCCTGGGCGCGAACGGCGCGAGGCGCGCGGCCAGCGCGGCCCTCGCATCGACGCGGCTGCTTGTCGCCGCCACGCTCGCGCCGGGCGCCGCTTCGCTGCCAACCCCGGAGGGAGTGGGGTTCGCGACTTGAAACGGCCCTGCGCCGCTCATTGCGCGCTCACTGCCGTGTGGGCTCGGTCACGTGCCGGGCGAGAAAGAGGCCCTGCACGAGCGCGAATCCGATGAAGAGGCCAATGGCGCCCCAGACCTTGAAGTTGACCCACGTGTCGGTCGGAAAATGGAACGCGATGTACCAGTTCGCAAACGCCATCGCGGCGAAAAAGCCGATCCACGACCACGTGAGCCGCGTCCACACCGGCGCCGGCAGCGCGATCTCCTTCATCACGACCGCGAGCAGATCGCGCCGCCACAGCAGCTTGCCCGCCGCGAGGATCAGACCGAACGCGAGATAGAGCACCGTGGGCTTCCATTTGATGAACGTCTCGTCGCGAAGCCACAGCGTGGCGCCGCCGAAGACGACGATGATCGCCAGCGACAGCCAGTGCACCGGAGAGACGCGGCCCCGCCAGTGGAACCATGCGATCTGAACGATCGACGCCGCAATGGCTGCCGCGGTGGCCACCCAGATACCCTGCCACTTGAACGCGACGAAGAAGATGAGGAGCGGAAAATAATCCGCGAGAAGGCGCATAAACAGTCGATTATACCGCGGTCGGCGACGGCTCGGCCACCGCGCGTTGCGTCAGCCGGCTTCGCGCTGCGCCGCATGCTTTCCGCTACCGACCCGCGCCGGCAGGCCGCCGAGTTGCCGCGCAAGCCGGCCCCAGTCGAACGCGGGGCCGGGATCGGTCTTGCGGCCGGGGGCGACGTCGCTGTGGCCGACGATGTCGACGATCGGATAGCGGCGCATCAGTGCGCAGGCGAGGCGGCCGAGCGCACGGTATTGCGCCGCCGTGTAGGGGCGCGTGTCGGTGCCTTCGAGCTCGATGCCGATCGAGAAGTCGTTGCAGCGGCTCTTATCCCGCCACGACGATTCGCCGGCGTGCCACGCGCGTTGTGCGCACGCGACGAATTGCACGATCCTGCCGTCGCGGCGAATGAGAAAATGCGCGGACACGCGCAGGCCGGCGATTGCAGCGAACGACGGATGCGCGCGCGCATCGAGGCGGTTCGTGAAGAGCCGCGCGATCGCATCGCCGCCGAAGCGGCCGGGGGGAAGTGAAATGCCGTGCACGACGAGCAGCGAGATCGGCGTATCGTCGGGTCTGTCGTCGCAGTTCGGCGAGACGACCTGCGCCGCAACGGCCACCCGGCCATCCGCGTCGACGGCGAGGCCGCGGATGCGCGAAAACGCACCGGCGTGCAGGCGAGGTGGGCGTCTCTTCACGATTGGCGCGCGATTGTGCCATGGCCGGGCGTCGTGGAAACTCCGCGGCCCCGCAAGCTGCCCAACACTGCCGGTCGTTTCGCTCCGACCGCTCGATAGGTCCGGAAAGCGGCGCCACGGCGCCTTCCAACGATGGACTTGAGGACGCTCTTCCGCCGGGTCGGACTCGCACTGCGGTTCATCGCGCCGCTTACGCTGGTGCTGGCGCTGCTCGCGCTCGCATTGGTGCCGCTCGTCGAGTCGCTGACGCTGCGCTGGTGGGTGACGGACCTCGAAACGCGCTCGCGCCTCGTCGCCAACACGATGCAGGAGCAACTCGTCGACCTGGTTCAGCAGGGCAACGGCGCGCGGGTGCGCCAGCTCTTCCGCCGGGCGGTCGAGGACGAGCGCCTCTTCGCGCTCGCCTATTGCAACGACGCGGGCCAGATCGTCTACCGTACCGACACCTACCCGGTGGCCCTCGGCTGCAACGAGATCAGGGGCAGCGGTCCCGACGCGCATGTGTTGCGCCAGTTCCCGCCGGCGCCGATCCACGTGACGTGGTTCCCGATCCCGTCGAACGGGCAGAAGATCGGCACGCTCGTCCTCGTTCACGACATGAGCTTCGTCGAGCGCCGCACGGCCGACACCCGCCGCTACATCATCGGCTTCTTCATCCTGCTCGGCGTCGTCGTCTCGCTGATCACGGTGTTCGTCGCGCACCTGTCGTGGCGCGGCTGGATGGACGGCATGCGCGCACTGCTGCGCGGCGAGGGAATCATCCAGCCGTTTCGCGCGTCGGCGAATCCCGACCTGCAGCCGATCGTCGACGAGGTGAAGGCGCTGCTGCGCGAAGTCGACCACAGCCGCCGCAATCTCGGGCGCGGTGCGGCGTGGAACCCGGACATGCTGCGCTCGGTGCTGCGCAACGAGCTCGCGGGCGACGAAATCCTGCTCGTCTCCAATCGCGAGCCGTACATTCACATGCGGCAGGGCGACAGCGACAAGCTCGCGATCAGGCGGCCCGCGAGCGGGCTCGTCACGGCGATGGAGCCGATCATGCGCGCGTGCTCCGGCACGTGGATCGCGCATGGCAGCGGCACCGGCGACCGCGCCGTGGTCGATCGTCACGATCACATCCTCGTGCCTCCCGACAATCCGAGTTACACGCTGCGCCGCGTGTGGCTCTCCGAGGAAGAAGAGCGCGGCTACTACTACGGATTCGCGAACGAAGGACTGTGGCCGCTCTGCCATATCGCGCACGTGCGGCCGGTGTTTCGCACGAGCGACTGGGAGCGTTACGTCGAGATCAACCAGCGTTTCGCCGGCGCGGTCTGCTCGGAGGCGCGGACCGAGGATCCGGTCGTTCTCGTCCAGGACTACCACTTCGCGCTGCTGCCTCGCTTCATCCACGAGCGGTTGCCGAAGGCGACGATCATCACGTTCTGGCACATTCCGTGGCCCAATCCCGAGTCGTTCGGGATCTGCCCATGGCGCGCGCGCGTACTCGACGGCCTGCTCGGCAGCACGATCCTCGGCTTCCACACGCAGTATCACTGCCGCAACTTCATCGACACCGTCGACCGCTATCTCGAAGCGCGGATCGAGTACGAGGCTTCCCGCGTTTCCTACGGCGGACACCGGACGAGCATCGAGCCGTATCCGATCTCGATCCAGTGGCCGTCGCCGTGGGCCGATGTGCAGCCGGCGGTCGCCGAGTGCCGCCGCCGCGTGATCGAGCGCGAGGGCTTTCCGGGTCACGTGCGACTCGGCATAGGCGTCGACCGGATGGATTACACGAAGGGAATCATCGAGCGTTTCCACGCTGTCGAGAAGCTCCTCGAGACACACCCCGAGTATGTCGGCCGTTTCGTGTTCGTCCAGATCGCGGCGCCGTCGCGCTCGTCGCTCGACGACTACCGGATCTTCCAGGAGGAGGTGCATTCGCTCGCCGCACGCATCAACGCGCGCTTCGCCGACGCCGCCGTGCCGCCGATCCGGCTCAAGGCCGAGCACCACGAGCCGGAGCTCATCAACGAATATTTCCGCGCGGCGGACGTGTGCATCGTCACCAGCCTGCACGACGGCATGAATCTCGTCGCCAAGGAGTTCGTCGCGGCGCGCGACGACGATCAGGGCGTGCTCGTGCTGTCGCAGTTCACGGGGGCCGCGCGCGAGCTGCACGACGCGCTGCCGGTGAACCCGTATCACGTCGACCAGTGCGCGGAGGTCCTCGACCAGGCGCTGCGGATGCCGCCGGATGAGCAGCGCGTGCGCATGCGCAGCATGCGTCGCCTGGTGCAGGACTACAACGTCTATCGCTGGGCCGGCGCGATGCTGCTCGACGCGAGTCGGTTGCGGCAACGGCAGCGGATCGTCGATCGCATCGACCGGCATCGCGAGCGTACGGTGGCGACCGGTTGATCTACGCGTTCTCGCGGGACGGGATCGCCTGCATCGCGGCGATCATGACGACGCGGCCGCTGCTCGCGTTCGACATCGACGGCACGCTCGCGCCGATCGTCGACGATCCCGGCGGCGCACGGCTGCCTGCGGACATTCAGCAATGCCTGGCGACCCTCGCGCGCCGCTACGACGTGGCGATCGTCACCGGCCGCGCCGTCGAAGATGCGCGGCGGATGTTCGCGTTCGAGCCGCGCTACCTGGTCGGCAATCACGGCGCCGAAGGCATTCCCCGCTGGGCCGAGCGCTCGCAAGCGTACGTTCGCACGGTTCACGGCTGGCGTGAAGCGCTCGAGACGTGCGAGGCGCTCGACGCCACCGGCGTGACGATCGAGGACAAGCGCTATTCGCTGTCGCTTCACTATCGCCGCGCGCCCGACCGCGGCGCCGCGCATCGCGCGATTCGCGCGTGCGTCGAGCGCCTCGAGCCCGCGGCGACGATCATCGACGGCAAGGCCGTCGTCAACCTGCTGCCGCCTGGTGCGCCCGACAAGGGCGATGCGGTGCGCGCGCTGATCGACGAGACGCAGCGCCCGACCGCGTTCTACGTCGGCGACGATGACACCGACGAGGCCGTGTTCGGTCTGCATCTGCCGAGCGTGGTCACGGTGCGTGTCGAGCCCTCCGACGACAGCCAGGCGACGCTCTTCCTGCGCGACCAACGCGAGGTGCTCACGTTGTTGCAGCACATCGCGCGGCTTTGAGTTGCGCACTTCACCGACGCTGATCGGCTGCGGTTCCCTTCGCGACCACCTCGTCGACTTCCGCGCCGGCGAGGACGACGAGGCCGGCGATGTAGAGCCATAGCATCAAGAGCACCATCGCGCCGATGCTTCCGTAGACGTTGCTGTAGTTGCCGAAATGCGACGTGTAGAGCGAGAAGCCGTACGACGCGACGATCAGCAGCACCGTTGCCGCCGCGCTCCCCGGCGTCACGAGGCGGAACGGGTCCTTTCGGTTGGGTGCGAGGTAGTACGTGGCCGAGATCGCGAGCAGCAGCGCCAGGACGATCACGATCCAGCGAAATGCGATGAAGAAATCGAGCAGCACCGGACCGAAACCGAGGCGATCGCCGATCCACGACTGGATCACGCCGCCGAGAACGATCAGCGAAAAGCCGGCGAGAATGAGGACGCCGAACAGCAGGCTCAGAAGCAGCGCCGTTCCGCGCGCCCGCAGGAACGGCCGGCCCTCCTCGACGTCGAACGCGACGTTGAGCTGGCGCATGATCGCGTACATGCCGTTCGACGCCGACCAGTAGGCGGCGGCCACGCCGAGCGTCAACAAGCCCCCGCGCCGCTCGCCCGTCACCTGCTGGACGACGCCGGCGAACATGTCGGCCGCGCTCGTCGGCAGCGCCTCGTGCATCAAATCCATGATCGCCTGGTCGACGCGCGCAATCGGCAGGTACGGCGTCACCGCGAGCAGCGCGATCGTCGCCGGAAAGATCGCGAGCGTGAGGTAGTACGCGAGGACCGCCGCGCCGTCGAACGCGTTGTGCCGCTTCATCTGGCGGTAGACGCTCCGCAGGAACTGCATGGGGGGCATGGCGCGGCGTGCGGATGTCCAGCGGGTTCGCCTCGGCTCGCGACTTTAGCAGGGCCCCATGTGTCGCGGGCCCGGGTCTCGACACATGGGAGGCGAGGCGAGTGCCGAGCTATTCGAGGATTCGCAGCTTGCAATGTCGGCTACGGTGACGCGCCGCGAGCGCAGCGCAGGAGCGGTCGAGCCCGCACGCCGTTGTGAGGTCGTTACTGCAGATCCCTGCAATCCGGATCGCAGCGGACCGAGAGCGCCGAACCGTTCGCGCACATCACGGCGAACGTTTCGGATGTCGCCGTCCTGATGTTCATCGTCGCAGCAGGGCGCACGCAACCGTTGGCTCTCGCGAACTGTTCCGCTTTGAATTGATATTTGGAATTCGCGAGGGGCAGCGTGTTGGCGAGCACGAGGGCACGTGGCAGATAGCTTGGCGCATTCAGTGCAATGGCATGCGCTTCGGTGGCTGGCGGCACATCAGATTCCGCAGGCGCCTTTGCCGCTACCTTGACGGGCGCCGTTGACGGCGTTGCGGGTGCCGGCTGCTCGGCCGAGACAGGCGCAGGTGATCGCGTCGGCGCCGGGACCGGTTCGGCCGGCGCCGGCGAAGTCGATTGCATCGCCGGGCGAGGCGCATCCGCTGCTGCGGTTGACGGCGCCGGCATTGGAGCGCGAGGCGCGTCAGCGACGCTCGGCGAAGGTGACGGGGGCACCGGTCGAGGCGCCTCGTCCGATTGCGGCTTTCCCGTCGACGTCGACGCAAGCGAGACGTTGCTTGCCTTGTCGGCCGGCAAGCGGCGCGCGACCTCGTTGAAAAGCGCCTCGCCCCCCTCCGCAACGCTCCGCGACGCGTTCGCCTTGCAGTAGTTGTCCATCCAGACGGCGATCGATTCGCTGTCGACTGCGCGCAGGACGTCCTTGTCGCTATGGACGGCGGCCCCCGACAGATAACCGACGAGCCACATCGCGTTGAAATAACTCGAGTGGCCCCCGGGCTCCCGGTCCTGCAACCAATAGGTGCAACTGGGGACGCCGCGAATCGTCGCGCCATCGACGCCGGCGCCGGCGAGCAACAGCAATGCGAGGACGACGCATCGGCTTGTCACGCGGTCCATCGGATATGCCCTCGCGATGAAAGGGTACGTTCGCACCGCCGCCGGCAGATCAGCGATTGCGTCATGCGTTGCCGGCCGTTTCACGTCCGCGACGCGCGACCCCGGGCGCGACGCGTGTCCAATCGCGGCGACTCGAACATCGAAGTGCGATAGCGTCGGACTTGTTGGCATCTACCTTCGGCGACAGCGCCGAGTTGACAGATTACCGGAAGGCGAGCGCTTGGGCGTAGAGCAGCGGGGGTCTCGTCGTAAGAGACAGAACCCTCATGTTGCCCTCGAGAGCCGACGATCGCGGCGCCCCGTTTCCAGGGCCTCTTGTTTGTCACCGCCGGCTGGCGGTGAGAGTTGCAAAGAGTACGAATTGGCGTACTGTCCAAAATTCTGCTAGACAATATGGTCGCGTCGAGGAATTGCGGCGGCCGGTCTCCAGCGACGTAGGTTGCGCGGCGAGCCGCGCCGAGCTACATGCTGAGAACGAGTCATCAGCAACCTGAACGGAGACCGGCC
>Ga0157372_10009584_pt1 | contig 10294 bp, 10 predicted proteins | sample C55metaG_FD_115307 | JGI IMG/M metagenome (GOLD analysis project Ga0157372, IMG submission 115307) | Corn rhizosphere microbial communities from Kellogg Biological Station, Michigan, USA - C5-5 metaG | ecosystem: Host-associated > Plants > Roots > Rhizosphere > Soil | place: USA: Michigan...
AATGGTGCGCAGATGCGCGAGGCATTGGCGGAAGTGCTGCGTGATCGTGCCTTCGCGGCAGAGATCGCCGCCAGCGGTCTGCGCCGCATCCGGGCGCGGCACACCTGCGGCCATCGTGTGTCGGAACTGCTTTCGATCCTGGCGGCGCTCGGCAAACGCAAAGTGGCCGCCGCCGTGCAGAATGAGGTGATGCATGCCTGAGAAATTGCGGATCTCGATGTTCGGTTCCAGCCTGGTGTCTTCCTATTGGAACGGCGCCGCGACCTATTACCGCGGAGTGCTGCGCGCGCTGGCCGGCCGCGGCCACGCGATCCGGTTCTACGAACCGGACGCTTTCGAGCGCCAGCAGCACCGCGATATCGCGGATCCTCCGTGGGCGAAGGTCCACGTCTACCAGCCGGGCGATGCCGGCGTGGCGGATGCGCTGGCCGATGCGCGGCGGAACAGCGACATCGTGATCAAGGCCAGCGGTGTCGGCGTGGACGACGCCCTGCTCGAGCGCGAGGTGGCCGGGCTGAAAACGTCCGGCTGCGCGACGGCGTTCTGGGACGTCGATGCGCCGGCGACGCTGGAGCGGTTGCAGGGCGACCCGGACGATCCCTTCGCCAGGCTCGTGCCGAGTTACGACATCATCCTGACCTATGGTGGGGGACCGCGGGTCATCAGCGGCTACCGCTCGCTCGGCGCGCGCGATTGCGTGCCGATCTACAACGCGCTCGATCCCGATACCCATCATCCGGTGGCGCCCGAGCAACGGTATGCCGCCGATATCTCGTTCCTCGGGAACCGCCTGCCCGACCGTGAGGCGCGCGTGCACCGGTTCTTCTTCGGCGCGGCCGCGCGGCTGCCAAGGCGTTCGTTCCTGCTCGGCGGTGCCGGCTGGGACGTCGCGCCTTCCAACGTGCGCCTGCTCGGACACGTGCCGACCGCCGAACACAACGCCTTCAATTGCAGCGCGCGACTGATACTCAACATCAACCGCGACAGCATGGCGCGGTTCGGATGGTCGCCGCCCACCCGCGTGTTCGAGGCGGCCGGCGCCGGTGCCTGCCTGGTGGTGGATCGCTGGGAGGGCATCGAGATGTTCCTCGAGCCGGGAAGCGAGGTACTGGTTGCCGATGACGGCGACGCGGTGGCCGAATACGTCCGCAGCGTGGGCAGTTCGCGGGCACAGGCGATCGGCGAGCGCGCGCGCCGGCGGTTGCTGCGCCAGCACACGTACGCGGCACGCGCCTCGTTGATCGAGGCGGCCCTGCTGGGGCAACAACTGGAGGTCGCCTGATGGCGGAAGGGCTCGACGTCGCGATCCTCGGCTTGTCGCTGCGCTCGGCGTGGGGCAACGGTCATGCCACCACGTTTCGTGCGCTGGTGCGCGCGATGCTGCGGCGCGGGCACCGTGTGCGCTTCTACGAACGCGATCGCCCGTGGTACTCGGAGAACCAGGATCTTCCGGAAGACCTCGCTTCGTGTCTCTCCGTGTATGACGGCATCGAATCGTTGCGCGCGATCCACGGCCGCGACATTGCCGGCGCCGACGTCACGATCCTCGGTTCATTCGTGCCGGATGGTGCCGAGGTGGGCAACTGGCTACTTCGTGAGGCTCGCGGCGTCACCGCGTTCTACGACATCGACACCCCGGTGACGCTCGCTAAGTTGCGCGCCGGCGACTGCGGGTACCTGCGCGACGACCAGATCGGGCGTTTCGACTTGTATCTCTCGTTCACGGGCGGCCCGACGCTGGACCTGCTGCGCCGCCGCTATGGCGCCCGCGCCGAGCCGCTGTACTGCGCCGTCGACCCTGAGCGCTACGCGCCCTCCGACGCGACGCCCGAATATGACCTCGGTTACCTCGGCACCTACAGCGCCGATCGCCAGCGGCTGCTGCACTGGTACCTGCTCGAAGCGGCGACGGCTTGGCCGCAGGGACGCTTCGTCGTGGCCGGACCCCAGTATCCGCACGAGATCCGCTGGCCGGACAACGTCGCGCGCATCGAGCACCTGGAGCCCGCGCGACACCGCGCGTTCTACGCGTCGCAGCGGTTCACCCTCAACCTCACCCGCGCCGACATGACCGCAGCCGGATGGTCGCCGAGTGTGCGGCTGTTCGAGGCCGCGGCCTGCGGCGTGCCGGTGATCTCCGATGCATGGCCGGGCATCGATGCGTTCTTCGCGCCCGGCAAGGAAATCCTGGTCGCGCACGAACCCGGTCAGGTACTCGATTGGCTGCGCAGGATGCCGGAATCCGGGCGCCGCCAGATCGGAGCTGCCGCGCGCCGTCGCGCGCTGGCCGAACACACCGCGGAGCATCGCGTGCGGACGCTGGAAGGCTACATCGACCGCGTCCCCGGTGCGCGGCGCGCCGCACCGGTCGCACAGGAGCATGTGTCATGACAGCGAAACACGAGTCGAAGCAAACCACCGACCATGGCAGGATCCGCCGCTGGGCCGAGATGCGCGGAGGCAAACCCGCGACCGTGCGCGGTACCGCCGCGGGCGACGACGAAGCCGGGATCCTGCGGATCGCCTTCACCGACGACGAAGACCTGGAAGTGATCGAGTGGGACGAGTTCTTCGACAAGTTCGAGGACGCCGAGCTCGCGTTCCTGTACCAGGAGGAGACCCCGGACGGCGGGCCCAGCCGGTTCTTCAAGTTCGTGGCCCGCGACGCATGAGCGTATCCGCCGCCGCCGCCGATCCGCGCGCCACGCGGAGTGCGATCGAGGCGTTGGCTCCGTGGTTCCACAACCTTCATCTGCCGGACGGCGAGCAGACGGCGCCGAACCACCCGCTCGGGGACTTTCCCTCGTTCAAATGGCGCCAGATCGCGCCCCACATTCCCGAGGACCTGCACGACTGGCATGTGCTGGACATCGGCTGCAATGCCGGCTTCTACAGTTTCGAGCTGGCCGCCCGCGGCGCGCAGGTCACCGCGATCGATGTCGACCCGCATTACCTCGCGCAGGCCCGCTGGGCCTCGCGGCGGTTCGGACTGGAGGACCGCATCGAATTTCATCGCATGCAGATCTACGACCTTGCGCGGGAACGGGCGCAGTACGACCTCGTGTGGTTCATGGGCGTGCTGTACCACTTGAGGCATCCGCTGCTGGCGCTCGACATCCTGCGCCGCCGCACCCGCCGGCTCATGCTGCTGCAGACCTTGACGATGCCGGGCGACGCGGTGGCGGCACCGCCCCCGGATTTTCCGCTCGGCGAGCGCGATCGCCTGCTCGCGGCGGGATGGCCGCGGATGGCTTTCATCGAAGAGCGGATGAGCGGCGATCCCACCAACTGGTGGGCGCCCAACCATGCGTGCGTGGAGGCGATGCTGCGCTCGGCGGGCTTCCGCGTCCGCGAGCGCGTGGCGCACGAAACCTACCTGTGCGAGCCTGCGCAGGACGGTCCGTGCACCCGCATGATCGAGGACGAGCTGCGCGCCGCGACCGGGCAGAAGCCGCGCGACCTGTAGGCCGGTTCAAGGCGCGCAGCGCCGGAACCGGCGGGGCATTGCGTCCCTCCGCCTTCGCCAATGCCTGCTCCGTCCTTCGGGCTTGAGCCGGCCTACCGCCATTTTTCTGGGCGCGTCGCGTTAGCTCGCCGTGGCCTCGCGCTCCATCGGCTTGGCACTACTGGCCGCCGGCGCATAGCGCGCCACCATCCGGGCGCAGAATTCCGCGAAGAGTTCTGGATCGCGCGGCGCACTGGTGTGGTGCGGCAGGATCCCGAGATGCGCGGGGGTGAAACAGAACGTCAGCGTCACCTCGAAGTCCTGCAACGCCTCCATCTGCCGATCGAACCAGTCGATCGCGTCGGGCCGGAACACGTCCGCCCAGGAAAGACCCGTGCGCAGGTGGCGCACGCCCAGTCGCTTCAGCCACGCGGCCGCCTCGTCCAGCCGGTGGTCGCGGAAATGGAACCACTGGCAGATGCCGAGCGCCGGCGCATGGCGTGCGAAACGTTCCAGCGCGGGCTTGGGCGTGCCGTCCTCTCGGAGCAGCCCCATGTGGAAGTGCCGGTAATACGACGAGCCTTCGGCTTCCTTGTGGCGGGTAGTTGCCTCCCAGCTTCGCGGAAGATCGTAGAGGCTGTACCAGTGGATCCGCGGTGCACGGCCGATCAGCAGCTCGGCGGTGCGATCGAGACCCCATGCCTGGACCTCCTCGGAACCGAAACTCGATACGCCGACTTCGCTCACCCACACCGGCAGCTCCGTCACCGCCCGGATTTCGGCGAGCTTGGCCGGCCATTCGTCGATCTGCCACAGGTTCCAGTCGAGCGGGAAGCCGTGTACCGCAAGCGCGTCGACGCAGTCGAGCACGCCGCGCGCAGCCATTCCCCGGATGAAGCCGGGATCGATCGGCGAAATCCCGCCCAGCACCCGGGGCAGGGCAGGGTTTTCGGCGCGGACGGCGCGCCCGGCGAGGATCGCCATTTCGGCGAAGCGCGACCAGTCGGGATCGACCTCGGGGTCCCAATGCGATTTGTTGTTCGGTTCGTTCCACAGCATCACGGCTTCAATCATGGAGTGGCCTCCCGGGCAACGGCAGTGGACGCGGTGCGGCGCGACGGCGCATGCTCGTTGGCGGCTTCCAGCCGCATGCCGCGATCATCGAGCGCAACCCGGGTGACGGAAGCCGGATCGACCGTGACGTCGCGGTAGCCGCTGGCGGGCGCGCCGATGCATTGCAGGATGGTCGAGCGGATGATTTCGGCGTGCGTCACCAGCACGAGGGTCGCGCCGGTGCAACGTCCGGCAAGCGAGGCGAGATACCCGCTCACGGTTTGCTGGACGGACCGGATGTCGACTCCGGCGGGGGTGCGGGCTCGATCGCGATCATGGTTCCAGCGGCGCCACCCGGCCTCGCACTCGAGGTCCGCGAACGTTCGCCCGGACCAATCGCCGAAATCGAGTTCATCCAGGAGCGGCGCGATCTCCAGCTCGCAGCAGGCAGCCTTCGCAATCGCACGGCCCGTTTCGATGGTGCGCCGGCGCGGACTGCTCTCGACCCGCAGCGGCGCTTCGCGGCGCAGGAGTTCGGCAACGGCCCATGCCTGGCGCCTGCCGTTCGCATCCAGCGGCACGTCCAGCGTACGGCCGAACAACACTTCCTCAATACGCTCGCACGTGGCGTGCCGCACCAGCAGGAACCGCGTCTGCATGTGCCAAATCCCTTTTGCCGTCGGCTGCGGCCGCGCTCGCGGAGGGCTCCGGAACGGCGCTGCCCGAAGCGATGAAGTCGCGGGTCATCGCGCGCGCGACGTGGTCCGGGAACTGCCGCGGCGGCGACTTCATGAAGTACGCCGATGGACCGGTGATCGCGCCGCCGATGCCGCGATCCAGCGCCAGCTTGGCACAGCGCACCGCGTCGATCACGACGCCGGCCGAGTTCGGCGAGTCCCATACGTCCAGCTTCAGCTCGATCGACATCGGCGAGCCACCGAAAGCGGTACCTTCAAGGCGTATGTATGCCATCTTGCGGTCGGTCAGCCATTCGACGTGGTCACTGGGTCCGACATGGATCGCATCGGGCGCGATATCCACCTGGCTCGTCACCGAGCGGGTCTTGGAGAGCTTCTTCGACACCAGCCGCTCGCGCTCCAGCATGTTCTTGAAGTCGGAATTGCCGCCGAAGTTGAGCTGGTAGGTGTGGTCGAGCTTCACGCCTCGATCGCGGAACAGCGCGGCGAGCACGCGGTGCACGATCGTCGCACCGACCTGGCTCTTGATGTCGTCGCCGAGCAACGGCAGGCGCGCGCGCTCGAAACGCCGGCGCCAGCCTTCGTCCGAGGCGATGAACACCGGAATGCAGTTGACGAACGCGCAGCCGGCCGCGAGCGCCTGTTCCGCGTAGTATTCGGTGGCGCGCTGCGATCCCACCGGCAGGTACGACACCAGGATGTCGGTGCCGGTTTCACGCAGCGTGGCGGCGACGTCCACCGGCGGCTGCTCGGACTCGGCGATGTCGTCGCGCAGGTAACTGCCGAGGCCGTCCAGCGTCGGTCCACGGCGGACGCGGACGCCGGTACGCGGCAGCTTCGCGAAGATGCGGGTGTTGTTCGGCTGGCACTGCAGCGCTTCGGCGAGGTCGTGGCCCACCTTGCCTGCGTGGATGTCGAACGCGGAGGCGACTTCGATGTCGCGCACGTGGTAACGGCCGACCCGGGGGTTCATCAGGCCGGGGATTGCGCCGTCGTCGGGGGTGTCGCGGTAGTAGGTGAGTCCCTGCACGAGGGAAGACGCGCAGTTGCCTGCGCCGACGATTCCGATTCGCAACGATGCGGGGTTCACAAGGTCCGTCCTTCCGTGGCGGGCGGGAACGCGCGCATCCATGCAGGAAACATGCAAGCCGCGGGGGCGAAGAAAAAACGCGCGGATGGGGGCTGGCGGGCGGTAAAAATGAACCGAGGTCGGGAAATATTTCGCGGCCATCTTGGCTTTTGGCCAACCCGTCAAGCGTCCGTTTGCACGGCGGGGGCACGGAGAGGCGCAGACTGCCGCCGTTGGCGCGTGGCATGCAAGGAGATCCCGCAAAGCCGTGGCCGGTGGGGATCGTTGTACCATCACCGGTTCGATCCGGCAGGTGCGGGCAATCTCATGCACGGGCACGAGCGCATCGGCGGCAACGGCATGCCGTGGGCAAGGAACCGACAGGAGGGTTCTGACGTGGAATCGCTGCTTTCTACGCTTTCCGACGAGGAAGCGGACCAGACCGTGCGCAAGTCACGGGGTTCATCGGGCCCGGATCGCAATCTCGATGCGACCCTCGGGGAAATGACCCACGCGGTCCTCAATGCGCTCAACGCCATCGCGGCCGCCGCCGAGCTGTCGAAACTGATACTCGGCCGGCGCGAACCCGCCGAAGCCGCGAAGTCCCTGGCGCGCATCGAGCCGGAATGCATGCGCGCGGCGCGCCTGCTCAGGGAAGGCCGTGCGCTGCTCACGTTCCCGGGTTGCGCGGCCTCCAGCGAGGTCGATGTCGAGGGATTGTTGCGTTCCTGCGCGGAAACGTTCACGGATCGAGTGGATGTGACCGCCGAGCAGGGCCTGCCGACGATTTCGGGCGACCCCGCCGCCTTGCGCCGCCTGTTCATGGAAATCCTCGGCAACGCCTTCGATTTCGGGGCAGGCCGGGTGCAGGTGACGCTGGAGCAGGACGGCGAAGGCTACGCGCTGTGGATCGGCTTCCACGACGACGGCCCCGGCGTTACGGCACCCGCGGCACGCATTTTCGAGCCTTTCTTCAGCACCCAGCCGGACAAGCACAGTGGCCTCGGCCTGGCGCTGGCCACGCGGATCGCGGCTGCGCACGGCGGCCGGGTCGGACTGTCCGAAACCGATCGCGGCGCCTTGTTCTGGGTCGAGTTGCCGGCACGCGCCATTTGAATGCCGGCGCGCCGTACCGTCTCTCGGGCGGCGCGCACGGATGGTCATACCCAGTCGGATCTTTCGCTCAGTCCGCCAGGAACCATTCGCCGATCGTCAGCGCGAGCGGATACGGCTTGAAGTGGTTGCGGTTGCTGAGGATCACTACAGTGACATGCTGCCTGGGCCAGCGGATGATCACGTTGCGGAAGCCTTGGCTCTCGCCCGAGTGCCATTGGGTGTCGCCGCTCAGGCGCCAGCCGAAACCGTAGTCGGTATCGGGATCGGCGATGGGATCCTTCGGGGTGAACGCGAGCTTGCGCGAGTCGGCGTCGAGCAGCTTGTCGGTGTAAAGCGCCGCATCCCACTTCGCCATGTCGGCAACGTTCGAATAGACGCCGCCGTCGCCGCGCGTGGCGCTGGTGACGCTCTGGTCGGTGCGCGTCCACTTGCCGTCGATGAGGCTGTAGCCGTAGGCGCGGTTGGATGGCTTCGGCCCGCGGTGGTGCTCGTACATCAGGGTGTGGTCCATGCCCAGCGGCTTGAAGATGCGCTGCTCCATGAAGTCCGCCAGGTCGATGCCCGACACGCGCTGGACGATCAGGCCGAGCAGCACGTAGCCGCCGTTGCTGTAGCGGTGGGCGCTGCCGGGCTGGAAATACAGGTGATCCTGCGACGCGATCATGCGCAGCACGTCGTCGTCATTGATCTGGCTGGTGCGGTCGGGGGGGATCAGGTCCTCGTAGTCGACCAGGCCACTGGTGTGCGTCAGCAGGTTTTCGATCGTGATCTTGTCGTCGCTGGCGGGAAGCTCCGGCAGGTACTTGCGGATGGGATCGGTGAGCTTCAGCTTGCCGTCCTGCTTCAGCAACAGGATGCTTGCAGCGGTGAACTGCTTGGTGACGGAGGCGAGCCGGTAGTTGGTGCCGCGGCCGGCCTTGACGTGCTTCTCGAGATTCGCGTATCCGTAGCCGCGCTCGATGATCGGGTTGCCGTCCTTCACCACCAGCAGCGAAGCGCCGGGCACGTCGCCGGTGTAACGGCTCATCAATGCGTCGATTTCGGCCTGGTGCGGCGGCGTTTGTGCTTGCGCGGTGGCGATGACCGCCAGCCATGCGAGCGCGAACAGGACAAACAGCTTGTGCGTCATGGTCGAATCTCCGCGTGGCGAGTCATTGCACCGGAACGTCGTAGAGCGTGGTCGGCTGTGAGTGCATGGTCAATGTGTAATGCCACCACTCCGCCGGGTAGTTCTCGAAACCCTGTGCGGCCATCGCGTGCAGCAGGTGTTCGCGATTGGCGTGCTGCGTTGCCGTCGCTTCCGGCGAGTCGGTGTGCGCGCGCGGATCGAACAGGTCGAAGTGGGTGCCCATGTCGAGCGGCTTGCAGTGCCGGCCGTGGGCATCGCAATGCATCATCGTGAGATCGACGGTGGCGCCGCGGCTGTGCCCCGACACCGGCGCGATGTATTCGCCCAGCAATCGGGTCTTGTCGACGTTCGGGTAGTGCGCGGCCTTGGTGCTGGTGTCGCTGTCGTGCGCCCAGCGCACGAACGCGGCCACGGCGCGCGCCGGGCGATAGCAGTCCCAGATCTCCAGGCGCAGGTGTTGTTCGCGCAACGCGTGTTCGACCCGTGCCAGCGCCTCGGCCGCCGGTTTCAGCAGGAAGCACTTCGGTGCACGATAGCCGGGCACCGGTGCGCCGGTGAAGTTGTCGCTGCCCGCGTAATGGATGTTCTCGGCGATGTCCGGTACCAGCGATCGGATATCGACCATTCCCGCTGCGGCCATGGTCTTCGCAGGCGAGACCGTGGGTGGGGTGTCGGCAAAGGCAGCGCCGGCGACCAGCGTCGCCGCAAGCACCAGCGGCAACACGGCGCGTTTATTCACAAGCGTGTTCCCGGGCAAATGCCAGGTCCTCGAAGTCCCAACTGAAGTCGGCATCCGGATCGACTTTCGCCATGTCCAGTTTGCCGCCGGCCTGTTCGGGGAAGTGCAGCCACGCCTCCGCGTAATCGTGGTCCCACTGCACCAGATAGCGTTTGCCCACGCGCATGATCTGCCCGGTCATCGTGGGCGACATCAACGAAGCGAAACGCACCGTGTCGCCTTTCGCACAGATCCGCACCTTGCCGAACCACGGGTCCTGCCACACGCCGAGTTGCTGTTCGAGCTCCGCCGGTGTCGCCGGCTGGCGCGAGGATGTGTCGGGCACGTGCGAGATGCGCTGTGCTTTTTCGTCGCGCGCCAGTTCGTCGGCATAGCTTTCCACCGAACGGCTGTTGCCCGGGTCCGTGAAGTGCTTCAGCAGCACTTCGTCGAGCACGCTGCGCGCGTCTTCGGCTTCGTCGTTGATGAGGATGACGAAGCCGCTCCTGCGGAATGGCAACAGCGTCACCCCCGAATGCATGCCTTTCAGCACGCCGGTGTGCCATACGGTCATCTCGCCATCGACGTCGGAAGTGCGCCAGCCGCGGCCGTTGCCGCGGAACAGGGTGCCATTCCATGCATGCAAGCGCCTTGAAATCGGCAGCGGCGTGTAGGTCGCCCATTCGCCGCGTCGCTGTTCCGGCGACAGCCACTGCAGTTGTTGCGGCGTAGGCGCCAACCAGTTTTTCGCCCAGGTCAGCATGTCGTGCAGGCTGCAGCGCACGCCGCCGGCCGCATCCATGGTGGATGGATGGATGATCGGTCCGTCGGCATCGACGATGACGGTCTTCCCGTGGCGTCGTGCGTGCGGCTGGGCGACATTGCCTACGTGGTCGCGTTTCCAGGTGCCGATCTGGCAGCGCGTCATGCCGAGCGGATCGAAGACTTCGCGCCGGAGCAATTGCGGGTACGGCGCGCCACCGGCCGCGGCCGCGACCTGGCCCGCCACGATGTACAGCGTGTTGTCGTAGGCGTAGCCCGCCCGGAAACTGTAGGCGGGCTTCAG
>Ga0157372_10009586_pt1 | contig 10294 bp, 12 predicted proteins | sample C55metaG_FD_115307 | JGI IMG/M metagenome (GOLD analysis project Ga0157372, IMG submission 115307) | Corn rhizosphere microbial communities from Kellogg Biological Station, Michigan, USA - C5-5 metaG | ecosystem: Host-associated > Plants > Roots > Rhizosphere > Soil | place: USA: Michigan...
ACCGTCGCGCCGGCTCTGACGCTGACCGACAAGGAATATCAGATCATGCGCAACGCCAGCATCGCGGTGCTGCGCGAGATCGGCGTCGAGACCGGGGGCTCCAACGTCCAGTTCGCGGTCAATCCCAAGGACGGCCGCCTTGTCGTGATCGAGATGAACCCGCGCGTGTCGCGCTCCTCCGCGCTCGCGTCGAAGGGGACCGGCTTCCCCATCGCCAAGGTCGCGGCCAAGCTCGCGGTCGGCTACACGCTCGACGAGATCGACAACGACATCACCGGCGCCACGCCGGCGTCGTTCGAGCCGACGATCGACTATGTCGTCACCAAGATCCCCCGTTTCGCCTTCGAGAAATTCAAGGGCACGTCGGATCACCTGACCACCGCGATGAAGTCGGTGGGCGAGGTGATGGCGATCGGCCGCAACATCCACGAAAGCCTGCAAAAGGCGCTGCGCGGGCTCGAAACGGGCCTGTCCGGCCTCAATGTGGTCGATCGCCTCAAGGGCGCGCCCAAGGCGGAGATCGAGGCCGCGCTCGCCGAGCCGACGCCCGATCGCCTGTTGATCGCCGCCCAGGCGCTGCGCGAGGGGCTGACGGTCGAGGAGATCCACCGCGTCGCCAAATATGACCCCTGGTTCCTGGAACGCCTGCACGAGATCGTGCGCGCCGAGGAAAGCGTCTGCCGCGACGGCCTGCCCAACACCGCCGAGGGCATGCGCAAATTGAAGGCGATGGGCTTCGCCGACAAGCGCCTCGCCTGGCTCGCGCTCAAGTCGGCCAACCTGCCGGGCATGCAGCAGGCGCAGGCCAAGGGGCATGGCATCGTCCATGACGCGATCAAGGCCATGTCGGGCGGCGTGACCGAGGCGGAGGTGCGCGCGCACCGCCATAAGCTCGGCGTGCGCCCCGTCTTCAAGCGGATCGATACCTGCGCGGCCGAGTTCGAGGCCAAGACGCCCTACATGTACTCGACCTACGAGGCGCCCGTCTTCGGCGAGCCCGAGAATGAGGCGCAGCCGTCCGATCGCCGCAAGATCGTGATCCTCGGCGGCGGGCCCAACCGCATCGGCCAGGGCATCGAGTTCGACTATTGCTGCTGCCACGCCTGCTTCTCGCTCAGCGATGCCGGCTTCGAGACGATCATGGTCAACTGCAATCCGGAGACGGTGAGCACCGACTATGACACGTCCGACCGCCTCTATTTCGAGCCGTTGACCGTCGAGGACGTGCTGGAAATCCTCCACGTCGAGCAGTCGAACGGCGAGCTGGTCGGCGTGATCGTACAGTTTGGCGGCCAGACCCCCTTGAAGCTCGCGCAGGAGCTGGAGAAGGCCGGCATCCCGATCCTCGGCACCTCGCCCGACGCGATCGATCTGGCCGAGGATCGCGAGCGCTTCGCCGCTCTGGTCAACAAGCTCGGCCTCAAGCAGCCCGCCAACGGCATCGCGCGCAGCCGCGACGAGGCGATCGCGGTCGCCGAACGGATCGGCTACCCGGTGCTGACCCGCCCCTCCTACGTGCTCGGCGGCCGCGCGATGGAGGTGGTCGATACCCCCGCGCAGCTCGACCATTATATCCAGACGGCGGTGCAGGTGTCGGGTGACAGCCCGGTGCTGATCGACCGCTATCTGCGCGACGCGATCGAGGTCGATGTCGATGCGATCGCCGACGGCACCGACGTCACCATCGCCGGCGTGATGCAGCATATCGAGGAGGCGGGCGTCCACTCAGGTGACAGCGCCTGCTCGCTGCCGCCCTACAGCCTGTCGAAGGAGATCGTGGCCGAGATCGAGCGTCAGACCGACGCGCTCGCCCGGGCGCTCAGCGTCAAGGGGCTGATGAACGTCCAGTACGCGGTCAAGGACGGCGAGGTATACCTGATCGAGGTCAACCCGCGCGCCAGCCGCACCGTGCCCTTCGTTGCCAAGGCGGTGGGCGCGCCGATCGCCAAGATCGCGGCGCGGGTGATGGCGGGCGAAAAGCTTGCCGACCTGCCGAAGATCGAACTCGACACCGATTATATCGCGGTCAAGGAAGCCGTCTTCCCCTGGGCACGCTTCCCCGGGGTCGACCCGGTCCTCTCGCCGGAGATGAAGTCGACTGGCGAGGTGATGGGCCTCGACAAGGATTTCGCGACTGCGTTCGCCAAGGCGCAGCTCGGCGCGGGTACCGTCCTTCCCGAGGGCGGCACGGTGTTCGTCTCGGTCAAGGAAACCGACAAGCCCGTGATCGAGCCCGCCGTGCGCGGCCTGATCGATCTGGGCTTCAAGATCGTCGCGACCGACGGCACCGCCGCCTATCTTGCGGACAAGGGGCTGCCGGTCGAGCGCGTGAACAAGGTGGCGCAGGGCCGCCCGCATATCGTTGACCGCCTGAAGGACGGCGGCGTTCAGCTCGTTCTAAACACGACCGAGGGCTGGCAGTCGCTGCAGGACTCCAAGTCGATCCGCGCATCGACCATGCTCGCGCGGATTCCGTACTTCACCACGGCGGCCGCGGGGCTGGCGGCGGTGAAGGCGATTGCGGCGTTGAAGGAGCGCAGCCTTGAAGTGCGCTCGCTCCAATCCTATCATGGTTAGCTGACGATTCCAGACATCGCCAAGATGCGGGCGTCGCCGAACGGCGGCGCTGGGGTCTTTTTTGACGGTTTGAAATAGGGGTTCGGTTTAGATGGCGAGCGAAGACAAGCTGCCGATGCTGGCGGAAGGCTACGCGATGCTCGAGGAAGAGCTGACGCGGCTGAAGGCCGAACGCCCGCAGATCATCGATGCGATCGAGGAAGCACGCGCCCACGGCGACCTTTCCGAAAATGCGGAATATCATGCCGCCAAGGAGCGGCAGGGCCAGGTCGAGGCGATGATCGCCGACGTCGAGGACAAGCTCGCCCGCGCGCTGGTTATCGATCCCTCGACGCTCTCGGGCGACAAGGTCGTGTTCGGCGCGACCGTCCATCTGCTCGACGAGGACGACAAGCCGATCAAATATCAGATCGTCGGCCAGACCGAGGCGGACGCCAAGTCGGGCCGGATCTCCTACAATTCGCCGCTCGGCCGCGCCCTGATCGGCCGCAAGGTCGACGAAGAGGTCGAGGTGACGGTCCCGTCGGGCGACAAATATTACGTCGTCTCGCAGATCGAATTCATCTGACGCCGGTGTATATCCATCCCGTCACCCCGGCGCACGCCGGGGTCTCAGGAGACAGGATGATGCGCTTGCCTGATGCGGCCGCGGATTTCCGGCAGCCAGCGGATGACGGCTCTGCCGGACGCGGTCTCGCGCGTCTCACGATCCGATGAAGACCGCCCCGCCCAGAATGACCACCACGATCGCGGTGGTGACGATCGCCAGCTTCGTGCTGCTCAACGCGATCGGCAAGGCTGACGTCGCAGCGGCGGTCGGCGGCTTCATTCCCGCGCGCCTCTCCGGGCTCACCGTGATCGGCGCGCTGCCGATCTGGCTGACGCCGCTCAGCGCAACCCTGCTCCACGGCGGCGCGATCCATATCGGCTTCAACCTGCTGATGCTCTTCTATTGCGGGCGCGAGGATGAGGTCGCGATCGGTCCGGCGGGCGTGATCTCGCTCTACGTGCTTGGCGCCTATGCCGCCGCGGCGGCGCAATATGTCGCCGGGCCGCACTCGCCGGTGCCGATGATTGGCGCAAGCGGCGCCATCTCCGCCCTCGTCGGCGCCTATGCCATGCTCTATGGCCAGCGCCGCCCATCCAAATATCCGCCCAATGTCGCGCGCTGGCTGCACATTGCCTGGCTCGCGGTAGCGTGGATCGCGGTCCAATTGATGCTGGGCCTGGTTTCCAGCACCAAGGCCATGCCGATCGCTACCGCCGCCCACATCGGCGGCTTCATCGCCGGCCTCGTCCTCGCCCGCCCGATGCTGGCCTGGCGCTACCGGAAGGCCTGATCGGCCCTTCACCGTCATGCCAGCGAAAGCTGGCATCCATCTCCCGAACGTCGCACACTCGCGACATGCGAGGCGGCTACGTCTACATCATGGCCAATCGCCGCCACGGGGCGCTCTACGTCGGCGTGACCAGCGATGTGGCTGCTCGCGCAATGCAGCACCGCAGCGGTCAAGGTTCCGACTTCTGCCGCCGCTATGGCCTCAAGCGGCTCGTCTACGCAGAGCCGCACGCCACAGTTCAGGAAGCGATCGCACGCGAGAAGCAGATCAAGGCCTGGAAGCGCGCTTGGAAGATCAAACTGATCGAACAAGCCAATCCCGATTGGGACGATCTCTACCTGCTCCTCAACGCCTGACCCGTCATGCCAGCGAAAGCTGGCATCCATCTCCAGCACATGCAGCCGAGCAGGCGGCCTGAGGAGATGGACCCCAGCTTCCGCTGGGGTGACGTTTCATTCTAACGACGGCTCAAGCCGCGTCTTCCGGCTCGAACAGCCGGTGCAGGTGCGCGATCACGAAGCGCATCTCGGCGTCGTCCACCGTCCGCTGCGCCGCCGCGCGCCAGGCCTTTTCGGCGCTGGCATAATCGGGAAAGAAACCGACCACCTCGATCTTCGAGAGGTCCTGAAACTCGAGGTCGCGCGGGTCCTTGACCCGCCCACCGAACACCAGATGCATCTTGCTCATGGGCACAGCCTCCTGCGCTCGGCGGGCGGGCGATTCAAGTCCGCTTTTGGCGTACGGTTACTTGCGCGCCGCCATCATCTTCAAAAGCGCGTCGAAACCCTGCCGCTGGATCACCGAGTCGAAGTCGGCGGCCTGCGCCATCGCGACGTTGATGCCCGCGACATTGAGGTTGAGCACCTTCCACACGCCGCCGGCCTTGGTCAGCGACCAGGTCGCAGCGATCGGCTGCGCGCCGGGCTTGGTCACCTGGGTAACCACGTCGGCGCCGCCGCCTGCGGTCGGCTGGGTACGTACCGTCTTCACGGTCGAGTTGGCATATTCGAACAACCGGTCGGCATAGGTGCCGACGACGTAGCCGGGCAGCAGCGACTTATATTGCTCGTGCTGCGCGGGGGTGATCTTGGGGAGCCAGCGCCGGATCAGCCGGTCGCCGATCTGGTCGACCGCGACATTCTGCGCCAGCAGCGCGCGGAACTTGGCCTTGGCCGACTCGCGACTGCCGGTCTTCATCGCGGCAAAGCCGTCGGTGGTCAGCGTCTGGACGAAGCGCTGCGGATCGCTGGTATCGACGGCGGCCGCCGCCGGGCTGGTCATTGCGGGCATCAGCACGCCCGAGGCGATCGCGATCGCCGCAAGAGCGTTACGGAAACTGGGGCTCATTCTTTCTCTCCAAATAGAACGGGCGAGCCTTTCGGCCCGCCCGCCTGAACTCGTCTTGAATTTTTAACGCGTGGCCGACTCGCGCGCGGCCGCAACGGCGGCAGTGCCGGCTTCGCTCGCGGCCTTGAGCGCCTGCTCGACCAGCTTGGAAACCTGCTGCCGGATCTGGTCCGACGACAGGCCGGCTTCCTCCAGCGCGCCCGTACCGGCGGTCTTGCCTGCGTCGAGGGCCGCCCGCGCCGCCTCGCCGATCTTGTCGCCCAGCGGCGCGAGCAATTCCTTTTCCTTGGCCAGGCGGGGGATCAACGCGCCCGCGATCGCGCCGATCGCGATCCCGCCGAGCAAAGCGGCAAGCGGGTTGGCTTCGATCTTCTCGCCGGCCTGGCCGGTCTTCTCGCGTGCGGCGGCATAGGCCGCGGCGACCCGATCGCTCACCTTGCCATAAGCGTCGTTGCGCGCCTCGGGGGCGTCGTCGGGCTTGGAGGTGGTCGTCTTGGGGGCCTTGCTCATCGCCTACTCCTTCACTGATCCTTGGTACGCAGCAGTCCGAACAGTCTTGCGATCGGCTTACGCGCGATAAACGCCGCGAAGCCGACCGCGGCCGCAGAGGAAATAACCGGACGCTGCTTGATCGCCTGCACCGCGTCCGCCGCAACTTCCTGGCTCTTCACCCGCGCCGCTTTCCAGGCATCGTCCGCCAGCACCGACGGCTTCAGCCGCTCCTGCAAAGCGTGGGCCGAGCCCAGCAATTTTTCCCGCGCGCTGTTCACCTGTTCCTTCGCGCGGGCGATATCCGCTTCGCTCATCGTATGATCTTCCTGATACGCTCCACCACGTTGCGCGCGATCAGCAGCATCGCCCCGATCATCAGCAGCCCCGCGACCAAGAAGCCGGCGGGCAGCCCGAGCCATTTGGCCAGCAAGTAGCCAAGTGAGATAGCCAGGACCATGATTGCGCCCTGGCCGAGCATGAGCATGACCAGCAGCAGGCGGATGGTGGGCCGCGCCTCCTTGACGCGGGTAACCGTTTCTTCCTTGGCGAGCGTCAGCTCGGCCTTGAGGTAGTCCGTTCCATCTTCGATGACGCGCGCGGCCAGGTCGCGCAGCGACTCTGGCTCGTCGCCGTGGTTCGGGGGTGTCACGCCTTTGGCGCATCGTTGCCGGAGCTCTCCGGCATGCTCGAGCGGGCGAGGCGGGCGACCACGAAGCCGAGCGCCGCGGCCGCGCCGATCGCCACCGCCGGAGACTTCTTCACGAAGTCGCGCGCGTCGTTGAACAGATCGTCGATATCCTTGTCGCGGAAGCTGTCGGTGAAGCCGCCGATATGCTGGGCCGCGCGGCGCGCGTAATCGCCATATTGGCTGCCCAGTTTCTCGTCGATCTCGGACGCGGCGTCCTCGACCGTCTGCACCAGGCTGTCGAGCGCGCTGGTCGCGCGGTCCTTGCCCGTCTGCGCCAGCTCGCGCGCGCGGTCGTTCGCCTGGCCGCGCAGCTCGTCGACCCGCTCGAAGAAGGCGCCCTTGGTGCCGCCGTCATTGTCAATCGCCGAGATCGGGGGCTCCTGAGTGCCGCTTGCGGGGCCGCTCCCGGCCGCACGCGCACCACCGAAGTCCGATGGGCTCGGCTCACTCGCGGTGGCCGGGCCTTCGCTGCTGCCATTGGTGCTCACGCCCGCACCCTCGACGATATGGTCGGTGCCCTCGGGAAGCTGCTCGTCGCCGGAAGCCATTGTCGATCTCCTGAAACACTCACACTCGCCACAATCAACCGATGCGTTGGGGCTGCGTTCCATGCCCCTAATACACTTTTCGTATCGGGTGCGGAATTATTGCCTCCACGGCTCGTCGCCCTTACAGGCCGCGCCATCCTGCAGCCTTCACAGATCGGAGATTCCCATGACCGCGATTGTCGACGTCCACGCCCGCACCGTGATCGACAGCCGCGGGAATCCGACGGTTGAGGTCGACGTCACGCTGGAGGATGGCAGCTTCGGCCGCGCGGCCGTGCCCTCGGGCGCGTCGACCGGCACGCGCGAGGCGGTCGAGCGGCGCGACGGCGACAAGAGCCGCTGGGGCGGCAAGGGCGTCGACGACGCGGTCGATGCGGTCAACGGCGAGATCGCCGAGGCGGTCGAGGGGCTTGAGGCGGAGGACCAGGGCGAGATCGACGCGGTGATGATCGAGCTCGACGGCACCGACAATAAGGGCCGCCTGGGCGCGAACGGCATCCTCGGCGTCAGCATGGCGGTGGCCAAGGCCGCGGCGGAGTCGCGCGGGCTTCCGCTCTACCGCTATATCGGCGGCGTCTCGGCGCACGTCCTGCCGACGCCGATGATGAACATCATCAACGGCGGCGCGCATGCCGACAATCCGATCGACTTCCAGGAATTCATGATCATGCCGGTTGGCGCGGAAAGCCTGATCGAGGCGGTGCGCTGCGGGACCGAGGTGTTCCACACGCTGAAGAAGAAGCTGCACGATAAGGGTCTTGCCACCGCGGTGGGGGACGAGGGCGGCTTCGCCCCCAATCTCGGTAGCCCGAAGGACGCGCTCGATTTCATCATGAGCTCGATCGAGGCCGCCGGCTACAAGCCGGGCGAGGAAGTCGCGATCGCGCTCGATTGCGCCGCGTCCGAATTCTACAAGAACGGCATCTACGATCTCGAAGGCGAGGGGCGTAAGCTCTCCTCCGCGGAGATGGTCGACTATCTCGCCGAGCTCGCCAACGGCTACCCGATCGTTTCGATCGAGGACGGCATGGCCGAGCAGGATTGGGATGGCTGGAAGCTGCTGACCGACCGGATCGGCGGCAAGGTCCAGCTCGTCGGCGACGATATCTTCGTCACCAACCCCCGGATCCTGGAAGAGGGCATCGGCAAGGGCGTCGCCAACTCGCTTCTGGTCAAGGTCAACCAGATCGGCACGCTCAGCGAGACGCTGGAGGCGGTCGCGATGGCGCAGCGCGCGGGCTACACCGCGGTCATGTCGCACCGCTCGGGCGAGACCGAGGATTCGACCATCGCCGACCTCGCCGTCGCCACCAACTGCGGCCAGATCAAGACCGGCAGCCTCGCCCGCTCGGACCGGCTCGCCAAGTACAACCAGCTCATCCGTATCGAGGAAGAGCTGGGCGCGATCGGCCGCTACGCCGGCCGCACCGCGCTCAAGCGCTAAGGCGCCGATATGCCGTCACCCCAGCGAAAGCTGGGGTCCATCTCCTGCCCGGATTCCCAGGCGGCACTCTTTGAAGATGGATGCCAGCTTCCCCTGGCATGACGGCCAAGGGGGTGGTCGCGAGCCTCCTTTCCACCCGCCTTGCCCGCACCCCCACTCGCCGCCGGCCAGGGAGAAACCTCCGCTGCCTGCCGTTGACAGGCCGTGCGCAGGAGGGCGGGCAGGGCGGGGATCCCAAGCTCACCTATCGCCCGGCCAAGCCGGAATGTAATTCCTATCTAACAAGTAGGAAATACAATGCGCGCACCCATTACGGAGTGCGTACCATGACCGAAGGCGAGCTCGGCCTGTCTCCCCTGTGCCTGATCGTGCCGGGCCTGCACAATAGCGGTCCCGGCCACTGGCAGACGATCTGGGAACGTGAGCGCCATGACTGCCTGCGCGTTCAGCTGGGCATGTGGGAGGATCCTCTGCGCAACGTCTGGATCAGCCGGATCGACCAGGCGGTCGGCGCGGCGCAGGGGCCGGTCGTGCTGGTCGGGCACAGCCTCGGCTGCCACGCCATCCTCTGGTGGGCGAGCCTGCTCGGCGAGAACGCCCCCAGCAATGTCGTCGGTGCCTTGCTGGTCGCGCCACCCGACGTTGATCGCCTCGGTGCCGATCCCCGCATCGAGCGCTTCGCGCCGACGCCCAGGAAGCTTCTGCCCTTCCCGACCACGATCGTCGCCAGCGACGACGATCCCTGGTGCCATGCGGACCGCTCGGACGAGCTCGCCTGCGCGCTCGGCGCCCATTTCGTGCTGCTCGACCAGGCCGGCCATATCAATGCGGACTCGGGGCTGGGCGCCTGGCGTGAGGGACAGGATCTGCTCGAACGCATCCTCGACGTACGTCCGCGTAACGCCAGCGCGACCTGGCGCCGTCCGTCCCGAGCGGGCCCGCCGCAGCCGGGGCCCCGGACGGGACCGGGCACCAACCCGTAATCGGCCGCCCGACGCGGGCGTTATCGGGGTGTCTGGATCCGCGGGCCGAGGTTGGCGATGACCGATCGCGCATCGAATGCGCGGGGACTGGCGGGCTTGGCCCCGCGTCCGGTCACGATCTCGGCGGTCGCCTCATATTGGTTGATCGTATGCACATCGATGTCGCGGTCCCAGAACGGATCGCCCCAATAGGGATCCCATCCGCGCCAGCCGAAGCGACCGCGATAGCGCCATGCCGGGCCCCAATAGCCCCATGGCCCCGGTGCGAAGGGCTGGGTGACATAGGTGCTGCTGCGCCGCTCGGTATTCCGGTCGGCCATTTCGAACCAGTCGAAACCGCGCTCCACCGTCAGCTGCGCCGCGCGATAGAGGAGATAGGTCTCGACCGTCTCGCGCGAGGTCATCGAATTTCCGGAAAAGCTGACCCGGAAGCGATTGGCCTCGATCTGCTGGTCGCTATAGCCGCCGGCCGACGATCCCGGCCGCGAGAGCGGCTGATAGGGCGTGGCGGTCTCGCAACCGCTGAGGATGAGCGCGAGGGGGAGGGCGAAGGCAAGCCCGGCGCGGCGGGCCGCAGGCAGATAGGAGCGCATCGGCAGTTCCTGAATATGGTCGAGCAATCGGAACGTGGAGAAAAGAGCCTCGTTCCGAAGCTTCCGGCAGATTCGCCACCGAACCTGTCCCGTCATTGCGAGCCGCGTCAGCCGCGCGCCAATCCAGCCCCGCGCTCGCCCGTCCGCCCCGAACCGCAGACTTGACAAACCGGAACAAACAATGTACGCACTTCGCGTTCGCTGACTTTGGTCAGTGGGCAATGACCGGCGCGAAGCTCCTCGGCATGCATGAGAGTGTAACTTCGCCCACAGAGTAAAGAT
>Ga0157372_10009587_pt1 | contig 10293 bp, 7 predicted proteins | sample C55metaG_FD_115307 | JGI IMG/M metagenome (GOLD analysis project Ga0157372, IMG submission 115307) | Corn rhizosphere microbial communities from Kellogg Biological Station, Michigan, USA - C5-5 metaG | ecosystem: Host-associated > Plants > Roots > Rhizosphere > Soil | place: USA: Michigan...
CGACTACCTGATCTTGAAGCTGCACTGACATGAGCGACGGAGCCAACCGCAAGGTGCCCACCGCAGCAAAGTCGTTGCCGGCGGTTTTGGCGATGGCGCTGACTCTTTCGGCGTGCGCGCTGAAGCCAGCACCCGACCGAGATGCATTGATCCACGAAGAGCTGCCGAACATGAAGCTTCCGGCAGCGTGGGTCGAAACCTCGACGGCCGGTGCGGTAGAGGACAATTGGGTCGCCACGCTCGGTGATCAGCAGTTGTCCGCGTTCGTTGCGGAAGCCATCACCTATAACGCTGACCTGCGCATTGCGGCGGCGCGCGTGGAGGAGGCCGCCGCCGGCGTCAAGGCGTCAGGCGCACAGCTCTACCCGTCCGTGAACCTGCTCGCACGCACCGGAGGAAAAGTCGGAGGCGACGGTTCGGGCATCGGTGGCGTACTCGTGCCCGCATCGTGGGAGATCGACCTGTGGGGTCGCGTGCGCTACGGCCGGCGCGCCGCGGAAGATCAATATGCCTCGGCCGAGGCCGATGCGGCTGCTGCCGCGCAATCCGTCGCGGCACTGGTTGCGAAGTCGTGGTTCCTTGCGATCGAGGCGCGTCAACAACGCGACCTCGCTGTCGAAATGGTAACCAACGCTCGCGGCACGCTTCGCCTTGCAGAAGATCGCAAACGCATCGGACCGGGCAGTGCTCTGGAGGTCGACCAGGCGGACGCGTCGCTGCAGGCACTGCTCGATACCGCGCGTCAGCTGGATCTGGCGATGGTGCAGGCATCGCGCTCGCTCGAGCTCCTGCTCGGGCGCTATCCGGCCGCGGAGATCGAGGCGCCGTCCGCTTTCGCTATGTTGCCGGCGACGCCGGCGGTCGGCGTTCCGTCGGAACTGCTCGAACGGCGTCCCGATATCGTCGCCGCGCAGCGACGCGTCGGCGCCGCGTTCAATCTGGTCGGGCAAGCCGATGCGGCGCGTCTGCCGAGACTCTCGTTGACGGCAGGGCTGTCGTCGATAACGAGCGAGACGTTCGTTCTGCAGAATCGTGACAACCCGCAAATCGGTCTCGGTGCGACTTTGTTTGGCACGCTGTTCGACGCCGGCGCATTGGAGGCCCAGGCCGACGCGCGCAGAGCCGAGCAGAAACAGGCTGCCGCCGCGTGGGCGCAGACGGGACTCAAGGCCTTTGGTGAGGTCGAGGGCGCATTGGCGACCGAGGCGACCTTGCGCGATCGCGAGCCGCTGCTGATCGCTGCGGTGCAGCGGAACGACGACGCACTCGCGCTCGAAAAGACTCGATATCGCGTCGGCAGCAGCGACATGCGCAACGTCCTTGCGCAGGAAATGGCGCTCTATTCATCGCGCAGTGCCTTGTTGCGCGTGCAGGCGGATCAACATGTGAATCGGGTCAGCCTGTATGTCGCATTGGGAGGTGGCTTCGGGGAGACGCCGGCGCTGATACCGCCCTCCGTCGCCGAAGCCGGCGCGGCGCAATAGTTCGAAGCGAGGTTGGCATGTGGGTGCAATGTCCAACTTACCTCGCTGGCGTACGTTGCCTGTGGTGGAAGCTAGGAACACGGCCGGCGGAGGTTTTCTGTGTCGCGTCACTTCGAAAACATGCTCGACAAGCAATTCAATCCCGAGGGAGGTAGAAGCCATGAATAAGACGATCTTGAACCGCGCAGGGCGACCATTGGTTCTGGCGATGGTCGTTGGCGCATCCGCACTGGGCGCGAATAGCGCATTCGCCGCCGAAGATATCGTCGAGAGCGCGCGTATCGGTTGTCAGAAGGACATCGATACCTATTGCAAGGACGTCACCAAAGGGGAAGGCCGCATTCTGCAGTGTCTTTCGGCGCATCAGGACAAGATTTCCGGACGCTGCACCTACGCGCTCGACGACGCTTCGATTCAACTGCAACGAGTGGCCCGCGCCATCAAATATGTCGCCGACGAGTGCAAGGCCGATCTGCAGAAGCACTGCTCCGACATTCCGATCGGCGATGGCCGCATCGCGCAATGTCTCAAGAAGAACGAAGCGACGCTGGCCGTCGATTGCAAACAAGCGCTCAAAGACACGCAGATGGAGATCAAGTAGCGCCGATTCCTGGATACGCGAGGCCGAGCTGCCCGACATCGCGCCACGTTAGAAGGAGATTTCTCATGCAAGTCATACCGGTCACGATTGTGCTGGCACTCGCCGCGCTAGTGCCGCTTTCCGCAGCGAGCCAGCAAGTGGTCTATCCGAGCAAGGGCCAAACGCCCGCGCAACAGCAGACAGATGAAGCGCAGTGCAGCTCATGGGCTGTGCAGCAAAGTGGTTACAACCCGGCCAATCCCCCGGCCACCGCGACCGCGCAAACGGCTCCCGTGACGGGCAGCGGCGCGCGCGTCGGCGGTGCCGCTGCTGGCGCGGCGGTCGGTGCCATTGGCGGCAACGACGTCGGAAATGCCGCCGCCAAGGGCGCCGTCGTCGGCGGCGTGGTCCGACGCAATAAAAATCGCGCAGCGGCGTCGCAACAAAATCAGGCAGCGGCGCAGCAGCAGCAGGCGGGTGCGGCCGCGTACATGAACGCACGCCAGGCGTGCCTGACCGGACGTGGTTACAGCGTGAAGTAGAGCGGTTCGCGCTTTGCTGTGTGTCCAGGACTCACGCTGCCGGCGTGAGTGGATGCCAGTCATTGCTTCAACAAAGTCGAATCCGATCCGGGTGAGCGCAAAACAGTCATCACCTTGAACGAGTCATGCGCGTGAAGCGGCGGGCTATCTATAAGGGCGTGTCCTCATTAAGCTCGTCAGCGCCGCCAGGCATCGAGGAGGAGCGAGATGCGCTATCGCGCCTTCGTCAGTTACAGCCACAAAGACGCGCGATGGGCACGCTGGCTGCACCGGAAACTTGAAGGCTACAGAACTCCGGCGCGCTTGCGCGGGACCATGGGCGAGTACGGCGCATTGCCAGATCGCCTGCTGCCGATTTTTCGCGACCGCGACGATCTCGCGAGTGCCGGCAATCTGAGTCCAAAGATCGAAGCCGCGCTGGCCGACTCCGAAGCGCTCATCGTGATCTGCTCGCCCGACGCCGCGCGTTCGCCGTGGGTCAATGAGGAAGTGCGGACGTTCAAGCGAACCGGCAGGGCGAACCGCGTTTACTGCCTGATCGTCGCGGGCGAGCCGAACGCGGGCGACGCGCGCGAGTGCTTCGCACCGGCGTTGCGTTTCGAACTGGATGCCAGAGGCGAGTTGACCGCGCAGGCGGCGGAGCCGGTCGCCGCCGATGTCCGCCCAGGCGCGGACGGAAAATATCTGGCGCGGCTGAAACTGATTTCGGGTTTGCTCGGCATAGAGCTCGATACCTTGCGTCGACGCGAATCCGCGCGACGCCAGCGACGTCTGCTGGCGATTGCCTCGTTGTCCTTTTTCGTGATGATCGTAACCACGGCGCTCGCCGTTCAGGCCATCGTTGCGCGACATGCCGCCGAGCGGCGCCAGAAGCAGGGCGAGGCGCTGATCGCTTTCATGCTTGGAAATCTCACCGACAAACTCTCGCAGGTATCGCGCCTGGACATCATGGAATCGGTTAACGATCAGGTGATGGAATATCTCCAATCGCTGCCGACCGCGGACGTGACGGAACAGTCGCTCGAGCAGCGCGCGACGCTCATGGCCAAGATCGGTAACGTTCGCCAGGATCAGGGCCATCTTCCCGAAGCGCTGAAGGCATATGAGTCCGCTGCAGCGTTGTCCGCGAAGCTCGCGCAGGCAGCGCCAGCCAATTTCGCTCGCCAATCGACGCATGCGCACACTCAAACATACATTGGCACGACGTACTGGCATCTCGGAGATCTCGATCGTGCGGAGGAGCATTTCGGCGCGGCGCGGGCGATATTGGAGCGGGCGAGGCCGCTCGCGCCGGAGAACTCCGAGCTGCTTTATCAGCTCTCAACGATCGACAACAACATCGGGCACGTGCTCGAAGGACGCGGGCGCTACGACGAAGCGCTCGTGAACTACCGAAGCATGCTGACGCTCGCGGAGCGGCTCGTGGAGATCGAACCCGGCAACCGCAGGTGGGGTTCGCAGGCTGGTCTGGGACACAACAATCTTGCCAAGATGAGTGTCCTGAGCGGAGATCTCGCGACTGCGCTCGACGAATATCGTGCCGACGTCGAGATCGAGAGTGCGCTCTCGCGCGGCGATCCGCAGGACAACGATCAGGCCGAGAAGGTCGTGCTGTCGCGCGCCGCGCTCGCGCGCACGCTGGTGCTGACCGGCGAGGTCGGCGACGGAATCGTTGTACTTCGGCAAGCGCTCGATGAAGTCGCACGCCTTCTGACGGTCGATGCGGAGAACGCGTCATTCGTCGAAGACGATGGACTCTATTCGGTGCAGCTTTCGCGCGCGCTGCGGGCGAGCGGGGATAGCGGCGGTGCCGCCAAGGCGGCTGCGCGAGGGCTCGAGATTTTCGAGCGCCTGACTCGAAAGGATGCATCCAATGCGAGCTGGCAGCGCGCGTTGGCAAGTGCCTGTCTCGAACAAGCGGAACTTGCGCGTGCCAGCGGAGAAAGTGATGCGGCGCGCGAACACGCAACGCGCGCGCTCACGATTCTCGAGCCGCAGCTTACCAAGCGAGCGGGGGATCGCGACACGGTGTTGGCGACGCTCGGCGCACGCGTGCTGCTCGCCCACGAAACAGGCGCCGGCAAGAATGCGGCGGCCTTGCTTGCTCAAGTCCTTGAGACGGCTGCCGCGCAGACTTCGGGCCGCAGTGATCCGCGCCTGATGGCGTTGCAGATCGATGCGCTGTTGGCCCTCGGACGTGTCGATGAAGCCAAGGCGATGCTGCCCGCCGTTTGGACCAGCGGTTTTCGCGAACCGAACTTCGTCGCGCGCATCGGTGCACGCGGACTCGGTGTGCCCGCGACGGTGGCCCAACCTGCGACGCGCTAAATCCCCTTTTCGGCGTCGAGCAGGCGTAGGCTAGGACCTGACGGGCTCGCGGCGTTCCGTCCGCACAAGTTTCCAGTCGCGATTTCGGGGGTGTGCAATGAACATGTCAGGCCCAGACGACGACGAAAATATCGACGCCGGCCAGGATGCAGGCGCGACCGATCAGCCGGAAGAGAGCAGCGAGCCGTCGCAACCGGCGACCATCGCTGGACGTTCGGCATCAAACGACAACATCGTCAACAAATAGAACTTTTTTCGGCAGTACTTGGGGCAACGCAGTAGTCCGCGCGCGGCGATGATCTCGTCGCGCGCGGAACGATTTGCCGGCGATGTCGCGCCGCCTTTCATTTGTTCACGCGACCTGCTGGACGCTAGATCTCAAGGCCTCCGCACGACCCATGTGAGAACAGTCGGCCTTCGGCTCGGCCGGCACGTTGCGTCGTTCTAGGACTATCACGTGTGACTCGCCGATCCAAAATGCTCGCCGCGCGCCGCGCGTTCTCCTGACTTGATCTAGGTCATTGTGCCCCGGGCTTGCAGCGCGCACGATCGCGACCAGTGCCTCGGGAGTACGCGATGTCCACCACGACCCGTCTTTGGATAGCGCTCGGCAGTCTGCTGGGCGTCACTTTCGCGGTATTGCTATGGATGGGGCGGGAGATCTATCACGACGCGCCGCCGATGCCCGATCGCGTCGTATCAGCGAGTGGGAACGTCATCTTCACGCGCGAGGACATGGAGGTCGGCCGCACGGTCTGGCAGAGCTTCGGTGGTCAGCAACTCGGTTCGATCTGGGGCCATGGCGCGCTGATCGCACCGGACTGGAGTGCCGACTGGCTTCATCGCGAAGGCGAGACTTTGCTCGATGTGTGGTCTCGTGCCGACAATGCCACGGCGTATGCAACGCTTGATGAGGGTAAGCAGGAAGTACTCAAGGCGCGATTGAGGAAGGAACTGCGCAGTAACACGTACGATGCCGCGAACAAAACGTTGACGGTTTCCGACGACCGCGCGTTGGCCATTTCCAAGGTCGCGGCCCACTATGAGAGTGTCTTCAGCAACGATCCGGCCACGGCAAAGTTGCGCGAGACCTACGCGATGCGCGACGACACGGTCGACACCGCGGAACATCGCCGCGAGTTGACCGCGTTCTTCTTCTGGGCCGCATGGGCGACGGTGACCAACCGGCCCGATTCGTCGATGAGTTACACGAGCAACTGGCCCTACGACCCCTTGGTCGGCAATGTGCCGACGCCAACAGCATTCCTGTGGACCGTGTTCAGCGTGCTGTTCATGATTGCAGGCATCGGATTGCTCGCCTGGCACTACGCGGTCTGGCACAACAAGGAGCCGAATCTGACACCGCCGGCAAATGATCCCTTGGCGGCCATAAAAATCACGCCGTCGATGCGCGCTACCGCCAAATTCTTCTGGGTGGTGATCGCATTGTTCCTTGCGCAGATCCTGCTGGGCGCAATCACCGCGCACTACCAGGTCGAGAAACAATTCTACGGATTCGAAATCTCCAAGATCCTGCCGTACTCGCTGACGCGCTCTTGGCATACGGAGCTCGCGGTGCTTTGGATTGCGACCGCGTGGCTTGGAACGGGTCTTTACATCGGGCCGGCGGTATCGGGTCACGAGCCCCGGTTTCAACGTTTTGGCGTCAACGCTTTGTGGGTGTGTCTGTTGATCATCGTCGTTGGCGCGTTCGCCGGGCAATGGTTTGCAGTCATGCAAAAGCTCGGGCTCGCGAACAATTTCTGGTTCGGTCACCAGGGTTGGGAATATGTGGATCTCGGCCGGTTCTGGCAGATTTTCCTGTTCGTCGGCCTCGTGCTGTGGCTGGTCCTGGTCGGTCGCGCACTCTGGCCTGCCCTGCGTCGCAAGGACGACGTCGCCTCGATTGTGGGCCTCCTGTTCCTCTCCACTGTGGCCATTGCGGCGTTCTACGGCGCGGGCTTGATGTGGGGAGAGCACAGCCATCTGTCCGTCGTCGAATACTGGCGCTGGTGGGTCGTGCACCTCTGGGTCGAAGGCTTCTTCGAAGTGTTCGCCGTCGCCGTGATTTCGTTCCTATTCGTCAAACTCGGCCTGGTCCGTGCGCGCACCGCGACGGTAAACGTCTTGTTCGCGACCTTCGTCTTCATGGCCGGCGGCGTGCTCGGCACGTTCCATCATTTGTATTTCGCCGGCACAACCACGGCCGTCATCGCGTTGGGCGCGTCCTTCTCCGCGCTCGAGGTGGTGCCGCTTGCGCTGATCGGCATGGAAGCCTACGAAACCTGGTCGCACGGCCGCGCAACGCCGTGGATGGCGCGCTATCGCTGGCCGATCGTGTTCTTTCTAGCCGTCTCGTTCTGGAATCTCGTCGGAGCGGGCCTCTTCGGCTTTCTGATCAACACGCCGCTCGCGCTGTACTACATGCAGGGCCTGAATCTCACGCCGCTGCACGGCCACACCGCGCTGTTCGGCGTGTACGGCATGCTTGGCCTCGGACTCATCCTGTTCTGCCTGCGTGGTCTCAAACCCGACGCGCAATGGAATGAGGGCTGGCTCCGTGGATCATTCTGGGCGCTCAACATCGGCCTCGCCTTGATGGCATTGCTTACGCTCTTGCCCTTGGGCGTGTTGCAACTTTCCGCGGCGCTCGAGCACGGCTACTGGTATGCACGCTCGGCCGATTTCATGGATCAGCCGATCATTCACCTGCTGATCTGGATGCGCGTACCGGGCGACACGCTGTTTTCTGTCGGCGCGCTGCTGTTCGCGTGGTTCGTACTGCGCCTTTGGATCCGGCCCAAGGTTTCATCAACTGCTGCTGCGGCCGTCGCAGCGGCAAGTGCATGAGTGCATCGAAACGGATCGATGGTCGCAGCGGCTCGTGATCGAATTTTATGCCCAGATCAAGCTCGTCCATATCTGCGCCGTAATCCTTTCCGGGAGCCTCTTCGCACTTCGTGGGGCGATGATGCTGGCACGCTCGCGCAGCGCCAACGCCGCGTCTCTGCGCGTGTTCTCCTACGCGATCGACACGACGCTGCTCACCGCTGCGCTCATGCTGATGACGATCCTGCACCAGTACCCGTTGGCGCAGGCATGGCTGACGATGAAGCTGCTTTTGCTGGTTCTATATGTGGTGCTGGGCATACTGGCTTTGAAGCACGGACGCACGCGCGCGACTCAGGTTGTCTGCTATTTCGCTGCGCTGGCCGTTTTCCTGTTTATCGTCAGCGTGGCCGTTGCTCACAATCCTTGGGGCGTATTCGCCGGCGTGCCGTCGCCGAGGATCGGCGCGTTGGTGCAGTAGGCTGTTGCGGTCGAGCTCGCTTGCGTCGTAACGCCATCGCTTTGTTAGACTTCAAGGCCGTGCGTGCCGTCGTTCGAGTGCGCAGGCCTTTGGAACATCGTCATGGCGTCGACGATAGCGATCACCGGCCCGGTCGCGCCGATCGGCCCAACTCCAACGAACATCGAGTTCGATCCCAGCTTGCACTTCCTGCAAGGCGGGGGCGAGATGGGTGCGCGCATGCGGCGGCACGACTGGGCTGCGACGCCGCTCGGCCCCGCCGCGTCATGGCCGCAATCGCTGAAGACGATCGTGCGCGTCATGCTCGATTCGCGTTACGCGATGTGGATGCTGTGGGGCCCGGACATCACGTTCTTCTGCAACGACGCATACCTTCCCACCGTGGGCATCAAGCGCGATTGGGTACTCGGCGCGCGTGCCGATAAGGTCTGGGAGGAAATCTGGCCCGATATCGGCCCGCGCATCGAACACGTTCTGCGGCATGGCGAAGCAACCTGGGACGAAGCGCTCCTGCTCTACCTCGAGCGCAGCGGCTTCGCCGAGGAGACCTATCACACGTTCTCGTACAGTCCGGTTTACGATGATCTGAGCCGCGTCGCGGGCATGCTGTGCGTCGTCACGGAAGTGACCGAGCGAGTGATCGGCGAGCGGCGCCTACGCGTGCTGAGCGAGCTCGCGGCACGCTCGACGGGTGTCGAAGACGTCGAGGCGTCCTGCCGAGAGGCCTGCGAAGCGCTGTCGCGTTATCCGCTCGACGTTCCGTTTGCCGCGCTGTATCTCACCTCCGAAGATGCGCGCGAGGCGCGTCGCGTCGCGTTCGCCGGCGGAACCGATGCGTCGCTGCTGCCTGAAACACTGTCGATCGACAATGCGCAGCCTTGGCCGCTGCCGGCGCTCTATCACAGCGAGACTGCTCAGCATCTGCACGGTCTTTCCGAACTCGGCAGCGAGGTCATAGCCAACGCAGGACACGAGCGCGTCGACCATGCGCTGCTGCTTCCGCTGAAGACGTCTGCGCATGGCCTCTCGGGTTTCCTCGTCGCTGGCTGCAGTCCACGTCGGCCGTTCGACGGCGACTACGCTTCGTTCCTCGATCTCGTCGCCGCGCAGGTCGCTTCGGCAATCGCCGGTGCGCAGGCTTACGATGCGGAGCGCCGGCGCGCCGAATCGCTGGCGGAGCTCGATCGCGCGAAAACCGCGTTCTTCTCGAACGTGAGCCATGAATTCCGTACGCCGCTCACCCTGATGCTGGGTCCGCTGCGCGACATCATTGCCGATTCCACGTTGCCTTCCGCGATGCGCGAGCGACTCGTGCTCGCCGAGCGCAACGCCGCGCGATTGCAGCGGTTGGTCAATTCGCTGCTCGATTTCTCGCGCATCGAGGCCGGCCGCGCGCACGCGAACTACGAGCCGACCGATCTCGGGTCGCTGACGCGCGACATCGCCAGCACATTTCGCTCCGCCATGGAAAAGGCGGGACTCGAGTTCGACGTGCGTTGCAGCGTGATCGATCGGTCGGTCTACGTCGATCGTGAGATGTGGGAGAAGATCGTCCTCAATCTCCTCTCCAATGCCTTCAAATTCACGCTCAAAGGCCAGGTGCGCGTGACGGTCCAGGACGACGGCGATTCGGCACTGCTCGAGATCGCCGACAGCGGCGTCGGCATTCCGCCCGCGGAATTGCCGCGCCTCTTCGAGCGTTTCCACCGCATCGAATCGACCGCGGGCCGCACGCATGAAGGTTCCGGTATCGGACTTGCGCTCGTGCAGGAGCTGGTCAGGCTGCATGGCGGAACGATCGACGCGACGAGCATGCTCGGCGTAGGAACGACTTTCCATGTGCGCATTCCCTACGGTGCGCGGCATCTTCCATCGGAACGCGTAGCGGAGACGTCTGGCCGCGCGCTCCGCGTCGCCACTTCGAGCTCGTTCGTCGACGAGGCGCTGCGCTGGCTCCCCGATGAGTCGGATCGGTCGGGTGGGTCCGAGTCGATGCAATTCGATCGTGCCGGTGCGATCGATAGTCCTTTCGCCGCGACATTCGGCGCG
>Ga0157372_10009590_pt1 | contig 10292 bp, 7 predicted proteins | sample C55metaG_FD_115307 | JGI IMG/M metagenome (GOLD analysis project Ga0157372, IMG submission 115307) | Corn rhizosphere microbial communities from Kellogg Biological Station, Michigan, USA - C5-5 metaG | ecosystem: Host-associated > Plants > Roots > Rhizosphere > Soil | place: USA: Michigan...
CCTCGGGATGAACTCCGTTCTCGAATAAACACGAAAGGAGCGGCCGGCAGCCGCTCCTTCGTGTTATTCAAGAGCGGGAAACGGGACTTGAACCCGCGACCCCAACCTTGGCAAGGTTGTGCTCTACCAACTGAGCTATTCCCGCGTGCGGTGAATATACCCCAACTCAGGGGCGCTCGCCGAGCGCGTGCACGGCGTACCACGCGGTCCACGCGAGGAGCCCGGACAGCGATGCGTCGCCGCCGTTCGCCACCGCCATGCCCTCGGCGTCGATCACTTCGGCGGCACGACCTCCATCCAGCGTCGCGCGTCGCAGCCACTGCAGCACGTTCGCGGCGTCGGGGCCGATGAGCCGCGCGCACTGCTGCGTGAGCGAGTGCGGCGTCACGTCGATCGCCTTCACCGTGCGACGATACGTCGAGTCGTGGCGGGGCACCGCTTCGTAGATCGGCAGCCAGAACGCCGATGCCGACGGGTCGTCGGCTTCCGACGTCGCGCCCGCAAGGTCGATCGACGATGCGAACGTCGAGCGTCCGCCGCTCCCCGACGATGTGCCCGCCGTCGCGCCGCTCGTCGCGCCCGACGTCGCTTTCGCCGGATGTTCGACGATGAAATGGCGATGGATCGCCGCGCGAACGGCGTCGGGGTCCTCGATCTCCTTGGCGGTGTCTTCATCGAGCGTTCGCTTCAACACGTCGAGCGCGTGCGCGGCCGCGGCGTTCGCGTGCAGCGTGAACGGATGTGGCGCGGGAACGCCCGACGGGCTCACCTCGGTCGTGTAGAGCGGAATGCGCTTGTCGCGCCGAGCCTCCAGGTCGTCGGCGACGAGATAGAGCGTATCGGCGAGCACCGGCTCGTCGACCACGCGGTCGTCGCCCGTGTCGCGGATGTAGCGGTCGGTGGCGATGGGGTAGCCGGCGACCCCCTCGAGCGCAAAGCCGGGCTCGAAGAGCGTGCCGTCGAGATAGTGCACTCCCCTGCCCGGCGCGTAGCCGTGCAATTCGCACATCCGGAGCAGCAGCTCTCGCGCGAGCGGCGCGTCGGCCAACTGCACGGCGGGAATCGTCCACGTGAGCGCGTCCCAATCGCGGATCGTCATCCCATGGCCGTTCCATGGTGCGCGCGAGCGCACCAGATAGTACTGCGCGTCGTCGAGCGCGCGGCCGACCGCGTAGAAGTACGCGAACAAGAGATTCCGGTTGATCAGCCGGTCGATCGCTTCGTTGCCCGACGCCTGCTCGAGCGATTGCACGGCGTCGCGCGTGGACGCGAGCAGCTCTCGCCATCCGCGGCGGCGAAGCACGAGCGCGGTCGACTCGGCGCCATCACGCTCGGGTCCGACGGCGATGAAGAACGCCACCTGCTCGCTCGCCCCGGCCGCGATGGTGATCGTGCGGCGGATGCCGTAGCTGACACCGTCGATGTCGATCTGCGCTTCACCGTCGGCCAGAATCGCGAGCGCCGCGAGACCGGGAAGCGATGCGCCTTCGAGCAGCACCGTGCCGGACGCCGAACGCGATACGCGGATCGCGTCCTCGAACGGCCGCGCTGTCTGCACGCGAAGCTGTCGGTGGCCCGCCGTGCCGGCGAGCGAGACGTCAATTGTTCTTTGCGCGGCGCCCCGGTTCTCGATCGAGAGCGCGTAGACCGCCCCCGACACGTCGGCGTCTCGGCCGTATGGCGCGAAGATCGTTCCGCGCACCAGCAGCTCGCCGACCGTGCACGTGAAGGTCGGAATCCATCCCAGCGCGCGTTCCCATGCGATCGGAACTTCCGACAGGTAATGGCGTACGCCATCCACGCCGAGCATCGGACGGGCGAGCGGCGGCTCGGTGCCGTCGATGAAATTCGGTCCGCCGGCAAATTCGATCGCCGATCGCGCGGCGCGATGGAGCATCCCGACGGCGTGGATCGACGCGTCGGCGGGGTGAATGCACGGCAACGCAACCCAATGGTTGCCGGTGATCTGCCACGGAATGGACGGAGGCGGAAGCAGTGACACGAGCGCGAGTGTATCTTGTTGGCGACCGAGGAATGATAGTCGGACCAGCCATGCTTCGATCCCCCAATAACGTCCCACGTCGCGCGACGCGAGTTTTCGATTGACGGTTCGCAAGTTCATTCGATCGAGCGCGGCGCTCCTCATCTGCCTCTCCGCCCGCCGATCCGTCGCCCAGGCCACAACCAATCCGCAGGTCGACGCGTCCGTGCTCCCGCGCGGGGTCGGCGCCGTGCGCGTGCTCTCGGCCTGGACTCGCTTTGACGAGCTGTTCGGCACGGCGCCCGGCTTGACCGGGTTTCCCCGCAACATCGCGTACAGTCTCAACACGGATTCGTTGACGACCGTCCGCGCGCCGCAGTTGGCGCCGGTCGAGCAAGCGGTCCGGACGCTGACCAACGATCCGGCGTTTCGCCTCACGGCCGGCCGGCTCGTCGCCGCGGCCAATTCGCGCATCGTCACCGCGCCGCTCATTCTCGAGTACGGGCTGCTCAAGTATCTCACGATCGACGCCGTCGTCCCGCTGGTCGAGACGCGCTCGACCGTGTTTCAGCAGCTCAATCCGACGTTCGGCGCCGTCAACGTCGGGCCGAATCCGTCGCTCACGAACACGCAGCTGCGCGCGTCGGAGTCCGCGCTCGTCGCGTCCCTACGCTCTGCCGCGACGGCGCTGTCGCAGCGCCTGGCGCAATGCCAGGCGACACCGACCCCGGACTGCGCGTCGATCCTGGCGCAGCCGGCCACGGTCCAGACGCTAGTCCAAACGACGGGCACGACGGCGACCGCGATCGAAACCCTGTACGGCGGCGACGTCGCGCATCCGGGGCAGCAGTTCGTTCCGATCGCCGGCACCCTGACTCAGGTGGTGATCGACGCCCGCCTCGCCAATTTGATCGCGCAATATCAAACGCTGTTGCCGACGGCGACGATCACGGGCACGGTCGCCGGCGCGGGCGGCCCCGGAGCGCGCATCGACTTGCAGCAGATGTTCGCGAACGTCGGACGCGACTCGCTGGCGAGCGTGAGCCGCACCTCGATCGGCGACGTGTCCGTCGGCGCAACGCTTCAACTATTCAACAATTTCGGTGACACGATCGCCGGGCGAAAAGCGCGGCTGGCCGTGCATGGTGAGTTCCGCCTCGGCACCGGCGAGCCGGCGAATCGCAACCGGATGTTCGACGTGCCCACTGGCTACGGCCAACCCGGTGTGGAAATCGGCGCGGCGAGCGATCTGCTGTTCGGCGGCCACGTCGGGGCGACCATCCTCGGATCCTATACCGCGCAGTTCGGCTCGATCAACGTCGCCCGCGTTCCAAATCCCGCGGACCTGTTGCTTCCCCTCGATGACCCGGTGCCAGGCACCTACAGCGCGGGCAACGTGATCTCGTTCAGCGTCATCCCGCGCTGGCGGTTGGCGGGCTACTTCACAATCAACGGCGAATACACGTTCACGAACGTTGGCGCCGACCAGTACGTCCCCGTGGTCGCCGTCGCCAGCAACGCTCCGCTCGGCAACGCCGCCGCGACGACCCAAGCCCTGGGATTCGGTTTCTCATATTCGACGACCGGAATCAGCAACGCCGTGCCGCGCAAGGTGCCGTACGAAGTCTCGTTCAGCCATCTCGAGACGCTCACCGGGAGCGGGGGGCCGGTACCAAAGGCATTTCGGGACCAGGTGATGCTGAAAGTGTACTTGGGCAGGTGACGGCGTCACATTCCGCCGTCTTGCCGCTTGACACGCATCTCGGATGGCGGCTCGAGCCTCGCTGTGAGCAGCTCATGCTCCGGGCTGACGCTCGAGGCTAGGCTCGCGTCGGCCATCGCGATGCTCAAGCGCCAGGCAGGCCTACCTCAGTAGTCAGTTGCGCCTTACCGGCCACCAGCAGCTCTCGGGCGTGCGCGCGACTCGTCGCGCTTTCCGCGTCGCCGCCGAGCATCCGCGCCACTTCCGTCACCCGCTCGTTGTCCGACACGATGCTGATGTCGGCCGTCGTCACCCCGCTTCGCGCACCTTTGCTGACGACGATGTGATGATGCGCCCGCGCCGCGATCTGTGGCAGGTGCGTGATGGCGAAGACCTGGTGGTGTCCGGCGACGCGGCGGAGGGTGTCGCCGACCTGAAGGCCGACGCGTCCCCCGATCCCCGCGTCCACTTCGTCGAAGACCAGCGTCGGCACGCGGTCCAAACGGGCCAATATCGTCTTGAGCGCGAGCATCACGCGCGACAGCTCGCCGCCCGACGCGACGCGGCTGAGCGGACGCGCCTCGTGTCCGACGTTGAGCGCCACCCGGAACTCGACGTCTTCGGCTCCATGCTCGGCGATTTGCTGCAGCGCGTTCAGCGAAACGGTGAGATGCCCGTCGGGCATGCCGAGATCCGGCAATACCTTATCCACGGCACGCGCGAGCCGCTTCGCGGCGTATTGCCGCTTCGCCGTGAGCGCGCGCGCCCCCGACTCCAGCGCGGACCGCGCGGCGCGCTCGCGGCTTTCCAGTTCCTTCACGTCCATATCGGCCGAGTCGACGAGATCGAGCTCGGCCCGCGCCTCGGCGACGGCTCGAATCACCTCCGGAATCGAGCCGCCGTACTTCTTCGTCAGCCGAAACAACAGGTCTCGTCGCCGCCTGACCTCCTCGAGCCGCGACGGGTCGAGATCCACCGACGCCTCGTATTCCGTCAGCTCGCGAGCCAGTGCCTCGATCGCGAAGTACGCCGAGTCGAACACCTCTTGCAACCGCGACAAGGCCGGGTCGATCCGTTGGATCGATGACAATTGTTTGGCAATCGCGCCCAGTCGTTGGAGCACGGCGTCGTCGTCGCCGTCGAGCGTCGACGCGAGTCCACCGGCGAGCGCGCGCAGCTCGTCCGCGTTCTCGAGTCGTCGCGCTTCGTCCTCGAGCCGCACGTCTTCGCCTTCGACGAGCTTGGCGTCGCCGATCTCACGTACGACGTGCCTCAGGTAATCGGCGCGCCGCGCGGCTTCGGCGCGCCGCTTCGACAGGTTGGCGATCTCCCGGACGGCCGTGGCGAGCTCCGAATGGGCACGCGCAACTGTCGCGGCTTCCTTTTCCGAGTCGGCGAACGCGTCGAGAATGTGTCGTTGCGCGGCGGGGTCGAGGAGCGTTTGGGCTTCGTGCTGGCCATGGATGTTCACCAGCGCGCGTCCGACCTCGGCGAGGATTCCCGCGTTGACCGATGTTCCGTTGATCCAAGCGCGTGCGCGGCCGGCGGTCACCTCGCGCTTGAGCACCACGATCGAATTCTCGATCTCGATGCCATGGTGATCGAGCAGCGCGCGGATCTCCGGACGCTCGCCGGCGTCGAACGTTCCCTCGACCGTGGCGCGGTCGGCGCCGCTTCGAATGACGTCGGCGCTGGCGCGGTCGCCCAGCAAGAGTCCGAGCGCACCGACGATGATCGACTTCCCCGCTCCGGTCTCGCCCGTGAGAACGTTGAACCCAGGCGCGAGCGGCAAAGCGAGCGACTCGATGATCGCGAAGTTCCGAATTCGCAGCTCGCTCAGCATCCGCCACCGGCTCCTAGCGTTCCGCGTCTCGCTCGGCGAGCCCTCCCCATCCCAGCTTTTGCCTGAGCGTCGAGAAGAACGTCGCGCCGGGGAAGCGAATGATCAACACGTCGCCTTCGGCGCGCCGAATGCTGAGCGTCTCACCGCCGGAAAACGTGGTTCCCACCTGGCCGTCGACGGTCACGAGCAGCTCGGCCGGCTGGTCGTCGGCCGTGAGCGTCACCTCGGCGCTCGACGGAAGAATCACCGTCCGGATCGCGAGCGTGTGCGCCGACACCGGCGTGACGACGATCGACTCGAGCGTCGGAAAGACCACGGGTCCGCCGGCCGAGAGGCTGTAGGCCGTCGAGCCGGTCGGTGTCGAGAGCACGACGCCGTCCGCCGCATAGCTGGCGACCGCTTCACCGTTCGCCGATACACGAATTGAGACGACGCGCGCGAATCCCCCCTTGTGCAACACCACGTCGTTGAGCGCGATCCACCGCTCGCGCTCGACGCCGCGCACGTCCAGCACCTTGGCGCGAAGGGCCATGCGAGGCTCGGCCACGTAGTCGTGCCGGGCGAAACGCATCAGCGCGTTGGAGAGCTGGTCGGCGTTGCAACACGTGAGGAAGCCGAGCCGCCCCAGGTTGACACCGAGGATCGGAACGGGGTGCGGCGCTATGACGCGCGCCCCGCGCAACAGCGTACCGTCGCCGCCGAGCGTGAGCAACGCATCGAGATGGGACGGATCTTCGATTCGCTTGCCACCGGCGACTTCGTGGAGCTCGTCCTCGTACGCCAATTCGAGTCCGAGCGCCGGCGACAGCTCGCGAAGCGTCTGCAAGACGGCGGGAAGACCCGTGTAGCCGCGATGTCCGACGACGCCGAGGCGGATCACCCGGCGATCGCCTCGCTCTCGTGCAACGCCCGAACCAGCTCGGCGATTCCCGCCGCGTCGAGGCCGCACACGGCGAGCTGCCGCGCGCGCGACGCCGCGTGGATCACGCGATCGGGCACTCCGTGCACCGAGACCCGAACCGCCGAATCATGCCGCGCGATCACCGACGACATGAAGGCGCCGAATCCGTTCACGACGGTGCCTTCCTCGACGACCAGGACATGGCGATGGTCGGCCAGGATCGCGGCGAGCGTCACTTCGTCGTACGGCTTCATGAACCGGCAGTTCACGACGCTCACGTTGATGCCCTCGGCCGCGAGAGACTCAGCCGCCGCGAGCGATGGACGCACCATCGTTCCCACCGCGAAGATGGCGAAGTCAGTCCCGCGGCGCGGCACGTCCCACGTCGCATAGGGAATCGGGTCGAGGACCGCCGCCGGCGCGGGCACGTCCGGCGCCGCGTCGCGAGGATAGCGAATCGAGAACGGACCGGTGTGGTGCACCGCGGTCCCGAGGAGGCGAAGCATCTCCGTGGCGTCGCTCGGCGCCGTGACCGTCATGCCCGGCACCGCGAGCAGGTAGGCGATGTCGTACAGGCCCATGTGCGTCTCGCCGTCTTCGCCGACGAGCCCCGCGCGGTCGAGGCAAAACGTCACCGGCAGCGATTGAATCGCGACGTCGTGCACGATGCTGTCGTATGCCCGCTGGAGGAACGTCGAGTAGATCGCGACGACCGGGCGCACGCCGCGCGTGGCCATCCCCGCGGCGAACGTCACCGCGTGACCCTCCGCGATGCCCACGTCGAAAAAGCGGTCGGGATGCGCCTTCGCGAACGCGTCGGTGCCCGTGCCGCTCGGCATGGCCGCGGTGATCGCGACGACACTCTTGTCGTGGTTCCCCAACTCGGCGAGACCGGCGCCGAACAGCTTCGTGTACGCCGGATTCGACGTCGACTGCTTGCGTTGCGCACCGGTCGTCGGGTCGTGCCCCGGCGGCAGCGCGTGCCATTTCTCGCCGCTTCGTTCCCCGGCGGGGAATCCTTTTCCCTTCTGCGTGATGACGTGAACGAGCCGCGGTCCTTTCATCGCGCGCACGGCGGTGAGCGTGTCGATCATCGCGCCGATGTCATGGCCGTCGATCGGACCGAAGTAGCGGAAGCCGAGCTCCTCGAACAGCACGCCGGGCGTGAGGAACGTCTTGACGCTCTCCTCCCATTTGCGGACGAGCGTGCCCACCGACGACAGCGGGCCGGGCGCGTGGTCCACGAGCTCGCCGATCGCCGAACGCACCCGGTTGTAGAGCGAGTTCCGCTGCACCGAGTTGAGATACTTGGACATCGCGCCGACATTGGGCGCGATCGACATCTCGTTGTCGTTGAGGATGACGATGATGTCGCGGCCCGAGTGTCCGGCGTTGTTGAGTCCTTCGTAGGCCAAGCCCGAGGTCAACGCGCCGTCGCCGACGATCGCGGCGACCTTGAAGTCTTCACCCTTCACGTCCCGGCCGACGGCCATGCCGAGCGCGGCGGAGATCGAGGTCGACGCGTGCCCGGCGCCGAATGCGTCGTAGTCGCTCTCGCTGCGCTTGAGGAACCCGGACACTCCGCCTTCCTGGCGCAGTGTTTCCATTCGCGCGTTACGGCCGGTGAGCAACTTGTGCGGATAGCCCTGGTGGCCCACGTCCCACACGAGCTGATCGCGGGGCGTATCGAAAGCGTAGTGCAGCGCGATCGTCAGCTCGACGACCCCCAATCCGGCGCCGATATGGCCGCCCGTCCGCGAGCAGACATCGATCAGCCGGGCGCGCACGTCGTCCGCCAGGTGGCGGAGCTCCTCCCGGTTCATCCCGCGGACGTCAGCGGGCGAATTGACGCGGTCGAGGATGCTCATGGGTGGGTGGGGGGGAGCATTGTCGCTGTAAAAGTTAGCGACCGGCTACGAAGCGCGCTCGACCGCGAAATGCGCCAGCGCATCGAGCTCCTCGTTGAGTAAACCCTCGTGGCGCAACGCTCGGCACGCCTGCTCGACCAACTCGCCTGCCCTGCGCTCAGCCCCGGCGACGCCGAGCGCGCGCGGGTACGTGCCCTTGGCCAGATCCAGGTCGCGTCCAGCGGTCTTGCCGAGGCGGTCGGTAGTGGCCGTGACGTCGAGCACGTCGTCGGCGATCTGAAACGCGAGACCGATCGAATCGCCGTACTCGGCGAGCGCGTCGAGTTTCGCCGGCAACGCCTGCGCCGCCATTCCGCCGATCACCGCTGCCGCCCGAATCAATGCGCCCGTCTTTGCTCGGTGGATTCGTTCCAGATCTTCGACGGGCGGATCGCTTCCCTCCGCGTCGAGGTCCAGGAGCTGGCCGCCGATCATTCCGCCGGCTCCCGAAGCGTGCATCAGCTCTCCGGCGACGTTCGCGGATTGCTCGTCGCTGAGCCCAAGCTCGCGGGCGGCGCGAAACGCCGAGAGCGCGGCGACGGGCACCATCGCCACGCCGGCGACGGTCGCGGTGCGCACGCCGAATGCCCGATGCGCGGTCGGCCGGCCGCGGCGAATGTCGTCGTCGTCCATGCACGGCAAGTCGTCGTGGATGAGCGAGTACGCGTGCACCACCTCGATGCTGGCGGCGAGCGCCGACGCATCCGCCGTTCCTCCCGCCGCGCGATACGCCGCGAGGAGGAGCAGACCGCGGAGCCGCTTGCCTCCGCCGAGCAGCGCGTATCGGACGGCCTCGATGAGCTGCGGTCCGAGATCGTTCGCGTGTCGATCGCATAGCGACGAGAGCTCCCGATCGATCGCCGAGCGCTGCGCCCTCCAGTCGATCGACAGAGGCGCGCGTTCACTCACGCCGATCGACGACATCAAACGTTCCGTCGGCGCGTTCAACGAGGCGGTGCACCGTGGCTTCGGCGTTGGCGAGATCGGCGGATGCCCCGCGCAGATGCTCCACGCCCTCCTCGAACAGCGCGAGCGATTGGGCGAGATCCACACCCTCGCGCTCGAGTTGCGCGACGATTGCCTCCAGCCGCGCCAGCCGCTGCTCGAAGGTCATGGCTTCTCGTCTCGGCGGACGCGCGCCGGCACGACGCCGTCGCTCACGACTAGCTCGAAGGGCATACCGTCGATGAACGAATTGATCGACGTGAGCGTTGCCCCATCCAGGCCGCGCGGCACGGCGTAGCCGCGCGCGAGCGTCGCCAACGGACTCAAAGCGTGCAGCCGCCCGGCGATCGATTGAATGGCGCTCTTTTCCGCGGCGACCACGTTCGAGCCGACCTCGGCGAGGTCGCGCGCCGCGTGGCGCAGCCGATCCTTGCGCATCCGGACGGCAGAGCGTGCTCCACCGGTGAGACGCGTCGCGATGCGTCTCAACTCGGCTTCGAGCTCGGCGCGCGATCGTGTGGCGGCTTCGGCGGCGGCGGATGGCGTGGGGGCGCGCACGTCGGCGACGAGGTCGCACATGCACACGTCGATCTCGTGGCCTACCGCGGAAATCGTCGGTACCGGACACGCCGCGACGGCGCGCGCGACCTTCTCGTCGTTGAAGACGGAGAGATCCTCTTTGGCCCCGCCGCCGCGCGAGACGATCACGACGTCGGCGCGTCCCCACTTCGACACGCGGCGGAGCGCGGCGCACAGTTCGGAGCGCGCCGAATCGCCCTGCACCGCCGCGGCCACGACGACCAGCCGCACCGCCGCGCGACGCCGGCGCACGACCGCCACGATGTCGTGGAGCGCCGCACCGTCCGGGCTCGTGATCACGGCGATCACCCGCGGGAATCGCGGGAGCGCGCGTTTGCGCTCCGGCGCGAGAAGTCCATCGGCCTCGAGCCGTTGCCGAGTTTTTTCGAGCGCCTTACGACGCAGGCCATCACCTTCGGCGTCCAGGCGCAGCA
>Ga0157372_10009591_pt1 | contig 10291 bp, 9 predicted proteins | sample C55metaG_FD_115307 | JGI IMG/M metagenome (GOLD analysis project Ga0157372, IMG submission 115307) | Corn rhizosphere microbial communities from Kellogg Biological Station, Michigan, USA - C5-5 metaG | ecosystem: Host-associated > Plants > Roots > Rhizosphere > Soil | place: USA: Michigan...
ACGAAGGCGAAGATGGTCATCGCCATGAAAGGCTGCAACACCGCCCACAGCCCCCCGAGCAAGGTCTGCCGGTACCTGATCTTGATGTCCCGCCAAATCAGAAACAGAAGCAGCTCACTGTAGAGGTAAGCCTCTTTTAGATCAACAGCTTGCCATCCCCTGCGCGGCCGGATTGTGAGTTCAAAAGTTCCCGACATGAAGATGCCAGTTCAGCTTGAGATTACCTTTAAGGTTGATTGGGGAGTGTATTCCAGTTCAAAACAGCTAATTGTTGTGCCGTAGAGCTGAAGGAAACCACTCTGTTCGGTCCTGAGGAGAGGGTGTCACAAACGTTCGTGATTGTCCAGATTACGTCCGGAAAGAGCCCACGCGGACTTCTGCTTTTATGATCCGTGGCCTTCCCTAGTGCGCGGTCAAATCAGAAGGCTGCGCTCGGTCTTCAACTCCCTCGCTAGGACCCGAACCAGCATGCCATCGTACTTGGTACCGCTTTGCTTTTCGAGTTCGGCGACCGCCTGTTCCCGGTTTTTGCCGGGGGAAAGGGAGTGATCCGTTGTCAGGTTTACATATCCGTCGGCCACGGCCAAGATTCTCGCCCAGAGCGGTATGTCTTCACCTTTCAGGCCCTCGGGATAGCCGTTTCCATCGACGCGCTCATGATGATAAGCGACTGCCTTTTGTATGCGCTCGCTGTTGGGCAAGGTGCTGAGGATCTCGGCTCCAACGCGAGGATGCATTCGCAAGTAGTGGAATTCATCTTCCGGAACGGGCCCCTCGTGATTGAGTATGCGTTCAGGAATGAAGATCTTGCCCACGTCGTGCACGCGGCCAGCGAAGGCAAGCTCGCGCCCTTCTTCCGGAGACAGCCCCAGTGCCCGCCCGATCATCTCGCAATATTGGCCGACAGCTTCGCCGTGTCCGGCAGCATTGAGTTCCCTCGATTCGGCGGCCCGCGTCAGGGCTTCGATCGAATCGCGCAGCAAGGGCAAGTTCTTCTGCTCCGTGCCTGAGGAGAGCTTGCGCAAGGTCCCGACGAGTTCGCCAACCTGTTCCGGCCCAGTGCGCTCGCGCTGAAGAAATCCTTCCACATATCCGGAAACCATTTGGCGTTGTGCCGACACAGCTTGGTCCGCCCCGTACTCTTCGGAGGTTGATACTCGATCCCCTCCGGCACGCTTTGAGACATACATGCCAGCGTCGGCGACGCGAATGATGTCTTCGGCGGAGAAACCGTGAAGCGGGAATGTGGCCACGCCGAAGCTTCCGGTGATGTGGTGTTCGCTCAACATGGGATCGGTTGCCAACCACAGACGCAGCCGTTCTGCTAGAATCTGCGCCTGTTCCACCCCGGTTTCCGGCATTAGGATTACGAACTCATCGCCCCCGTAGCGGGCCACGACGTTGGATTGCCGGCATTTCTGTTCGAGGAGTCGGCCGACGCGGGCCAAAACCAAATCGCCCTCCATGTGGCCGAAGTTGTCGTTGACCTCTTTGAACTTGTCAAGATCAACCAGCACCACCGAAAATGGACGACCCGAGCGGGAAGCGCGCTTCCATTCTGCGGCCAGGGACTCCCAGAAGAACCTGCGGGTCTTAATGCTGGTAAGCCCGTCGGTGATGGACTGTTGTTGCAGTTTCTGGAATACGAAGGAGTTGTGCAGGGCGGTAGCCAGCAGGTCCGCCAGCGTATTCATGATCAGCTGATCTTCCGTCGAGAATGCATTCTCCTGCTCGCTTTCGACGTTCAGAACTCCCAGCGTCGATTCACCGTAGGTAATTGGAATGCAGAGTACGGTGCGAGACGAAGTTAGCAGCCCACGGGTTTGGCCGTCCGCTCCGGTATGAACCAGTGCGGTTTCACCCGAGCGTGCCACTCTCCCCACAATCCCGGAAGAAACGGGGATCTTGGTGCCTTTTTCGTGCGCCGTCGTACCGGCCTCGGCGCGGATTTCAATCTCCTTCGTGGCATAGTCCAGGATGCCGATACCGATGTGATCGAAGCGGAAGTTCTTCTGGATGTGTCCCACAATCTCGGCCAGCATTTGTTCGGCATCTTCGCTGGAGATTGCGGTCTTAGAGACGCTGTTCAGAAACGCGAACTGGCGCGAGCGGCGCTGCTCTTCCCCGAAAAGGCGTGCGTTCTCGATTGCCACCGAGACTTGCCCCGCTGCGGTCTTGATCACATCCAGGTCTCGTTGCTGAAACACATGTTCGCGTTCGGTGCTGAGGGCAACCATGACCCCCGAAGATCGCCCATTGACCAGGATAGGGACACCGCAAAACGATTTAGCCGGGCGGTTCGACTTGAACGTGACTCCCAACCGCTCCCGCGCACGCTCGAGATCGGCACGAATCAGTAAGGGCTGACCGGTTCGTAGAATGTATTCCGTCAACCCATTTGCCACTTTCCGCTTTCTCCGAGGAAGAACTTGACCGGCTTCGACTTCCAGATGGAACACAATCTCGTCACCCTCTTGGAAGGCGACGTAGAAATTTGAGGTGTCGAAAATCTGCCCCAGTTCCTTTTGGACGGTGCGCAAAACTTCCTGCTGGTCCAGGCGGGAACTGATGGCCTGGCCGATCTGGGTCAGGAGTTGGTATTCCTTGGTGCGGCGCTGGGCGTCGTGCATTACGACGTAGTTTTCGAGGGTTAGCCCGATCTGCAGCGCCAGACCAATCAGCAACCGCAAATTGGAGGCGCCGAACAGTTGGCGTTCTGCATGCGGAAATAGCAGGACACCGAAATTGTGTTCACGCGTTTGCAGGCTGACGGCGGTGATGTTGCGAATGTTCTCGGCGGCCATGGTCTTGCGAAACTGTTCGAATCGGCCGCCTGGGAAAACCGGAAGCGGCTCCGGCATTTCGGCGATGTTGCGGAATGTGACGAACCCACCCCGCCGGTACGCTAGTTCGCAGACGTATTCGCCGGCGCCACTGGTGTCCAGCGTGGATGTGAATTCTGGAGAAAAGCCCAGCTGAACCGAGGGCAAGACCGAGCGCCAACGCTCCGAGATGCAAATCGCAGCGCGGTTTGCTGGCAGTGGCACCACCAGCCGGTCCAGGACATCCTGCATCGCTGGTCCCAGATCAGCCGCGGCAAGCAGCCGCATGGGATCGACTCCCAGCGTCGAAAATGCCAGCGCGTTTTCCTGTACGGCATTCCGTTCGTTTTCGAACAATACCATCAACATGGCGATGCCAAGCAACATCTGGGGAATGGGACCGAGTTGTCCGGAGACTCCAAAAAACTCTGAGAATCCGGGGCGATACTGACCCAAGAGCATCCATACCGCCCACAACGCAAGCGAGAGGCAAAGCAGGTAGAACGCCGGAGAACTTCTTCTCTGGGCCGCGAGATAAAAGTGGAACGAGCTGTAGGTGAGTATGGCGGCAATGCCAATCTCAAGATGCAGGTGTGGATTCCCCAGCGTGAGCAAACCGCGGGAGAGGAAGTCCCACAGCGAAAGACCAATACCGGCTGCCGCGACCAGCAACTCGTACCACCGCGGGCGTAGAGCCTCGGCTCGCTCCGAACTGGTCATGCGTCTGGTAAGCCGAGTCGATACCAGAATGCACAGCGACATGGCCACCAGCAGCAGGGAAGCGATCAATTCCAGGGGGCGGTTGGCGCTTGAGATCTTCGACCATACATCGAGCCCGAAGTGGAGTGTATAGGCAGCCCAGGCCATCTGCCAGGCGCGGAAATAGGGTTGCAGGCTCTGAACGTAGAGGTACGTGAAGAGCAGAAAAAGCAGGAGTGGCACCACTCCGGGGAGGACAAGGCTGGCTGTGATTGAATTATTCATGAGGCGGCGTGATGTGTGAGCCTCGGTCCTTCCGCGGGGAAACGCTAAACCTATGTTTCCACAGGTTCGATGCTGAAACAATAGTGTTCTGGAGGCGAGAACGTTACTAGGGTATCGGGAGGCCTGGCTTGACGCTCCGGAATTGGCGCCCGTAACATCCCAAATGGTTACCTAAGGACGCTTGCTAACCCCAGTTCCTCTTAGAAATGCAGGGAAATCCAGAAACCCGACCCAAGCCTCGCGTGCGCTTTGCCCCCTCTCCCACCGGATATCTACACGTCGGGGGCGCGCGCACCGCCCTGTTCAACTGGCTCTTCGCGCGTCATTTTGGGGGAACTTTGATACTCCGGATCGAGGATACCGACTTAGAGCGTTCCACCCCCGAGATGGTCGAAGGCATCCTCCAGGGCCTCGCTTGGCTCGGAATTCACTGGGATGAAGGTCCTTATTATCAGACCCAAAGAACTCATCTGTACCGCGCAGCCGCTCGAAAGCTGCTCGAAGCCGGCGCTGCCTACTACTGTTTTTGCAGCAAGGAAGAGCTGGAGAAACGGCGAGCCCTTGCCGCGGCGGAAAAACGCCCCCCGCGTTATGAGGGAACGTGTCGTTTGATCCCCGCGTCGGAGGCCCTGCACAGGAAGAATGCCGGCGAGCCGGCCGCATTGCGCTTCGCAATTCCGCAAGGAGGAAGCACGGCATTCGAGGACGCGGTTCTCGAGAGGGTCGAATTCGCCAACTCAGAGTTGGAAGATTTTGTTCTCCTACGTTCCGACGGCAATCCGACATATCACCTGAGTGTCGTGGCCGACGACATCGATCTAGGCGTCACTCACATCATTCGTGGCGCAGATCACATTTCAAATACCCCCAAACAAGTTTTGCTTTACCAGGCGCTCGCCGCGCCGCTGCCGATCTTCGCCCACGTGCCCCTCATTCTGGGACCCGACAAGACCCGATTGAGTAAACGCCACGGGGCTACAAGCGTGATGGCGTACCGCGAAGAGGGCATCGTTCCTGAGGCATTCCGCAATTTCCTCGCATTGCTCGGATGGACTCCGCCTGAGGGTTCTGCGGAACTGCTGAACGATTCCGAACTGGTTCGGCTTTTTGAACTCGACGCGATTTCACGATCCAACGCCGTTTTCGATCGAGGAAAGCTCGACTGGTTCAACACCGAGTACATTCGTGCCTATTCCCCCGAACGCTTGCTTCCCTTCATTGCGGAAGAATGGCAAACGGCGGGAATGAAACCGCCGGTTGAGGACCGTGCCCGCCTGCTGTCCACCATTGAGCTGCTCAAGCCCCGTGCGCGCAGTCTGCACGATTTTGCAGGATCGTTCCGCGCCTTCTTCGTAGACGATTTTCATGCTGATCCGGCAGCCTTCGACAAATTCCTTAAGGACGCAAGTGTTCGCCATTTACTGGTCGAACTCGGCCAGCGTTACCAAGATCTCACCAACTTCACCGAGCAGGAAACCGAACGCGTGCTGCGGGACTTCGCTGTTGAGAAGAATGTGAAAGCAGGCGCATTGATTAATGGCGCCCGGGTCGCACTCACCGGGCAAGGCGTCGCACCCAGCCTGTTTGCCGTCATGTGTGCGCTCGGGAAGAAAAAGACCGCGTCGCGATTGAAAGCAGTCGAACAACTGGCGACTGCTGTGCCGCTAGCGCACTAGGCACCGGCACCCGCCGGTCGCGAGCATCACTTGTGCGCGTGCGGACTTTGCGGGGGATTGTGATGTACGCTCTGAGCTGTGGACTTCAGAACCTTAATCTCGAAGCTGACCGGCAACTGCTTTGGTGGATAGCAGGCAGCGTTGTCGCAGGCCTGGTATTTCAGCATCCCATGGACGGCGTACTTCGCGGGCACCACGCTTCCTAAAGGCCGCACCAGCACCTTGAGCGCGAAGTCCCCTGTATAGACGTTCAACTTCTCGTTTGGATCAAAAGGAAAGCTGCGATCCTCGCCCGCCGGATAGGTGACTCCGGCAATCGCGATGTCAGTTGGTGCGTCCACCTTGAGTTCAGTTTTTTTCAGGTAGTCCTGCTTGGGCTGGTTGGAGTTGATGTGGTATCCGCTGGGGATCCGGAAGTGCAGCACTACGCCGCCCAAGTGTCCGCGATGAATAGACGTCAATTCTGGGGGGTTGTACACGATGGTAGGCTGGCGTTTGCCGAACTCCTGCGGCGACGCTGCCATCGCCAGGACCAGCGTTAGAAGAGATGCTCCGAAAATGCTACGGGCCCTCACTTCTCAGCCACCTGCCCCGATGCTGACAAAGCCTTCTTAATGTTGTCTTCGATCTCGGAGCGACTAACCAATCCGAAAACCCGATCGACAACTTTGCCGTCCCGGTCAATGTAGAACGTAGAAGGCAGATACGGAATGCCGCCGTATTGGTCTCCCACCGCTTCTTTTCCGACCACGATCGGGTAATTGACGCCCATTTTTTCGGCAAACTCCTTAATGTCCTTGGGATCGGTGTCGTCCATGGCGACGCCAAGCACCTGCAACCCTTGCGGTCCATACTGCTGCTGCAGCTGCACAAACCAAGGCATCTCGATCTTGCATGGTTCACACCACGTCGCCCAGAAATTCAGCAAAACAGCTTTCCCTTTGAAGTCGGAGAGCTTCAAGGTCTTGCCGTCAAGTGAGGCAAGAGAAAAGTCAGGAGCAAGTTGCCCTTGCAACTTTCCGGCATTGGGCGGATTTGTATGACGCGTCTTCTGAATGCCGAATACCAGCATCAGCGACACGACAACCGCGATGACGATGAGAATAACCGGATCTCGCTTCACAAATCTCCTTTACAGAACGAACCGATTCAGGAATGAGAAATAGCGCGATAGCAGCGTGAATTTCCCAAATATTAGAAGCGTGCCTAAGACGATCAGCAGTACACCGCTGGCAACTTCCACCACGTGCATGTGGCGGCGGAATCCCACATAAAACTTCATGAACCGTTCAATTCCGAGTGCCGTTAACAAAAAGGGTACTGCCAGGCCCAGGGAATAGACAATGAGGAGCAGGATTCCCTTGGCCACTGAGTTTTGCGCTGCCGCGATCAACAGAATTCCCGACAGGATGGGCCCGACGCAGGGCGTCCAGCCAAAAGCGAATGCGAACCCGATCACGAAAGCACCCCACGGCGTATTCCCGCCTTTGACGTTGTGGAGGCGTTTGTCGGCGTAGAGCGCCTTAATCCGTAAGATGCCGGTTAGATGTAGTCCGAAAACGATGACCAGCACTCCCGCAACTCGGGCGAGAGTGGATTTGTACTCCACAGCAAGCCGGCCAACTTCGGTCGAGAGCGCCCCCAGTGTGACAAAAACCAGGCTGAAACCCAAAACAAATGCGATTGAGTTGAGCATGACCTTGCGAAGCAAGGCGGTTTCTTGTGCTTTCAGCTCTTCAATGCCCACTCCCGAGATGAGGGACACGTATCCGGGCACCAGCGGCAATACGCACGGTGAGAGAAAAGATACTAGGCCCGCCAAAAAAGCGGCCGGAATTCCTACGTCATGCATGCAAAGTCATTGTACCTGTCTACGGCGTTGCGGCGGTTCTCCCCTTTTTGTTACGCAGGGCCACAACTTCGGGTCCGCCCCACCCTGGACTGGCGTCACTTGCCCGCGCCGCTCGGAGCCAATCCTAAAGGGGCTTCGGCAACCAACTTGCGAACCAGCTCGGAAGGAACTTTCGCAGTCAGAACCACACGCTCGCTTTTCTGTTCGACCTGAATGCTTTTCATGACTTTGTCAAAGTCCGCATCGCCCTGTTGTCCGGAAACCGAGACCTCTGCCGACTCGAAGATTCTCAGAAAAGTACTCGCCTGCAGGCTTAGCTGCTGGGCGGCGGTGTCGTCTTTGGTGAAAGCTTCGGCACGGAAGTGGACATCGCCCAGGTATTGCACGGAAGCCACGAGGGTTGCAGGTGCGGGGAGTGCCAGCGGGATGTTTGGGGCGGTTGTCGATGGGTTCACCCGAAAAATAGCCCATCCCAAGCTGGGGAGGGGAAGCTGCGGAACGTGCTTGTAGAACTGGCGCAGGAGCGCGGGTCCGGCAAACGGGGAGGCCATCTTGTGCGAGCGGTGAATCATTCCGTGAAGGACGTCGAGGTCGGGATGGTTGGAACCGGCTACCATCGTGCACACATGCGGTGCGCAGAATTCAACCCCAAGAACGGCGATGCGGAAGGTGTGTTCTCCAACCGGGATGCTGTAGATATCGACGTGCTCGTAGTTCTCAACCGAGGAGGCCACCCTCTTCAAATAGTCCCGCAATTTATTCCCGTTCAGGCGCGCCACAATGACCTCGGAGTATCTGGTCTCTTGCCCGGTAGCCGGACTTGCGTAGTGGATGGCGATGGCCGCTTGAGCTAGATCGCGCTCAAAATCGAACCCAGTTTCCTGGATGAATCTTTCGTATTCCGGATCATGCTGAACCGGCTTGGCATGGCTGCCTACTTCTGTCCGCCTCATCCATTGCAGGTTGATGTATGCGAAACCGTCGGCGCCGGGCAGGAGGCGGGCAGCTTCGGGCGGGGCATGCTTCCGCAGAAAAACCACCACGGCGATTGCCGCAAGGACCGCCAGCAGTCCGATTAGAATAGGGAGTCTTCGACGAAGTCGCATTCCGAGATGGGTTAGAATGATAGCACCCAAGCAGGCTTCAGGCGTTCTCACCCGTACAGTCGAGAGACACGCTGAGATACAGCCCAGGGCCAGGCCAGGATGCCCTTGCACCTCAAATTCCACCTGTGATAACTTCTATAATTGTCCCGTTGAATACGAAGGGATTAGTGTGAGAGTCGAGCTTAGGCAGTTGACTCTTGACTGCTGGCGTAGCTCAGCTGGTAGAGCATCTGATTTGTAATCAGAGGGTCGGGGGTTCAAATCCCTTCGCCAGCTCCAGATTGAGGCGCTTTGGTTGGCCCCGGTGAGTCCCGGCAAGGCCGGGAGGAACGGGAGCCAACAGCCGAAATCCTGAGCGAAGACAAGGATCTCTGGTTTCGGCGGGCGTCAGGGTTGATTTGCAAGCTGCGGACAGCTTCCATCAGCACTCCATAAGGGAATTCCCAGATGAGATGTTAGCGCGGATAAGTTCTCACGCGCGTTTCTGATCCCCAGATGGCGGTCGCGTAAATCGCAGGAGATGGTCGCGGCGTGTCCGGATTAGCTTCGAGCCGTGAGCAATGAGCTGTGAGCGAAGCAGGCAAGGATTGCTCGGCGCTGGCTGCTCAACGCTCGCCTTTGAAATTGCACAGGTGGGTGAGTGGTTAAAGCCGACAGACTGTAAATCTGTTCCTCCTAGCGAGGTACGGAGGTTCGAATCCTCCCCTGTGCACCAGTTTTGGTTGTGACCAAGAGATTGGCAATCGCGTTCACCGCCTACGTCGCGCTGGCTGTTTTGGCGCTGGCGACGTTGCAGGATCAGCGGTTCCGCTTCGGGACATTGGCCATTTTGGCCATGTTTGCGGTGAAGACCTGGGTTCGACGCAAGGATTTCTTGCACTCGGGTGATGAAAGCGGAAGTGAGTAGCGCCGTTCGCCGGGGGCTGACGGCCGGGTTTAGCCGATGTAGCTCAGTTGGTAGAGCACTCCCTTGGTAAGGGAGAGGTCACCAGTTCAATCCTGGTCATCGGCTCCAGAATCGGGAAGGGCACAAGCTTCGGCTGGCTGAATGGCGAAGGAGCTGGTAGCTGGGAGCTTGGCCGTGCGGGGGAGTAGCTCGGTGGTGGAGTCGCAGCCTTCCAAATCGAGGTGCTCGGCGAGTGTGAACCCGCCACCGAGTCCCAAAAGATTGCGGGGAAGGCAGCAGTAGGAATGCGGGAGTAACTCAGTGGTAGAGTCACAGCCTTCCAAGCTGTTGGTCGCGGGTTCGATTCCCGTCTCCCGCTCCATTTTGGGTCGTTTAGCGGGCGTTTGGAGCCCGCTAGAAAAATCCCGAGCGAAGCGAGGGATCTGAGGGACGGGTAGGGATGGCATTCGACCAGGCTGCGATCAAGGTTGAGAAGGAAAAGGAATTCGGCGATTTGAAAAGCGCGGTGACAACCGCCTTTTCTCGTGAGAATGTTCAGAAGTTCTTGAAGCGAGTCTCAAGCGCCGGCATTCGGATTCGCGATTTTGAATTGATCCTGGCAAAGGGAGTATTCGAGCAGATCGAGGGTGCTATAGCCAAGGGGGAGAACGCCCAGGCTTTGTATTCCAGTCTGACCGTAACCGACCAGGGACAGTTGAAAGAGTTTTATCTATTCAAGATTGAAGATGTTTCGGCGGAACTTCGTGCGAAGTTCCAGAAGATCTACCAGTACTACTGAAATGTACAGGTCCTTCGGTGGCTGAGGCCCCTTCAGGATGTCAAGGTTTTAGGCTAAGAGCTGAAGAGCGAATAGCTAAGGACTGAGGAAGACGAGATTATGGCAAAAGAGAAATTTGAGCGCACAAAGCCGCACGTAAACGTAGGGACGATTGGACACATCGATC